>ERZ827496.976-NODE-976-length-36508-cov-39.966944_pt1 | contig 36508 bp, 24 predicted proteins | sample MGYA00519769_ERZ827496 | MGnify/ENA primary metagenome ERZ827496 (study PRJEB31778, sample SAMEA3449327) | human gut metagenome | biome: human gut; feature: human-associated habitat; material: faeces | place: United Kingdom | collected 2010/2012 ...
CTCCAAGGCTGTTTTTTATGTTTTTGTTTTTGATTCCATTCACAATTCGGCAACAATGCATAATCTATCCCCACAAATTTTCCACTGAACTGAACCAAGAAAATCTGTGAAAAAATAGGGTGGGAGTATGGGGGATTGGGGAAAATGTTGTAACTTTATCGAGTTTTTTAGAAACTACTTTAAATTTAGGGAAATGGGAGGCTTTTTTGGCACAAAACTCAAAAACAGAGAGTGTAGGGCAGAACTGTTCTACGGAACTGACTACCAGTCACATCTCGGCACTCGCCGTGCTGGTATGGTTACTATCAGTGATGAGGGCGAGTTTTTCCGCTCTATCCATAGTTTGGAGCAAACGTATTTCAGAACCAAATTCGAGCATGAGCTTGACAAGTTCAAGGGCCGTTCGGGCATTGGCGTGATTAGCGACACCGATGCACAACCGCTGCTCATACATTCGCATTTGGGACGTTTTGCACTTGTTACGGTAGCGAAAATCAATAATTTGGAAGAATTGGCACAGCAGTTGCTGGCTGAAAATATGCATTTGAGCGAGTTCTCTTCGGGGCGTATCAATCCCACTGAGCTCGTTTCGCTGCTTATAATCAAGGGCAAAGACTTTGTGGAAGGCATTGAAAATGTGTTTAATTCCATCAAAGGCTCGTGCTCAATGTTGCTGCTCACCGAAGATGGCATTATCGCTGCGCGCGACCGCTGGGGACGCACCCCAATAGTGGTGGGCAAGAGCGATGATGGTATGGCGGTGACCTCTGAATCGACCGCTTTCCCTAACTTGGGATTCGAAACTGTTCATTATGTGGGGCCGGGCGAGATTGTCCGCATCACTGCCGACGAAATGATACAGATGCGCAAGCCCAACGAGGAAATGCAGATTTGCTCATTCATGTGGATTTATTACGGATTCCCCACCTCATGCTACGAGGGACGCAACGTGGAGCAGATGCGCAACGAATGTGGCCGTGCCATGGGCGAAACCGACGATGTGGAAGTGGACTGCGTGTGCGGTATTCCCGATTCGGGCATCGGTATGGCTGTGGGCTACGCCGAAGGTCATAAGGTGCCATATATGCGTGCCATTGCCAAATACACCCCCACATGGCCTCGCTCGTTTATGCCAAGCAACCAGTCTATGCGCAACCTTGTGGCAAAGATGAAACTCATTCAAAACACCGATATGCTGAAAGGTAAGCGCTGGTGCTTCTGCGACGACTCTATCGTGCGTGGCACACAACTTCGCGACACCGCTGCCGAACTCATCAATGAGGGCGCAAAAGAGGTGCACATGCGCATCGCCTGTCCGCCGCTTATCTACGCTTGCCCATTTGTGAATTTCTCAGCGTCGAAAAGCGAACTTGAACTCATCACCCGTCGCATTATCCAAGATTTTGAGGGCGACATGAACAAGAATGTTGAGGCCTACGCCATCACAGGCAGCCCCGAATATCAGCGTATGGTCGACGAGATAGCGCGTCGCCTAAAACTCTCATCGCTAAAGTTCTCCACAGTGGAAACCATAGTGAAGGCCATCGGTTTGCCCAAGTGCAAAGTGTGCACTCACTGCTTCGACGGCAGCTCATTCCACACCCTGAAGTAAACCGGCGTTCAAATCACCATACAAAGGCAGAGCGTGCAAAACCAAGCACCCTCTGCCTTTTTTGTGTTTTTTTTGAGATTTTGGGGAAGATTGTGGGGGTGGAGGTTGGTGATATTTCGGGGAAAATGATTAAATTTGGGGTTGAATTAATTTTTTGAATACAAAAACAAACCTAAAGTTACAATGTTGAAGAAAACTATAATCGCCTTCGTTGCGTTTGCAGGATTGATGAGTGCGCAAGCGGCCACCGATGCCACCAATTGGCGCGCCAGTGTTGACCAACTGATGAACAAGGGCGAATTTACCCAAGCCTCGCAACTGATGAGGAAGTTGCCATCAAAAGTGCGTAAAGCAAATGCTGTGACCATCGACTCGCTCAACCAGATTATGGGCCGCATTCGTAAAGATTTCACCCTTTTGCCCGAAGATGGCGTGAAGCAGATTCGTGAGAAGATGCCCGATGCCACCGATGAGCAAATCGACAACTGGAAGAAGGTGAAAGCCATCGAGGTGATGAATATCGACGGCAAAGAACTGTGGTTCCGCAAGGCTGTGCGCAACCTCTGGCTTTTGGGCGAGGAATTTGCCGAAGTCAATCAAGCCGACAACACCGAGGGCAGCGAGAAGCTGCGCAAGTATGTGGTGCGCGCCATGCGCACCGTGCCCGATGCCAACGGCGTGCGCGACTGGCACCATGTGAATGTGACCTTCACGCTCGATGTGGATGCCGATGCCATTCCCGCTGGCGAAACGCTGCGTGTGTGGATGCCTATCCCTTACGAGAATTTGCGTCAAAAGAATATCAAGCTCGAAAGCAGCAATCGCCCCGTCACTTGGAGCGAGGGCAGCAAGCACCACACCGTGTATATGGAGGCTGTGGCAGAGAAGGGCAAACCCACCCACTTTGAATACACTTTCAGTTACGATGTGGGCGAACGCCACATTGCGCAGCAAGACCTCTTGGCGATGGTGGAGCCTTACAAAAACACTCCCGAATATGTGAAATACACCAGCAGCGAATATCCCCACATCGTGATTACCGATGCTATGCGTGAGTTGGCAGAGCAGATTGTGGGCACTCCTGAAGAAAATCCTGTGCTTGCCGCCAGCCACATCTACCATTGGATTGCATCACGCTTCCCATGGGCAGGCGCGCGTGAATACAGCACCATCAAGAACATTCCTGAATATGTGCTGGAAAACAAGCACGGCGACTGCGGTCAGGTGGGCTTGCTCTACATCACCCTGTGCCGTGCCGCCGGCATTCCTGCACGTTGGGAAAGCGGCTATATGCTCCACCCAGGCGAAGTGAACTTCCACGACTGGGGTGAAACCTACTTCGAGGGTGTGGGCTGGGTGCCAACCGATGCGTCGTTTGGCCGCACCACCGAGCGCAGCGAGCAGATGCGCGACTACTATGCCACCGGCATGGATATCTACCGTATGGCATCGAACGAGGGTGTGGGCGATAAGTTGAGCCCAGAAAAGAAGTACATTCGCAGCGAGACCGTGGATTTCCAAATGGGCGAGGTGGAATGGAAAAACGGCAACCTCTACTACGACAAGTGGAATTCATCGTTTAAACTCAACAGCATAGAGCCAGTCAAATAATGCGGTTCGGCAATTATTTTAATTAGCAAACAAAAAATTAGCAATCATATATGAAAAAGGTTTTCCAGATTTTAAGCGTTGTACTGATGTCGGCCATCAGCGTCAGCGCCATGGCGGCAGATGCTGCCGATGTATTGAGCAAACTCAAGAGCCGTATCGCTCCCGATAAGCGTACAGCCATCTTTGATGTGAAATCCACCACCGCTGGCAAGCAGGTGACTGTGACCGGCACCGTGGGATTTCAAGAGCAGAAAGACGCCATCAGCAAAGAACTTGCCGACAACGGTTTCACCAATGTGCAAAACAAGGTGAATGTGCTTTACAATGCCGTGCCCGAAGGCAAGAAGTGGGCTTTGGTGAAACTCTCGGTGGCAAGTATGCGCTGCGAAGGCAAGCACGCTGGCGAAATGGCCACTCAAGGTATCATGGGACAGCCTGTGAGAGTGCTCGACTGCACTTCCGACTGGTATCGCGTGCAAACGCCCGACAACTATATCTCGTATGTGCCAGAATCTTCGCTCTTCTGCAAAACTGAGGCGCAGATGAAAGACTGGCGTGCGGCTAAGCGCTACATTGTGAACACCTACTGCACACGCCTCGTGACCGAACCTGCTGGCGACGAAACCGTTACCGACCTCGTGATGGGCAACATTCTCGAATACAAGGCAGAAAACGGCGAATGGATTCAACTCGCCACCCCCGACGGCCGCCTTGGCTGGTTGCCAAAAAGCGAAGTTGACGAATTTCAGGAATGGGCAAAAAGAGACCTCGACCTCAACCTCGTGTTGAAGACCGCTCACCGCATGTTGGGCTCAGGCTACCTGTGGGGCGGCACATCAACCAAACTCACCGACTGCTCCGGACTGGTGAAAGTGAGCTATTTCAGCAGCGGTGTGATTTTGGCGCGCGACGCATCACAGCAAGCACTCTACGGCTTGAAGATAAAAGGATCGGAATGGCAGAAATGCCAGTTCGGCGACTTGCTGTTCTTCGGCACCAAGTCGGGCCGAGTGACCCACGTGGGCATCTACATGCAAGACGGCAAGTATATTCACTGCTCCGGTCAGGTGAAAATCAACAGCCTCGACCCCAAGGACCCCACCTACCTCTACTCGCCACTTTCAGCAAGTAGAATCGCAGGCGAGATTGGCACACCCTACATCACCTATGTGCGCAATCACCCTTGGTACTTTTAACATCAAATAGAGAGAAAATCAACCGAAACCATAAATCAATAAAACTACATTGATATGTCAATTGACCGTAGAAAATTCATTTTGGGTGCAGGTCTTGGAATCGCTGCTGCTGCATCTCCAATCTCGCTCTTTGGTAAGAACGAAGCTCCTGCACAAATCAAACGAAGCGGACGACTGAAACTGAAATTCTTCCCTTACGAATTGAAGTTGAAGCACGCTTTCAATCTTGCTAAATACAGTCGCACCACCACACCTGATGTGCAGGTGGAACTGGAATACGACGGCGTGGTGGGCTATGGTGAATGCTCTATGCCTCCATACCTCGGCGAAAGCGTGGAAAGCGTGTGCAAATTCCTCGGCAGCCTCAATCTTGAGCAGTTCACCGACCCATTCCGCAAAGAAGACATCTTGGCGTATGTGGAAAGCGTGGCACCCAACAACCGTGCCGCAAAGGCTGGTGTCGACATTGCCTTGCACGACCTTCTCGGTAAGCTCATGGGACAGCCTTGGTACAAAATCTGGGGTTTGAATCCAGAAAAGGCGCCTCTCACCACTTGCACCATCGGTATCGACACCGATGAGGTGGTACGCCAGAAAATGACCGAAACCTACGACTTTAAATTGATTAAGGTGAAAATGGGTTTGGGCGGCATTGAAAAAGACAAGCACCTTTATGAACTGGTGCGCAGCATTCGCCCCGACATCAAGCTCTATGTGGATGCCAACCAGGGTTGGAAAACCAAGGAAGAGGCTCTTGAAATGGCTGAATGGCTTGCCGACAAGGATTGCTTGTTTGTGGAGCAACCACTGGAAAAGGAAAAGCCACTCGACGACACCGCATGGCTCACCGAGCGATCTCCACTGCCTATCGTGGCAGATGAGGCATTCCAACGCCTGCCCGACATTCGCCGCTTCCACGGTGTGTATTCAGGTATCAACATCAAGTTGATGAAGAGCACCGGTATGAACGAGGCCTACAAGATGGTGACATTGGCGCGCGCACTCGACATGAAGATTATGGTTGGCTGTATGACCGAAACTTCATGCGCTGTGACCGCTGCGGCTCAACTTTCGCCACTCTGCGACTGGGCTGACCTCGATGGCAACTGGCTCATCGCCAACGACCGATTCGACGGCATCAAGATTGTGAACGGTCAGGTGACCGTGCCTGCCGACCGTCCAGGTATTGGCGTGAAACTTGTGAAATAACACGGGGCTTTGCCTCATGTGATATAAAGAGGCTGTGTCAAAATTTCCAAAAGCATTTGGAACCGCAAATTTGACGCAGCCTCTTTCACCTTTTTGGTACATAAACCTTTTCTTCCACCAAAAAACCATCTCCATTGAATGAAACGTACATATTTTAGTTTTTTTGCACTTCTTCTTGTGGCTTTTATGCTGTTTGCCGGTTTGTCGTTTTTCAAAGACGGCATAGAGGAATCGTTTGGCATCAACACCGCGACCTTCGCATCTGATTTGCTCTCGACACCCGACGATGAGCTTGAACTTGCCGATGTGGTGACCACCGATTCGGTTTCGGGCAAAGCCTTTGCCACCGTGGAGCGAGCCCCACTCGACACCACCAAAAAAAATATTCTTTTCATAGGCGACTCCATGCTTGAGCGACTGAGCCCACGCATAGCGGCGTATGCCGAAGAGAATGAGCATCAGATGAACACTGTGATTTGGTACGGCTCATCTACCGAAGTGTGGGCCACAAGTGGCAGAGTGAAGGAATGTATTCAAAAGTATCGCCCCGACTACATCATTATTAGCCTCGGTGGCAACGAGCTGTTTGTCAACGATATTATCGCGCGTCGCACCAAATATGTGAAGCAGATAGTGGCAGAGTTCGCCGACATTCCGTATGTGTGGATTGGACCGCCCAACTGGAAGAAAGACACTGGTATCAACAAGATGATTCAAAGCGTGGTGCCAAAAGGCAATTTTTACCTCAGCTATACCCCCGATCAGCACTACGAGCGAGCCAAAGACGGTGCGCACCCCACACCGGCATCGGCGGCGAAGTGGGCCGACCGCATTTGCAAGTGGATAGTGGAGGAAAGCAACAATCCCATTGTGCTCAATCTCCCTCAGAAAGCGCGTGCGTATTGCCATACCGAAACATTCAGCATGACCGATAACGAAGTGAAGGCAAAGCCAAAAGCCGAGCCTGCTCCAAAGCCCACCGTCCAACCTGTGGCAGAGCCTGTGGAACCACAATCCGAAGCGTCGAATCCTAACACCGAAACGCTATGACAACATTGCAACTCATATCGGGCAACCTCTCGGTTGCGCTACAGAATATCGCATCGTTTTTCACCCCCGATCCATCGGTGCCGCTGGTGTTTTCGAGCGGAGCGTTTTGGCTGATGTTTTTGGTGTTTCTGCCCATTTTTGCGTGCATTCGTCATCGCAAGACGCAAATGATGCTCTTTGTGGTGGCGTTCAGCCTATTTTTCGCCTTCAAGTCGTGTGGGTGGATATTCTTGCTGATGGTGGCCACCTCGGTTATCGACTGGCATTTGGCACTCCGCATCTCCCGAACTGAAGCGAAGAGGGCTCGCCAGTTGATGCTGTGCGCATCGCTGCTATGCTCGGTGGGCATACTGATGGTGTTTAAATACACCAACTTCTTCATGCTGTCGTGGCACGAGATAGTGGGTGGCAATTTCCACCCGTTGGCGATTATTGCCCCGATAGGCATATCGTTCTACACCTTCCGCACTATCAGCTATGTGGTGGATGTGTATAAGGGCAAGATGCCGCCTGTGGAGAGTTATCTCCAGTATTTGTTCTATCTCTCGTTCTTCCCATGCATGGTGGCAGGTCCAGTGGTGCGAGCCAAAGACTTCATGCCACAGCTTGAGCGCACCACCGATGTGACCAAAGCCGAAATCTACGGCGGCTTTTGGCTGGTGATGGTGGGCGTGGTGAAGAAAGCCGTGATAGCCGACTATCTGGCGCAATACTCATCTATTATTTTCGGCAGCCCCGAAACGCTCCAAGGCTACAGCGGCTTTGAACTGCTCATGGCGGGGATTGGCTTCACCGTGCAACTCTATGCCGACTTCTCCGGCTATAGCGATATGGCGATTGGTTTGGGTGCCATTATGGGATTTGACCTCGGCGTGAACTTCGACCACCCATTCCGCTCGCTCAACATTACCGAATTTTGGCGCCGCTGGCACATTTCGCTCTCGTTTTGGCTTCGCGACTATGTGTACATTCCGCTTGGCGGCAACCGCAAAGGCAAGATTCGCCAATATGTGAACCTGTTTCTCACCATGCTGATAGGCGGCTTCTGGCATGGAGCCGGCTTCACCTATGTGATATGGGGCGCGATTCATGGTGTGGCGCTGGTGGTTCACAAGATGTGTATGCCGTGGCTCAAGCGAATCCCCGACAACTGGGCAGTGAAGCTGCTTTCTGGTTTGCTGACATTCACCACTGTGATGCTCGCGTTCGTTTTCTTCCGTGCCGAGTCGGTTGCTGAGGCCACCACCATCATCGGTGGAATTTTCACCAATTTCGACCTCGCATATCTGCCACCGTTTGTGAGTGTGCGCTATGTGTGGTGCATCATGCTCGTGCTCTTGCTGGTGGCGCATTTTGTGCCGTGCAGCATCTATGCGGCAGTGAAAAACTGGTTTGTGGAGAGCTTCTGGCTGGTGAAATTAGTAGTGTTTGTGATAGTGGTGCAACTGGTGCTCCAGTTCGCCACATCAGATGTAACCCCATTTATTTATGCCCAATACTGACCTATAAAATGTTACAAAGATGTTACAATTTGCCCGTTGAGGCACTGTGGCACGAATTGTAACATTTTTGTTATATTCACGTCTATCATTTATTATAATTTTGCATTGCAAAGAAAAAAGAAGCACAATGACTGATGTTCCAAAAATACTGATAGTTGACGATGAGCAGTCAATCTGCTACGTGTTGAAGGTGAACCTCGAACTTGAGGGATTCAGCGTCGATACAGCATTCTCAGCCGAAGAAGCACTCGCCAAGCGCCTCGAACGCTACGACCTGTTTCTTCTTGATGTGATGATGGAACACATGTCGGGCTTCGACCTTGCGAAAGTGATTCGAGGTCGCGAGGAATTGAATGCGATTCCTATTATTTTCTGCACAGCGAAGGACTCGGAGGACGACCTGCTGGAAGGATTCAACAACGGCGCCGACGACTACATTCGCAAACCTTTTTCAATGCGTGAACTGGTGGCAAGAGTGAAGAGTGTGCTTCACCGTAGCGGACGCTACTCCAACGAGAAGGAAGTGCTCAAATTCCAGACGCTCACACTCCGCACACCGCAAAAAGAATGCTTCGTGGACGATGAACCCATCACACTCACCACCACCGAGTTCGACTTGCTGGCATTCTTCCTCAAAAACCCCGACACAGCGTTCTCGCGTTCGGAAATCCTCAACAGGGTGTGGAGCGCAGATGTGTGCGTGGTAGATCGCACTGTAGATGTGAATGTTGCGCGATTGCGCAAAAAAATAGGCAGATATGGAAACAGAATTTTCACCAAACAAGGATTTGGTTATGGCTTCAAAACCAAAGATTAGTGTGCACACGCGCATTTTCTTGCTGATCATGTTTTTCACATGGTCGTTGACGCTGGTGTTTTTCGCTTTGCAGTATTCCCGCGAGGTGGATTTCAAGACCGAGGTGCTGGACAGCCGCCTGCAAATGGAGAATATGCGTATTCTCGACTGCATCAGCGAAGGCAAGAAGCTCAGTCCTCAAGTGCTGAAAGAGATTGGCATAGGTGATTCTACGCGTGTGTCGGTCATCACCCTTTCGGGCAGCGTGATTTTCGATACCAATTCCCGTAATGTGAAAGAAAACCACCTCAACCGCAAAGAGGTGAAAGAGGCTATCGCCAATGGGCACGGTTTCCAGCGCCGCCGCATCTCCTCGACCGATTCACGCCAATATTTCTACTCAGCCACTCGTGGCGACGGCTTGGTGGTGCGCACGGCATTGCCTTACAACCACACATTGGTCGATACCCTCAAGGCTGATCCTGTGAATAGCAATCTGATTATCTTTATTGCACTGCTGATGACGGTGCTGGCATGGTTCACAGCCTACAGGGTGAGCCGAAGTGTGAAGAATCTGCGCAAGTTTGTGGAGGCTGCTGAATACGACGACATCGACGACTACGACACCAAGCAGTTTCCCAACGATGAACTTGGCGAAATCTCAGCCCATGTGGTGAATCTGTACAAAAACTTGAAAGTGACTTCAGAACAGCGCGACCAAAATATGCGCGACGTGTTGTTTGAGCAGAGCGAAAAGAACCGTATCAAACACCAACTCACCAACAATATCAACCACGAAATCAAAACTCCTGTGCATGTGATTCAGGCGTGTCTGGAAACACTCGAAAACAATGGCGAAGCGCTGCCACTCGATACCCAGAAGCAACTGCTGAGCACTGCCTACGACAATGTGAAACGCCTTTCGGCTCTGCTTGCCGACCTTTCGGTGATTACCCGCATTTCCGATGCTCCAGAGAAAATTGAGAGCAGCGAGGTGAATGTGACCGACATTATCCACAAGGTGGCCGACGAAATGAAGGTGTTCCCTCCTGAAAAGCAACTCCGCATTCACATCGATGTGCCAGAGAATGTGAAGATCCGTGGCAACGAATCGCTTGTGGAATCCATCTTCCGCAACTTGATGGTCAATTCCTTTAACTACAGCGGTGGCCGTGATGTGACCGTGAAGCTGAAAGACACCACCCCCGACTACTATGTGTTCACCTTCAGCGACAATGGGGTAGGGGTAGCACCAGAGCATCTGCCACGCTTGTTTGAGCGATTCTATAGAATCGACGCCGGCCGCAGCCGCACTATGGGTGGCACCGGATTGGGACTGGCGATTGTGAAGAATGCCGTAAGTTTCCACCAGGGTGATATCACAGTTCGCAATCGTGAAGGCGGTGGCTTGGAATTTGAATTCTCGTTAGCAAAGTAAATAGTTAATAATTAAGAAGTTATATCTCATCTGTTAAGGGCGTAAACTCCCTTAATAGTCATAGTTACACCTTTTTTCAACCCCAAGCGTACCCTAACGACCGATTTGGGCTAAACGACAAAGAAAGTATTAATTTTTTAAAAGAATAAATTTATGAGTCCAGTATTCACTGTAATTGTAGTAATTCTTGCTATCCTCGCGATTGTCGATTTGATAGTGGGAGTTTCGAACGATGCAATCAACTTTTTGAATTCATCACTTGGGTCAAAAATCGCATCTTACAAGACTATTATCAGCGTGGCTGCTGTGGGCATCTTGGTAGGTGTCCTCACCTCTCACGGAATGATGGAGGTGGCACGTAATGGCGTGTTCCACCCCGAAATGTTCACATTCTCCGAGATTATGTTCCTCTATGTGGGCGTAATGCTCACCGATGTGATACTGCTTGACGGCTTCAACAAACTTGGGTTGCCAACATCTACCACCGTGTCGATGATTTTCGAACTCCTGGGCGCGTCGATGGCAGTGACTGTGTTTAAGATTTACGGTGGCGACCTCGATGCCGGAATCGGCGAATTTGTAAACGGAGGCAAGGCATTAGGCATGATTTCAGCCATTCTTGTTTCGGTGGTTCTGTCCTTTATCGTCGGTTCGGTAGTGATGTACTTCTCGCGCATTCTGTTCACCTTCCGCTATGCTAAGCAGTTTGGCAGATTTGGCGCAGTGTGGTGCGGTGTCGCCATTGTGGGCATTATCTACTTCGCCATGTTCAAGGGTTTGAAGAGTTCTGGACTGATTACCGAAGAGATTTCCGGATTCATTTCTGACAACTTGCTCATGGTGCTCGGCGGCGTGTGGCTTGCTTCTTCGTTCCTGTTCTTCATTCTCCAAAAACTTGGCGTGAACATTCTGAAGATTACCATCCTTAGCGGTACATTCGCCTTGGCACTCGCTTTCGCCGGTAACGACTTGGTGAACTTCGTGGGTGTGCCTTTGGCTGGTTTAGACGCTTACACCTTGGCACAAGACGGTGGCTCATCAATGATTATGGGTGGGCTCAACGATCCAAAGATGGTGAACATCGAATTTCTGGCAATCGCAGGTGTGGTGATGGCGCTTACCCTGTTTTTCTCAAAAGATGCCAAGAAGGTGTCGCAAACCGAGCTTAACCTTGCATCACAGCAGGAAGAAGACGAGCGCTTCAATTCCACTCCATTCTCAAGAGCACTGGTTCGCTACTCTGTGAAACTCAACGAATGGTACAACCGCGTGCTTCCTGCAAGTTGGGTGAAATATATCAACACTCGCTTCCAGCCATTGAGCAGCGATGAGAAAGGCGACATCATCTACGACCGTATTCGCGCCGTGGTCAACCTCGCAGCCGCCTCAATCCTGATTTGTATCGGTACTTCGTTGAAGTTGCCACTCTCTACCACCTATGTAGTGTTTATGGTTTCAATGGGTTCATCGTTGGCTGATAGAGTTTGGGGCAGAGACAGTGCCGTTTACCGTATCTCCGGTGTGATGGTAGTGATTATGGGCTGGTTCGTTACAGCATTTGTGGCATTCGGCATGTCGTTCATCATCACTTCGCTGCTGATGTTTGGCGGTGGCTATGCACTTGCCGCGCTGGTTCTTATCGCCGCCTACATTTTGCTGAAGCGCTTCGTGATTAAGAGCGCCGACGCAACCGAAACCGAAGAAGAACACCTCATCGATGATGGTGATGCTCCTGAAGATGTGCTTTACAACTGCACCCAAATGGTGGTGGATGTGATGAACCAAACTTCAAATATCTACAATCGAATGTTGGTATCGCTGTTCACCGAAAACCGCAAGGGTTTGAAAGACACTGTGGCAATGAGTGAGAAAATGTATGAGGAAGCCAATAAGCGCAAATACGAGATTTGCTCTACAGTGAAAAAACTCCAAGAGCAACACATCGAAACGGCGCACTATTATGTGCAGATTGTTGACTATGTGTCGGAAGTGTCGAAGGCACTGCTCCACAGCACTCGCCCAGCATACGACCACATCAACAATAATCACCGTGGCTTATCAGCCGAGCAGATTCAAGACTTGAAGTTGATCAACGACAAGGTGGACGAAATCTTCCGCCAAATCTCCGAAATGCTGGCTAAGAAGGATTTCAGCCAACTCGATGATGTGATGGTTAAACGCGACGATTTGTTCGACACCATAGCCGAAATTATCAAGAATCACATTAAGCGTGTGCGCAACGATTCCACATCAAGCTCTCGTGCAAGCGCACTGTTTCTTAACATTCTTAGTGAAACCAAGACCATGGTGCTCCAGGCTCGCAACATGATTAAGAGTGAGGCATACTTCCTAAATGCCATTAAAGAAATGGAATAATTTGAAAGTTTAGTTAGTAGAGGCGATAAAGATATACATCAGCTTCTCGAAGGGCTACTTTGGTGTGATTTCAAGGTGGCTCTTTTTCTGTGGGAGGTGAGGAATATTTTGAAAATAAATTCAGCCACAAATGGTGCTTGAATGAATTTATATGTGTAACTTTGTGTTTTGAAAAAACATTATTGAACAACACTATAAAATCAGATTTTAATGGAAATTATTGGTAAAATCATACTGAAATTGCCTCTGCAAACTGGCGTTTCCAAGGCAGGTAACAACTGGTCGAAGCAAGAATATGTGCTTGAAACTCAAGAAAACTTCCCAAAGAAGGTGCACTTCGACTTCTTCGGCGACCGTGCCACTCAATACGACCTTCAGGAAGGCCAGATGGTGAAGTTGAGTTTCGACATCGAAAGTCGCGAGTATAACGGCCGCTGGTACACCAGCATCCGTGGTTGGAAGGCAGAACCAGCCGACGCACAGGCTCCAGTTTACGCTGGCGCTCCAGCCGCTGCTCCAGCAGTAGGTGGTGCCCCCGTACAGCCAGCAGTAGCTCCTGCCGCACCAGCAGCCCCAGCCCCCGACTTCATGAACGAACCCTCTAACGCCGACGACCTCCCCTTCTAATCCCCCTGGCGTATAGGAGTTGCCTACTTGAAAATTGTGGGCTGTAGGTTTATGGTTTTCAGAAATTAGAGAGCTGGGTTATTCTGTTTATTTTTTGTTCATCTCATGATAAAAACAATCGACATATCAAACCTTGGAGCGATAAAACGTGTTCAGGCTGATAACCTGGGTGGCATCAACCTTGTCATCGGACCAAATCAGTCGGGCAAAACGTTCATCCTAAAGGCTCTCTTTTCTGCACTCAAAACTGTGGAAACCTACAAGCGTGGCAAGGAGAACCGAACCGACAGGGAAATCTTGTCGGACAAACTGTATTGGACTTTTCAAGCTACTGAGCTGGGGAGTATCGTTCGCAAAGGCGAGAGTAGTTTGAATTTCTCAATGGTTTCTGATGCCAATGAGGTGTTTGCTTATTCTTTTGGACCATCTACCACAAAACAAGTGAATATCGACAAAAACACATTTGCGCCTCGCCTGTCGAATAGCATATTTATTCCGGCGAAGGAGATATTGTCGATTAAGGATATTATTCTTGAGGCCAAGGATGACAATCGTTTTGGCTTTGAGGAACCTTACAGCGACCTTGCTCGTGCATTGAACCGCACTCAAAAGGGCAAAAACTTTAAATCGTTTTCCGATGCCCGACAAATGGTGGGCGATATGGTGCATGGCCGTTTGGAATTTGACGACGATAAAAAAGAATGGCAATTCCGTGATAATAGTCGTAAGGTGTATGAAATTTCAATGACCTCAGAGGGGGTGAAGAAATTATCGATTCTTGACCTCCTTTTGGGAAATCATTACCTTGACGACAAATCAATCATTATTATCGATGAGATAGAGGCAAACCTCCATCCGTCGCTTATTACTCGCTTGCTCGATACCATACAATTACTGGCACAAGCAGGGGTGCAGTTCTTTATTGCGTCGCACTCTTACTTCGTCATCAAGCGACTTTATATTATGGCTCACCGTGCCGATTGCTCTATACCTGTTCTCTCGTTTGAAAATGGAGAGTGTGTGGTGGCCAACCTTCAGCACCAAATGCCACAAAATCCTATTATCGACGAGTCAATCAACCTCTATAAGGACGAAATCAGCTTGTAAGTTATGGAATTTTACGAGTCGTTCATGAAATTCTCTTTTGCAGACTCCGATGTGTTTTGTATAGAGGCAGACCCTCTTGTCGTCAACTCCACAGGACTGAAGGCGTGTGAGTGTGTGGTTCTTCTCAGTCCGAGGGTTGCATTCATTGAGGCAAAGGCTTCCGCTCCAAAGGAGGTGGCAAGCAGTGCTTTTATGGATGAAATCAAACGCAAGTTTGCCGACTCATTGCGTCTTTTCAACGAAATCAAAAACAAGCAACATGGCGATGAGGCATTCAACCGTCTTCCTATTCGTCTTAGGGAACTTTCTATCGACCCCCAAAGTTATCTTATTTGTTTGATTGTGCATGGTCATCAGCTTGGCTGGCTTGTGGGGCTGCAAGACGCGTTTCGCGATGCTATGCGTGAAGTGGTAACGGAATGGAACATTCAAGACTCTAATGTGAGGGTTTACAATGAGGAAACGGCGTTGGAAAGCAAATTAATAGTGGCTTATATTCCAAAAGAAGAACGCGACTCTGTCCGTGAGACCGACGCAAAGAGCAATATGTCGGCTGAAAAAGCAAAAGAGTGGTTCCACTTGCACAACACCAACCTGTAATCTCGTCCATTACACCTCCAATTTTCATCGCCAAACGGCACATTGATCCCACGGATCTCAGGATTGCACGCCTGGTGCTAAATCTCACAGAGGTTCCGCGGACGATGGGGGGTGGAAACACCTATTTAATCCATTAAAACCCGATTTGCACCTATGAAATAAATTCTAAAAAATCGGTGCTAATGGATTTTTAATTGGGTTAAATCGGTTGTTTTTTAGAGGGCTATAAAAATCTAACGTCTAATTTCTAACGTCTAATTTCTAACGTCTAACTTCTAACCTCTAATCTCTAACGTCTAACGTCTAACTTCTAACCTCTAATCTCTAACTTCTAATTTCTAATCTCTGACTTCTTCGAGGGCTTTTTTTAGGTGGAGGAGTTGGGATTTGATGGATTTTAGGCGGTCGATTACTTCGAAGCGTTTCGACACACCGTCGCGGTTGCGCCGGATCATGGCTTGCGCAGCGTCGAGTTTCAGTCCTTTTTCCTTCACCAGATAGTGTATCATCTTGATGGTCTCGATGTCTTTTGGGGTGTATAGGCGAGTGTTTTTCGCGTTACGAACTGGCTTGATGATAGTAAATTCCTTTTCCCAGAATCGCAGGGTGGATGCTGGAATGCCAAGGATGTCGGCCACGTCGCCGATGCGGTAAAATCGTTTGTTCAATTCGTCCATACTGAAAACTCGTTTAGATTTAATCTATGTCATTTGCATAAATTGCAATTTCGCTGTAACTTTGCAAATTAAATTAGGGTGTAAAGTTATGAAATTAGTTTCGTACTGCCCAACAATCCTCAGAAAAAATATATTATACAGAATACTATATGTTGACAGCAAAAGAAATTAGAGAATCGTTCAAAACCTTCTTTGAGGGCAAAGGTCACCAGATTGTGCCATCGGCTCCAATGGTGGTGAAGGACGACCCGACATTGATGTTCACCAATGCCGGCATGAACCAGTTCAAGGATATTATTTTGGGCAACAAAGTGCCACAGTGGCGCAGAGCCACCGATAGCCAGAAGTGCCTTCGCGTGAGTGGTAAGCACAACGACTTGGAGGAAGTGGGCCACGACACTTACCACCACACCATGTTTGAGATGCTTGGCAACTGGTCGTTTGGCGACTATTTCAAGCACGAAGCCATCGACTGGGCGTGGGAATTTTTGGTGGATGTGTTGAAAATCGATCCTAAAAACCTCTATGCCACCGTGTTTGAGGGCAGCGAGGCTGATGGACTCGAACGCGACAACGAAGCAGCAAGCTATTGGGAAGCGCATCTTCCTAAAGACCATATCATCAACGGCAACAAGCACGACAACTTTTGGGAAATGGGCGATACCGGTCCATGCGGCCCATGTAGCGAAATCCACATCGACCTTCGCGATGAGGCAGAAAAGGCAAAAGTGCCAGGTGCTGAACTCGTGAACAAAGACAATCCGCTTGTGATTGAGATTTGGAACCTCGTGTTCATGCAATTTGAGCGTCACGCCGACGGCTCACTCCACCCACTCCCTGCAAAGGTGATTGATACCGGTATGGGCTTCGAACGCCTCTGCATGGTGATGCAAGGCACCAAGAGCAACTACGACACCGACGTGTTCCAACCAATGATTCGCACCATCGGCAACATTGCAGGCGTGAAGTATGGCGATTCGGAGGAAAAGGACGTGGCAATGCGTGTGATTGCCGACCACGTGCGCGCCATCGCATTCTCTATTGCCGACGGTCAGCTCCCAAGCAACGCCAAGGCTGGTTATGTGATTCGCCGTATCTTGCGTCGTGCCGTGCGCTACGGTTTCACCTTCCTCGACCTCAAGGAAGCATTCATGTATCGCTTGGTTGACACCCTCATCGAATCGATGGGCGAGGCGTATCCAGAGCTTCCTGCTCAAGCCGACCTCATTAAGCACGTGATCAAGGAAGAGGAAGATTCGTTCCTCCGCACCCTTGCCACCGGTATCAAGATGATGGAAGGCATCATTGCCGAAGCCAAGAAGGAAGGCAAGACTCAAATTCAAGGTGTGCAGGCGTTCACCCTCTACGACACCTACGGATTCCCATTCGACCTCACCGAACTCATTCTCAAAGAAAACGGCATGACCGTGAGCGAAGAAGAGTTTAACGCCGAAATGGCAAAGCAAAAGGCACGCGCCCGCAACGCCGCACAAACCGAAACCACCGACTGGGTGAACGTGCGTGAAGGCAACACCGAATTTGTGGGCTACGACTTGCTTGAATGCGACACCGAGATTTTGCGCTATCGCAAGGTGACTCAAAAGAACTCATCATACTATCAGGTGGTGCTCTCTCGCACTCCTTTCTATGCCGAAATGGGTGGTCAGGTAGGCGATAAGGGTACGCTCACCGCTGGCGACGAGGTGGTGGAAGTGACCAACACCAAGCGTGAGAACAATCTGCCTGTGCACATTGTGAAGAAGTTGCCAACCGATGTGACTGCCACTTTCAAGGCCGCTATCAACAAAGAAGCGCGTATGGCAATCTCTTGCAACCACTCTGCCACTCACTTGCTCCACGCCGCTCTGCGTGAGGTGCTTGGCACACACGTTGAGCAAAAAGGCTCGCAGGTCGATGCCAAGATGCTCCGCTTCGACTTCTCGCACTTCAAGAAACTCAGCCTTGAAGAAATCCGTGAGGTGGAACGCCGTGCCAACGCCATGATTCGCCGTGCCATTCCTCTCGAAGAGCACCGCAACATGCCTATCGCCGAAGCTAAAGCCCTTGGCGCAATGGCTCTTTTTGGCGAAAAGTATGGCGACAGCGTGCGCGTGGTGAAGTTCGGCCAATCGGTAGAGCTTTGCGGTGGTACGCATGTGGCAAACACCGGCAATATCGGTTTCTTGAAAATCGTAAGCGAAAGCAGTATTGCCGCCGGTATTCGCCGTATCGAGGCTATCACTGGCGCAGCGGTAGAAGACTTCATCTACGATGCGGAAGATGTGCTGATCAAACTCCGTGCGCTGTTCAACAATGCGCCCGACGTGGTTTCGGCTGTGGCACGCTCGCTCAACGAGAACACCTCGCTCCAGAAGCAAGTGGAAGGCTACATGATGGAGGCTGCCAAGAATGTGAAGGAGAATGTTTACAAACATGCAACCGACATTGCCGGCATTCGCACCTTGAAGATTTATGGCGTTTACGATCCTAATGTGGTGAAGGCCGCAGTTTACATGGTGAAGTCGGATGCTCCTGAAAACACCGTGCTGCTCGCAGCCACTCGCATGCACGGCAAGCCCACACTCACCATCTTCGTGAGCGACGACCTTGTGAAGAAGGGCATGAACGCTGGCAAGATGATTCGTGAAGCTGCCAAGGCTATCCAAGGCGGCGGTGGCGGTCAGCCAGGCTTCGCACAAGCTGGTGGACGCAACGAGGAAGGCATCAGCCTTGCGATGGAAAAGATGGAAGCACTCATCGCAGCTGAAGCATAAAATCAGAGATTACACACTACACTCTCAAATACAAATCAGCCGAGCGCACAGCCCGGCTGATTTTTTTGCCTTTTTATAGAGAGTGTATCGCTATTGTGCGTCGAGATTGTCGATAAGTATCAATCCTCTTACAGTGAGCAAGTATCTTTGTTTAGAATGACGAGGAGAATCGGGATATTTCATTCTCACAAGCCCCATGTTGATTGCTGGTGATAATAATTGTGCCATAAAGTTGGGGCGATGCTTCAGCTCTAAAGTTGTCATCATCTCTTTCACGCTCATTTCGTTTTTCCCGATAGCAATCACTAAAGATTTGATGTTGTCAGGAATTGAGTCTAATAGACGCTCGTCACTTGTTCGGTCACTTGTTCGGTATTTCTGTCTGATTAATGAGCATGTACCTGTTTTTGAGCTCGTTATGCTCTCCCAATAAAAGGTTTCGTAAAAACCTTACGAGGAAAGAGTGGTCAGGTTCAATGCCTTTCTGTGGATTTCTGTAATTGGCTCTTACTAAAGCGTTACGAAAATACCATGAGTTGTCGGCGAACAAGTTGTTGTTGACTGTGAATCCGCAGTAGCGCAGATATTTGATTAGAAAAACTGCTTTAGTTCTGGTGTTGCCCTCGCAGAAGGGGTGGTTTTGCCACAGTAGCGACACGAAATTGGCAATATGTAGGATGATTTCGTCGGTTGATAAACCTGTGTAGCAGAATTCTTTTTCTTGCTGTATGTCATATTCCAGCGTGGCCATAATATCGGCAGCGCGACCATACATCACGGTGTCGCCTTGTAGCACCCATTCGTTTTTAGTAATGTCGTAAGTGCGAGTTTCTCCCGCATGTTTGAATACGCCTTCAAATAGATGGCGATGAATGTTTCTAAACTCCAAAGGTGTAAACGAAAACGATTTTTCGCTCAATAGTTTGGTGATATTTGCTGCCACACAGTCGGCTTCTTCACTCGCCACATCGTCCTTGTCGTGTGTTGTCTTGTTGATATAGTATGAACGCAATTGCTCGCGAACATCATCAATCGTGATGTCGCCCTCAATGTGTTTAGCGGCGGTTTCTTTTAAGTATTCCGACACTTTTAACCCATCTACGTCTTGGAGGCCAATGGCGGCACGCCAAACCTCGGCTTTCTCGCGTTTGTGTGGTTCTGCCACTCGCTCATAGGCTTCAAAGTCGAGATATAATTGTTTCTTTTTATCGTTCATAGCAGTGTGGTCACGAATTCTGTTAGAAAAAATTCAGATATTTCAAATATGTAAATTTACAAAATAAATATCATATATGTGTGCAGTTGATTTGTATTTTTTTTGTTGTGTGTTCGGTGGGGGTGGTGGAAATGTGGGGATTCTTTTGGAATTGTGGGGAGAATGTGATAACTTTGTGTTGATATTGAGGATATAAATTAAAATTTTCAATTTATTATTAAGAGTATTATGAAAAAGATTACTATGTTAGCGATTGCTGCACTTGGTTTCTGTGCAGCACAAGCACAGGTCACTTTGGAAGGAACTAAACTGACCGACAACGTATCCTTCACGCTTAAGGGCGGTGCGGTGTCGCCATTCCAGCACTATGCGTTCTTCAAGAATGCTCGTGGCATGTTTGGTGCCGAACTCCGTAAGCAGCTCACCCCAATCTTTGGTTTCGGTGTGGAAGGTGAATGGACTGTGAACACTTCAAGCTGGGGCAAGGCTCCAGCCAACGTATGGCAATCAGCCCTCGGCGTAAAGAGCAGCAATATGCTCGACCATCAGTTTGTGGGTGGTTTCGCCACTTTCAACCTCTCTAACGTGTTTGGCGGCTACAAGGGCGCGCCTCGTGCGGTGGAAGTTGAGGCTGTGGTTGGTGCAGGCTGGCTTCACGCTTACCAAAACGGTGCCGACGTGACCGACGAAAACTCTTGGTACACTAAATATGGTGTGAACTTCAACTTCAACCTTGGCGAAACCAAGGCTTGGACCATCTCGCTGAAGCCTGCCATCCTTTGGGATATGAACGGCGACGCAAAGAAGGTGGACCGCAAGGGTGGTACAGGCACCAATGCTCAATCAAGCCGCTACAATGCCAACTGCGCAGCGGTGGAACTTCAAGCCGGTTTGACTTACCACTTCAAGAACAGCAACGGCGCACGCTATTTCACCGTGTGTCCTAAGAAGTACACCCAAGCCGAAATCGACGAGCTCAACGGTCAAATCAACACACTCCGCAACAACCTCAACAACGCCGAGTCTGACCTCGACGCTTGCAACGCTCGTGCAGCTCAACTCGCTCGCGACCTCGAGGCATGCAAGGCTCAAAAGGGCAAGGTGAAAGAAGTGGTGAAGGTGAAGGAAACTCAAGTGAAGGTGAAGAGCGCTTCGCTCGAAACCAACGTGTTCTTCAAGCAGGGCAAGAGCGTGATCGAACGCGCACAGCAACCTAACGTGGAACGCGTGGCCACATTCTTGAAGAGCCACAAGGAAGCTACCGTAACCATCAAGGGCTACGCTTCTCCAGAAGGCTCTGTTGAAATCAACAAGAAGCTCGCCGCCGCTCGTGCCAACGCCGTGAAGGATATGCTCGTGAAGACCTATAAGATTAGTGCCGACCGCATTCAGGCTGAAGGTCAGGGTATTGGCGACATGTTCTCAGAACCCGACTGGAACCGCGTATCGGTTTGCTACATCAACACCAACGAGAAATAATCCATTTTCCAGACAGTGATGCCCGCTGTGGCATTCTCCTCATATCTGCTCCTCGCACCTTATGCGTGCGGGGAGCTTTTGTGTTTGTGAATCACCGAAATAATTGCTAATTTTGCACCCGAAATATTATAGAAGCAACATGGGATTAATCGAAGACAAAAATATTATCAATGAGCTGATCGACGAAACGGCAGTGCTCGTGGGCTTGATCACCCCTCAACAGAACGAGGCAAAGGCTAACGAATACCTCGACGAACTTGAATTTCTTGCCCACACCGCTGGCGCACGCACGGTGAAGAAGTTTCTCCAGCGCTGCGACGCGCCCAACAGCACCTCATACGTGGGTAAGGGCAAATTGGCTGAAATCAAGGACTATGTGGATGAGCACGAGGTGAACCTGGTGATTTTCGACGACGACCTTTCGCCAAAGCAAATCGCACACATTCAGAAGGAAACCAAGGTGAAGGTGCTCGACCGCACCAGCCTGATTCTCGATATTTTCGCACGCCGTGCGCAGACCGCCAACGCCAAGATGCAGGTGGAACTGGCGCAATACCAGTATCTGCTGCCACGCCTTACCGGTATGTGGACCCACTTGGAGCGTCAGCGTGGTGGTATCGGTATGCGTGGTCCGGGTGAAACCCAGATTGAGACCGACCGCCGTATCATCAAGACCAAGATTTCGCTACTCAAGCAGAAACTCGCCGATTGGGACAAGCAGAAGGTGATTCAGCGCAAAAACCGTGGCAAGCTCACTCGTATCGCCCTCGTGGGCTATACCAACGTGGGTAAATCCACGCTTATGAACTTGCTGAGCAAGAGCGATGTGTTTGCCGAAAACAAACTTTTTGCCACCCTCGACACCACCGTGCGTAAGGTGGTGATTGAGAATTTGCCATTCCTGCTCACCGACACCGTGGGCTTTATCCGCAAATTGCCCCACCACTTGGTGGATTCGTTTAAGACCACCCTCGATGAGGTGCGCGACAGCGACATCATGGTGCATGTGGTGGACATTTCCCACCCTCAGTTTGAGGAACAGGTGGAGGTGGTGAACAAGACCCTTCAGGAAGTGTGTGGCGCTGGCGACAAGGAGATGATTATGGTGTTTAACAAAATCGACCAATTCTCGTATGTGCAAAAAGACGCCGATGACCTCACCCCACGCTTGCGCGAGAACATTCCGCTCGAAGAACTCAAAGACACATGGATGGCGCGTATGAACAACAACTGCGTGTTTATTTCTGCCAAGACGGGCGAGAATGTGGAGGAACTCAAGCGTATGCTCTACGACAAGGCGAAGCAGGTGCACCTCCAGCGCTTCCCCTACAACGATTTCCTCTACCAAACCTACGACCACCTCACCGAGGAATAACACCCCCCCGCACTTGGCTTGGGTCACACAGATCTCACTGATTTTTTTTGATGGCGTTAAATCTCACAGAGGATTCACTGCCGCTCTTGCTCCTTTGGGCTCACACAGATCACACAGATCCCACAGGATTTGCACGCCTGGCGTTAAATCTCACGGATGCTCTCCGCAGCTTTGCTCCTATGGCTTACACAAATCTCACAAATCTCACTGATTTTTTTTGATGGCGTTAAATCTCACAGAGTTAGGTAGAAAGGTCGTGGGGCATGTCCGAGTGCTCCGAGTTCTCCGTTTTCAAGAGCAGCGTGAAACCTCTGTGAGATTTAACGCCATCAAAAGAAAAAAATCAGTGAGAGTGGGATCTGTGTGAGCCCTAAAAAACATTGAGATCTGTGTGAGGCCTAAATCCGCACACACGCGTGCGCATGAAAAAAAAGCACGGCTGCAAAATAGAGCCGTGCTTTTTTATTTATATAATGTGTGGATTATTTTTCTTTTTTTGGAGCCACTTTGGTGTAAGCCTTGTTGAGCTGTTCCACCACGTCGCTTGTCACGTCGTATTTTGGGTCGATGTAGAAAGTGGCAGCCTTGTTAAGAATCATATCGTAGCCCTTCTCCTTAGCGTATTTCTTCAGGAACTCGTTGATTTTATCGTTGAGGTCCTTTTGGTTTTCTTGCAGGATTTTTGCTATTTCCTCTTGCTTGTTAGCCACAGCCTTTTGTGCGGCAGCCATAGCGTTTTGGTAAGTAGCTTGGTCGGCTTGTGCTTGTTGAGGGTTGGTAGCGTACACATTGTTTTTTTCCTTTTGTGCGAAGCTTGCTTGCAGGTTGCGGATTTTGTCTTCCTGAGCCTTTTGCAGAGCGTCGAGCTGGTTTTGCATACGAGTAGCCGACTCGTTGTAGTCTTTAGCCAGGTTGTAGAATTTCAAAAGTGTGTCGGCGTCAACATAACGCACGGTCATGTTTTCGTTAGCTTGCTTAGGCATATTAGCAGATTCAGGAGCCTTTTCGCCCTTCTGTTCACCTTGGCAGGCAGCGAAGCCCACCATCACCAATGCCACTAAAGCAAGTTTAGAGAGTTTGTTTAAAAAGTTCATTTTTCCTTGTATGTGTAGTTATTTATAAAATTCCTTATCGTGTGCGCAAGTGATGCCACGCTTTTTCATGTGCTTATTGCTGTGAATGTGGGTGTTAGGAAACTTGCCGCCTTTCACGAAAAATATTTTCACGCCAAGCAGCATCACGGCTATGCCCACCAATGCTATTACCACAATTACGAGCTTCACTTTTGCTTTTTTAAAATTCTATGCAAATATAAAAAAGGTTTGTGACATTTTGCTCAATATTTCAAATAAAATTCGTACCTTTACGAATGTTATCACACCGTTTTAACATAAATTTCATACACGAAGCGATAACTAACATTTTTTATAAATAAAACCAAAAATTTATTATGGAAGTAAAAGATTTAAAACCCGCTCGCGTTTGGCAAATTTTCGACGCGATCACAAAAGTGCCTCGTCCTTCTGGCAATCTCGACAAAATTCGTGAATGGCTGGTTAGTTTTGCAAAGGAAAACAATCTTGAGTACAAGGTTGATGAAGTAGGTAATGTGGCTATGTTCCGTCCAGCCGCACCAGGTTTTGAAAACGCTAAGGGGGTAGTGCTCCAAGGCCACATGGACATGGTGGCTGAAAAGCTCCCTTCTTCTAATCACAACTTCCTCACCGATCCTATCCAAACCCGCATCGTCGACGACTGGGTGTTTGCAACCGACACCACCCTCGGTGCTGACGACGGTTTGGGCCTGGCTATCGCATTGGCAGCGCTCACCGACCCCGACATCAAGTGCGGTGCGCTCGAAGCTCTCGCTACCGTTGACGAAGAAACCGGCCTCACCGGTGCCACCAACATCAAGGCCGACATGCTCGTGGGCGACTATCTGCTCAACCTCGACAGCGAAGACGACGGCGTGATCACTATCGGCTGCGCAGGTGGTGTGGTTACCCCTGTATGGTTCGACTATAAGCCAGAGGCTGCTCCTGCCGACCTCCAATATTTCGCTATCAAGATTGGCAAACTCATGGGTGGCCACTCTGGTACCGACATCAACAAGGGCTTGGCAAGTGCCACTAAGCAGTTGGCTCGCATTCTCTACATGCTCGACGCTAAAATCGAATATCGCCTTGCAAGCTTCAATGCCGGCAACCTCCACAACGCTATCGCTCGCGACGGTGTGGCTGTGATTGGTGTGAAGCCTGCCGACAAGGAAACGCTCGCAACCGTGGTCAACACCGTGGCTGCCGACATTAAACTTGAATTCAAGCGCACTGAGCCTCATGCCGAGGTCACTATCGAAAGCGTTGACGCTCCTGCCACCGTTATCGATGCTTGCACAGCTAAGCGCCTCGTGGCTGCTTGCTTCGCTGCTCCTCACGGTGTATATTATATGAGTCAGGAAGTGGAAGGATTGGTGGAAACCTCTACCAACTTCGCAAGCGTTAAGACCAACGCCGACGAAATCTACCTCGAATTCTTCAGCCGCTCATCTACCGAAAGCGCAAAAGAAGAACTCGCTCTCCAAATCGAGGCTATCTTCCGCTTGGCTGGCGCTAAGGAAGTGAAATATGAAGGCAGCTACCAAGGTTGGGCTCCAAATGCCGACAGCCAGCTCCTGAAGCTCGCTGTGGCTCAATGGGAAGGTCTGTATGGCGTAGAGCCAAAGGTTGAGGCTATCCACGCTGGTTTGGAATGTGGTTTGTTCTTGAAGGTTCGTCCAGATATGGAAATGATTTCTTACGGACCAACGTTGAAGGACGTTCACTCTCCACGCGAATGCTGCCATATCCCTGCAGTGCAAAAGGGTTGGGACTTCACTGTAGCCCTGCTCAAAGCTATCGCAGCCGATAAATAACATATCCCACTTTGCTGGGCTTGGGCTCACACAGATTTCGCTTTAATGGGCTTGGGCTCACACAGATCTCACAGATCCCACGGTTTTGCACGGCTGGTGTTAAATCTCACGGATGATTCACTGCTGCTCTTGCTCCCTTAGGCTCACACAGATCTCACAGATCCCACGGTTTTGCACGGCTGGTGTTAAATCTCACGGATGATTCACTGCTGCCTCGCTCCTAAGGCTCACACAGATCTCGCAGATCCCACGGTTTTGCACGGCTGGTGTTAAATCTCACTGATGCTTTCCGTGGATGATGGGTCTGATAGGTCCGATGTGTCCGATGTGTCCGAAGGGTCTGTTATGGGGCTGTGAAGTGGAATTGAAAAATAATGGTGCCGATTTTATCCTGTTTTAAGGGATGAAATCGGTGCTTTTTTTGTTGGTAGGGACGTGATACTTCACGTCCGCCCATAATTGTAGTATCATGTTGAATATCAGTAATTTGTCGCGGACGCGAAGTGTCGCGTCCCTACCATGCAAAATCGTTTGGGAATTTGATGCGGTTTTTTATCAAGAATTCATGTTGTCACCAGGGGTTTTTCGCCGTGAAACGGCGAGAGGTTTTTATCCTTGAGGCAATGTGGTGAGCCCTCGTAAGAGGGTGGCGGAGGGATTGTGTGGTTGGCGGCATGGAAACTCGTTTCCAATGACGCAAAGCGCACAGTCGCACCGCCAAATGCGAAGCATTCCATGTTGCTCCAAGGCTGTTTTTTATGTTTTTGTTTTTTTGATTCCATTCACGATTCGGCAACTTTGCGTAATCTATCCCCAGGAATTTTCCACTGAACCATGGATTTCCTTGGGTTTTGCTTTATTATGATTTTTTTGCACTGATTTGCGCATTTTTTTTGATAATTGCTATTGAAAAATATTTTTTATAAGTAAATTTGCACCTCAGAAATGATAGTCAGTTGATGCCGATATGTTAAATGTTTGATATTTAATATGTTGGCAACATTTAACAAAATGTTGCTTGTGATTTACAAGCATTAGAACTACTCTATTTTATTCAAGTTTTTTTTAGACACTTATAAGAAAATATTTTTAATTTTAATTTGGGAAGAATGTCGGGATCGACATTTGAAAAAAAATTATGACTTATTTTAATCAATTCAAAAACGCGACAAGGAAAACAAAGCGTCTTCTTGTTTTATTTGCGTTGCTGTTTGGCTTCAGCGCCAATGCCGCGACTTACAAAGTCTCGGACACCCCCGCTGAGTTGGCAAACCTTCCAGAGGGCGCTAAAGTTGTGATGTACAACATTGGCGCAGAAAAATTGGTAGGCTACAACAATGGTGAAGTTTCCAAAAAGGAAATAGCTGTCACCGATGACGATCGGGCAGCTTATGTGTTTACCGTAAAGAAGAGTGGTTCTACTGTTGCCCTTGTCAACAGTACTTCTTATGGTCCACAGGTCACTTACGATTCTGGCTTCTCATTTAAGTGGAGCACGGCTCCTAATTACTTCGCTGTTTACTCAGGTTCGAATTATACTCAGTTGTATCTTAGACAGGGCTATCGAAGCGGTTATTTGGCTTTTAATAGCCAAATGACTGTAACAACTTTATCATACTACGACACATCAAGGTGGAACTTCTATGAGGTGACTCAAGAAACTTCTGGCTCAACAGGTTCAGGCGATGCCATGTCAACTACTCACAAGCAGTTGAAGGCTTGGCAAACCAATGCCGGCTACCAAGAAGTGGGCTATATCGGCTTGGGGAACAAGAATCAAGTGTTGGCTATGGCTTGCGTAAGTGTAAGTGCCGACGATGTTCCAACCCTCACTTACCGCTTGTTTGGACACACTGGCTACCTCAGCGCAATCAGCGTGTATGCACGTAAGCGCGACACTGAACAAGACTACACTCCTGATGGCAGTTATGCAAAGTATGAAAATACCTTCGCTCACATTTTCGACTACCGCAACCCTGAAAAGAACTGCGGTGCCCTTTTCCTCGGAACTACTCATGAAGTGCCAGCTGCCGGCAAAGAGACCACTTTCACCAGCAACCTGAAGCTCCCTAAAGGCGAATATGTGATTTACCTTGTAGCCAACGTGAGAAGCGCTGAAGAAATTGGTGGCTTGAAGAATTTGCCATTGATTGGTGGCGCAAAGCGCAACTACACTCGTGTGGGTGGTGTGATTGACCAGGTGTCGAATAAAACCATCAACACCGTGAACAACTACTCTGGCGAAGGTGGTGGCCGTGTGCTTGTGCCTAAGTTCAAACTGCTCTATGCTCCACGCTACGAAAATTTTGCTACCTCTGAAGAATACTCAAGATACTATCGTATTCCTGCTATCACCCGTGCTTCCGACGGTACGCTTGTGGCATTGAGCGATGCCCGCAAAATGCACATTCATGATGTGACCAACAGCATTGACGTGGTTTCGCGCCGCTCGTCGGACAATGGTAAGACTTGGAGCGATTATGTGGTGATTTTCCAAGGTTCGCAAAATGGCACCAACTGCTACAACTGGAAGGGCTATGGCGATGCTGCTGTTGCCTCGTTCTCTAATGGTACAGTAGTTGCTACAGCTATCCACGGCTTCGGTCTTGCAGGCTCGTCCACCGACCCTGCCACTGATGTGGTATGGAAGGTGAGCCGCGACAACGGCAAGAGCTGGAGCTCTGAATACACTATGGACCAAAGCCTCTTTGGTGGTCTTCGTGGTAATATCTCTCCAGGTAACATCTGCGTGGCAAACGAAGGCTATATCAAGGGTAAAGCTTTGGTGCGCTTGCGCACAAGCAAGTCTCCAAATAATAACTCAGGTTCTTCTGCCAGCCATCAGCGCATTTACTGCTTGACTTACAATCCTGATGAGAATAAATGGACACGAATTAAAATTAGGAGTGGATATTCAACCAAGGATTATCTTGAAAACACTTCTAACGACTTAGATGAAGTGCAATTCGTGCAGGTGGCAGAAAATCAATACATTCTTTCTGCACGCTCAAATGCGTCAGGCAATCGCTTGTTCTACCGCTTGACATTCACTTCTGCTACCCAAGCCACTGCCACAATGATTTCGCAAAGTGGCATGAACTTGGCCAATCCATGTAATGGCGACCTTATCAAGTATGCAGCGAAAGGCGGTACATATATTCTCCACACTGTGCCAAAGGATATGGTATATGGCAGTAATAACTGTCGTACAAACCTTTCGGCTTACTACACTGAATTGTCCACATCAGGCAATTTGAAATGGACTCGAAGCCTCAACCTTTTCGACCCATTTGATAATACAGATGGAGGCACTGCAAAAACTGGCATTGGTGCTATGGACGAAGCTGCGCAATACAGCTCGCTCTCTATGCAAGAAGACGGCACCATCGCTGTGCTGATGGAGGCTTATCCTTATGCTATTCGTCATATAGATCAAGTATCTTCCACTTACGGTCGTCACTGGGGCGACTGGGTGATGGGTCAATACTACATCAACCTCCGTATTGGCGACATCGTTGAGGGCGCAGAACAACCTGATCCTGTGAAGATTGATGCTCCTGTGATTTCTCCAAATTCTTCAACTTACGATTCTTACAATACCGCTGCCCGCCCAACAATCACTATTTCACATCAAAACTATGTGAACTATCCCGACATCTACGATGTGGAAACTGCCAAGGTGAACACCCTCTACGACTTTGAATTCTTCGATGCCGAAGGTGTGCTCCAGAAGCAAGTGAATCTTAAAAGCTTCCAAACTGAATCAGCATCATTCACTTGGGAGCAAGTGTATAAAGCTATGGGCTACACCGACGACCCTGCTTATCAGAAGGGCTGGTATTTGCGCGTGAGTGCTTACTGCGTGTCGGATGCCAATTCAGCTGTGGTTTCGAACAAAGATGTTAAAATCTACACTTTCACCAACCCTGTAAGAAACATCAAGGTGATTGGTTTGCCAACCAGTGGTGCATCAAAAACCGAACTTTCTACACAAGGCAACACTGTGGGTTCTGACGTATGGTTGACCGTGGGCGTTGGTCAAGAAGTGAGAATCAATGCTCCTGCACTCTATCCATTCACATTTAAGGGATTCTACTATAAGTATAAGATGAATGGAGCTGAAGACGAGCAAGTGATATTGAGTAAAAAACTCAATTACAATGAGGTGTCAGGTATGCAGCACCAAATCACTTTCACAGTTCCTTCTGTTTCAGCTTTGGCTGACAACCACAACGACGGGGATGTTGTTGGTCTTGTGATTTATGCTGTTTACGAGGTGGAGGCCGGTTTCTCAACCCGTGTCAACACTCAATACAACAATGTCTTGGGTGAAGGCATATATGAAAGCCAGTACTCATACTGGACTCCAAGCACAGATGCTCAGCATGTGGAAAGAATTCAGGGCGCTGTAGGTGGTACTCCACTCGCAAAAAACCTTGTGATTCCTGCTGCTGAAAACCAAAACAATACGCACATTGGTGGTACAGGTAATGCCGCTGATGGTGGCTTGACCTACCCACAAGCCCTCAACTACGGTCTTGACGCATACGTTACTTTGGTTCCTGACTCACGTGCAGCCAAGTATCTCAATGCAATTATCCGTGTGAAGAGGGATGATGCTTATCTGCCAAACTACTATGTGGTGAATGGTGCTAACCAAGCTCTTTATGGTAATATCACTTCTGCATTTAACGGTTGCTTAGGAGTGGTGAACTGGTATACTTACAGCGGTGGTGAATTCTATCCAAAGGCTGTGGGTATGAAGAGCTACAAAGTGGGCACTAATCAAAAGCCAAAAACAACAGCTCGCCGAGTAGAAGGCGGTCCTGGTGCAAATGGTGGTTATGGTGCATGGTATGAGGTGGAATCTGACATCTCCTTCGCTGGCATCTGTGAGATGGCCGAGACCTTCGACGGTGTGGTGACTGTGGAAATCTACTTGGTGAACGGTGACGTGACTTCGGTTAACGAACTCAGCAACTCTAACTACTACATCACCAAGGTGAGCCACACTATCGTGAAGGACCCAACAATCTCTACCGGTGTGGAAGATGTTGACGCTGAAAAGACCGTGGCTGGTGTGACCTACTACAACCTGCTTGGCGTGTCGTCTGACAGTCCATTCGAAGGTGTGAATGTGGTAGTGACTACTTACACCGACGGCACTAAATCGTCGAAGAAAATACTAAAATAATTATAGCATTTTGTTAATTGTTAAAATGCTGCGAGTAGCGCAGTGATGCGCAAAACCAGCGCTGTAATAAAAATGTTTTCCTGTGTGGGCTTGGATTGTGAAATCCGAGCCCTTTTTTTTATCTCGCAGCCTCGCTGTTTTTTGGGCTCACACAGATCTCACAGATCCCACGGTTTTGCACGCCTGATGTTAAATCTCACGGATGATTCACTGCTGCTTTGCTCCTTTTGGCTCACACAGATCACACAGATCTCACTGAATTTTTCTTTTGATGGTGTTAAATCTCACAGATGATTCAGGCGTGGTTTTGTGCTCACACAGCTCACACAGATCTCACTGAATTTTTCTTTTGATGGTGTTAAATCTCACAGAGGTTGGCAGATGGGTCGTGGAGCGTGTCGGAGTACTCTGAGTGCTCCGAGTACTCAGATTTCCAAAGCTCACACAAATTATTTTTGTTGAATCTCGTTGAATCTGTGTGAGCCTAAGGGAGCAAAGGTGCGGAGAGCTTCTGTTAGATTTAACGCCAGGCGTGCAAAACTGTGGGATCTGTGTGAGCCTAAGGGAGCAAAGGTGCGGAGAGCTTCTGTGAGATTTAGCGTCAGGCGTGCAAAACTGTGGGATCTGTGAGATCTGTGTGAGGCATAAGGGAGAGGCGGAGCGAAATATTTTGTGAGATTTGTGGGATTTTGGGGGAATTATTTTTTGCTGCGGGCAATTTGGCGTAACTTTGTAGGTTAGAGTTGGATTGTGGCATTTTTTGGATTATGGCACGATTTTTGCACTACTTGATATTTTAAGATTATAATATTTCAAAATAAAATTTGATGACTGAAAACAAAGAATTGATACAAGCCATTATTGAGGGCGCGCAAGAAAAGAAGGCGCACCAAATCGTACATGTGGATATGAGCGAAATTGAAAGTGCCTCTACTGGCGACTTCGTGATTTGCACCGGCAACAGCACACAGCATGTGGATGCCGTGGCCGACAGCATTCGTGAATACGTGGAAGAGAAACTCGGCACTCGCCCATACAACTACGACGGTTACCAAAATTCGCAATGGATAGTGCTCGACTACGGCAACGTGTATGTGCACGTGTTCCTCCCCGAATTCCGCGAACGCTATCGCCTGGAGGAACTGTGGGCAGATGCCGTGGTGACCGAAATTGAAGATATTTACTAATAAGCTTACATCAGAGAACTAAAAACAAGCAAATGAAATTATTTGGCAATAATAGCAAGGCTTCGGGTGGGGGATTGAAATTCAACATCTACTGGCTGTATGCGCTCATTTTCATGGTGCTCATCGGCATCTATTACACAGGGGAAAGCACCTCGGTGAAGGAGATGCCTTGGACCGATTTTGAGGGGTGGGTGCAGAAAAAGGCGGTGAGCCACATTGTGGTACATGCCAATCAGGGCGATGCCGAGGCTGAAATCACCGATGCCTACGCCAAGCAGGTGATGGGCAAGGACTATCAGCCTGTGCCTGGCGCTAAGGCTGTGATCACCACCACCATTCCGAGTGCCGATAAATTTGAGGACCGTGTGGACGAATGGCGCAAGTCGGGCGTGTTTAACGGCAAAGTGGAATACGACCGCCACAGCACCTTCTCCAACATATTCTGGTCGTTCGGACCGCTCCTGCTGCTGGTGGTGTTCTGGATATTCATGATGCGCCGTATGGGCGGCGGTGGAGGTGGAGGCATCTTCAACGTGGGCAAATCGCGCGCAAAACTCCACAACAAAGACAAGGACAAGGACGTGACCTTTGCCGATGTGGCTGGCATGGAGCGTGAGAAGAAAGAGGTGAGCGAAGTGGTGGAATTTCTGAAAAACCCCAAACGCTACACCGACCTGGGCGGCACCATTCCAAAAGGCGTGCTGCTCGTGGGCCCTCCAGGCACCGGTAAAACGCTGCTGGCAAAGGCTGTGGCTGGCGAGGCTAATGTGCCGTTCTTCTCGATGTCGGGCAGCGACTTTGTGGAAATGTTTGTGGGCGTGGGCGCATCGCGTGTGCGCGACCTGTTCCAGCAGGCAAAGGAGAAGTCGCCTTGCATCATCTTCATCGACGAAATCGACGCCATAGGCCGTGCGCGAAGCACCAAAAACGAATTTTCACGCAACGATGAGCGCGAAAACACGCTCAACCAGTTGCTCACCGAAATGGACGGTTTCGGCAACAACAGCGGCATCATCGTGCTGGCTGCCACCAACCGTGCCGACGTGCTCGACAAGGCATTGCTGCGCGCCGGGCGTTTCGACCGACAGATATACATGGGCAACCCATCGCTCCAAGACCGCATCGGCATCTTCAAGGTGCATCTGAAGAAGGTGAAATGCGATGGTAGTGTGGACCTTGACAAATTGGCACGAATGACGGCAGGTCTGTCTGGTGCCGACATTGCAAACATCTGCAACGAGGCTTCGCTCCTGGCAGCCCGACAGGGCAAGAAGGCGGTGCAGCAGCCCGACTTCATGGCGGCTATCGACCGTGTGACCCGTCAACTCGACAAGCCTACGCGCATGACCGACACCGTGACCTTCGACGACATCGCCGGCATGAAGCGACCCAAGCGTGAGGTGCGCGAAATCATCAACTTCCTGCACAATCCGGAGCAATTCACCCGCCTCGGTGGTGTGATACCGCGTGGCGTGCTGCTCGTGGGCCCTCCAGGGTCGGGTAAAACGATGCTGGCAAAGGCTGTGGCAGGCGAGGCGAATGTGCCGTTCTTCTCCACCAGCGCTGCGGAATTTCAGGGCGAGTTTATGGGCTCAGGCGTGAGCCGTGTGCGCGAACTGTTCCGCAATGCGAAGGAGAAAGCGCCGTGCATCATCTTCATCGACGAAATCGACGCCATCGGCAGCCGCTCCAACCGCAACGGCGAGCGTGAAATCACCCTCAACCAGTTGTTGGCTGAAATGGACGGCTACGGTACTAACAATGGCGTGATAGTGATGGGCGCCACCAACCGTGTGGAACTCATCGACAGCGCGCTCATTCGTCCGGGCCGCTTCGACCGTCAGATTTACGTGGGATTCCCAGAAAAAGACGACCGCATAGAACTCTACAACCTCTATCTCAACCGCATTTCGGTGGACATCGACAAGATAGATGTGGAAGAACTGGCTCGACGCTCATCGGGCTTCAGTGCGGCTGAAATAGCCAATGTGTGCAACGATGCGGCACTCCAAGCCGCTTCGCAATACAGCGAAATGGTGACGCAAGACCACCTGCTCAACTCGATAGAGAAGGTGCGCAAGGGTTTGGACTTTGAAACCAAACTCGCCAACAATGTGACTTTCGACGATGTGGCTGGCGTGAAGAAGTCGAAGAGCAAGATGCTCGAAATCGTGGACTTCCTCAAGCGTCCCGACTATTACACCCGATTGGGTGCGAAAATTCCACGCGGCGTGCTGCTGTCGGGCCCTACCGGCACCGGCAAGACGCTGCTGGCAAAGGCTGTGGCAAATGGGGCAGATGTGCCTTTCGTTTCGGTCACCGGTCCCGACTTGGCAAACCCATATTCCGACCCAATCGCACGCCTGCACTCCATCTTCAAGGAGGCGCGCGAGAAATCGCCATGCGTGGTGTTTATCGACGAGATTGAGGCTATCGGCGCAAAGCGTAGCGAGGTGATGGCTGACCAAAGCCGCACTCCGGCGTTGTCGCAACTGCTCGTGGAAATGGACGGTATGGGCAACAACAGTGGCGTGATAGTGCTGGCTGCGTGCAACAATCAAGACTCGCTCGACAAGTCGCTACTGCGCCCGGGCCGTCTCGACCGTCATATCTATGTGGCTCAACCTAATTTGGAAGAGCGTGCCGAAATCTTCAACCTCTATCTGAAAGATGTGAAGGTGGGCGAAGATGTGGATGTGCAGAATTTGGCGAAAATCACCTCTGGCTTCAGCGGTGCCGACATTGCCAAGGTGTGCAACGATGCCGCCCTGCAAGCCACCACCAAAGATGCCGAGGCTGTGAGCCGCGACTACTTCGTGGCTGCTATCGACAATATCCGTAAGGGATTGGAAGACAAGCAGAGCGATGTGGGCTCGATTAAGTTCTCCGACGTGGCTGGCATGGAAGAGGCTAAGCAGGAAGTGACCGAGATTGTGGATTTCCTCAAGAATCCTGAGAAATATAGCCGTTTGGGCGGCAGAGTGCCTAAGGGTGCGCTGCTCGTGGGCCCTCCAGGCACCGGTAAGACGATGCTGGCAAAGGCAGTGGCTGGCGAGGCAAATGTGCCGTTCTTCTCTCGCTCTGGTTCGCAGTTTGTGGAGAAGTTTGTGGGCGTGGGCGCATCGCGTGTGCGCGAACTCTTTGCCGAGGCGAAGGAGAAGGCTCCGTGCGTGGTATTTATCGACGAAATCGACGCCGTGGGCACCAAGCGCAGCAACGAGGGCTTCAACAGCGAACACGACCAGACGCTCAACCAGTTGCTCACCGAAATGGACGGTATTGATGGCGCAAGCGGCGTGATAGTGCTGGCTGCCACCAACCGCGAGGATATTCTCGACGACGCGCTCTTGCGTCCGGGTCGTTTCGACCGCAAGGTGCATGTCACGCTCCCTGCGCTCACCGACCGCGAGGCTATCTTTAAGGTGCATCTGAAGAAGGTGAAGGTGGATGATACTGTGGATTTGACACAGTTGGCTCGCCAAACCCCAGGTATGAGCGGTGCGGAGATTGCCAACGTGTGCAACGAGGCGGCAATCCTCGCCGCACGCCAGAACCGCGAGGCTGTGACGATGGCTGACTTCAACGAGGCTATTGATAAGGTGACGCTGGGCTTGGAAAACAAGTCGATGCTGATGACTCGTCAAGATGTGTATGAAACTGCCGTTCACGAGGCAGGACACACCACCACTATCTGGCTGCTCGAACATGCAGCTCCGCTGGTGAAGATTTCGATTGTGCCACGCGGCAAGGCGCTGGGCGTGAATATGACCATGCCGGAAGAACGTGTGGGCTACACCAAACAGGCGTTCCTCGACGAGATTTGCTCGTTTATGGGCGGTCGTGCGGCAGAGGAGCTGTTCCTCGGCACGATTGGCACTGGCGCGCTCAACGATATGCAGCAAGCCACTCGCATTGCGCGCAGCATGGTGATGTATTACGGTATGAGCGAGAAGATGCCTAATATCTCGTATTACGACCCACAAGGCCAGCTCGGACAACGCCCATACAGCGACGAACGCGCACGCCTCATTGATGAGGAGACTTCGCGCATAGTGAATGAGCAGTACGAGCGTGCAAAAAAGTTGATTTCTGAACACGCCGAGCAGCACCACAAGGTGGTGGATGCGTTGATGGAAAAGGAGGTGATTTTCGCCGCCGATGTGCAAGCCATCTTCGGCAAACGCCCCTGGAAGAGCCGCACCGAGCAGCTCATGGAAGTGGCAGAGGCACGCCGCAAATCCCAGCACTAACTGGCAGCTTTGCTCCTTGGGGCTCACACAGATCTCACAGATCCCACGGTATTGCACGCCTGGTGTTAAATCTCACGGATGCTCCACGCAGCCTTGCACCCTTAGGCTCACACAGATCTCACAGATCCCACGGTATTGCACGCCTGGCGTTAAATCTCACGGATGCACCACGGCTGTTATAGAAATAAACACCGATTTTATCCAATTTAAAATCCATTGACACCGATTTTTTTAATAGGTGAAAATAGGATTTAATGGATAAAATCGGCTTTCTAACTGAAAAGGCAAATTTTTTGGTGTTTTTTTTGAGAAAAATTACCA
>ERZ827496.978-NODE-978-length-36456-cov-3.802615_pt1 | contig 36456 bp, 27 predicted proteins | sample MGYA00519769_ERZ827496 | MGnify/ENA primary metagenome ERZ827496 (study PRJEB31778, sample SAMEA3449327) | human gut metagenome | biome: human gut; feature: human-associated habitat; material: faeces | place: United Kingdom | collected 2010/2012 ...
AAAGGAGGAAACAAAAAACTATGGCAGTCGTATCTATGAAACAGCTTCTTGAGGCCGGTGTCCACTTCGGTCACCAGACCCGCAGATGGAACCCGAAAATGGCGGAGTACATCTACTGCGAGCGCAACGGTATCTACATCATCGACCTGCAGAAGACCGTCAAAAAGCTCGAGGAGGCTTACAGCTTCGTGCGCAGCCTCGCTGAGAATGGACAGACCATCCTCTTCGTCGGCACGAAAAAGCAGGCTGCTGACGCTGTGAAGGAAGAGGCTTCCCGCGTCGGTATGTACTACGTCAACGCCCGTTGGCTCGGCGGCATGCTCACCAACTTCAAGACCATGCGCACCCGCATCGACCGTCTGGCTCAGCTCAAGAAGATGCAGGAGGACGGCACCTTCGATATGCTTCCGAAGAAGGAAGTCATGAAGCTGCTCGGCGAGATGGAGAAGCTCGAGAAGTATCTCGGCGGCGTCAAGGAAATGAAGAAGCTCCCCGGCGCTCTGTTCGTCGTTGACCCGCGCAAGGAGCACAACGCCATCGCCGAGGCCCGCAAGCTGCACATCCCGATCGTCGCCATCGTCGACACCAACTGCGACCCGGACGAGATCGATTACGTCATTCCCGCCAACGATGACGCCATCCGCGCCATCCGCCTGATCGCTTCCACCATGGCCAACGCCGTGCAGGAAGGCCGTCAGGGCATCGACGCTGAGGATGCCGCTTCCGAGGAAGAGGCTCAGAAGGTCGAAGAGTAATCGGAAACTGTAAGGGCGGGCCTCGTACCCGCCCTTCTGATAAAAACAACAAAGGAGAAAGAATTATGGCATTTTCTGCTGCTGATGTGAAAAATCTGCGTGAAATGACCGGCGTCGGCATGATGGACTGCAAAAAGGCTCTGACCGCTGCCGATGGCGATATCGATAAAGCCGTGGAATGGCTCCGCGAAAAGGGCCTCGCCGCCGCTCAGAAGAAGGCCGGACGCATCGCCGCCGAGGGCATGGCTTACGCCGTTGACATTGACGGCATCGGTGTGATCATCGAGGTCAATGCCGAGTCCGACTTCGTGGCCAAGAATGACCTGTTTGTGGAGTATGTCAAAGGCGTCGCCGCTGTCATCGCAAAGGAAAATCCGGCTGATCTCGACGCGCTGTACGCCTGCGCTTACGGCAACGGCAAGACCGTGCTCGAGGAGCAGAACGACAAGGTGCTCGTCATCGGCGAGAACATCAAGGTCCGCCGCTTCGCGCGCTACGACACCGGCCTGAGCGTCCCCTATGTCCACATGGGCGGCCGTATCGCCGTGCTCGTCAACCTCGAGACCGAGTCCACCGACGCTGCTGTCATCGAGCTCGGCAAGGACATCGCCATGCAGATTGCGGCTCTGAACCCGACCTACATGGACAAGAGCGACGTCTCCGAGGAGTTCATCGCCAAGGAGAAGGAGATCCGCCTGGCTCAGGCCAAGGAAGATCCGAAGAACGCCAAGAAGCCCGACGCCATCATCGAGAAGATCGTCATGGGTGGCATCGGTAAGTACTTCAAGGAGATCTGCCTGCTGCAGCAGCCGTTCGTCAAGGACGACAAAGTCTCCGTCGAGGATCACATCGCCGCTGTCGCAAAGCAGATCGGTGCCTCCATCAAGCTCGTGGGCTACACCCGCTTTGAGAAGGGCGAAGGCATTGAGAAGCGTCAGGATGACCTCGCTGAGGAAGTCGCCAAGCTCGTGAAGTAAGCTTTTGAGCTGACAATATCGATTTTTCCGGTTCCGCAGTTCTATCCGAGCTGCGGAACTTTTTTGCCTTTGGGGAGCCAGCATCCGATTTTCTTCCTATTTCCGTCTGTTTCTGGCGGTAGAGTGGCTCTACAAAGCAGTAGAGACACATATTTTTGCGTAGAGACTGTAAAAATGGAACGTAGACAGGGAAAAATGACAGTAGGTTGAATTTGCGCACCCACGGGTGTATGGATAAAGAGCGCACAATGTGCAGCACTTTGAGCAAAACAAAGGAGCACCCATATGATTCAGATCTTTACCGATACGTCGGCGAACCTGCCGGCCTCATACATTCAGAAATATGCCCTGCGCGTGATTCCACTGACCTACCTGATCGATGGTGTCGAGGCGCATCAGGACCCGACTGTGGACTTTGACGGCAAGGCCTACTATGACGCAATGCGCAGCGGCACTTCCGTGACGACCGCCATGATCAACATCGCCGGTTTTCTCGAACCGCTGCGTGAGACGCTTGCGGCCGGAGACGATGCGATCTACATCGGCATGTCCGGCGGCATCAGCGGCACGGCACACGCTGCCTCCCTTGCTGTGGAGGAGCTGAAGGAAGAATTCCCGGAGCGGAAGGTTGCCTCCATCGACACATATGCCGCCTCTCTCGGCGAGGGGCTGCTCGTGGTCGAGGCTGCGCGTATGCTCGAAAACGGCGCGTCCTTTGACGAGATCGTGGAGAAAATTTCGCAGCGGCGTCATGTGATGTGCCAGTATTTCACGGTCGACGACCTCGCCTATCTCGAGCGCGGCGGCCGTGTGAGCAAGGCCGCAGCCATCGTCGGCACGGTGCTGAAGATCAAGCCCCTGCTGCGCGGCGATGAGGAGGGCAAGATCGTCCTGTGCGGCAAGACGCGCGGGCGCAAGCAGTCCCTCACTTCCCTTGCCGACTTCTACGAAAAGCTGGTCGCGAACAAGACCGAGGAGATCGGCATCGCGCATGCAGATGACGCGCAGAGCGCGCAGTTTTTGCTCGACGAACTACGTAAGCGCGGCTTCACCGGCGACTGCCTGACCGTGTGCTATGAGCCTGTCACGGGCTGCCACGTCGGCCCCGGCACGGTGGCGCTGTTCTTCTACGGCGTGCACAGATAACCGGACATGATAAGATCCCGGAGCGTGATTGTTAACACGCTCCGGGATCATCTTTTTATGTGTCGCTCCGATCGACCTGCCGGATCATTTTTTCAAACTTTGCACGCGGGCCCATGACCTCGCGCCCGCAGCCCAGACAGCGGAGCTTAAAGTCCGCGCCGATGCGCAGCACCTCCCAGCGCTTTTCACCGCAGGGGTGCTGTTTTTTCATCGTCAGAATGTCGCCGACTCGAATGTCCATCGCTCACTCCCCCTTGATGCGCTGCCAGTAGGCGCGTGCAGCCTGCTCGGTCTTGTTGTCGCCGTACTCGTAATAGTGTTTGCCCTTCAGATCATCAGGCAGATACTGCTGCTGCACCCAGTGCCCCGGGTAGCTGTGCGGATATTTGTAGCCCTGCTCGCGTTCAAAGCCCGTTCCGTCTGCGTGGACGTTTTGCAGCTCGCGCGGGATGGGGCCCGCCTTCCCTGCACGCACGTCCGCAATCGCGGCGTCGATGGACATGACGACAGAGTTGGACTTCGGCGCGGTCGCCAGCAGCAGTACCGCCTCCGCCAGCGGCAGACGCGCCTCCGGCAAACCGAGCTGCAGCGCCGAGTCCACGCAGGACTTGACGATCATGGCGGCCTGCGGATAGGCAAGGCCGATATCCTCGCTCGCCGAGCAGAGGATGCGCCGGCAAGCACCGATCAGATCCCCCGCCCCGAGCAGGCGCGCAAGATAGTGCAATGCCGCATCGGGATCCGAGCCGCGCAGCGACTTCATAAGCGCAGACACAACGTCAAAGTGATCATCACCCGCGCGGTCGTAGTGCATGGCGCTGCGCTGCGTGATATTTTCGGCATCCGCGCGCAGGAGCTGAACAGCCGCGCCGTCACGCGGCGCTGCAGAAAAGAGCAGCTCGACCGTGTTGAGCGCCTTGCGCACATCGCCGCCGCAGACAGAGGCGATATACCCCGCTGTGCCCGGTTCGATGTCCGCCGTGACATTCTCACGCGCGCAGAGAATGGACACTGCGCGCAGCACCGCCTTTTCCACCTCGGCAGCCGGCACTTGCTTGAACTCGAACACCGTGCTGCGGCTGAGCACCGCGTTGTAGACGTAGAAATACGGGTTTTCCGTCGTGGAGGCGATGACCGTGATGCGGCCGTCCTCCATGAATTCGAGCAGCGACTGCTGCTGCTTTTTGTTGAAATACTGGATCTCGTCAAGATACAGCAGCACGCCGCCGGGCGTGAGCATGGTGTCGAGCTCCGCGATGATATTGCGGATGTCCGAAATGCTCGCAGTCGTTGCGTTCAGGCGGCGCAGGGTGCGGTTCGTGCTGGCGGCGATGATGCTCGCGACGGTGGTCTTTCCGGTGCCGGACGGGCCGTAAAACACCATATTCGGGATCTCCCCGGACGCGACGATGCGCCGGAGCATCCCATTGGGACCAAGTATATGTTTTTGCCCGACCACATCGTCGAGCGTGGTCGGCCGGATCTCATCGGCCAATGGTCTGTACATAGTGCGCCTCCTGTGTTGCGATGGCGATATTATAGCGCATTTTGCCCGCCTTGGCAACTCGCCGCACTTGGCAGGCGGCGTAAAATGTGCTACACTGCCGGAGAGGTGAAGAAAATGCGCACACCCGAACAGGTTCAGGAGATCCTCCGCGCGCTGGCCCAGGCCTACCCTGCGGAATGCTCCCTGCAATATCAGAAGGATTACGAGCTGCTCTTCGCCGTGCGGCTGGCAGCACAGTGCACGGACGAACGCGTAAACCAGATCACGCCCGCGCTATTTGCGCGCTTTCCAACGCTCGAGGCGTTTGCCGCCGCAGAGCCGGAGGACGTCGAGCCCTATGTGCGCTCGTGCGGGTTTTTCCGCGCAAAAGCGCGGGACATCGTGCTGTGCGCGCGCAAGCTCGTCGCAGAATACGGCGGCCGCGTGCCGGACACGATGGAGGCGCTCACTTCCCTGCCCGGCGTCGGACGCAAGACGGCGAACCTCATCCTCGGCGATGTGTACCACAAGCCCGCCGTGGTCGTGGACACGCACTGCATCCGGCTCTCAAACCGGATGGGGCTCGTCGACGGGCTCAAGGACCCCGTCAAGATCGAGACTGCGCTGCGCAAGATCCTGCCGCCGGAGGAATCATCCGACTTCTGCCACCGGCTGGTGCTGCACGGCCGCGCCGTATGCACCGCGCGCAAGCCGCTATGCAGCACGTGCTGCGTGCGCCACGTATGTCAAACGGCAGAGGAGATGGAGTCATGAGACCGATCGCACACATCCACAGTGATTTTTCCACCAAATTCGGCATCCCGCGTCAGAGCGGTGTCGTCGAAAGTCTGCAGGCCGAGATCGTCTTTGTGCCGGAATTTCGCAGCCGTGAGGCCGTGCGGGGGCTGGACGGCTACTCGCACATCTGGCTGATCTGGGAGTTTTCCGAAAACGTTGACGCCCCCTGGTCGCCGACCGTGCGACCGCCGCGACTGGGCGGCAATGTGCGCATGGGCGTGTTCGCCACGCGCTCCCCGTTCCGGCCGAACCCCATCGGCCTGTCGTGCGTGCGGCTCGAGCGCGTCGATCTCACTGATCCGCGCGGGCCGGTGCTCCGCGTCGCAGGGGCAGACCTCATGGACGGGACGCCGATTTTTGACATCAAGCCCTACATTCCCTACGCCGACTGCCATCCGGAGGCGGCCGAAGGCTTCACCGGTCAGGTGGAGATGCAGGAGCTGACTGTGACGATCCCGCCGGAGCAGCTCTCCCGCTTCCCCGCCGACAAGCGCGATGCGCTCATCGGCGTGCTCACGCAAGACCCGCGCCCCCGGTATCAAACAGACGCCAGCCGCGTCTATGGGCTGGAATTCGGCGGCTATGAAATCAAATTCCGAGTTGACAGCCAGACGCTGACCGTCACGGACATCATAAAAAAAGACTCGTGATCTTCACGAGTCTTTTTCGTATTTGAGCTGATACAGATCGGTTCGCCGCGCGCGCAAAACCGGGATCTGCGCACGGACGGCATCCGCCTGCGCAAAATCAATGTCGCAGATCAGCAGCTCGGGCGCTGCCTCCGCCTGCGCCTGCACGTGCCCCCACGGGTCACACACGAGCGAATGTGCATAGGAGACATAGCCAGCCGTTTCGTCCCGCGCCGGGGCACAGCCCGCGACAAAGCACTGGTTATCGAGCGCCCGCGCGCGAAACAGCAACTCCCAATGCGCCGGACCGGTCGTCATATTGAACGCCGCCGGAACAACGATCAGCCGCGCGCCCTCAAGGGCGAGGATTCGAAACAGCTCTGCAAAGCGCACATCAAAGCAGATGGCAGCGCCAACCTTGCCGAATGGCGTGTCAAAGAGCGTATAGTGCTGACCGGGCGAGAGTGTGTCGGACTCGAAAAACCGCTGACCTCCCGCCACGTCAATGTCAAACAGGTGTACCTTGCGGTGCTTCGCCTGCTGCGTCCCCTGCGGGTCAAACACATAGCAGGTGTTGTAGATCGCATCCTCGTCACGCTCCGGCACAGAGCCCGCCACGAGCCAGACGCAGCATTCTCGCGCAGTGTCGCGCAGCAGCTGCCACGTCCGGCCGCCCTGCGGCTCGGCATAGTCTGCAAACGCCGCGTTGTCATATGGGCAGCACCACATCTCCGGCAGCACGACCAGATCACAGCCGGCTGCAGCAGCATCGCGCACATAGCGGCGCATGGCCGCGTGATTCTCCTGCTGCGATGCCGTGACCGGCATCTGGCACAGACCCAGTTTCATGATATCCCCGCTTTCGCATAATCGCTATACCCAGCATAGCGAAAAAAACGAGCTCTGTCAAACATTTCTGTCCGTGTGCACATCGCTGCCGCAATGCGGGCAATACGTTTTCCTTCCGGAAAAGAACATCATACCGAGATAACGGCGGCAAAATGGGCAGCGCTGCGTATACAGGGCAATGATCGCACCGGCTATGATACATCCAAGCGCTGCATATACCAGCGTCCAGACGCCATAGCAGCAGCTGCTGCCGTATAAACCAAAACCAAACAAAACCAGCATCGTCGAAACACTGTCCCAAAATCGCATCTGCTTCATGCCGCAGCCTCCCCAATGTTTTGGGGACAGCATAGCACATCCCGGTCAAGACCGACACCAAAACCGTGTAAAAAGCGGGTGAAATGCAGCCGCATTTCACCACTGCGTAGGATTCGCCCAGAGAGAAAAAAGGATGGAGAGATACTAAAATCTCTCCATCACGATCGCTGATAAAGCTGATAAAACAGAAACGGGTGTTTACTCTTCCCAGTTGTGCCACACGTTCTGGACGTCTTCGTTGTCCTCGAACATGTCGAGCATCTTCTGGAGAAAAAAGCTGCAATTTCAGCACATTTGTCAGAGGCACATTCCTCTGTTATGCAGATGTATGTCACAGTAGAACTGGACACTATTATAATAGCATATCGAGCCAAGAATTGCAAACAGTATTCATCGGGGGCAGTTAAAACCAGCGTAAGCGGCTGTTTTTTCAGCGCTGCATGTAGGTGACAGGCTCGTGCACTGACCCGAACAATGACGATTGATTTCCCCGAAAAAATCGCTCGATATCCATGTCAAGCACACTTGTTTGCGAATGTTCTACTCATACCGAATGTGTTTTTCGGCGAATTTTGGCTGACGAGCGCAGCGAGCAGGCAAAATTCAAGCGAGCAGAACGGGCACAGCACGTACTGCGCTGCAAGACAGGCCCCGCCGCGCAGCGGTGGATACAGTGAAGCGGTGTATAACAGTGTATGGCAAATTGCTAGTTTACATTTATATCCGTTTTTAACTGCGAGAGAAATATGCCTACACCACCATACACCGCCATTCCTTTTAGGATGCAGCCCGCTCGAACTCGCTGATAATTCTCAAGCCCTGATACACATTGCCCTTTTTTGTGCGCTTCTTCGTTGCACCTGCCTTCGTTGCAACCAGCGGAAGCACGGAGGACATGGGAAGCATCCGCTCACCGTGCTCACTGCAGAAGGACGTATACGCCCCATAAATATCGCTGCCATATGTGTCCTCATTTTTATCCAGAGCGACCCACTCGTTGAAAAAATCCGTGAGCCAGTCATTTTCCTGCTGATACTGCTCCGTCGCGCTGATGATGCACTCCGGAATGTCTAGCTTATAGTCATTACGGATATATTCGCGGGCACCATCAATGATCCAGCTCAGGATCGCGCCGCCGCAGGCTCGCACGAGGTAATTGCCATAGTTTTTAATCTCGTTCTCCTGGCTTCGGAATCTGCCGCGAAACGGCACTACAATCAGGCGATCCCAAGTACCGCTGTCCATGACCTTTACCGACGGCATGTGGTTCGTACACAGCACGATGGAGTGAGATGGTTTGAAGGTGAAAACGTCCTTCCCCTTAAACTGCGCGTTGATGTCTCCGGTACTGCACAAATGCTTTACCTCCGCAGTATCCAGCTGTCTTCCCTCTTCCAATTCCTCTGCAATGGCCAGGCGCTTCCCGCGCAGCCTCGCCAACTCAAATTTTTTGCCGCTGTCATTGCTTGCGACCAGAAGCTCCGAGCGGATCGTGCAAGCGTAATCTCCCATCACATCCTGAATGGCGTTAAAAAATGTGCTCTTGCCATTGCCGCCGCTCCCGAGCGCGATCACGAGCCGCTCTTCATAGACCTTACCGATCGCGGCCATGCCCGCAATCTGCTTGAGGAACGCCACGAGCGTTTCGTCATTACAGGCAATCTGGTGCAAAAACGTGTCCCAGATATCCGCCCCATCGTCAGAAGGTGCACAGCTCGTCATGTGCGTAATAAAATGCTCTGGCTCGTGCGGAGACATTTCTCCCGTATCCAAATGGATCTCTCCGTCAGGCGTATTCAAAATGAGCGGATCTCCATCCAGCATCGCAGCCCGGATGCTGAGCTTCGGCTTGGCCTCTCTCAGCGCAGCCGCAATTTTAGCCGACGAGCGTCGCATCACGGCATACTCCATATAGGTCTGCGACATCGATGCAGGCTGTCCAAACATGCCAATATTGTTCAGCCCCATGGTCTTTGCTTCCTGCATCTGCAGATCCGTCAAGCGCTGGGAATAGCTATGTGCCGCCGTTTCAGACGGTTCCCATACGCCGCCGTTATATGCGATCCATCCCACGCCCTCACAATAGCGCAGCTTGTGATGGTAAGCCTCATAGAGCACGGTTCCCTGCCCTACGTCCGTAAAATCTGTGGGGATAAAGCTCTCAATCAGAGAGTCGTTTTCATGCATCTGTGTGTGTTCATCTGTCATAGGCATCCTCCTTTGTGTTTTGCGTCATGATTTTGTTTTCCGGTTTCATCTCAAACCTTCTTTGTATTTTATTCCACTTGACTCCGGAGTCGTCGTGTGATATCGTTATCTCACGAGACGCAAATATTGTCAACACTGCGGAGCAAATCAGTTAACGAAATTTACATTGCGAGGTGTATTATGGGCAGACAGGGAATCAAATTGGACAAAGCGCACGCATTTTCTTCTCGATTCCTGCAGTTGTGCGCACAAGAGGACAAGACGCTGGCGCAATGGGGCGCGATTTTTCACACGACAAGGCAGACGATTTCCAACTGGCAAACCGGTGAGAGCATACCCGACATCATCAAGCTCGCGGATATTGCACAGTATTTCGGCGTATCGACCGACTACTTGCTTGGACTCAGTGACACCAAAAGCCCGGACGCCAGTGCGAAAGCAGCGGTCGAATACACCGGTCTGTCAGAAGAAGCCGTCGAGCGGCTGCACATCGGTCTGGATCATTTCATATGTGACGGTGAAGCAATGTGCGAGGAAGCAAGAGCTAAGAACTTGCATACTGCATCGAAGCTGGTCGCCAGCCGTGAATTTTCGGAATTGGTCAGTCGTTTGACTTATGCGCAAGAGGCCGCCTTCAGTCAGCAGCTACTGCAGCTTATCTACGAACAACACACGGAAAGCGCCAACAACAGTGATGATCTTCACGAGGACTGCGAGTTCGTATTTGCGAACCCCGAGGATCGCGCGCTAACGGAAAGCACCATCCAATATCTCGTGCTCCGCAAGTGGGATGATGATGAGCTCTGTCAGAAGCTACACGAAATGGATGATGAGGAACTGCTCGATTGCGTTATCGACGGCGTAGTTAGAAATAGAAATGACTGCGAATTATACCAGTTTCACGCCTCTAAAGAATTAAACCGCTACATCGACCGCCTGATAGGAGAGACAAAAGAACACGCCGCTCGGGATTTCCCAGCTAATATCATCAACAGCCAAAAATAACATTTAACGTTTGAATTGCATTATATCTGGTGAGAATAATCGCTCTTGTTATCCATCGAGGTTATTTCACTATGCTTTACTGCATGACAACTCATTTTTTCACCCTTTTTTCAATGCTGGTGGACGTATAAATCAATTTCTCCTCCGAAAAGGTACTACCTACAATAACTTACAGAGCTTCATTCGCCATTTTTACAGCTTGATTAGTCGTCGCGGGCGCATCCATGTATGTCCAGTTGCCTTGCCCATCAATTTACGGTATCCCTCTTCCTGCTCAAGAACTGGTCTTTCCTCCAACATAATGGACGCAAGAAGACGTGCGATTTCGTTTCGCACAATCGGTAGCTTGTTCGCCGCTTCCTTGTGCGCCTTGGCCAGTGCGGCCTAATCAAATGGCAGGTGATGTTCAAGGTGTTCTTCCATTCAGCGCCTCCTTCACCATATTCTTTTTAGAGGTGCGCCTTCTTCATTCGGAGATGCTGTAAACGCCCTTGTTCTTCAAAATAAACGAGAGCTGAATCTTGGTATCTTTGCCTGCATCTTTTCCATCGGTGACATGAACAGAAATGTAGGCATTTTCTCCTTCCGTTGTTACGCTTGTCACAATTCCGACGAAGCCATCTTTTCGGCGGATTATTTTTCCTATGTAGTTGGAATACACAGACATAGCCGGTTTTTCATTTTCATCAATCGTGGTGCATACAGCGGAACTATCCTTCATCGGTTTTTTCACTTCTTCTTCCAGTTTGATCAATTCTCGTACCTCAGCGAAATGTGTTTGTGTAAACCACAGCTCATTGCCGTCGTTCAGAGCAACTGTCACATATTCACAACCTTCTATATCTGACTCATTCATCGAAAGAAATGCATTACGGACGGCTTCCATGATATCGGGATTAGCTCGCTGCTTTCGATATGCTGATGCGCAATTGGGACATAGGCAGAGATTAACCGGATCCAATTCTGTTTTGGGTTTCGGAAAAATCTCCGTCGCCTCAAACGAGGAACAGGTTTCATGGCAAAGCTGGCATGCAAACTTGAATCGATTGTTGCCCTCATGCCGGTACATATTCGACAAATACGCCTTCGCTTCTCTCAGATGATTGCTGACTCGAATGCTGCGGACTCTTTCCTCATAGGTTACCGGGTCGGCATAGATAAGCATCTCTGCCGCATGCTTTCGCAACGCATCCCAACTACGAACGTGAAGCGTCGGGAACGGAAGCGGCGCGTCTTCTTCGACGCTCTCATAGTGGCCGGACGAGCCGTAGCGTTCATTGAGATCAGCAGTAGAAATGCCGTAGCGCTGGCGCAGCTCGCTCTCGAAATACGCTTCCAGTTTTTCCTGCGGGATGGTCTTCTTCAGTTCGTCCACTTCGTCCGCATCAGTCTTTTTGAAGCCAATGAGACTGAAAATCACAGAGTCCAGCTTGATCCTACCGTAGATGGAAGTACTGATATCATGCTTTGAAATCACCTTGGGCGAAACGAGCTCGCCGGATTCGGTATACAGCCATTTGCCGTCCCATCCCCAGATTCTTTCGCCGCGCAGAATGTGGATCATCTCGCACGGCTCATTCTCCTTGTTCGGGACGGTGCTGCCGCCAATATGCACAAGCCCGCAAAGCCTACTTTCGTTGCCGGTTAACACCTTCATGATCGCCTGCGATTTCAGTATCGAATCTTTAGCCGAGGGATGCGCCGATATGTACTTGAGAACATCCTTTAACGCATCCGTTGAGAATTTCCAACGGAAATCGCCGGTTGTCCACCATTCCGGCTGTTTCCCGCGAGACCCTGTTTCGTAGGTGCCCGATACGGTGTTATCTCCGATCGTGATGGAATTACGCACGCCGAGCGCCAACAGCATCGGCGTTTCAATACCATGGTTGTTGTAAAAATCTACATCGGCGAAGAACACGTTTTGCCCAAGGTTCCTATAGTAGCTCTCTACGTTGATCCCTTCCGTGCTGATCGGGAGAAAAATCCTGAAGGCGTAGCAGCTGCGCATTTTCCCGTCGGTGCATCTGAGGGCAAGGAGCTCTCGAATGATCCGATTAACTTCATCTTCGTATTCTTCACGTTTTGAGTATTTGAAAAGCGCCTTGATGTCTTCGATATGCTGATCATCATCATAGATGTGCCCGCTCTCATAGCGCTTCTTTATGTCTTTGATCAAGAACTCATATTCGTTTGGTTTCTGCAACTGGAGGATGTCATCGAAGAAATGGCGGCATCTTTCGTACAGCGTTGCATCCACAAAATTGATGTCCGCGCTGCGAATTTTGGGGGACGGAAGGAAAACGTTCGGAATGTATGTTTTGCCTTCACGCCGGAAAGGAGCAACGAATGTGCCTGTGGCGGTCTTCACAATGTTTGCCGTGGTCATATTCGTTTCATACCTTGATTTTGAGAATGCGCCGGGTATGTTTTCAAAAATGCCGTACAGATCGACCAGCCAGTCGATTGACTGCGCCGGAAGGAACTTCGGATTCGAGGCAAAGAAACTTCGGAGATCCTCCGGGCGAATTACCTGTACGCCGAGTTCTCCCGTCATATAATCGAGGACGTGCTTGTACTCTCTGTTCGTTTCCGTAAGGAACGTCGGAAGCCAGCAGTATTTGCTGCCGTCGTTTATCAGCTGAGTGAGCAGCTCGTCCGAAAAGACTGTTGCCAGTCTTTCCTGTCTTGCAATCTTTGCATATTTTGGATGAACATACTTGCCTGCCTTTGTAGGAATAACGGCGGTGCTTCGGAACAAATCCCGGACGGTTTCGTAAAGCGGGAGGAAAAGGCCGAACGTATCAAATCTGTCTTCGTCTATGGGCAGTGCTTTAACAAAGCTCATGTTCAGCCGTCCGTCTGCCTTCATTTCGAGAATGCTTTCCCGAAGCAGTATTGCCGTTTCTTTTGCCAGATAAACATTATCGGCATCATCCGACGGAATGCTGCTGCGGTTCGGAGTAGTACGGAACGGGCCCTGCACGATGAAATCCAGCTTGCTTTCTGTCTCGGTCGGGAAATACACAGAGACGTAGGGATTTGGTGCTTTTATGCATTGGTATACGCCGCGCTCTTCCTTTACCGGGAATGCTATATCTACGGTTCTGAGCGGGTATTTGTCCAACTTGCGGGAAAACATCAAGTAGGAGATTATCTCCGCATCATCCGGATCGGCCTTTTCTTTTTCAGAAACGCCGAGTGCGGAAACGAGAGACGAATGATCATTGATTTCATCCTTTTCCAGAAGGTATTCGCCCGTTATGGGCTCTTCGTCCGTGTCTATCTCATATTCGATCAATTCGAGGTGCTTCATGAAGAGAAGCGTCGTTATTCCAAGGTTCTGCAGCTTCCGGGCAAGAGTATCAATCAGCGCCGGAAGGGTTTTAAATCCAGAGAACGTATGACCGACCGCAAACGGAAAAACAAAACGCGTGGTGTATGGCCGTGGAATCGGTTCTTCAGGAATATCTTCCGGCCTTGTGAAGTCCTTGATTTCAACAGCAAACGGAACTGCGTCTCCCTCGATTTTTCCTGTATAACGCGAAGGATCACTATAGAGCAGAACGGTATCGCAGATGCCGAACACGGATTTGAAGCCAACGCCGAACTCGCCAATCTGATTCAGGTTATCCACCTTATCGGATTTGCCGATATCGCAAAGCCCCTGAAGGTTTGCCGATGTAAATGGCTTGCCATCATGCAGAACCTCCAGATGATCAGCATGCTGGATGAATTTGATGTCTTTGGCTTCTGCGTCTTCTGCGTTCTGCAAGAGCTCATATACAAAGTGCGACTTATCCGTATAAAGCTGAATGATGCGTTCCAATGCACGGCGCAGCATTCCGTCCTTATCCTGTGCTGTCCTGACTCTGTCAGCAATGTTGCTCATGATTAACCCCTCTTAATCTCGATGATGCCGTTTGCAATCAGAGATGTGTGGATATCCGCGCGGGAAGCGCGGTCGTTAATTTCGTCAACTTTTATCTGATATTTTTCGGTAGCGGTGCCGAGCTCGCTCTGGTACATCCTGCGAATCTTCTCGTCGAATGCGTCACGGATTTTCTGCTCCAGTGTTCTCTTCCGGTTCCTGTAGTTACTGCTGATGCTCTCCAGCTTATAGTTTGCAGTGCTCTGGATTCCGGCGAGATACGTCTCTTTTTCCCGCTGCCATAGAGCGATGTGCATACCTTCCAAGCCAGCCCACGTGCCCTTGTCAACAGTAATGCTGGTTGTAGAAGTATTCGAGTCCTGCAGGATATCCATGAGCTCTGCCGCCAGCAGTTCGTTCTCGCAAATCGGCACGACGCGGAACATCGGGTTCAGCCCGACATAGCTCCACGCGTAAATGGAGAACGGATATGTACCCTCCGGCAGTTCCTCGGAATAGTATTCCAAATGGATATACGACACCTGACTGGTGGCGTAATATTTGGCTGCCTGCTTGACCAGCGGATGCATGGGGGTAATGAAGAACGCCCGCCGTTCTTTCGACGCGGTCTCCGATGTAAATGTCAGCCGGTGCATCGGCTCGGAGCCCTTCAGGTAATTCTCCCATCTGCGCTTCAATGCCGATTTGATATTTGACAGCCTGCGGAAATCTTCAAGAAGCGTTAACCGAGCTTCACGGCTCAGACGAATCTGCTTGAGTTCAGATGCGCCGATGATGTACTGGCCTTCGCCGAGCCGGTCTCTTAAATAACGTTCAACAAGCCGCTGAATGCTGAGTGGCGAAATCCACGGGCTTTCTGCGTCCTTAATTTCCTTTGCTGCTGTGTAGTTTGAGAGATCGAAACCGAACAGCGCCCGCTCTTCATCTTCCAACTTGCTGAGTTCCTGCATACGGCGGATTTCGTTATCCGCCATCTGCTCCAGCTTGCGACGTCGCTCTTCATCGGTCAAAGCGGTATTCACAGCGATCTGCTCGATCTGCGCACCGATTGCGCCGAGTACTTCTTCGCATTCGCCGATGCTGCGCTCGAATATGCCAATTCGCATCAGGCAGCGGGAGTAGATGTCCGCGTCCACGGTGTCCGCCGTGATAATGTTATAAATGTTGACCGCTTCGCTCTTCTGGCCGCGACGGTCGATTCGACCGATACGCTGTTCAATGCGCATCGGGTTCCATGGCAGATCATAGTTGATCATGGTGTCGCAGAACTGGTAGTCCAAACCTTCTGAGCCTACCTCTGTGAAGAGCAGGATGTCCAGCGCATCCGGGTCTGCTTTGTCCAGCTCAAACCGTTCACGCAGTGCGCGACGGTCATCGTCCTTGACGCTGCCGTTGATCTGCGCGACGCGATAATTGCGGCTGCGCAGCTTCTTTTCCAGATAGGCAAGTGTATGCCGGAACGAGCTGAAGAGGATGATCTTGTTGTTTTCCAGCTTCTGCTTTTCGTCGATCACCGTGCAGATGCTATCGAACTTCGGGTCGTCTTCCGGCAGCAGATCTGCGAGCTCCAGCACATGATGAGCCAACGCCATCAATGTGGACGTGGCTTTTCCGTCCAGATCGTACTCATCCATGTCTACATCCGGGTCTTCAACCATCTGGTCAAAGCGCCGCGTGATCAGATCCCGGATGTGGGGCGCGAGCCCGAAGATGCAGCTTGCCGCCTGACGTCGGATCGTGCTCATCATGAAGGGAATGCAGCGCACATTGTGGAGCTTGGAAAGCGCTTCGTATTCAAATCTCAGCAGTTCGTTATGCAGGTCATACTGCTGCGGTGTGAAGCTGGTTTCGACCGTGTAAGACCGGCGTATGCAGAAATCCTGAATATCCTTTCTGCGTGTCCGGTTCAGCATGGAGTTGAAGCTGTGGAGCGATTCCACGTCGGAAACGAGTTTGACGCGTTCTTCGCGTGTAATGTCCGGCCTTGCCAGCCGCGTCAGAATGTCTGCGTACAGTGGATTCTTGGCAATGATATTTTCGCCCCACTGTGTGGATCGGATATTCTGCAGCTCGGCAATGGCAACTTCCTGCCATCCTTCGCCCGCTCCGCGTATCGCGTGGGAACACCTGTAAATGAATTCGTTGGGTCTGGACATCATGCGGAACACGTCTTTGTCCATGATGACGTCCGGGCGCAGCAGATTCATCAGTGTGAAAAGGTCGTCATCGCTGGTCTGCAGCGGGGTGGCGGTCAGCATGATGACTGCATCCGCGTGCTCACAGAAGTACCGGACACACTTATATGCGTATGCCTTGTCTTTGTCCAGACTGCCGTTGCGGATATGATGCGCTTCGTCGATGATCACGAGATCAAAGTGCGGCGCGGGGTCGAGATCCAGAAGCCCGTACTGCTTACCTCTGCGGTGATCTTCGCCCTCATATACGCGGCTGTCCAAAATGGAATACGGAATGATGGCCTTGTTATAGCGTACCGGCCATTCTTCGTCTCGGTGGGTGTCGGATATGGCCTGCCGGAGGATTGCGCCGTCGAGCGGGATGAAATCCTCATCAAAGCGCTTCATTTCCAGTTCCCACTTGCGCTCTGCAACAAGCGGCTTCGGGCAGATGATCAGTATGTTATCCAGTTCGCTTCTCGCCTCAAGCTCCTTTACGATCAGACCGGCTTCGATCGTCTTACCGACACCGACACTGTCCGCAATCAGGATCTTCGGCTCATCCGATTTGATAAGCTTCAGAGCGGGGCGGAACTGATACGGCACAAAATCGATTCTTGCCGCGTTCAGCGAATATAGATTGCCCGCCGAGGGGTTGTTGATTTCGTATGCCGTCAGGTTACTTTGCAGTGTGCTCAAATCCACCCAGCTGTAGGACGGCGCGGAATCGATCTTCTGAATCTGTCCTTCATAGAAGGTTTTGATTTCGCCGTCGACGAACACTTCGTATCGCTTGGTGCCGCCGATGTCCGTGACGGAGAACACCATGCCTTTGGTGTTTGGATCTCCGGTGAGATAGACGCGATCCTTTTCCTGAATGCCTCCCGTGCTTGCCTGCACTGGTTCCGGCGCTTTCACTTTGACTGGCTCGGTTTCAAAGACTGCGGAGAAATCGGCATTTTCTACTTCGCGCCGGAAATCTTCGATGCCCTGCGTGTATTTATTGGTTACCATCACGTTCTCAAAGAACGCCAGAATGACATCGAGATCCCGCAGCACAACGTCCTTGTCTTCGATGGCTCCGGCAAGATGCGCCCAGTTGTTGCGCACCTTCATCATGTCCCGGACGCATTGACGGTCGCGGGTTGGAAGATAGGCAAATGAACGCATGTCGTACCACGATTTGTCTGCCACGCGAAGCAGAGCTGCAAGATCAAGATCCTCCAGCTTCGAGTAGCCGTTTTCTGTGGCGTATTGTTTTTGAGCGAATGACAGGTTGTCCATCACGCATACCTGCCACCAATCCTCGCCGACGCGGGGCAGCATTTTTGCAAGCCATGCACAGAGTTCTTTTGTGGCCGTGTGCAGGCACTCATGCATTTTGCTGACGATTGCTTGTTCGTTCATACGCTTTTCTTCCTTTTTTTATTTATTGAAAGAAACCTTCACTCTCGAAAATATGGTTCAGTTCATCATTGCTGGCACAACGGGAAACCTTGTCCCGAACGGAACTCTTGGACATATCCAGCCGGAACGCCCGCTCTCTGCCGACAGAGTCGCGCTGCATCCGAATCAACTGGATCCTGCCGACGCCGGGGTTCTGCCGCGCGTATTCTGCGAAGCCCTTCGCTTTTCCAAGGTTATCCTGCCGTGTCGGATCGTGCGGCTCCAGAATGTCCACAACGTAGTCCGAGCCATCGCGGCGAATGATCAGGAAATCCGGATATGTCGGCTTCTTTTCACCGTCGATCTCATACGGAATACACAGCGCCCATGAGCCTCTTGACGGATTGCGGAGCCAGCAAACAAAATCTTCATGCTGTTCCTCTTCCGCGATGACCTTGCGCTCCCAGCCGTTCAGATTGATGAGCGCGGTGCCGGAATCGTCTACGAACAGATGGTTCCTATAGAGGACACCTTCCATTTCATGCGGAACGCGAATGGTCTCTGGCAGGCGGAAGTTATGCTTACTGATGATATCGCCGTCCGAAACGATGTCATCATACTTCTTTTTGAATTTCTCCGGCAGGGAAACCGTGCGGCGGCGATTCGCGTCGTTCAGATCATGGAACTTCTGCTGCGCGTAATCGTTCAGCGCGTCCATGCAATCGGCATTTGCGGCAAAGATGATGACATGAATCTTCAGCGTCAATACCTCGTCCTCATCGTAATACCGGTTCACATAGGCGTTGCCGACGCCCTCCCTGCCGAGGCGCGTTTCCGCCAAGCGGAATTGACGTTCAATATCCGTGTCCGTGGTGGAAAGGAGATCATGGATCGCATAATCGTCAATCGACCGTCCAAACACATCAAATATCTGTGCACTCAGCTTAAACTGCAGTACCTGTCCGGCAAGGACGTCATACATACCCTGCTGCTTCAAAAGGGCAATGTGCTCGTGGATCTTTTCGACGATATCGGAAATGACCGTTTCCTTCGCGTCCATGTCGATACGGGTCTGCGTCAGGAAACGAGCCAGCGCGTACATGGATTTGAGATAACCGGTGATGCGCACTCTGCGCACGTTGTATGTCAAAAGTCCTGCGTCATTGATGGCCTTCACCACGGCTTCGCGGTCAATGTCCGGAATGATCGGCGGCTGCGCTGCGGGCGCGGGCTGTGTCGGCTCTGCAGTGGTTGGCCGCGCTGCCTGTGCCGGATTGCCCTGCGCTGTGGGCTGCGTCGGCAATTCAGACGATATCGGCCTCTGCGGCACAGACTGCGGCGGCTCTGCCGGAGCTTCTCCGCCGGACGGCTGTGCCGAGAAAGTATCACCGTTGCTGAACGTGTCGAACATGGACAGTTGGTCAGGATTTTCATTGCGCTCCCTGCCAGGCTGGCGCGGCGGCGTCTGATAAGTCGGCCGCAGGCTCAGCGTATCATAGTTGCCGCGTCCCAGTTCTTCGGCTTCGATATCTGTAGGGATCGTTGCGCCTTCTTCGTCCTGCAGCGCCTTCACGACATCATAGACGGTCGCCTCATTAAACTGCGGCAGATACAGATGCACGTCGTTCAGCGTCTCGTCCACGTTGATGTGCTGCTGAGTGGGCGTGCGCACCATTCTGCCCAGAAGCTGCGCGATATAGGTGTGATCCACTGCACGGCGGAAGGACATCATAACCTCTGCTCTAGGGCAGTCCCATCCTGTGGTCAGCGTCTCCTTAAAGAAAACGACCTTGATGCGCTTGTCATCGGCGATGCGGCTCGGCTCACAGTATGGCACATCCAAACCGCCGATCTGAATCGTCGGCGTACCCTCGCCAAAGGCGTGGACGACCTGCCCCTCGAGGAAGCGGTCGCCAAGCCGCTCCTCCATGATGCGCAGGCATTCGTCCAGATCGGTTGCGGAAATCTGATGCCCGCTGCCGTTCTGAACTTGGATGACGAGGATCGGATTGACCTGTCCGTAGTGCTGCTCGTAGCAATACTGATACCAGTGCTGACATTTTTGCTGCCACTCATCTGTGGCTGCCTGCAGCACTGCCATATCATTTCCGCTCTGCTCGGGGTAGGTGATGATGATCCGATCCTTCAAAAGCCCGGACGCACGCACCTCATCCGCCGTGGTCTTCACATAGTGCGTGGTGGACTGGATGCCTTCCGCCAGCCGGTTGAAACGTTGCGGTGTAGCCGTCATGCCGATGACCACCGGCATGGGCGGCAGCCGATCTGCCTCGGAGCCCTTCAGGAACTTCTGCATGATCGTGGTGTTTTTCGTAAGGTCTCTTGTGCCCTGCGCACCGCGATGGGCTTCATCGATGATGAAGTACAGCCGGTCGCCCTTCTCGCGCACGGTGTTTGAGAGCGTCTCCCAGATGGTATACTGCCGTCCGTCGGAATGCTTTGTCAGGTTGCTGGATTTGGAGAGTTTCTGCGTGTTCAAAAAGTAGATGTGCCCATCCTCCAGTGTCTCCATATCAAAGGCGTCGTCGCTGATGACAACGCACTGATTCAGCCGGATCTTGTCTGCCTTCAGGTCGATCTTCAGCCGCGACTGCTCATTGAGCTGCGGGGAATCGGACAGCCAGATGAAAATGGCCTCGGGCTGCTCGGGGTACAGCTCATCTCCGTAATAAATATCCTCGATCAGCGCTGACATGACGATGGTCTTGCCGGCTCCTGTGGGTGCGGTGTAGGACACCACCTGCGGTGTGTGCGTGCTCCGGTAGTTGCCCAGCGCGGTTGCTACGCTCTGACGCAGTCTGGCAAGCGCTGTTTTCTGGAAGGGGAATAATTCAACTTTCATGTCCGCTTACCTCCTGACCGCGTTGATGCGGAAATTGTCGAGATAGTCTCTGTAGAGCTGGTAGCTTTCCTTGACATCCAGTCCGGAGATCATGTCCCGGTAGCCGCTGTCGGAGTCCGTCACGAGGAACACCGTTTCGATCTCCGGATGCGCGTCCAGCTTTTCTGCGAATGCCATGTATGCTCTCTCGTCCACCAGCACCGCCATCCTGTTTTCCGGCAGGATGAGCATCTCCGGCACGGTCTCGCCGATGTCGGGGCATGCGCCGTGTGCGCCCGCCTTCATCCACAGCGTCGGCAGCATTTCCTTGAACTGTCTGCCCAGCGCCACGGCGTTTTTGTCAAGGAAGCCCAGCTTGAAGAAGGCTGCATTTGCTTTGAAGCCATCTGCCATGTGCATTGGTTCTTGGCCGCTGGTAATGTAGTCGCCCTTGAGCGGTTTCCCGTTCACATCATGGCCCTCGATGGAGCAGACGGTGCGCGGCCATGTGACATAGCGGGCGATGCCGAGCTTTTCCCATTCCTCGTCACCGGGCTGATACCCTTTATCTTTCAGCATCTTCGCTTCATCTGCGGAGACCTCATTGTTGGTCACCATGATGCAGCGGCGATGCCCACCATCCTCGGCATTGAGGAGATTCACGGCATGCATAGTAGTACCTGATCCAGAAAAGAAGTCAACTATAAGAGCGTTAGGTTTGTTTACAACAAAGAATTGGACAGCATCGTGGGTAGCGTATACCGACTTTGGGAAAGTAAATCTGCGCCCAATAATATCGTTTAACATTTTAGTTCCTTTTTGTGTGGCATCATGGCTTGTTATCCACCATTGCGTACCTGGAAGAAATCTAGCTTCATATCCGCTTTCATCAACAATGATAGAGCCATCAGGATTGTATCCAACAACAGGGAAATCGCCGTTTTCAACTTTAGCCTGTTCGCCTTGTGCCAGATATGTAATCGCTGCCCTATCTCCTTGAATTTTTCCAATATGAACGTAGTGTTTCTCGATCAGTTCAATCAATGTATCTCGACCTAAGCGCCACCGGCCCTCTCTTCCGTCCGGGAAAATTGGCCAAATTGCAATTTGACCTTCTGGCGCTTGAATTGTCGCCCTGTCTACATTAAGAGGTATGCTATTTCCGACTTCAACTATCTTTGTGCCATCATTTGTTATAAATATCGGGTAAAACATATTTGGCCTATCGGAACGCAGTGTTGCAGTTCCCGATCTTTGAAGGCCATTCCAGCGCAACTTGTCTTTATATCCGCCTTTTATTTTTCCCCGCCAATCTTCATTAAGGCACAGCGGAGATGGTGCGCATGTGCCAAAGGTTAAGAAGAAAATATATTCATCTGTTCTGGCAAATTGGCCTCCTCGACTTACACCTGCAGGATTTATCACCGATGAAACCATTTGCATATTAGCCTCTGGAAACACTTCCTCCAGCAGGCAGCCCAAATGCAGATATTCCTTTTCGTCAATGGTGACGATCAGCACGGAGTCCTTCGGATTCAGCAGCTTTTTGGCGAGCTTCAGACGTTTTTGCATCATGGACAGCCACTTGCTGTGACGGTACTGGTCGTTATTGTCCACATAGTCGTTGTTGTATTTCCAGTCCTTTGCGCCGGTATTGTAGGGCGGATCGATATAGATGCAGTCAACTTTTCCGGCATAGAGGTATTCCAGAAGCTGCAGGGCATGGTAGTTATCTGCCTCGATGAGCGTGTGCCAAAGGTCGCTGTCCGGCGCGTTGCAGACCGTGTCGATGGGCTTGAGATAGGGGTAAATGGGCTCGCCGAATTCCGCCACGCAGACAAGCTCCTCCACAGGGAACTCTGCCGCGGCGCTTTTGTCCTTGTTGAGGCAGGTGGCAACGCCGTCCTCAATTTTGAGCACGGTATAAAAATCGTTGACATGGCCGGTTTTGAGCGCGGCCTTGCGCCCCGCCTTCACCGGGATATCCCACAGCGGCGTACACTCCGGCAGGTGCTCTTCAAACACCAGGCCGAATTTCTTCTGTTTTGCGAGCTTCTCCACCTCGGCGGCGATCCGCGCGCGCAGATCCGGGTTTTCGATCTGAGTTATCAGTTCATCCAAAATAGCCATTTACTCGTTCTCCTTCTCTGCGGAATCATCTGTCTGCGAAGATGGTTTTGATATGATCCTTATCTTATAGTGAGTAATTAAGATAGATAGTGATTAAGTATAACACAAAATCCCTGATTCTTCAAAGTCTTTCGCGTAATTATATCTTTATCCGACAGACTATTTTCGCGAATATCTGCTTGAGCCCTGTCTCTCAAATATATTAGCTGTTGCTTGCATCGCAAAGAAATTCAATTTGCACAATCGTGTTTTTGATCTTCTTCTGCCGAACGCAAGAAACGGTTCCTTTTATGTAGGAGGGTGTATGCTCGTAACGCCCGTCTGAGAGATAAATGAGCGGCTGCACGAAACATTTTCCCCATACACCACCTACACCCGGCAGGGCTACAAATCGCGGATGATATCCCCAATCCAAGGCAAAAGCGCATTGTCCGAATAGAAATCGCCAGCGTGATAACAGCAAGTTGCAACAAATATAATACCGCGGCGCCTTCTCTTCAAAAAGAAGGCGCCGCGGTTTATCGCATATTCATCAACACGCTTTTCTGCTTGGCAATCTCAATCACTTCCTGGTCGCGCAGGCTGTTCAGGTAAGTCTGCGTGATCCCGATATTCTCATGCCCCAGCAAACGACTGATCGTATAGAGATCCGTGCCCATTTTCACCTGCTGCTGCGCGAAAAAATGTCGGCATGTATGCGGTGACACGCGAACACCTTCTATCCCCGCTCCGCACTTGCGAAGAACATACTCCACAGCTCCGTCCGTCAACTGCCTGCCATGGAACGACAGGAAATAAAACGCATCATGCGGGCGAAGCACAAAGTACTTCTCTTTACTGCTCTCATATCTGAGCATCGCCTTTTTCAGAACAGGCGTAATCGGCACCACGCGCTGCTTATGGTTTTTGCCGTTGATGATGATAAAATCGTCGTGAATGTCTTCCTCACGGATGCAGCACAGCTCCCAGCAGCGAATTCCGGTCTCAAAGAGCAATGTCAGGATCGCATAGTCACGCAGCGAGAGATAATCATGCCCACGGCAGCTTTGCAGCATGATCCGCACCTGCTCCGGAGAAAAGGCCGTGATGACCGGCTTCTCCTCCTTGCACCACTTGAACGTCTTGCGCGTATCAAAGCCGCCGTATCCTTCCTCATAACAATACTGAATGAACGACTTGATCGATTTGAGTACGCCGTTGATATAGGTGCCCTTGCGCCCTGCCTCACTCATGCAGCGTGAAAACTGCCGCACAACTGCAGGCGTGAGCGCCGCGACAGTCTCGACGTGCAATTTCTCTGCGCAAAAACGCAAAAAGAGATTGAGGTTGCACCGGTAACTCCGAATCGTCTTCGGGGTATACTTGCGAACCTCAATCTCAACCAGATACTCTTCGACAGCACTTTGCATCTTCATACCTATGTCCTCCTCATGTATGTCACAACAGAGGTGGCCATGTATGTCGCAGCTGACGCCGTGTTTTCCCGCAGGAAACGACGTTTGAAGCTGCAAAGCACCATGTTATCCGTCAAATATGCTGTTTTGTGTCCGGAAACGCATGCGTTTCACAGGCAGATCACTCTTCCCAGTTGTGCCACACGTTCTGGACATCTTCGTTGTCCTCGAACATGTCGAGCATCTTCTGGAGGTTTTTGATATCACCCTCGTCGGTGAGCTTGATGGTGTTCTGCGGCACCATCTCCGCCTGCGCGCTCAGCAGCTCATAGCCGTCATTCGTGAGCGCCTCGGCCACCGAAGCCACATCATCGGGATCAGTGTACACCGTGTAGACACCCTCGTCGGGCGCAAAGTCGGCTGCGCCGGCTTCGAGCGCGTCCTCCATGACCTTGTCTTCGTCGAGCTCCTGATCCTCATCATTGATGACGATGACGCCCTTTTTGTCAAACGACCACGACACGCAGCCGGTCGCGCCCATGTTTCCGCCGTACTTATCAAAGTAATGGCGCACCTCGGAGGCGGTGCGGTTACGGTTGTCGGTCATCGTTTCGACGATGATGGCGACACCAGACGGGCCATAGCCTTCATAGGTGATGGACTCGTAGTTATCGGTGTTGCCGGAGCCGAGCGCCTTATCGATCGTACGCTTAATGTTGTCGTTCGGCATGTTGGCGGCCTTCGCCTTTGCAATGACAGCTGCGAGGCGGGAATTGTTATTGGGGTCGCCGCTGCCGCCCTCTTTGACGGCTACGATCATCTCGCGGGCGATCTTCGTGAACGCCTGCGCACGCTTGGCATCCTGCGCGCCTTTGGTTTTCTGTATGTTATGCCACTTGGAATGTCCGGACATAGTTACAACTCCTCTTGCTAAAATGCTTTGAACATTTTAACACAATCCGCGCCGCGTGGCAAGGAAAATCCGCATTTTTGCGCGAAAACTACGCCTCCGTCTTGGGGATGAGGAGATATTGCGGCAGTTCGGCCGGTGCGTCGTCATCCAAGAGGCCATTCGTCTCGCGGATGCAGCGCTCACTGGAGCAATAACGCTTAGAAAGCTGCCACAGATCCTCCCCGTTCCAGCGCACGATCGTCAGCGATGGCACGGCTGCATACGGGCAGACGCGTTCCTGCACCGTCACGCCGGTGACCTGCCGGAACTCAGACGGACAAAACCGCGCCACATCGACCGTGACCGCGGCACGCAGCTGAAAACCGTCTGCCGTTGCGGTAACCGTCGGCGTTTCCGGCAGCGCATACAGCAGCTCTCCCCGCGCGCCGCCGGTCTCAAACTGCAGGTGCAACCGTTTCTCCAAGCAGGACACGTGCTGCTCGGCGTCCGTCACGAGCAAACGCACAAGCACATCGCAGCCATCGGACGCAGCGCCGCAGAGCTCAGCTCGCTGCGCGCGCACCGTCAGCGCGGCGGCATCGCACGCGATCACGCCCTCAGCAGCAAGATGCAGCGGCTCTGCCTGCTGCACCGTTCCGGCCGGGATCGTCTCCCATTCGAGCTGCAGCTGAGCGGTATTGCAATAGGCGTCCGTCACGCACTCAGCTGTAAGCTCACCAAAGCATACCGTCTGCGCGACCAGATGGTATTCCGCCTCCAGCGTCGCACCGTCGGCCGCGGTGCTCACGTTCAGATAGGCAGCTGTCAGGCTGACACTTGCCTGCACCAGACAGGGCTCGGTATCCGCCGGACAGTCGAGCAGCTGCGAAAACGGTGTCTCAAACGTCTCAGCGACCGGGCAAGACTGCCCCTGCTGCAAATAGCTGACCGACGTGCGCACGCGCCCCTGCACGACCGCGCGCCCGTCGGCGATGTGCACCTTGTCGAGCAGCACGGCCTCCGCATGGCACAGCAAGCGGTCCGTTTCCGGCTGTCCGGCGGAAAAGCGGTGCATTTCCGTTGCCGTGAACGTCTGTTCCTCCACAGCCACCGGCACGTGCACGCACAACGGTTCTGAATGTGTGAATACGGCACCGCTGTCACTCTCGATCCGCTCCGTGAGCGCGAGCTCCGTCTCCCGGTAGGCGCGCAGGCACAGACTCAGCCGCGCCGTCACACGTACCTTGCGGGAATTGACCGCGCGCGCATCCAGCGCAGCGAGCGTGCAGCGCAGCCACGGGCGCACGTCCTCTGCGAGCGTCTCACCGCTCATATGTACCTTGACCGGCAGCTCCACGGGGAAGCTGCGCAGCGCGCCGTTTTCCTCGGCATAGACGACATCCGCCGCAATGCAGCCCTCGATCTGTGCGCTCTTGTCCGAAAATGCGAGATTCCAAAGGCAGAACATCCCCTCCGTGACCACGAGTGCGCTGAGATCGCCGAGCGCGTCTGGCACGACGGCGTCCACGCTGCACGTCTCCTCCTCGGTGCGGTCAAAGACCCGCGTATACATTCTGTGCTCCTGCTTGCCCAGTTGTAGTTCCATAAAGATGTGCTCCTTATCGTTTTTTGTACATCCTTATGCCGCGCACACGGCGGTTATGCCGCCATCAGCACCGCAGCAGCCACACACCGGCCGCAATGAGCGCACCGCCGAGCGCAAACCACCAGAATCCCGCCGGCAGCACGAGCGCCAGAATGATGAGCACCCCGGTAACCATGCACGCAACGCCGATCCAGAAGCAGATCCCCCGCCGTCGAAACATAAAGCACCGCCCTCCGCTTGCAGGTTATCCCTACAGGATATGCGGAGGGCGGTACATTTGTGCGTTATTTTTTCTTTTCCCAATCACAGACCTGTGCAGAGAGCGCATACAGGCGCGCATAGCTCTCGTGACGCTCGGGCGCGATCTCGCCCGCCTCCACAGCGGCAAGCACCGCGCAGCCCGGCTCTTTCAGGTGCGCGCAGTCACGAAAGCGGCACTTGCCGATATATGGCCGGAATTCCCGGAATGCATACTGCAGATTCTCGCACGAGATGGGGTCGACCATATCCACCTCAAAGGACGCAAAGCCCGGCGTGTCGGCGACAAACGTGTCCTCGCCGAGCGCATAGAGCTCAACGTGGCGCGTCGTATGCTTGCCGCGGCCGAGCCGCTCGCTGACAGCGCCGGTCGCAATGCCGAAGGATGCATTGAGCGCATTGAGCAGACTCGATTTGCCGACGCCGGAGTTGCCGGTGAAGGCACTGGTCTTGCCGCGCAGCGCATCGCGCAGTGCATCCAAGCCGAGGCCGGTCGCAGCGCTCGTGCGCAGAACGCGAAAACCGATGGAGCGGTAAATGTCATAGAGATGCTCCGCCGGGTCAAGGTCGCACTTATTGAGGCAGACGACCGGCTCGCAGCCCGCGTTTTCCGCGATGGCGACCACGCGGTCGATCAGGAACGGATCGGTGATCGGATTGACGTTCGCGCCGATCATGATGAGCTGGTCGATATTCGCCACCGCCGGACGGATGAACGCGTTGCGCCGCTGCTCCACCGCTTCAATGCGCCCCTTTCCGTGCGCATCGAAGCTCAGCTGCACCCGGTCGCCGACCAGCGGGCTGCACCCGTCATACCGGAAGCGGCCGCGCGCCTTGCACTCCACGATCTGATCGCCGGCGGCCACATAGTAAAAGCCGCTGAGCGCCTTGATGATGACACCCTGCACCATAAGCAATGTGCTCCTTTGTCTGTTACGGTTTTTCCGGCCCGTCGGAGACCCAGATATAGACCTTGCTGTACTCCGTGAGCTTTGTGTTGGCCAGTGCGCTCTGCTTGAAGACCGTACCCTGCTTTGCGTCATTCGCCTCTCTGTACGTGCCGCCGTAGCAGAGGCCGCTGCTCTCGATGTGCGCGATCGCGGCCGACTCCGTGAGCGTAGACAGGTCGGGCACCGTGACATCCCGCAGCGTCGGTCCGCCGCTGACGATGAGCTTCACACTCGTACCGACTGCCGTCTTTTCGCCCGGAGCAGGCTCTGAGCGGATGACATACTTCGCCGTCACATCCTTGGAGGCCTGAAACTCCGTCGTGACGGTAAAGCCGGCTTTTTCGAGCATCTCCGTCGCCGCCTCATAGTCCTCATTGACCACATAGGGAACTTCCGCCATAACGACACCGGTGCTGACGGTGAGCTGCACACTGATGCCATCCGGCACGCGCATGCGGCTCTTTCCGGCTTCCGGGTCCTGAGCGATGATGACGCCGTCCGGCACCTCGGGGTCAACGGTATACACGACGGTAAAGCGATAGTCGGAATACTGCTTGTCGTTGACGACTGCCTCGTAGGATTTCCCGGTGAAATTCGGCACATCCACGCGCTCCGCCGTACGGAACAGATCCTCGAGCCAGAAGTTCCACAGGAACACGAACAGCAAGACGGCAAACACACCGACCGAGAAAATGCCAGTGAAATAGCTCACGCGCTTGGCGCGCTTGCGCCGCCGCTGATACTCATCTTCCGTGAGGTCATGCCCCACGCCGAAGAAGGACTCTTTTTTCTCCGCGTTCTCCCTGCGCCGCTCGGCGAGCGGACGCTGCTGATTGAGGTGCTTTTTGCAGGCGTTGAGCGCTTTGAGCAGTTCCCCCGCCGACTGATAGCGCTTGCGCAGGTCAGGCTCCATCGCCTTGAGCGTGATGCGCTCAAGCTCCTCAGGGATCGCGCTGTTCCACTCCCGCGGCGGCTTTGCGCTGCCGGCAATGTGCTTGAGCGCGATCTCCTCCGGGGTGTCGGCGTCATACGGCAGGTGACCGGTCGTCATCTCATAGAGCACGACACCGAGCGAATACAGGTCGCTGCGCGCGTCTGCATTGAGGCCCTTCGCCTGCTCGGGCGCAATATAGTGCACCGATCCAATGGCCTGACCGCTGCGCTCCTCGTGGATGTTTTCCAGTGCGGCAATGCCGAAATCCGCCACCTTGACCATGTCGTCATTCGTGATCATGATGTTCTGCGGCTTGATGTCGCGGTGGACGATGCCGTGCGCGTGCGCGTGCTGGAGCGCTTTTGCGATCTGCGTGGCATAGCTCAGCGCCTCCTGCGCGCTGAACACGCCGCGCTCCGCGAGGCGCTGCTTGAGCGTCACGCCCTCGATGAGCTCCATGACGATATACTCCGTATCACCGCTGTGCCCCACATCGTACACCGCGACGATGTTCGGCTGCGAGAGCATGGCGACGGCGTGCGCCTCCGCCTGAAAGCGGTTTTTCAGCTCGGCATCCTCCGCCATTTCATCGCGCAGGATCTTAACGGCGACATAGCGGTGCAGCTTATGGCACATGGCCTTATAAACGACCGACATACCGCCGCTGCCGATGATCTCCAGGATCTCGTAGCGGTAGTCCAGCATCTGGCCGATATAACGATTCATTGATTGTTCCATAGTGTTCCCCCGTTGCCGCGCTTAGCGGAAAAGAACCAGCGCAGTCACATTGTCGCGCGCACCGCGCGAGAGCGCCGCCGCAATCAGGCGGCAGCAGATCTGCTTTGCATCTCTGGAACTGCGGCAGAAATCATGCATCTGCACATCCGTGAGCGTGTTGGACAGTCCGTCCGTGCACAGCAGCAGCCGCGCGCCCAGCGGAAACGGCATGCTGCGGCAGTCAGGCTCGACCTTAGGGCCGACGCCGACAGCGCGCGTGATCACATTGCGGCGCGGGTGGCGATGTGCCTGCTCCGGCAGCACCTGCCCGCTCGCGATCAGCTCCTGCACAAGCGAGTGATCCGTCGTGATCTGCTGCATCCGGCGCAGGCCGACCAGATACGCGCGGCTGTCGCCGACGTGCAGCACCGTGAGCCGTCCGTGCCGCACGCAGGCAGCAACGATCGTCGTGCCCATGCCGCGCAGCTCTGGATCGGCACAGGCGCGGCCGTAGACCGCCTGATTGGCAGCGTCGCAGGCTGCGCGCATCGCAGGCTCGACCGCACTGCCCGCCATCATCTCCCGGCGAAACTGCGCCAGAAAGGTCGACGCGGCAAGCTCGCTCGCAAGTTTCCCTCCGGCGGCGCCGCCCATGCCGTCGCAGACGACGCCGACAACGCAGCCCTTGCGCCGGATGCGCGCACCGGCGGCGCGGTCCTGATTCTCCTTGCGGACAGCACCTCTGTCCGACTTTGCAAAGCATTGCATGGGCTCTCCCCTTTCAGGCGCGGTGATCCGCGACCTTCTTGCGCAGCTGGCCGCAGGACGCGTCCACGTCGCTGCCGAGCTTGCGGCGCACGGTCACGTTCACGCCGGCCTGTTCCAAAATGCGTATGAATGCCTTGAGATGCTCCGGCGTGGACGGCCGGAACGCACGCTCTTCCACATGGTTGAGCGGGATGAGGTTCACATGCGCACAGACGCGCCGCGCGTGCTTTGCCAGCAGCCGCGCGTGCTCGGGCGTGTCGTTCACGCCGTCGATCATCGCGTATTCGAAGGAAATGCGCCGCCCGGTCGCCTGATAATATCTGGCGCAGGCGTCAATGAGCGCCTGAACGCCGCGGCCGCGGTTGGCCGGCATGATCTTTGAGCGAGTCTCGTCATCCGGAGCGTGAAGCGAGACCGAGAGCGTGAGCTGCAGGTCGCGCGCCGCCAGATCGTCAAAGCGCTCGATAAGTCCGCACGTGGACAGTGAGATGTGCCGCATACCGATATTCTCTCCATCGGGGTGGTTCACCAATTCGAGAAAGCGCATCACGTTATCGAAATTATCAAGCGGTTCGCCGATGCCCATGAGGACGATATTCGAGATCTTGCATCCAGATTCTCGCTCGGAGTAAAGCACCTCGTCGAGCATCTCCGAGGGCTCAAGGCTGCGGATCAGGCCGCCGATCGTGGACGCGCAGAACGCGCACCCCTGCCGGCAGCCGACCTGCGAGGAAATGCAGATGGTGTTGCCGTGCTTATAGTGCATGACGACCGTCTCGACGGCGTTGCCGTCATCGAGCTGCCAGAGGTACTTGATCGTGCCGTCAATGGCAGAGACCTGCTTGCGCAGCATCTCGAGCCTGGAGATGTAAAACTGCTCCGCGAGCACTGCGCGCAGATCCTTGGACAGGTTCGTCATCTCGTCAAACGACGACGCACCGCGCGCAAGCCACTGGAAGATCTGCTTGGCACGGTATTTCGGCTGCCCCATTTCGGCGAGCGCCGCCGCGATCTCTTCGGGGAGCATGGCTTTGATGTCTCTCATTCGTGTCTCCTCAGCTTACAGACAAAAAATCCGTCCGTTTCATGTTCCTGCGGCCAGAAGGTAAACATTCCGCCCGCCGTATCCGCCGCCGGGAGCGGCAGCGAAAACGCCTCCGGTGCAAACTTCGGATGCGTGCGCAGAAAATCCTGCACCACGTCCTCGTTCTCGCGCGCGAGCACCGTGCACGTAGAATACACCAGCACACCGCCGGGACGCACGCACGGTGCGAGTCCCTCGAGAATGTCGCGCTGGATGGCCGGCAGCTGTGAGAGCGCCGCCGGGTCTTTGAAGCGGATCTCCGGCTTCTTACGGATAACGCCCAGTCCCGAGCACGGCACGTCCGCCAGCACGACGTCCATCGTGCCGACCAGATCGGCATCCGGACGGCGGGCATCCATCGTGCGCGTCGAAATGCACGACAGTCCCAGCCGCTCGGCACCGGCGCGGATCCGCTTCCATTTATTTTCGTGTATATCGCAGGAAATCATACATCCCTGATCGCGCATCTGCACCGCAGCAGCAAAACTTTTGCCGCCCGGTGCGGCGCAGGCATCAAGCACACGCATCCCCGGACGAACACCGGCGGCAAGCGCTGCACAGTGCGCGGCCGCGTCCTGCACATAAAACCAGCCGTCGGCAAAGGCGCGTGCAGCTGCAAGGTTTCCGCCGCGGCACAGCAATGCGTCCGGCAGCCACGGGTGCGGCTGCGTCTCGATACCATCGGCGCGCAGAGACGCAGCCAGGGCATCGGGTGTTGTTTTCAGGGTGTTCACCTGCAGACAGGCAGGCGCGTCGGCGTTGTTTGCCATAAGCGCGCGCTCGGCAAAGTCATAACCGTGTGCGTCGATGAGCATCTGCGCCAGCCATTGCGGATGGCTGGTGCGCACGGAGAGATAGTCTGCCGTGCCCGCCCCCGGGATCTCCGGCAGCGCGTCACGGTGCTCCGCCACGCGGCGCAAGACCGCATTGACCAGTCCTGCTGCGCGCGCACAGCCGCCCTTACGGCAGAGCGCGACCGCCTCGTTCACCGCCGCGCGCGGCGGCACTTTATCCAGCAGTACGATCTGATACGCCGACAGCCGCAGCAGGTCGAGCACCTTCGGCTCAAGCTTTTGCAGCGGCGGCGTGCAGTATGCCGCAAGGTAATGATCCAGCAGCGCCAGATTTTGCAGCGTCCCGTAGCAGATGCGCGCTGCGAGTGCAGCGTCACGCGGCGCAAGCTGCGCATTCTGCAGCACGATGTTGAGCGCAGCATCCGACCATGCGCCGTTTTTGCGCCAGCGCTGCAGCGCGGTCCATGCCGCTTCCCGTGCAGTCATAGCCATGCTCAGCCCTCAACGGGCAGCGTGTGCCCAAGCAGGTAGTCGGCTGCGGACATGCGCTTTTTGCCCGGCGCCTGCAGCTGCGTGATGCGCACCGTCTGCCCATCGGCACAGGCGACGGTGACACCGTCCTTACCGGCTGACACGATTGTTCCGGGGACTTTATGTGTCGTTCGGTCTGAATAATCGGCGGCGTGGATCTTAAACGTCTGCCCGCCGAGCTCCGCCGTAGCGACCGGCCACGGCTCGAGGCCGCAGATGTGCTTGATGATCGCGCGCGGGCTCTGATCCCAGTCAATGGGCGAATCGTCGCGCGTGAGCGGGCGGGTATACGTCGCCGTGCTGTGATCCTGCGGCGTGCGCGGGGCAACGCCCGCGTCAATGTCCCGCAGCGTGCGCACGAGCAGATCCGCACCCATGACGGCCAGCCGGTCAAAGAGTTCACCGGCGGTCTCGAATTCACCGATCGGCGTCTGCTCGGTGTAGATCACATCACCGGTGTCCATCTCGCAGTCGAGGTACATCGTCGACACACCGGTCACCGCATCACCGTTGAGCACCGCCCACTGGATGGGCGCTGCCCCGCGATACTTCGGCAGCAGCGAACCGTGCACATTGATTGCGCCGTAGGGCGCAGCGGCAAGTAGCTCGTCCGGCAGGATGCGGCCGTATGCCACGACAACGAGAATGTCCGGCTGCAGGCTTTGCAGCGCTGCCAGCGCCGTGCCGTCGCGCATCTTTTCCGGCTGAAAGACCGGCAGGCCGTTTGCCAGCGCAATCTCCTTGACCGGGCTCGGCTGGAGCTTCATGCCGCGGTTTTTGGGCTTGTCCGGCTGTGTGAACACACCGACCACGTCAAAGTGGGCATCCAGCAGGCGCTGCAGGGACACAGCCGCAAAATCCGGCGTGCCCATGAAAACGATGCGCATGCGCCTCACCTCTTCGTCTGCTGCTCCAGCTCCTCGGGAGCGAGCATCCGCGTGGCCTTGTCGATGAACAGAACGCCGTCAAGGTGATCGAGCTCATGGCAGAATGCACGCGCCGTCAGACCGTGCCCCTCGACCTCAAACCATTCGCCGTGGCGATCCTGCGCGCGCACCTTCACATAGTCCGGGCGCGCAACGATGCCGTACTCATCCGGCACGCTCAGGCAGCCCTCTGCGCCGACCTGCTCGCCGGCCGTTTCGACGATGACGGGGTTGATGAGCTCGATCATATACTCGTCCTTTTCATCAGGGACGTTCGTTTCCAGCACAATGACGGCGCGGCGCAGCACGCCGACCTGCGGCGCGGCGAGGCCGACGCCGTTGGACTCCGCCAACGTCTGGCGCATATCGTCGAGCAGCGTGTGCAGACGGGGATTGAAATCCTTGACATCGTGGCAGTGCTTGCGCAGCTGGGGGTCGCCGTTTTTCAGGATCATTCTTGTAGCCATTATATACCTCTCCTTAGTCCAGCGGGTTGTCATCGGCAAAGACGGTGACATCGCGGAATGATTTTTCAGTGTTGCAGTACATGACGATATTCGCCGCCGCACGGCGCACCTCCCTGCTCTGACTGCAGTAGAGCGTGACGCGGTAACGGTAGCGGTTATTCATGCGCACGACCGGCAGCGGCGCCGGACCGAGCACCTCCGCGCGCTCACCAACGGTCTTCCGGAAGTAATCGCGGATATAGGCGCAGCAGCGCACGACCGCATTCTCCTGCGCACCGGAGACCGTGACGGCCAGCACTTCGCTGAACGGCGGCGTGCCGTTGAGCTGCCGCAGCGCGATCTCCGAGCGGTAAAACGCATCGTAATCCTGCCGCGCGGCCTGACGGATGGTCTCGTTTGCGGGTGTGAATGTCTGGATCACGGCGCGGCCGGGTGCATCGCCGCGGCCGCTGCGGCCGACGACCTGCGTGATGAGCGAAAATGTGCGCTCATTGGCGCGGTAGTCGCCGACATACAGGCTCTGGTCGGCATTGAGCACGCCGACGAGCGTGACATTTTCGAAGTTCAGCCCCTTCGTGATCATCTGCGTGCCGATCATGATGGGGATACGCTCTCGCACGAACCGCTGCAGTAGCGCCTCGTGCGTGCCGGCCATGGCAATGGCATCGGCGTCCATGCGCAGCGTTTCCACACCGGGAAAGAGGGCGTGAACATCCGCCTCGATGCGCTCCGTCCCGTCGCCGAGAAAGCGCAGCTCCCCACCGCAGACCGGGCACCGGTCGTCGACGCGCTGCCGGTAACCGCAGTGGTGGCAGACGAGCATCTGATTGCCCTGATGGTACGTCAGACTGACGCTGCAGTTCGGACACGAATACGTCGCGCCGCACTCGGCACAGGTGACAAGCTTGCTCGCACCGCGGCGGTTGAGAAACAGGATGCTCTGTTCACCGCGGCGGAGGTTTTCCTCCAACTCGGCATAGAGCACGGAGCTGATCGAGCCGGAATTGCCGTTTCGCAGCTCCTGCTTCATGTCGGCAATGATGACATCAGGCAGCTTGCGCGCGTTGAAGCGATCCGGCAGCGTGAAATAGTGATAACGGCCGGTCTCGGCGCAATAGCGGCTGACGACGTCCGGCGTTGCCGAGCCGAGCAAGAGCAGCGCATGGTGCTGCGCACAGCGAAATTTTGCCACGTCGCGCGCGTGGTAGCGTGGCGTGCTCTCGGACTTATAGGTGTCCTCCTGCTCCTCGTCGATGATGAGCAGGCCGAGGTTCTCCATGGGCGCAAAGACGGCGCTGCGTGTGCCGACGACGACGCGCGCAAGACCGGCGCGAATGCGCTTCCACTCATCATAACGCTCCGAGAGCGGAAGGCCGCTGTGCAAAACGGCCACCGCATCACCAAAGTACGCGGAAAACGCCTCGATCATCTGCGGCGTCAGCGAGATCTCGGGCACGAGCAGGATCGCCCCCTGCCCTGCCGCGAGCGTCTGCTCGATCAGATGCAGGTACACAAGCGTCTTGCCGCTGCCGGTCACGCCGAACAGCAGCGCTGCCTGTGCGTCCGGCGAGCGCAGCAGCGCCTGCAGGCCGGAAAACACCTCTGCCTGCGCCGCCGTGAGCGCAGGGATGGGCTTGGGCTGCCCGGTATAATGCGTCGGGCGGCGGAAATAGGGCTCCGTATCGATGCGAACAAGCTCCTGCCGCACGAGCGTCTTCATAGACGACTTCGGTGCACCGGTAAACTGACACACCTCGTCGGCCGAGGCGCGGCCGATCGTGCACAGCAGCTCCAGAATTGCGACCTGATGCGGCGCGCGTCTGCGGCGGCGGATCTCCTCCTGCGCCTCCTCGAGCGAGACGGCAAGACTCGCATACTCGAGCTGCTTGTCGCGCACGACGCGCTTTTCCGCACCCTCGACGGTCAGGAGCTTTTGCTCCACGAGCCAGTGCAGCGCGCTCGCCGGATCTTTGTCGCCGAACGCCGTCTGCAGCGTCTCCAGTGGGCAGCGCCCACCATGCGCAAGCACGGTCTCCAGCGCCAGCCGCCGCTGCTTGGAGCGGCCGCACAGTGCAAGCGCCGCATCGGTATCCAGCTCCGGCGCAGCGCAGTAAACCGTGCTGACCCGATACCAGACTCCGGCCGGCAGGATCGCGTGCAGCGCATCGTAGATGGTGCAGAAAAAGCGGTCATGCATCCAGATGGCGAGCCGGATCAGCTCCGGTGAGAGAATGGGCTCAGGGTCAAGCTGGCGCGTGATGGGCTTGAGTTTTGGGTCATCCTGCGCCTGATCCAGCGCGAGCACCATGCCCTCGCACGGGCGGTTGCCGCGCGAAAACGGCACCATGACGCGGCAGCCGGGGCGGAGCGTATCCGTCAGCGGCTGCGGGATCTTATACGTATACGGTCGGTCAAACGCAAACGTTGCAGCCAAAACGGCGACCTTTGCGACCGGGATCTGCAGCATCTGCGCGCCTCCTCTCCGAAAAAATCAGGCGGGTAGCGCCCGCCTGAAGGATTATTCCTTGTGCACGACCTGAAGG
>ERZ827496.986-NODE-986-length-36327-cov-4.204703_pt1 | contig 36327 bp, 28 predicted proteins | sample MGYA00519769_ERZ827496 | MGnify/ENA primary metagenome ERZ827496 (study PRJEB31778, sample SAMEA3449327) | human gut metagenome | biome: human gut; feature: human-associated habitat; material: faeces | place: United Kingdom | collected 2010/2012 ...
TTTCAAAAAATTCTTAACAATCCTTACAGAGTACCATGAATCATCATATTTTTATATGGAATAAGCTCCTAAAATCTGCTATTATAGAAAACGTTGAATGTACAAATTTATTTTAAACGACAGAGGTGTTAGACATGAGTTGGTATAACGAAGCAGTTTTTTATCACATTTATCCATTGGGTTTGGCTGGGGCGCCGAAGCAGAATGAGTATGGGGAGCCTGTGCATAGGTTGAATACGCTTCTTCCGTGGATCGATCATATTAAAGAAATCGGGTGCACCGCTTTATATATAGGTCCTTTATTTGAAAGTGTGGGACATGGTTACGAGACAACAGATTATAAGAAACTGGACTCCCGTCTGGGTGACAACGAGGATCTGAAGAATTTCGTTGCAACCTGCCATGAAAAAGGGATCAAGGTTATCTTCGATGGCGTATTCAACCACACCGGACGTGACTTTTTCGCATTTAAAGATATTCAGGAGAAGCGACAGAATTCACCTTATGTAAACTGGTACTGTAATGTGAACTTCTCTGGAAATACCGAATACAACGATGGTTTTTCCTATGAAAACTGGGGCGGATATAATCTTCTGGTAAAATTAAACCAGCGCAATCCTGATGTGCAGAACTACATCTGCGATGTGATCCGTTTCTGGGTTTCTGAATTTGATGTGGATGGTATCCGTCTTGACGCTGCGGACGTTCTGGACTTTGATTTTATGAAACAGTTGCGCCGCACCGCTGAGGAAGTGAAACCGGATTTTTGGCTGATGGGCGAAGTTATCCACGGCGACTACAGCCGCTGGGTAAATGGCAGCACCCTTCACAGTGTTACAAATTATGCACTTCACAAGGCTCTTTACAGCGGACACAATGACCATAACTATTTTGAGATCGCGCACACTGTAAAATATCTGCAGAACATGGGCGACCTTGATCTTTATAATTTCGTGGACAACCATGATGTGGAGCGTATTTACACCAAGCTTTCCAACAAAGCGCATTTTGCTCCAGTTCATGTGCTTCTCTACACCCTTCCGGGAGTTCCAAGTATTTATTATGGTTCTGAATTTGGAATTGAGGGACGTAAGGAAAGAACCTCAGATGACAGCTTAAGACCAGCCTTAAATCTTGCTGATTATGCTGACGCAGTGGAGAAAAATCCTTGCACAGCTCTTGTTTCTGCCCTTGGAAAAGTCCGCCAGAATACACCGGCTCTTAATTATGGAAGCTATGCAGAGCTTATGCTCACCAACCGCCAGTATGCTTTTGCCCGTGACCTGGATGGGGTGCGTGTGATCGTCACTGTAAATAATGATGACAATGCCGCTTCTATGGATCTGGCTGCTGGAAATGCAGCTGAGTATGTAGGTACTCTGACCGGTGAAAAAGTTTCTGTAGAAAATGGACGCATTCATGTAACCGTTGCCGGAAACAGCGGCAATATCTGGGTTCCGGCTGGGGATATGCCAGAGTATAAGCCGGTAGAGATGAATGCAAAGACACCGGAAACTACTAATACAACAGTTAAGGCTGACAACGCAGACCAGACAAAAGAGGAAGCTGCTGCCACTGTCGCAGAGCAAAATACAACTCCGATCTCTCAGGCACTGAAAAATGCTGCGAATACGGACAGCATAAAGGAAACGGTTGCGACTACTGTAGGTAACTCTGATTGCACCGCAAATGCTTCTGAAAAAGCAGCTGATGGTACAACATCTAATACTACTACCGCATCCGAACCAGCCTCCGAAAAATCTCAGATAACCGTAGTACTGCATCCATCTAGTTTTTAAAGTGTTGTTGGATATAGCTTTGCCAGTTTAATTCTGGCATCAGCTGTCGTGAACTGCCAGTTTATTTTTACGCATTTTGCATTTCGATTCACTGTCCAGCTACGAACCTGTTTTTCAAAACTTTCGAGATCTGGAAATGGTTTTGCAAGTGCCTGGCGGCTCATAACCCCTATTTCTATTTCTGCCATATCCAACCAGCTTCCATGTTTTGGCGTGTAATGCCATTCAAAACGTTTGGTTAAACGGTTGGCTTCTTGTGCTGAAAATGCCTTGTACAAAGAAGATGGCGCATGGATATTTAAGTTATCGGTGACCAATATGATTTTTTTCGCTTTTGGATATAATTCATCTGCCGTATAGCGAAGAATTTCAGCAAAATCAATTGCTGTCCGGGTTTGTTTTACAACAGTTTCCCGTTTTCCTGCCAACGGCTCAGATATCATAAAGATATCTGCAACTCCATTCCGGACATAAACAGAATCCACTTTTTCTGGTTCCCCGGGCTCACAGGGAATTCGTTTTTCAAGGATTAGCTGTTTATTCGTTTCATCAATACAAACTACCGGTCTGGACGGATCATATGATCTTTGATATACATCCAGAACATCCTCCATTTTTGCTACGAATTCTGCATCAGCCTGGGGGATGCACCACTCTTTTACAAGCCACGGTTTAATTTCGTTTTTTTCATAACGTTACAAACCGTACTATCCGTGATGTAATCAACAACTTCCAGCCGTATCAGTTCCTCCGCGATAGCCTGCATGGTCCAACGGGAAGCCCCTTCCGGAGGTGTCGAACAGGCAATTGCACAAATCCTTGCTTCTACATCACCTGTAACTTTTCGGTGTCGGTTTTTTTGCTCTTTTCTTCCAAGGGCAGATTCCATACCTTCTGTTACAAAACGCTGGGCAATTCCAGCTATTGTACTATGGGAAGCACCATATGCTTCTTTGATACGGTCATACGTCCAGGAACTATTTTCAGGCTTTTGATCCAGCTTTAGCAAGATCTGAGCATGTTTGATACGATAACCTTTTCCACCCTTCTGGATGAGAGATTTGAGTTCCTGTATTTCTGTATCAGTAAGTGTAACATGATAACGTGGCATTGCGTATCCTCCAGAACTGTTTTTTGAATGGAGTATAGCAAAAAAATAAGCGACTGTAAACTATTGTTACTAGATGGATGCAATACTAGAGTGTGTTTGAAAAATAAAAGTTGCACAAAACACATATTCTAATACCCTTTTCCATGTTAAAATAAAGAAAATGTGGTGTTTACTATGTTGAGACGATACGAGTTAACTGATGAAGAATGGAACCGCATTGCTCCTTTACTGCCACCTGAAAATTCTGGGAAACAGGGTCGCCCTAAAAAGTGTAATCGGACAATTCTTCACGGGATTGTTTGGATTGCCCGCAGTGGAGCACCGTGGCGTGCTCTTCCAGAACGTTATGGTGCTTGGCAAACCGTCTACTCCCGTTTTCGAAAATGGTTTGATGATGGCATCATCGATAACATTTTTCGTGTTTTAAGCCTTGATGCTGAATTAACAGAACTGTCTATAGATGCTTCTATTATCCAGGCTCATCAGCATAGTGCTGGTGCCAAAAAAGGGGGCCTTCAAACGAAATCGGACACAGCCGGGGTGGAACCAGTACAAAAATCCATGGGAGAAGGGAGTTCAACATATTATGAATTTGGTAAATGGCTGGAATGAAGTGGTAGATAAATATAATCAACATTCATATATCCAGATTTCAAAAACTGATAAGGTAGAATTTATGCCATATTTTATTGGAGAGAACGGGGAATTTATTTAATTTTGAATTAAGTATTGTGGTCGGTGAAAAGACCTGTACCTATGGTAGCTCCATGTTGATAATATGCTTTCTACGCAATTGTAAGGAGATGAACCAATGCCAACTTTAGCAAAAAAAGAAGAATGTACGGGTTGTTCTGCATGTACAAATATTTGCCCTAAAAAGTGCCTGCAGATGGAAATAGATAAAGAGGGATTTTTATATCCATCTCTGAAAAATACAGAAGCATGTGTTGAATGTGGTATGTGTGGTATGGTCTGTCCGGTTCACGGGAATCTTGAAATTCAAAATGTGGAAACACAGGCATATGCTGCATATACCAAAGATTCTGACATAAGGAAGAACAGTTCTTCCGGTGGTATTTTTTCGGAGCTGGGACTGCAAGTATTGAATCAGGGTGGTGCAGTTTATGGAGCTGCTTATGGCACAAATTATCATGTAGAACATATATGTGTAGAAAACGTAGATGATTTAGAACGTTTACGTGGAGCAAAATATGTGCAATGCAGATTAAATGATTCGTTTAGTACAGTGAAGGAACGATTAAATAGTGGTCAGCAGGTTCTGTTTTCCGGGACACCATGCCAGGTGGCAGGACTAAAAGCTTTTTTGCAAAAGAATTATCCAAACTTGCTCACAGTAGATTTTGTTTGTCATGGAGTGTCTTCACCGGCTGCATGGAATAATTATGTCAGGTACCGTGCAAATCTGGATAATGAAGGCACTTTGCCGGTAAAGATTAATTTACGTTCTAAGGATACCGGATGGAGTCGCTATCAGTATTCAAATAAGTACCAGTACGCAGATGGAAAGACATATTCAGCCAGAAGTGGTACGGATCTTTATATGAAGCTTTTTGTCGGTGATTATATAAACCGAATGAGCTGTGCTGATTGTCATTTTAAGGGATACAATCGTGTGAGTGACATTACGTTAGGAGATTTCTGGGGTATCTGGGATGTAGTTCCGGAAATGGATGACGATAAAGGGACTTCTCTTGTGCTTCTGCATTCCGAAAGAGGCAAAATAGAATTTGACAAATTAAGCGGGCGGATTCAAAGCAAAAAAGTAACTTTAGAGCAGGCTTCTGCAAGTAATCCGTCATTACTGTATTCTTCACCCGCTAAACCAGAGCGTGAAGATGTTTTACAGGCTGTTTTGAATGGTGATATGGAATTAGCTTCCGGTATGATACAAATGGCTGGAACTAAGGTAAAGTTTGGGCAAAGGGTATTGGATAAAGTTAAAGGTATGGTTAGAATTTTGGGGTGGCGAAGGTAGTTGTAAAAAACATAAAGCACTGGTTCCCCTGACAACTACCCTGTGAACTTCCAGTAATTTTTCCACCTAAAGTGTGAACTTCCAGAAATTTTTAAACCTAACCACTTGTATGAAGACAAAAAATCTTAAAAAAGCCCATATTTCTGCCGCTTTTCTTGAAGAAATATTGTGAACTTCCAGTAATTTTTCCGCCTAAAGAAAAAAGAGCGAAATAAAATCATAAAAAATCCCGGTTTTCTGCGGTTTTCCATTGCAGACAGCCGGGAAATATAGTACAATTATTTTAGGCGGATAACCGCCTAAAAGGAGGGCGCCATGTATCTGGATTTTTTAGTGAAAGTACCAACCGTAAAAGGCAAGATCACACGGAGAAAAAAGTCAAATGTTGTATATATAGAGTATGAGTATGACCGGGTTTATGATCCATCCCGGAAGTATACTTTTCCCAAAAGAGTAACGATCGGAAAATTGTCAGATACGGATCCGGAACTCATGAAACCGAATCAAAATTTCCTGAAATATTTCCCCGATGCAGAGCTTCCGGAAAACAAAAACAGGACTTCCAGAAGCAGCTGTCTCAGGGTAGGAGCATACTTTGTACTGCGTAAGATCATAGAAGAATGCAGCTTGAACGATATCCTTGGAAAGTATTTTAGATCGCGTGATATAGGGCTGTTTTTAGATCTGGCGGTTTATTCAATCATAGCAGAAAATAATGCAGCACAGTATTATCCGGATTATACATATAACCATCCGCTTTTTACGGAAAAGATGAAGCAATACAGTGATTCAACCGTATCAGATTTCCTGAATTCAGTAACAGATGATCAGAGTACAGGATTTCTGAATACATGGAATGAGTCACGGAATTACCGTGAAAAGATTTATATTTCTTATGATTCAACGAATAAAAACTGTCAGGCCGGAGATATAAAAATGGTCGAATTTGGGCATCCGAAAGTAGATATGGGAGAGCCGGTATTTAATTATGCAGTTGCGTATGATACTCATAATCAGGAACCATTATTTTATGAAAAATATCCAGGAAGTCTGAATGATATCTCCCAGCTTCAGTTCATGCTGGATAAAGCATCCGGATATGGTTACAAGAAGATCGGATTCATTCTGGACAGGGGATATTTCAGCTGTGAGAACATACAATATATGGATAAATGTGGGTATAGTTTTGTTATCATGGTGAAAGGGATGTCTGCCCTTGTGAATGAACTGATCCTGGAAAATAAAGGGACATTCGAAAATAAGCGGGTAAACAATATCTATGAATATGGAGTTTACGGAAAGACAATACGGCACAAACTGTATGCAAGTGATAAAAAAGAGCGTTATTTTCATCTGTATCATAGTATTTCCAAAGAAAGCGCAGAACGGATAGAGATTGAAAATCGGATCAACCAGATGACGCAGTATCTGAAAAAGTACCAGAATAAAGTAAAGGAATTCGGTCCTGGATTTGAGAAGTATTTTAACCTTCATTATGATGAAAAGAGTCAGGCTTTTATACTACCAGAAGAACGGTGCAGTGTGGTAGAAAGAGAACTGGATCTGGCAGGATATTTTTGTATCGTTACATCGGAAAAGATGAGTGCGAAGGAAGCAATCGAACTGTATAAGAGCAGGGATGTATCGGAGAAACTATTCCGCGGAGACAAATCATATCTGGGGAATAAGAGCATCCGGGTGTATTCAGAAGAATCAGCAAGAGCGAAGATATTTGTTGAATTTGTAGCCATGATAGTGCGCTGCAAGATGTATATAAAACTAAAAGAAGAAATGAAAAAACTGGATAAGAAACTGAACTATATGACGGTACCGGCGGCAATAAAAGAGCTGGAAAAAATAGAAATGGTACGTCAGTTAGACAATATATACCGTCTGGATCATGCAGTAACAGCGAACCAGAAAGTAATATTGAAAGCCTTTGGACTGGATGCGAATAGTATAAAATACTTTGCGTCAGAGCTGAGTAAGGAACTGAAAGAAGCAGAATCAGAATAAGGAAGGAAAATAAAGATGGCAAGAACAAGAAAAACAAGTAAGGAAGCATTAGAAGAAAAGATTGAAAAAGCAGAGGTTGATGTGATCGCAGCAAAGAAAAAGTATGATCAGGCAACAGCAAATCTGAAAGAACTGTTAGGAAAGTGAGAATCAGTTATATGGAAAAAAATTACATCTGGCAGGGAGAGTATGGAAAAAGATCACACCTGAAAGCATCATTTAAAGAATTACTAAAAGAACAGGATTCATCTTCGTTGGAAATGCTGGCAATTTTTGTGAATAATAATCCATATAATTTTGAATTTTATATCGCGGTAGTTTATGATATCCCCAAAGAAGAACACGTAGAAAAGATGATAGGATTATTTGAAAATGCCGGGTTGGTTCTGAGAAATGATCTTACTTTTTTCATGTTTATGAATTCGATGAAAGATAGAAGATTTAATTCATGTGCTTTTCTGGGAGAACAGGATATTGACTTAAAATTTGAAAATATGTTTGATTTTGTGGAGATTGAAGATTTGAAGAAAAAGGGATATTATATGCAGCCATTTGGAAAAGAAAAACAGGTCTTTATCAGCCATTCTTCGAAGGATAAAAAGGATGTGGAAATGATAATTCCCTATTTAAATGGACAAGATCTACCAGTTTGGTTTGACAAATATAGTATTCCTGTCGGTGCATCAATTACGGAGCAGGTACAAAGGGGAATTGAAGAGTCTGATATGGTGATTTTCTGGGTGACAGACAATTTCTTGAATTCAAATTGGTGTCAGATGGAGATGAAAGCATATATTAGCAGAATGATACAGGAAAATATTCGAATATGTATTGTAATGGACGATGATATAGAAATTAAGAAACTTCCTTTATTTTTACGAGATATAAAACATATTCGAAGAGATCACCGATCGGTCATAGAAGTAGCGGAAGAGATTGCAGGAATTATCAAACATATGTAAAGATATATACATAAATAATGCTGGCATTCATCAACGATTTGTTTGCTGTTTTTCTCGATAATGTCGTGAATCAATGTTGCGAAGCTGTTTCCCTCCGTGCGGTAACGAACAAGATACTGCTTTGTAACGGGAAATATTTTTATGTAATGTAGTCCGTGACGATTTTTGGGTCTTGTCTGCGGACGAGGAGGCAGAGCAAAGTACTGATCTTTGGGTGCCGATGCGGGAATGTTTGAACGAATGGGAACAGCAAAGTCATAGCAGGCATCCTTGTATTTTAAACGGACAACTAGAACATAAGGTCTGGTTGATTTCTGTAGTACCTCTGAATCGCCGGTGTATTTGAGCAACAGCGCATTATTTATTGTAACGAGTTTCATGACTGGTTTTCCTTCCTAAAAAAGAAGAGCCTGCCTTTCGGCAAGCCCTCTTCCTACACGTAAGCGATATTCTACGCTTTGCAGCACCCCGTCGCTTGCGGAAGCTAAACATACACGTTCATCATATTCTAGCCGTGATGACCGACAAGCCATTGGCTTACTTATAGTATACTCAATAATCGCCGAAAATGCAACGGGTTCAAAAGATAATTTTTAGGATAATAAGCGGGAAGGTTACTGTTCAGAGGTATGCATAAGTCATTGTAAAAAATGACGAAATTTATTTTTTTATTTTGTGGATAACCATTCGCGGCAGGAAAAACTGTGTTTATAGTTTTTCCTGCTGTTCTTTTTGTCAAAAGTTATACACTAGATTCTAGTTTTGGGAATCCATTCTTGAAGCTTCAAGGTCTGCATGAATACTTTTTTTATTATAAAACAGCTATTTATCCACAGTCAGATTGACGAAAAGGTACTTTCTGGTGATTCGCTTTTTTTCTATGTTTCTGTTATACTTTTTCTCAAGAAAGAGAGGTTCACTTCTGACGTTTCTTGCAATTGTATTTGGTTCTACTGTTTTTACGAGGACTCCGGGGATCAGGCAGTATCAGCTAGAGATATTCTGGTCATGGAAGGAAATCCTGGGGATTGGTACATGTGGCAGACTGGGAAGTACTACGGGAGATGGCTTACTGCAGGAGAATCTGTTGAATATTCTGCTACTTTTTCCGGCAGGGATTTTATTGCCGGGGTTGACAGGGAGAAAACTGAAATGGTGGATGGGATTGCTTGTGGGAATTGCGGTATCATCTGCTATCGAGATTAGTCAGCTGCTACTTTGCAGAGGGTTGTTTGAGTTTGACGATATTATTCATAATAGTTTGGGATGTATGCTGGGGTGTTTGTTGGGGAATAGGATGTTAAGGTTGGTGCATGGAAAGTAAAGGACAGGACCAGATGAAATATTGTCTTCACTGACATGAAGATAGTTCATAAGCGCAACCTGAAAAATTTTGGAACAATTGACTCCGTTCACAGTAATGTCTTTTTGACGTAAAATTGTTTATAACAGTAAAAATGTTTAACAAAATCTGATAAAATGCTATAATGCAGATATGAAAAAGATAATCTTGAGAAAATTCATAATGTATGATAAAAGGATTGCTATAAACTGGTACTGTGAAAATACGACAGAAGAGGAGTAAAAAGATGTTATATATAGGAAATCACACAAGCTCATCCCGGGGATATCTTGCAATGGGGAAGCAGATGCTGGCAAATGGCGGTAACACATTTGCATTTTTTACCAGAAATCCAAGAGGAGGGAAAGCCAAAGACATTGATCCGCAGGATGTGCAGGCATTTGGGCAGTTGGCAGAAGAGAAGCATTTTGGAAAGCTGGTGGCTCATGCGCCTTATGTTATGAACTGCTGCGCTGCCAAAGAAAACCTCAGGGATTTTGCCAGGGAAATCATGGCAGATGATCTGAGACGTCTGGAAATGACACCGGGAAATTATTACAATTTTCATCCGGGCAGTCATGTAGGACAGGGTGCAGAAGTAGGAATCAGTAAAATTGCAGAAATTCTCAATGAAGTGCTGACAAAAGATCAGAGTACGATTGTACTTCTGGAAACTATGTCAGGAAAGGGCACAGAAGTAGGAAGAAATTTCGAAGAACTTCGTCAGATCATTGACAGGGTGGAGTTAAAAGATAAATTAGGTGTTTGTCTGGATACCTGTCATGTCTGGGATGGCGGATATGATATTGTAAACGATCTTGACAGCGTATTTGAAGAATTTGACCGGATAATAGGTCTGGACAGACTAAAAGCCATCCATTTAAATGACAGCATGAATCCCCTTGGCAGCCATAAGGACCGCCATGCCAGAATCGGAGAAGGTGAAATAGGACTGGAGGCACTTGTCCGCGTGATCAATCATCCTGCCACAGAGGGAATTCCGTTTATTCTGGAGACACCAAATGATGATGAGGGATGGACTCATGAAATTGCGTTGCTCAGAAATGAGTATAAACAGAAATGAGTATAAATATATCTGTCCGAATCAGGAAGATAAATTGGGGCGTGCTGACAAGTTGTAAGTGCAAATCGAAAGAGTAGGAGTGAGATCAAAAGGAAGGAATGCAGGAAAGATCAGAGATGCAGCAAAGACAAGGATATCAGGCAGTAGAGAAGCTGAGAGAGACACTGGACGAGAAGTATCTGTGGGAGGTTATTTTACTCTATGCAGGTGAGAGTTGCAAAACCTATACAGGGCTTCCGTTCACTTATGAAGTAAGAAAGGGTCGGAATGGAGACTACACAAGGGAGTTGTGGATCGACCGTAGGGAGAACAGTAAGAGTCTGGCGTTAAGTTCAGTGCTGCTGGCATTGAGAAACATAAAGAAGGTGGGAGCTGTGGTTGACAGACCCAAAGCTCTGGGCGACATCCGCGGAGTGAGTTATATATATGGAATGTTCTACCGCTTTGGGCTGATCGATGTGCCGGATACAGCCAGGCAGAAGATGAAATTCACAGGATATATTTTTTAGGAGGAAAGGTATGAACAAGAAGAGAAACGTGGATTCCGGGAGAAAGTCTGCAAGACCGGATTACATTCAGAAAACAATATCACAGAAAAGTTCAGGAAAACGCAGTGGAAAAGTTTTCTTCCCCAAAACCCTCATAAAGACTGGGGGGATTATAATTTTTGTACTTCTGCTTGGGTTTGCAGGAAACAAGTTTTTCCTGTCTGTCAGCAAAACAGACAGCGGGAAGGTGAAGGCCGTATCAGCTTCAGGTGCAGATGAGGAAAAAGAAGGCAGGATAATCGAAAAAACTAAAAAAACTAAAGAAATTAAAGAAACCAAAGATGCGGTTGAAATGAAAAAGACTAAAGAGATTAATTTTCAGCCTCATTGTGTGGATTCTACAAAACCGGAAAATCTGATCAGCTATACTAATATTGAGGTGGATGGGATCGTCACATTTCGCGGAAACAGTTTTCGCGATACCCCTTCCCATGGTTATGCAGATATGACTGATTTCAGGCTGAACAAACTGTGGTCTGCAGATACAGGTTCTCTTTCTTCGGGCAGTGCAGTCTGGACAGGAAGTGGCTGGACAGGACAGCCGCTTATGATGAAATGGCCAAAAGAGGTCAAAGCACATATGAATATGACAGAGAAAGCAAAGGCAGATGATGAACTGGTTGAGGTGATTTATGCCTGTATGGATGGTTATGTGTATTTTCTGGATCTGAGAACGGGAGAAAAGACACGTGACCCATTATATCTGGGATATACTTTTAAGGGTGCGGGTGCCCTTGATCCGAGAGGATATCCGATTATGTATGTTGGCGCCGGATATAACAGCAACGAAGGAACTGCAAAGGTATTTGTAGTAAACTTGCTGGATTGTAGTGTTATGTATACTTTTGGAGACAATGATGAGTTTTCACTCAGAGGAAGTCTGAGCTTTTTTGACGGATCAGCACTTGTGGATGCAGAGACAGATACCCTGATCTATCCGGGAGAGAACGGAATCCTGTATCTGATCAGGCTGAATACAAAATATGATCTGAACAGTGGGACTTTATCCATTGATCCGGGCAGAACTGTAAAATGGCGCTACTATGGAACAAGAAGCAGTACAGAGTCTTTCTGGCTTGGAATGGAAGACAGTGCGGCAATCTATAAAGGCTATATATTTATGACCGATAATGGGGGAAATCTTATGTGTCTGGATCTGAACACTCTTCAGCTGGTATGGGTTCAGGATACATTGGATGATTCTAATTCAACGCCTGTTCTGGAAATCGAAAAAGGACATCTGTATCTGTATGTAAGTACTTCCTTCCGCCTTGGATGGAGAAGTTATGACATAGCCACTGTCCCTGTCTGGAAGATTGATGCAGAAACCGGTGAGATCGTGTGGCATACAGATTATGAATGTACTACTGATGACGGTGTCTCCGGTGGAGTCCAGTCTACGATTGCCTGTGGAAAGAACAGCCTTGCCGATTATATATATGTGACAGTGGCAAAGACCTCTGACAATGCATCCGGAGTTCTTGCCTGTCTGAGAAAATCTGACGGATCTAAAGCATGGGAGGATTCTTCCTCATATGCCTGGTCTTCTCCGGTGTGCGTTTATAACAAAGACGGATCAGGAAAGGTTCTTTATTGCAACAGTACAGGTGATATCCGCCTTCTTGATGGTAAAACAGGTAAACAGGAAGATGTATTATCTGTCAGCGAGGGCGTGATAGAGGCTTCCCCGGCTGTCTACGATAACTATGCGGTTGTAGGCACCAGAGACTGTAAAATATGGGGAATCAGGTTACAGTAAATAGCAATATTTATTTGCTTTCTCCCATTCTTTATTAACTTGCCATTTATCGCACTAAATGGTAAAATTTAAATATCTTACAGTTTTACGGCACAATATTTTGAAAAAACTGAAAACAAAGGAGAGGAAGCGATGGAAGAGAGAAATAACAGACTGCTGAATGCGAAGCTGAACAAGTATATTGTTCCGGGGATTATGATGTCTCTGGCGCTTCAGCTGGGAAATATCGTAGATACGATATTTGTAAGTAACCTGATCGGGGTGGAGGCAATGTCTGCAGTTACCCTGAGCCTGCCTGTGGAGACGATCGTTCAGCTGACAGGTTACTGCCTTGGTATCGGCGGTTCCATAGCAGTGGGAAACATGCTTGGCAAACGAGACAAAGAAGGGGCATCGAAATTGTTTTCTGCCACATTTATAGTAACACTTGTGGTGGGAATCATTTTTTCAATCTGCGCCCTTCCTGCAGCAGAACCTGTTGCCAGACTTCTGGTATCAGGTGACGGTGTCCTGACCGGTTATACCAGAGATTACATACGTGTAAGTATGCTGGGGGCACCGGTGATCGGAATTGGACTGATGATGGTCAATTACCTTGGGGTGGAGAATCATCCGGAGCTGGCATCAGCCTACCTTATCGCAGCCAATGTGATCAATCTTGTGCTGGACTATATATTCCTCAGATATACTCCGCTGGGAATTACAGGTGCATCCTTATCAACTGTTCTTGGTTTCCTGTTTGCAATGGGAATTTTTGTGCTTTATATCCGCTCTGATAAGCGAAACCTCCACCTGATCCTGCTAAAGCCAGGCGAACTTGGAATCACAAAGGAAGCAATCATCACAGGCGTGCCAATGCTGATCTTTATGGCAGCTAATTTTGTAAAGGCGCTTGGACTGAATACCATTATCATGAACCAGCTGGGCGAGGAAGGTATGGCAGTATTTACTGTCTGTGACAATGTGCTGCTGATCGTCGAGATGCTTACAGGCGGAATCATCGGTGTGATCCCCAATGTGGCAGGAATCCTTTTTGGAGAGAAGGACTACGTGGGAATCCGGGTTCTCTGTAAAAAGATGTTGAAATACAGTTATATCCTGCTGGCTGTGATCTTTGTCCTTATTATGCTGTTTACCGAGGAAATCACTGTTATGTTCGGAAGCGGCGGTGGCGAACTGGGCAGCCATATGGTTCAGGCGCTGCGAATCTTTGCTTTGTGTGTGGCACCTTATCTGTGGAATAAGTTTATTATCAGCTATTACGAGTCCATTGAGGAGACAGCCATTGCAAGTTTTGCCACATTTCTGGAGAATGCGGTGGTAGTTCTGCCTGCAACCCTGGTGGGAATCCTTGTATGGAAACAGATTGACGGGATCGGTATCGACGGAATTGCAGCAGGATTTGTTGCCACTGAGATCATAACTGCAGTTGCAGCCTGTATTTTCAGAAAAATCAGGCATAAGAATACAAGCTTTTATATTGTTCCTGACAAAAATCCGGGGATTAATCTGGATTTTTCCATTAAGAGTACCATGGAGGAAGCACAAACGGTTCATAAGAGGATCATAGAGTTCTGCCAGGAACAGGGAGCTTCTAAAAGCAAGGCAAATCTTGCCGCAGTGTGTGCGGAGGAAATGACTGTAAATATTATACGATTCGGGGGAAAAACCTCCAACTGGATCGACATTAACCTCTGTCTGGAGGATGAGCTCTGCAGACTGAGGATCAGAGATAACGGTGTAAATTTCAACCCTCTGGAATATCAGTATGACAGTGAAGACTTTGATATACATGGGATTGAACTTGTCAAGAAGGTATCAAAATCCATGGATTATATTCGTGCGATTGATATGAATAATACCATAATATCTTTTTAGGAGGTACATGAAAATGAAAAATATTAATGAAAGGAACAATTTTGTTTTTGAGTTTCGGCCGGTAACAGAATTGTTCGAGGAACAGGTGAAGCTTCATCCGGAGAAATGTGCAGTTGTCTCCGGCAAAGAGAGCTTCACCTATGCACAGCTCAACGAACGGGCCAACAGGATTGCCAATGCACTTGTGGAAAAAGGTGTCAGACGGGAGACCATCATAGGTGTGGTTCTTGAGAGATGCTGTGATTTCTATGCAGTGCGACAGGGTATCCTGAAGGCAGGAGGCGCATTTGCAGTTGCCACACCGGATTATCCTGATGACAGGATCCGGTATATTTTTGAGGATTCAGGAGCTCCTTTTATTATCACAACAAAGGAGATCGCAGAGGAACGAAGGGAACTGTTTGCTAAGCTTCCCTGTACAGTACTTCTGATCGAGGAACTTCTGGAGAATGAGAATGCAGAGAATCCTCAGGTAAAGATCGGGGAGCATGATCTTTGTTATTGTATCTATACTTCCGGTTCCACAGGCAAGCCCAAGGGTGTGCTGATCGAACATATCAACCTTGCCAATTTTGTAAATCCGGATCCGAAAAATGCGGAAACTTATGGTTATGTCAGCAGGGGATCGGTTTCTCTTTCCATGGCAGCCATGACCTTTGATGTGTCTGTTCTGGAGGAATTTCTGCCACTTACCAACGGGATGACTGCGGTGATCGCCTCTGATGAGGAGATTCTGAATCCTCTTATGCTGGGTGAGCTGATCGTCAGAAATAAAGTGGATATTATGACCACAACTCCTACTTACCTGTCCAATATGATCGATCTGCCCCAGCTTGAAAAAGCAGTTTCTCAGATTAAGGTGTTTGATGTAGGTGCAGAGGCTTTTCCTCCGGCTCTGTATGACAAGATTCGCAGAGTAAACCCGGATGCTTACATTATGAATGGTTATGGACCTACGGAAACTACCATCAGCTGTACCATGAAGGTAATTACGGACAGCAGAAACATTACCATTGGTACGCCTAACGGTAATGTGAAGGTATATATTGTAGATAAAGAGAATAAGATCCTTCCGGACGGAGAGACCGGAGAGCTTGTGATCGCAGGACTGGGCGTTGGCAGAGGTTATATGAATCTGCCGGATAAAACAGAGGCTGTATTCATTGATCTTAACGGAGAGAGAGCTTATAAGACCGGTGACCTTGCAAGGATCAGCCCTGAGGGTGAGATTGAATTTTTCGGAAGAATAGACAATCAGATCAAGCTTCGCGGTCTGAGGATTGAGCTTGGTGAGATCGAGGAAGTGATCAATTCCTATGAGGGAATCATTACCAGCATTACTCTGCCTGTAGATAACAAATTCCTCTGCTGCTATTTTATGGCTGACCGCCAGATCAATACAGAGGAGCTTTCTGCCTATGCATCAGAGTCCCTGGCTCATTATATGGTTCCTGAGGTTTTTGTCCAACTGGAAAAGATGCCTGTGACACAGAATGGCAAAATTGATAAGAAAGCACTGCCAAAGCCGGCTGCACAGCCAAAGAATCTGAAAGAACCCCAGACTCCTATGCAGAAGAAGATTTTTGAAATCGTTGCAGACGTTGTGGAGAATGATTTTTTTGGAACTGACACAAGTTTTTACAGGGCGGGGCTGTCTTCTATCAGTGCCATGAAGCTTTGTATTCTGATCTCAGAGGAATTCGGAGTGACTGTGAAAACCAGTGATATTCACGAAAACAATACGGTGGAGAAACTGGAAAAATATGTGATGCTTGCACCGAAGATCAGAACCTATGAAAAGAGAGAAGTTTACCCTCTTACCGGCTCCCAGAAGGGTATTTTTGCAGAGTGCATGAAGAATCCTGAGAGTACGGTATACAATATTCCGTTCCTGTTTGAACTGGAAAGCTCTGTTGACGTTCAGAAGCTGTCAGATGCCATTTCTCAGATGATCGCTGCACATCCGTATCTGCTGACAAAGGTTTATTTAAGTGACAGCGGAGAGATGGTGCAGAAGCCTTGTGAGGAAGCCTTTGTACCAGAGGTGGTCCGGACCACAAATGAGCAGTTTGAAAAGATAAAAGATGAGCTGGTGCGTCCCTTTAAGCTGGAAAAGGGACGGCTGTTCCGGGCGGGGATTTATGTGACAGAAGACAGGAAATATCTTTTTACAGATTTCCACCATATCCTGGCAGATGGTAATTCCTATGATATTATTTTTGAGGATATTGATCGGGCCTATCTGGGTGAGAAATTGGAGAAAGAATCCTACACAGGCTTTGATGCTGCCCTTGATGAAGAACAGCAGATGAAAGAGGGAAAATATAAGAAGGCCGAGAAATATTATGACAGTATTTTCGAGGGAATTGAGACAGAATCCCTGCCTCTTCCTGACTGCTCAGGAAAGACTCCTGAGAGAGGATATCTGTCGATGCCTGTGGACACCGGAGAGTCTCTGGTACTTTCTGCCTGCGAGAAGCTGGGGGTTACTCCAAACATTCTGTTTACAGGTGTATTCGGCATTCTCATGAGCAGATATTCCAATTCCGAGGAGAGTCTTTTTGCAACTATTTATAATGGAAGAAATGATTCCAGACTGGAGAATACAGTCTGCATGCTTGTAAAGACTCTGCCGGTTTACTGTTCCTGTGATCCGAAAGTCACCATACAGGCCTATATGACAGAGCTCTCTGAGCAGATTCTGTCTTCCATGGCAAATGATATTTTTCCGTTCTCTGATATCTGTGCAAAGTACGGGATTAATTCTGATCTGGTATTTGCATATCAGGCAGAGCTTGGGGATGATTTCCCGATCGGGGATACTGTTGCCAGGGGCCATGACCTTTCTCCGGATATGTCAAAGATGCCTCTGTTGATCCAGGTAAGAGAATACGATCATAAATATGTGCTTACTGCAGAATACCGCAGTGACATGTACAGTGAAGCCTTTGTACGTGGAATGCTGGAATCCTATGAGGCAGCTATGGATTCCCTGCTGAAAGCAAAATATATTTCGGAAGTTTCTGTTCTTTCCCAAAATGGAGCGGACAAAATTGCGGAATTTAATAATACTGCCTGCGAATATGACAGAAGTAAGACCATCGCTGATATGTTTGAGGAGCTGGTACAGACCATTCCTGACCATACGGCTGTGGTATTTAAGGATAAAAAATATACTTACAGAGAACTGGATGAGATCAGCGACAGACTTGGAAAATATATCGCATCCCAGGGAATTGGCAGTGAAGATGTTGTTTCCATTCTGATCCCCCGCTGTGAATATATGGCGATCGCGCCGATGGGCGTGATAAAGGCAGGTGCAGCTTACCAGCCTCTGGATCCAACCTATCCCAGAGACCGCCTGATGTACATGATGGAGGATTCCTCTGCAAAGCTTCTCATTGCTGACAGAGAGCTTCTTCCTCTGGTAGACGGATATAAAGGACCGGTGCTGTTTACAGATCAGATCTGGCAGCTGGAGGATAGGGATGTTGTGCTTAAGAAGCCGCAGCTGCATGATCTGTTTATCCTTTTGTATACTTCCGGTTCCACAGGTGTGCCAAAGGGCTGTATGCTGGAATATGGAAATATTACTGCTTTCTGTCACTGGTTCAAGAGGTATTATGGCATAGATTCGGATTCCAGGGTAGCTGCATATGCTTCCTTTGGTTTTGATGCCTGCATGATGGATATTTACGGTGCCATCACAAACGGTGCACAGCTTCACATTATTCCGGAGGAGATCCGTCTGGATTTCATTGGACTGCAGCGCTATTTTGAGGAAAATGGCATCACGCATTCCTTTATGACTACTCAGGTGGGAAGGCAGTTTGCGCTGGAGATGGATTGTAAGAGCCTGAGATATCTTTCTGTAGGAGGAGAGAAACTGGTTCCATGTGAGCCGCCAAAAGATTATAAGTTTATCAATGCTTATGGACCTACAGAAGCGACTATTTTTACGACTGTATTTGAAGTGGACAAATATTATCCAAATGTCCCGATCGGAAAAGCACTTGACAATGTGAAGCTTTATATTACAGACAAGCTGGGGCATATGCTTCCTCCCGGTGCATGCGGAGAGCTGATGATCACCGGCTGGCAGGTTTCCAGAGGATATCTTAACAAGCCGGAAAAAACTGCCGAGGTCTATACAAAGAATCTTTATGATGATACACCGGGATACGAAGTGATGTATCATTCAGGTGATGTGGCAAGATTTCTTCCGGATGGAAATATCCAGATCATTGGCAGAAAGGATTCCCAGGTTAAGATCAGAGGTTTCAGGATTGAGCTTTCTGAGGTTGAGGAAGTGATCCGCAGATATGAGGGCATCAGGGATGCCACTGTAGTTGCCTTTGATGATCCAAATGGTGGAAAATATATTGCTGCCTATGTGGTATCGGACAGCACTGTTGATATCAATGCCCTGAATGATTTTATTAAAGAGACAAAGCCTGCCTATATGGTACCTGCAGTTACCATGCAGATTGACAAAATTCCTCTGAACCAGAACCAGAAGGTAAATAAAAAGGCTCTTCCTCTGCCTGAGAAAAAAGCAGCGGAGATCATTAAGCCTGAGAATGAGGTTCAGCAGATATTATTTGACTGTATCGCAGAGGTTCTGGGGTATACGGATTTTGGGATTACCACAGATATTTATGAGGCAGGTCTGACATCCATCACTGCCATTAAGCTGAATATCCTGATCTCCAAAGCCTTTGACATTGTGATCAAAACTTCAGATATTAAGAATCATCCCACTATCCGAATGATGGAGGAATTTGTAAAAACTGCGGGAAAAGAAAGCAAAAGAGAAGTACAGGAAAGTTATCCTCTTACCAACACTCAGGAGGGGATTTTCATTGAGTGTACTGCAAATATGGGTTCTACCATTTACAATATCCCGTATCTGTTAAAGCTTGATAACAAGGTGGATCTGGACAGACTGGCAGAAGCCATTGACAGTACTGTTGAGGCGCATCCTTATCTGAAAACCCGTCTGTTTATGGATGACAACGGAAATGTACTTCAGAAACGAAACGATGGGCTCAGTTATAAAACACCGATTTTAAACGGAATGAACAGAGACACTCTGGTACGTCCATATATGTTGTTTAATGAACAGCTTTTCCGGTTTGAAATCTACAGAACCTGTGATGGCAATTATCTGTTCCTGGACCTTCACCACATTGTTGCCGATGGTACATCTCTGGCTATTATAATTAATGATATTAACAGAGCTTACAGCGGTGAGAAGCTGGAACCGGAAGGTTATACTTCCTATGATCTGGCACTGGATAACAGAGATGCCCTGGCAGGTGATATCTATAAAAATGCAGAGAATTATTATAAGTCAGTATTTGAACATGCAGGTGGAAGCATTAGCTTCTATCCGGACAAAAACGGTGCGGCTCCAACAGCAGAACTTTACCACAGAGAGACCAGATCCATTTCCGTGCAGGATGTGAAGGAATTCTGTAAAAAGCATGGAATTACGGAGAATGTATTCTTCATTTCCGCTTTTGGTATCACACTTGGAAAATATAATTTCAAAAAGGATGCTGTATTTACCACTATTTACCATGGAAGAAACGATTCCAGACTTTCGGAAACAGTGGGTATGCTGGTAAAAACACTCCCTGTTTTCTGCGATTTCTCAGGAACAGCTAAAGATTGCCTGAGCGGTGTACAGAAACAGCTGATCGATTCCATGAACAACGATATTTATCCTTTCTCACAGATCAGCCATGAGTTTGATATTAAGGCAGATGCCATGGTTATTTACCAGGGCGACAATTTTGCTTTTGACACCATTGGCGGGGAATATGCACAGGAGGAGCCTGTCAGCCTGAACATGGCAAAGGCACCGGTTTCTGTCAGCATTTCCATTGAAAAGAACAGATTTGTCTTTGAGATTGAGTACAGAGGGGATATGTACCATGAGGAAACTATCCGGTATCTGGCTGACAATCTGGAAACCACTGCAGAGGGAATCTTAAGGGAATGCGATCCGGCTGATATCCGGCTGATGTTTGAGGAAAAAACTCAGATGGAGGATATTCCGGAACATGCAGGAAAGACCTTCATAGATCTGTTTAAGGAGATGGCTGCCAGATATCCGGACAGACCGGCAGTGCGGGATGACTCCGGAGATTTTACTTACAGAGAGTTGGACAGAATGTCTGATTATATTGCTCAGAAGCTTACGGAAAACGGATTTGGCCCGGAACAGGCAGCAGGTATCCTGTGCGGCAGGACAAAGGAATATACAGTAGCCTATGTGGGTGTTATGAAGGCCGGCGGAGCCTATGTTCCTCTGGATCCGGAGTATCCACAGAGCAGAATTGAATATATGCTGAAGGATTCAGGAGCAAGAAATCTCCTTGTGATCGATCAGTATCAGAATCTTGTGGAATTTTATGACGGAAATGTGATCAGTCTGGACAGTGTGTCAGATGAGGCTGAGGATTTTGAACTTTCTGCAGAGCTTATTTCTCCGAAACCGGAGAACCTTGCCTATATGATCTATACCTCAGGCTCCACAGGAAAGCCAAAGGGTGTTATGATCGAGCACAGAAATCTGTTGAACCTGATCGAATATATCACACTGAGCAGAAATACTTCACCGGATGACATTGTGGCAGAGTTTGCGAGCTTCTGTTTCGATGCGTCAGTGATCGATCTGTTTGCACCTCTTACCGCAGGAGCAGTCCTGTATATTTTACCGGAGAGTATCCGTAAGGACGCCATTGCCATAAGCAGATATATAAAGGAAAAAGAGATCACCACCGTAACCTTCCCTACCCAGATGGGAGAACTGGTTGCAGAACTTCTGGAGGATGCACCTGCTCTTAAATTTGTTACACTTGGCGGCGAGAAATTCAAGCATTACCGTAACCGTACCTATCAGATGATCAATGGCTACGGTCCTACAGAGAATACGGTTTCTTCCACAGAGTTTTGGGTAGACAGACAGTATGACAACATCCCGATCGGAAAATCACAGCGGAATGTGCGCAGCTACATTGTGGATGAGAATCTGAACCGGCTTCCGGTGGGTGCGTCCGGCGAACTTTGTCACGCAGGAAGGCAGATTGCCAGAGGATATCATAATCTTCCGGAAAAAACAGCATCTGTGTTTGTAGAAAATCCATTTGCTGTATGTGAGCAGGAAAGCCGTCTTTACAGGACCGGTGATATGGTCCGCATGAAAGGTGACGGAAATATTGAGTACATAGGCCGGATCGATTCACAGGTGAAGATCAGAGGATATCGTGTGGAGCTTGGTGAGATCGAAGGTGCCCTTCTGAAACATGAGCTGGTGAAAAATGCAGCCGTTACAGTAATTGAAAAGGGTGGAAATAAATATATCACAGCTTATTATACAGGAGAAGCCATCCCGGAGGATGAACTGAAGACCTTCCTGGAGCCGCTGATCCCGGATTATATGATGCCGTCTTTCTTTGTCAGCATTGAGGAAATGCCTGTGACACCGGGCGGTAAGATTGATAAAAAAGCACTGCCAATGCCGGAGGTAACCACGAACACTGCCAGCTATGTAGAGCCGGTTACTGCAGCTCAGAGAGCACTCTGTGAGATTTTTGAGAAAGCACTGGGAATTGAAAGAGTAGGGATTGAGGACAACTTCTTTGAGCTGGGCGGATCTTCCCTTACTGCATCCAAGGTTGCTGTTATGTGTCTGTCAAAGAATATTTCACTGGTATATGCGGATATTTTCAAATATCCTACTGTACGGGAACTTGCAGCTCTGGTTGATGATGACGGAGTTACAGAGGCTGCACAGAGCAAGAATGAATTTTCGGATTATAACTATAACAGGATCCAGAATGTGATCAGCGCAAATACAGAAGAAAATGCAGACCGGATCACAAAGGAAAAGCTGGGAGATATTATGGTCACAGGTGCCACAGGTTTCCTGGGGATCCATGTCCTTAAAGCATTCCTTGACAATTATGACGGTAAGGTTTACTGTCTTGTACGTAAGGGCAAATATGAATCGCCTGAAAAGCGAATGATGAACATGCTGATGTACTATTTTGATGATCCATACAAAGAGCTGTTTGAAAGCCGTATTATCTGTGTGGATGGGGATATTACCTCAAAGGAACAGGTAACAGGATTTTCAGAATACAAATTCAGCACCATCATTAACTGCGCTGCCTGCGTAAAGCATTTTGCGGCTGATGATGTACTGGAAAGAATTAATGTGCAGGGTGTGGAAAATCTGATCGATTTCTGTAAGAATAACGGCCGCAGACTGATCCAGATTTCTACGGTTTCCGTTGCGGGAGAAGGTTCTGACGGTGTTCCGCCAATGTCCAGAGTTTTCTGTGAGAATGATCTGTACATCGGACAGAATATTACCAACGAATATATCCGCACCAAATTCCTGGCAGAGAGGGCGGTTCTGGAAGCAGTTTCCGAGGGACTGGACGGCAAGGTAGTCCGGGTAGGTAATCTGATGAGCCGAAACTCTGACGGCGAGTTCCAGATTAATTTCATTACCAATGGATTCCTTCGCAGCCTGAGAGGTTATGCGGCTGTAGGTAAATTCCCTATGGGCGGTATGCATGAGGTGGCAGAATTCTCACCGATTGATTCTACTGCGCTGGCAGTTCTGAGACTGGCTCAGACCGACCGGAGATTTACTGTATTCCATGCATGCAACAGCCATCATATTTATATGGCAGACCTGATCTACGCAATGCGCAGCTATGGATTCAGGATTGATATTGTAAGAGATGAGGAGTTTGAGGCAGCAGTGAAGGAATTTGCAAAGACCGGTCAGGATTCTGATGCGGTTTCCGGACTGATCGCCTATACCTCACATAATGAAAATGAAATCTATACCATTGATTACAGCAATCGTTTTACAGCACAGGTTCTGTACAGGCTGGATTATAAATGGCCGGTTACAGATGACAGATATCTGGAAAATGCAATTGCAGCACTTGACAGACTTACATTTTTTGATTGATTCAGGAGGGAAAATTACAATGGAAATTATCACAAAAACAGAAGGTAACAAAGCAACTATGGAAATCAGCGGATGGCTTGATACACAGACAGCTCCCCAGTTAGGGGAGGCTCTGTCCGGACTTGAAGACAGCATCACAAGTCTGGTATTTGATTTTACAAATCTGGAGTATATTTCATCTGCAGGCTTACGTCAGGTGATCGTAGCCTACAAAAAAATGGCTCAAAAGGATGGATTTAAGATCATCAATGTTTCTGATGAGGTTTACGATGTATTCAGCCTTACAGGGTTTGACAGCAAGATCGATATTCAGAAGAAGTAACTGTTGATCAGATGCAGAAATTATACAGGATCAATATTAATCATTTTGAGGATCCGCTTAAGAATGAAAGGCTTCTGGATCTGGTTGGGATCAGAAGAAGAGAAAAGGTCATCAGGTATCGTATGCCTGATGACCGCAAAAGAAGTCTGGGTGCAGGGATCATCATCAGAAAAATCCTCGATGAAAACGGGCTTACGGAAAGCTGCCTGAGATATTCTGACAATGAAAAGCCGGTTGTGGATGGCCTTTTTTTTAATGTATCTCATGCGGGGGACTATGTTGTGGGTGTGCTGTCAGACTGCGAAGTCGGGTGCGATATTGAGAAAAATGCCAATGCGCCTCTTGAGGTGGCAGAACATTATTTCTACCATTCAGAGCTTGCTTACATCAAGGCTGCGGAGGACAAAGATAAGGCGTTTTTTACGCTCTGGACATTAAAAGAAAGTTATATGAAAATGACAGGCAGAGGAATGAGCCTCCCTTTGGATTCTTTTGAAGTGGTTCCCACAGCAGAGGGGTTTGTCCTCGGAAAATCCTCAGAAAGGCCATGCTTTTTTGAGACAATGGAATTTGACGGTTATATTTTCTCGGTCAGCAGTGAGAGGGCTTTTTCTCTTCACAATCCATTGGAAATTGTTTTCGACGATATTTATGTATGATCACAGAGGATTTTTCAGACGCATTCTAGAGTTCCAATCAGACAGGAAAGCGTATATGTCAGATATTGCTTCTGCTGTACGGGAGAACTGAGGAAGGCATCGGAGCAGGTAAACCAGGTGTAACAGGTATTTCTGGTTGCTGCTTTCCGGTGCTTTCTGTCAATTCCGGATCCGAGAGATTTCGGGATAACCGTATCCTCCTCCGGGAGATAATAGTAATCCTTATAATCTGCATAGTATTGTTTCAGTTTCCCGTCAGTTGTTTTGATAATTAAATTGATTTCTTCGTCTTTTCCTGTCAGATAGAAGTCGGTGTTTCCATTGGAAAATTCCTGTGGCAGTGTGCAGGGGAGCTTCAGCTTCAGGATCAGGTTGTCTCCGTCAAATTCGCTGTATGTAACTTCATAATCTCCATCATAGATGCAAAGATATCCCAGCATATCAAAGATTCTTCCAAGTCCCAGCACATCCTCCAGGTTATGTCCAAGGATTTCATCAGCTGTAAAGGCATCTCTTTTTTTCAGAAAATCTTTGTAAAGTTTAATGCATTCCTTACCATTATCATAAATCCTGTCTTTGATCCCCAGAAATTCTTCCATGCAGGGCTGCTTCATGGCAGACAGTTTTAAAAGTGACTTTAACGGTTTTAATGTCAGGTAGAGATCCAGCGACTGTTTTCCTGTAAACGGAGAGGGAATTCCATATTTTTCATATCGTGCTTCCAGATAGGGCTGGTCAAATCGTTCTCCGTTGTAAGAAATCATCAAATTATATTGCTGAAGAAATTGTGAAAAAATTCTCAGAATTGTCTCTTCTTCACTGGCATTTTCGGCCATCCATTGATAAAAATTCCAAGTTTCATCTTCAATTCCAACAGCTCCGATCAGGTATAAATACGTGGAATTTCTTGATAATCCGGTGGTTTCAATGTCGTAAAAAACAGGTGTAAAATTGTATTTTTGGAAGAATTTTCCAGTGAAAAAATTAACGGTCTCAAAGTCTGGAAACCCCTGTAAAATAGGCATTTTTTTAACAATCATGTTAATAATTTTTCCTTTCTGAAATTGTATTTAATTATACACAAGAAAATGAAATTTGGGTAGTGCTTTTTTTGAAAAAATGGTTTATATTATAAACAGGTTGATAAAAATGTACAAAAAAGTATATGGATTTTATCAAAAATAGAGCACTTTGGTGGTGCTTAATATAAAAGGAGGGAACGAAATGGGAATTTTAACCTTTAAGGGTGGTGTTCATCCTTATGACGGAAAAGAATTATCCAAGAACAGTCCGGTAGTGAAATATCTGCCAAAGGGAGATATGGTATATCCTCTTTCCCAGCATATCGGTGCTCCGGCTGCAGCGATAGTTCAGAAGGGAGACCATGTGCTCGCAGGACAGAAGATCGCAGATGCTGCGGGGTTTGTCTCATCACCGATCCATTCGTCTGTTTCCGGTACGGTAAAAGGAATCGAACCGCGCCTGACAGCAACAGGTTCTATGGTCAATTCCATTATCATTGAGAATGACCAGCAGTATGAAAGTGTGGAATTTACTCCTGCACGTCTGGAAGATCTTTCGAAAGAGGAGATTTTGGCGAGAATTAAAGAAGGCGGAGTAGTGGGAATGGGCGGCGCCGGATTCCCCACACAGGTAAAGCTTGCGCCAAAGGAACCGGAGAAGATCGATCATATCCTTGTAAACGGTGCCGAGTGTGAACCCTATCTTACCAGTGACTACAGAAGAATGCTGGATGACTCTGAGAAGCTGATCGAGGGCTTAAGAGTTATGCTGAAGCTCTTTGACAATGCGAAGGGATATATCTGTATTGAGGATAACAAGCCTGACTGTATTGCGAAACTGAAAGAAATGGTAAAAGATATTCCACGTATTGAAGTAGCAGAGCTGATGACCAAGTACCCACAGGGTGGTGAGCGTTTCCTGATCAAAGCTGTCACAGACAGAGAGATCAACTCTGCCATGCTTCCGGCAGATGCAGGATGCGTAGTTGACAACGTAGATACCGTAATTGCTGTTTATGAAGCCGTTATCCTTGGAAAACCTGTTATGGACCGTATCGTGACAGTAACAGGACAGGGGATTAAGAATCCGCAGAACTTTGATGTCCTTTCCGGAACAGATATGGCAGAGCTTATAGAAGCTGCTGGCGGACTGACAGACAATGTATCCAAAGTAATTTCAGGTGGTCCTATGATGGGATTTGCCATGTATGACACTCATGTACCATGTATTAAGACAAGCTCCGCATGTCTCTGCCTGGAGAAGGATGATGTGGCAGATGCCGAACAGACTGCATGCATTAACTGCGGCAGATGTGTAGGAGTCTGTCCCGGCCATGTCATTCCTGCAAGACTTGCAACCTTTGCAGAGCATGGTGACATGGAAAGCTTCCAGAAATTTGATGGTATGGAGTGCTGCGAATGTGGCTGCTGCAGTTATATCTGCCCTGCCAAGCGTCCGCTGACCCAGATGATCAAATCTATGCGTAAGATGGTTCTGGCAAGCCGTAAGAAAAAGTAAAAGGGGGACATCATAATGGATCAGATGTTACATGTATCATCCAATCCCCATGTCCGGGATAAGATGACAACAAGCAAAATCATGCAGCTTGTGGCACTGGCGCTTCTGCCGACCACACTGTTTGGAATTTATAATTTTGGCCTTCGTGCCTTACTGGTAGTAGTGATCACCGTCGCTTCCAGTGTATTCTTTGAGTGGATTTATGACAAGCTGATGCATAAGAAGAACACAATTACAGACTTCAGTGCAGTTGTTACAGGTTTATTACTTGCATTAAATATGCCTGCATCAATTCCGCTCTGGATGCCTGTACTTGGCAGTGCATTTGCGATTATCGTTGTAAAACAGCTCTTCGGTGGTCTGGGACAGAACTTCATGAACCCGGCACTTGCAGGAAGATGTTTCCTGATGATCTCTTTCGCAGGAAAGATGACAGATTTCGCAGTAAGCGACAGCTTCAGAGGTGTGGTAGATACTGTATCCGGTGCAACTCCTCTGGCAGCTCTGAAACAGAATGGATTTACAGACAGTTCTGTATCTGTATTACATATGTTTATCGGTGATATCCAGGGAACTATCGGTGAGACTTCTGCCCTTGCGATCCTGATCGGAGCAGCAATCCTTCTGGTTTTCAAGGTGATCGATCTGAAGATTCCGCTTACCTATATTGGAAGTTTCGCAGTATTTGTAATCCTTTACATGCTTGGAACAGGCAAGGGATTTGACGTGAACTATCTGTTCAGCCACATCTTCGGCGGTGGTCTTATGCTTGGTGCATGGTTTATGGCTACAGACTATGTCACAACACCGATCACACCAAGAGGACAGTATGTATACGGTGTCTGTCTTGGTGTACTGACTGCAATCTTCCGTCTCTTCGGCGGTTCCGCAGAGGGCGTATCCTATGCGATCATTTTCTGCAACCTGTTAGTTCCGATGATTGAACGTGTGACTCGTCACCCGGCATTTGGGAAAGGGGGCAAAAAGGCATGAGTAACAGAATTATCAAAGATACCATAGCCATTACAGTGATCACACTGGTGGCAGGACTTGCCCTTGGTGTAGTCCAGGATATTACGGCAGATCCTATTGCAAAGCAGGAAGCTCAGGCGAAACAGGATGCTTATAAGGCAGTATTTGCAGATGCGGACAGCTTTGAGACAGTGGATGTGGATGCGGATGCCATGCAGTCTTATCTGGATGAGAACGGATATGCGGCACAGTCCATAGATGAGACTATGCTTGCCAAGGATGCTTCAGGCAATGAACTGGGATATGCATTTACAGTAACCACTTCCGAAGGTTACGGCGGAGATATTCAGTTTGCAATGGGTATCCAGGATGACGGTACCTTAAATGGAATTTCCATTCTTTCCATCGGTGAGACCGCAGGTCTTGGTATGAGAGCAAACACAGATGCATTTAAGGATCAGTTCAAAGATAAGAACGTAGATAAATTTGAATATACAAAGACCGGTGCCACAGCGGATGATCAGATCGATGCGTTAAGTGGTGCCACTATTACAACGAATGCCATGACAAACGGTGTTAATGCCGGATTATGTGCATTCCAGTATGAGAAAGGGGGAAATCAGTGATGAAACCAAACACACCTGCTGAACGTTTATATAACGGAATCATCAAAGAAAATCCTACCTTTGTACTGATGCTTGGTATGTGTCCTACACTGGCTATCACCACATCTGCAACCAATGGTATCGGAATGGGACTTACTACAACAGTGATCCTTGCAGCATCCAACTTAATGATCTCTCTTCTGAGAAACTTTATTCCGGACAGAGTGCGTATGCCTGCATTTATCGTAGTTGTTGCTTCCTTTGTAACAGTTGTACAGCTTCTTTTACAGGGATTTATCCCAAGCCTGTATGACTCCCTTGGAATCTATATTCCTCTGATCGTAGTTAACTGTATCATCCTTGGACGTGCAGAAGCATATGCATCCAAGAATAAACCGATTGCCTCTCTGTTTGATGGTATTGGTATGGGTCTTGGATTTACCTTAAGTATCACCTGTATCGGTGCAGTACGTGAGCTGATCGGCGCAGGTTCTCTGTTCGGACATCAGATCCTTCCTCTGGCAGATGCTGCAGCAGGTAAGGCTGGTTATGAACCGATCACAATCTTTATCCTGGCACCCGGAGCATTCTTTGTTCTGGCAGCGCTTTCTGCATTACAGAACAAATTCAAAATCGGTGCAGCCAAACGTGGCATTGATCCAAGTAATCCTGATTGCGGCGGAAGCTGTGCAGCCTGTGGCAATACCATGTGTAAGGGAAAAAGGGGGTAATGGATTATGAAAGAACTTTTGATCATACTTGTAAGCTCAGCGATTGTAAATAACGTAGTCCTCAGCCAGTTCCTTGGCCTCTGTCCTTTCCTTGGTGTTTCCAAGAGTGTTGAGACAGCAGCCGGCATGGGCGGTGCGATCATCTTCGTTATTACACTGTCATCTTTTGTGACAGGTATTATTTACAATGCTATCCTGGTTCCTACGAACCTGACTTATCTGCAGACTATCGTATTCATCCTGCTGATCGCGGCGCTGGTACAGTTTGTAGAGATGTTCCTTAAGAAGACAATGCCTTCCCTGTATCAGGCACTTGGTGTGTATCTTCCACTGATCACAACAAACTGTGCGGTTCTTGGTGTTGCCCTTACAAACGTGCAGAAAGAGTATAATGTTCTTCAGGGAACAGTGAACGGATTTGCAACAGCAGTGGGCTTTACTATTTCCATCGTGCTGATGGCTGGTATCCGTGAGAAAATCGCATACAATGACATTCCAAAATCCTTCCAGGGATTCCCTACAGTTCTGCTGACAGCCGGACTGATGGCAATTGCCTTCTTCGGATTTTCAGGACTGATTTAAGGAGGGGACTGGTATGAATATAGGAGCAATTATCGCGGCAACTGTACTGGTTGCGGCAGTAGGTCTTTTTATCGGTGTTTTCCTTGGCGTTGCCGGTAAGAAGTTTGCTGTGGAAGTGGATGAGAAGGAAGTTGCTGTTCGTGAGGCGCTTCCCGGTAATAACTGCGGTGGCTGTGGTTATCCCGGCTGTGATGGTCTGGCAGCAGCGATCGCCAAAGGTGAGGCACCTGTAAACGGATGTCCGGTAGGCGGTGAGCCTGTCGGAAAAGTAATCGCAGCGATCATGGGACAGGAAGTTGTGGAGACTGCCCGTCAGGTGGCGTATGTGAAGTGTGCGGGTACCTGTGAGAAGACGAAGGATAATTATGAGTATACAGGTGTGGAAGACTGTGAGATGATGGCTTTCATTCCCGGTGGTGGTGCGAAGTCCTGTACTTATGGATGCCTTGGTTTTGGAAGCTGCGTGAAGGCCTGTCCGTTTGGGGCGATTGATGTTGTGAACGGTGTGGCGGTTGTTGATAAGGAGGCTTGTAAGGCCTGCGGTAAGTGTGTTGCCAAGTGTCCGAAGCATCTGATCGAGCTTGTGCCCTATGAGCAGACTACGTTTGTGCAGTGTAGTTCTCATGCGAAAGGTAAGGCTGTTACTTCTGCGTGTGAGGTTGGCTGTATCGGATGTAAGAAGTGTGAGAAGACTTGCCCGAATGGGGCGATTACGGTTGATAATTTCTGTGCGCATATTGATTATAGTAAGTGTACGAATTGTGGGGCTTGTAAAGAGGTTTGTCCGAGACATATTATTCAGTAATGGGAGGAAGAACTGCTGTGTGAAGGCATGGCGGTTCTTTTTTTCGATTAAGGGATGCGAATATATGTTTGCGTTATGGGGTGGGATGTGGTATGATGAATCGGAAGTGATGAATTTGGGACGGAGGATGTATCATGATTGCGTTTGTTCATGGAATGGCTGTGGATATGACTGAGAGCTCGGTGGTTGTTGAGGCCGGGGGGATTGGTTATGAGATATATATGACGGGGGCAGATTTGTCTGAGATTCGTATGGGGGAGGATGTGAAGGTCCATACTTATTTCAGTGTGAGAGAGGATGCCATGAAGCTGTATGGGTTCAGGGCTAAGGATGATCTGCAGATGTTTAAGCTGCTTCTTGGCGTGAATGGTGTGGGGCCGAAGGCTGCGCTGGGGGTTCTGGCGGGGATTACGGCGGATGAATTGAGGTTTGCAATTCTTTCGGATGATGTGAAGACGTTGTCGAAGGCTCCGGGTATCGGGAAGAAGACTGCTCAGAAGCTGATCCTTGAACTGAAGGATAAGATGAAGCTGGAGGATGCGTTTGAATTGAAGCTGGCTCATGAGCAGGAGAGGGCAGCAGTGGGAGCCGGTGAGGTTTCGGATGGCAGGCAGGAAGCTGTTGAGGCTCTGGTTGCGCTGGGATACAGCAGTGCGGATGCGCTTCGTGCGGTGCGTAAGGTTACGGATGTGTCACCGGATGATGTGGAAGGTCTTTTGAAGGCTGCGCTGAAGAATTTTTAACTGAAGCAGGATTTCACGCTCTGGTAGATTGGATTGCCTGTATTGTTATAGAATTGTTATAGGTTAGGATGGGTAACAGATGGAGAAACGTATTATAACTACGGATGTGACGGAGGAGGATTTTTCTCTGGAGGGGAATCTCCGGCCGCAGACGTTGGATGATTATATTGGTCAGGAGAAGACCAAGAGTACTTTGAAGGTTTATATAGAGGCTGCGAAGCAGAGGCATGATGCATTGGATCATGTTTTGTTTTATGGTCCTCCAGGGCTTGGTAAGACTACTCTTTCGGGGATTATTGCCAATGAGATGGGGGTTCATATGAAGGTGACTTCCGGGCCGGCTATTGAGAAGCCGGGGGAGATGGCTGCAATCCTTAATAATCTGCAGGAGGGAGATATTCTGTTTGTGGATGAGATCCACCGCCTGAACAGGCAGGTGGAGGAGGTCCTTTATCCTGCTATGGAGGATTATGCTATTGATATTATGATCGGGAAGGGGGCTTCTGCCAGGTCTATACGTCTGGATCTGCCGAAGTTTACGCTGGTGGGGGCGACTACCAGGGCAGGACTTCTGTCTGCACCTCTTCGTGACCGTTTTGGTGTGATGCATCATCTGGAGTTTTATACTCATGAGGAGCTTAAGACGATCATTATCCGTTCTGCTCAGGTTCTTGGAGTGGAGATTGATGAGAAGGGTGCGGCTGAGATTGCCAAGAGATCCAGGGGAACTCCGAGGCTTGCCAACCGTCTGCTGAAGAGGGTTCGTGATTTTGCGCAGGTGAAGTATGATGGACGGATTACTTATGATGTGGCGTGTTTTGCGCTGAATCTTCTGGAAGTGGATCAGTATGGTCTGGATAAGATTGACAGAAGGATTCTTCAGACTATGATCGTGAATTTTCAGGGTGGTCCTGTGGGACTGGAGACTCTGGCTGCGGCGATAGGGGAGGATTCCGGTACGCTGGAGGATGTGTATGAGCCTTATCTGCTGCAGAATGGATTCCTGAACCGTACGCCGAGAGGACGTATGGCATCGGCGCTTGCGTATGAGCATCTGGGCTATCAGATGCCGGAGAAAAACTGAAGTTAAGGGTGTAAAAATATAAAAAAGTAAAAGTTTTTTAAAAATTCCTATACATTTCGACTGCTTTCGAGTATAATGAAGTAAATGTCCGGGGTTCCGGGCAGATTGAAGGAAGATACAGGAGGCTCGTACGGATGGCGGTCAAAAATACAGCAAAGGTAATCATAGGTGGTAAGATTATTACGCTGGGAGGTTATGAATCGGAAGAATATTTCCAGAAAGTAGCATCCTATATAAATAAAAAGATGGATGAGTTAAGTGCTATGCCGGGTTACAGCAGACAGCCCATGGAGACCAAGCATACACTTATCAGCCTGAATATTACAGATGACTATTTTAAGGCAAAGAAACAGGCGGAGGTTTTTGAACAGGATTTACAGCAGAAGGATCAGGAGATGTATGATCTGAAGCATGAGCTGATCTCGCTTCGTATGCAGATTGAGGAAGCGCAGAAGCATGAACAGGAAGCCCTGGAACAGAAGAGCCTTCTGGAGGGAAAGAATAAGGAACTGGAAAAGCAGATTGATGAGCTGCTGAAATAACAGAGGGGGGATTACTTCGGTGATTTCCCCTTTATGATTTGTTTCATATGTATTCGATTTGAATATTATAGCAATGCTCATAAATAATGCATTTAAGATGACTGTTATAGAAAACGTGAGGTATAGAATTGAGAAGAGAAGAGATTGAACTTCTGGCACCTGCCGGTTCCTATGAGGGATTTGAGGCAGCGATCGGTGCAGGTGCAGATGCGGTTTATGTAGGGGGAGCAGCCTTTGGCGCGCGGGCTTATGCGAAGAATTTCGGAGAGGAAGAGCTTTTGCGTGCCATTGATACTGCTCATATCCATGGCAGGAAACTTTATCTGACAGTGAATACGCTGTTGAAGAACAGGGAACTGTCTGAACAGTTGTATGATTATCTGCTTCCATATTATAAGGAAGGTCTGGATGCGGTGATCGTTCAGGATATGGGTGTGTTTAAGATGATCAGGGAGATGTTTCCGGGTATGCATCTTCATGCCAGCACGCAGATGACTGTGACAGGTCCGGAGGGGATGAAGTTTCTGGAAGAACAGGGTGCTTCCAGAGTGGTAACTGCCAGAGAGCTTTCCCTTGAGGAAATCCGGAGGATGCATGAGACAAGTCCTATCGAGATTGAATCTTTTGTCCATGGAGCTTTATGTTACAGTTATTCGGGACAGTGCCTGATGAGCAGTATCCTGGGTGGAAGAAGCGGTAACAGAGGAAGGTGTGCACAGCCTTGCCGTCTGCCTTACCAGACGGCGCTTTGTTGCGGGGAAAATGGCAGACGGTCAGAGAAAAGGAAAGCGCAAGAACTATGTCCTCTGAGTCTGAAAGATATTTCTACGATAGAGATTCTTCCGCAGATTCTGGAGGTTGGTGTTACTTCTCTTAAGATAGAGGGCAGGATGAAGCAGCCGGGATATACAGCAGGGGTAACTTCTGTATATCGGAAGTACCTGGATCTTCTTTTTGAGAAGGGAGCTGAGAATTACAGGGTAGCAGAGGAGGATAAGAGATATCTGCTGGATCTGTTTAACAGGGGAGGTTCCTGTACCGGTTATTATCAGATGCAGAATGGTCCGTCCATGATGGCATTCAGTAATGAGAAGAAAACAGGAGATGTCAGTCCTGTATTAAGAAAAAAGAAAGAAAAAATTCAGGGAACATTCATTCTTTTTCCGGGAAGTCCTGCTATACTGGATGTGTCATGCAGGGGAATCCATGGATCTGCGTCTGTGGGTGAGGTACAGTATGCGCAGAACCAGCCGCTGACAGAAGAGCGCATCCGTTCACAGATGGAGAAGATTGGAAATACAGAATATGAGTGGGAAAATCTGGAAATCCAGATGGATGAGAATATTTTTATCCCGATGAAAATGCTGAATGAGGCGAGAAGAGAGGCACTGGAATCGCTGGAAAATGAATTGCTCAAACCATATAAGAGAGAAGAAAATAATGGGAAGAAACGCTTATCAGAGGATGCCGGAAGAAAAGCAGATTCGCCAAAGCAGAAAAATCTTCCGATTTATATTTCCTGTGAAGAAAAATCCACTGCACTGGCGTTATATAAAAGAGAGGGGATACATGGAATGTATCTGAACGCTGATGCCATGGAGGTCTGCCTGGATGACTGTGTAAGCAGAGGAATGGAGATGTATCTGTCTCTTCCGCATATTATGAGAGGTGAGATGCCCCGGGAGCTTCTCACCAGGATCAGAGAGTGGATGGACAGAGGAATGACAGGATTTCTGGTAAGAAATCTGGAGACTTTTGCAGTTCTGCGAAAGGCAGGTCTGGCTGAGAAATGTGTTCTGGATCACAGTATGTATACATGGAATGATGAAGCTGCTGATTTCTGGAAAGATCAGAAAGTCCTCAGAAATACGGTACCGCTTGAGCTGAACGAAGGGGAAATCCGCCACAGAGATAACCGGGACAGCGAGATGCTGATCTACGGATATCTGCCTCTTATGATATCGGCCCAGTGTGTGCATAAAAATCTTTACGGATGTAATCATAAGGAAGAAGGGGTAACTTTAAAAGACCGTTACGATAAAGAATTTACGGCGAAATGTATATGTAACCCATGGAAAACTGAGAATACAGATTTCTGTATACCCTGCTATAATATCATTTACAACAGTATCCCTTACGGCCTGTTGAAAGAGAAATCACAGATAGACAGACTTGGTGTCTCTTCCCTGAGACTTGCATTTACCATTGAGAAGCCTCAGGATGCGGTGAAGATATATGAAGAGTTCAGAGCTGTTTATCGTGATGGGAAGAATCCTCCGAAACGGGAATATACAAAGGGACATTTTAAAAGAGGAGCCGAGTAAGGCATATGATTAATGTAATTGTAGAATTATCCAAGTATGTGATCCTTACCCTGATGGTGATTTACACATTCCATTGTTTCTATCTGGTGAAACAGCAGAGTGAGGAGGAGAGAAACGAATCGCTGCGCCAGCAGCTGATGCTTATCTTTTTTATGGATTTCACTGCGTTTCTGGTCATCTACCTGAAGACAGGTAAGTTTCAGGTCGTGTTGTTTTATGTCGAAATGATGGCATTTTTTGCGGGAATCCAGATTTTGTACAGGATTTTTTATAAGAAAGCATCGATTTTATTGCTGAACAATATGTGTATGCTTCTGAGCGTGGGATTCATTATGCTGTGCAGGCTGGATGTTTCCACAGCTACCAGACAGCTGGTGATCGTGGCAGGCGTAAATGTGGTGGCATTGATCGTACCTGTCCTGATCAGGAAGATGAAATTTCTCAAGGACCTGACATGGGTTTATGCGGGAATCGGAATCGTTTTGCTGGCGGCGGTATTTGTGCTTGCAAAGACAAGCTATGGAGCAAAACTTTCCCTGATGGGAATCCAGCCTTCAGAGGCGATAAAGATTACATTTGTGTTCTTTATGGCGGCATTGCTGAGAAAAGGTGCTGATTTTTCAAAAGTGGTCCAGGCTACGGTAGTGGCGGGACTGCATGTGGGGATTCTTGTACTTTCCAGAGACCTTGGAAGTGCAGTGATCTTCTTTGCGGCATATCTTGTGATGATTTATGTGGCATCCAGAAATGTGGGATATCTGGCACTTGGTCTTGCAGGCGGATCTGCAGGGGCAGTTGTCGCATATCATCTGTTTGGCCATGTGCGTCAGAGAGTGACAGCCTGGAAGGATCCCATGGCGGTATATCAGAATGAAGGATACCAGATCGTCCAGTCACTGTTTGCCATTGGAACAGGCGGATGGT
>ERZ827496.989-NODE-989-length-36286-cov-4.314730_pt1 | contig 36286 bp, 30 predicted proteins | sample MGYA00519769_ERZ827496 | MGnify/ENA primary metagenome ERZ827496 (study PRJEB31778, sample SAMEA3449327) | human gut metagenome | biome: human gut; feature: human-associated habitat; material: faeces | place: United Kingdom | collected 2010/2012 ...
TACCCCTTGACATTTTCCACAAAACCATGGAAAACAAAGATATCAACACAGAGTTGGAAGCTTGGCTTACTTTTTTAAGCACGGATGATCCGGAGCAGATTTATAATCTCATCCGGAAATTTCCAATATTTAGGGGTATGTATGAAGACATCTTCCAACTCTGTCAAAACACGGAGAAGGTGATGAACATGTATTCCAAAGAATTAGCCCAGTTGGACCACAATACCGCTGAATATATGGTTGATGAAATGCAGAAGGATTTGGATAAAGCAAGGAACATCATTCAGAAAAAAGATGACGAACTGAAGCTCAAAGAGAACACCATTCAGAGCCAAAATAACGAACTGAAGCTCAAAGAGAACACCATTCAGAGCCAAAATGATGAACTGAAGCTCAAAGAGGACACCATCCAAAGCCAAAATGCCGAACTGAAGCTCAAAGAGGACACCATCCAAAGCCAAAATGACAAACTTGCAAAAGCTTATGCTTTGATTGAACAGCTCCAAAACACTTGATACTAATTGCAAATAACAATAAGCCCAAAAGTTTCCTAGCCTACTAAAATGGTGTGTTAGGAAACTTTTCTTTATCCTCTTTTTTACCAAACGTACTTTTTCAATGTTCAAGCACATTAATATTTTTCTTCTCGTAACGTTCAAACATATTTGCGCACTTCTTGAACACATAATCCCATCTTATTGTAAAAATTTGTTATGCTTTGATTGTTGATTCGTTTTTATACGAAATGGAAAGGGGCACACTATGGACAGGGATAGATTTCAAAATATGTATACACTTTATACATATTGTTATTTAATCGTACTTTTTTCGCAATTACAGAAAACAATTACAGAATCTTCTTATACGGAAACAGATTCTCCCCAAAACCCAAACTAAACTTATGAGCTATTTGCAAGGAGACAAATGAAATGAAGAACAAATTGAAAAATTATTTTCAAACACAATTTCATTTTTCATCGCTGGAAGCAGACAAGATTTTATATGGCTTGGAGGCTCTCGTCTCTGAATCTGTAAAATTTCTCATTTTACTTTTTATCGCTCTGTCTCTTGGCTATGCGGATGAAATGCTGGTCGCTACGATTGTTCTTTTGTCCATTCGCAGCAATTCCGGTGGTCTGCACTTTTCTCATTTTTTCAGTTGCCTTGCATTTACGACGGCATTCTATGCTGCTGTCATTGGTTTAGCACAACACCCATTGCCCCCCAAACTCTTTTCCTTAGGTTTGGTTCTGGCTCTTGGTGTCTTTGCTTTGGTTGGACCAATTACTTCCCTCATGCGTCCGCGTCTACAGCCCCAAGATGTACAGCACTATTCTAAACGAGTGATTTTCTTACTGCTGATATACTCTTCCATTTTAATCCTGTTTGAAACACTTCCCTATAGAAATGTTATCTATTGGGTTATCGTGTTGCAAATATTTCAATTATTATGCGCAAGAATTGCGCGGAAAGGAGAAATCTATGAAGAAGTTTATGACACCGAAAATTTATAAGCTGTGTACAATGTGTTTGGCCTTGACCGTAATTTGGACATCAAGTCATCCTAGTTTTCTCTTCTTCGGAGAGCCAAAATATCCAACCAAATAATCTGAATAGGGAAGGGGCATTTAGGTTTAAATCACCCTTCCCCTAAAACAACAGAAAAATATATATAATTTTGATCAGCAATACATTTATTTTCTACCATTAACTCCATTTCCTGTTTTTTAACAAGTTGTTTTAAATGATATAATCCAATTCCTCTATTTTCTCCTTTTGTACTATACCCGTTTTCAAACATACGCTCCAAATCATGTGTTGAAATCTTTTCATGCAGGTTTCCGATAGATATCATAACACCTAAATCCGTTTTCTTAACTTCAAACAATAAATAATGAGTACACTTTGATTTTATCATATCCTGAATTGCATTATCAAAAAGTGTTCCTAAAATCTCAATCATTTGAATATCTTGTATCTTACAGTCTGCCAAATCACTTGTCAGCCGCATATTAACCTTTATTCCAGCCTCTTGAGCTTCTGTTATTTTTTCGAACACATGTGCAATAATTATAGGTTTTTTCAACACCAACACATCTGTAGGCATTTCATAATCTGCCAATTTTCCCAAATAATTACATTGTGCCTGAACCAAAGAATCATAATCATTATACAATTTATGCAACGAATATACTGCGTCCATTTGATTTCTAAACTTATGCTGACGCCGTTTCATTTGATCAATCACGCTACTAAAAGCTTCTAAATAATCCTTTTGTATTTTTTCTTCATAACGATATTTCATTAGTCGTAATCCTAGTAACCACATTATCAAAACACATACGCTAATATAAAGATAATCTGCCAATTCCAACCTTAATGTCATGTGATAATCTATAATTGTTGTCAATACAAGAATCAAACTGAAAATCACTACTGCAATATATAAAACTTCTTTTTTACTACACCACTTTTTTAAATGATATAGCGGTACCGTTTTAATAAGTAATGTACATAATAACAACGCAATAATTGCACCGATTAAATTATTAACTTCGGCTATATAATTTAATTTTAAAAGAAATACAATCGGAAACATACATATCAATTCAATTATCCCAACAATTATCAAGCTCAGTACCGTTACAATAAAACTTTCTTTCCAGGTTCTTCTATACACTAAATAAACAAAAAGAAACACTAAAATATAACTTCCATTTGACCACTGTTCTGGTACAAGCATAATAAAACCAGTAGTAATCCCTAAATATATCATCTTAATCCATACCGCAGGATAGGCAGGTTTCTCTCCTACCAGCCCATTTATCACAAAAATTGTACATAACAGTTCCAACAAAGTTGCACCGGCGACAAGCAAATATGACACCATCTTTTTACCCCCGTTTCACATATTCCTCGTACTCTTTCCGAAATGTCCGTTTTAAAACAGATCCCATGCTGATCTGTTTCGTTATTCCCTTTAATTTTACAAACTGATTCACATAGTCTACCGCTTCAATATATGCAATATTTACCGCAGTCCCTTTGATCGGGATTAGAAAGACTTCATCCTGCACCTGCTCAAGAAAATGCTTCAATGGAAAATTAGGCACTTCAATGCATTCGTCCCCATCATATACATGCAGGGTACGATTTTGATATACAACATAGCGAATATCTGCCACATCCACCGGATAGATGATGCCATCATTCCGAAAATAGATACGCTGCGGAAGCTTGGAACTTTTCTCACCTCGTGTCAGCACTTCTTCAACAATCTGCATTACCTTCTGCTCATCAATCGGTTTTTCAATATAATCATAGCAATGCACGCGATGAAGCAAATCTGCTTCCAAACCGGCAAGTGATGTGATAAACACCACCTCTGCACATGCGCTGGATGGACACTCTTTTATTTTTTCCGTGAAATGAATCCCGGAAAAGTCATTTTTAATTTGTGGGCGTAAAATAATATCGACTAAAAACAGATCAATATGATGCGTCAAGGCACAACCAAGAGCCTCTTCTTCATTGGAAAAGGCAAATACATTGATATTCAAATTCATTGATTCTATCAACCTAATCAGTTTGTTTCTTGTTAACTCATTATCTTCCAATATAAGTATCTGTTTCATCTTATTCCTTCAGGCTGGATTTTAATAAACTAATAAAGTACTCAAGTAATCGAATCATAAATTTTGTACTTTTTTCTTTGGAAGCACTTGTAATAACCTGTTTAAATATTTCTTCTTCATCAAAAGAATCACCGGCAACAAAATAGTTTAAATCGACTTCATACTCACGATGAATCTGAATTGCCTTATCCAAAGTCATCATTGTTTTGCCACTCTCGATCTTTTGATAAGAAGAAACATCCCAAAATAATTTGTCAGCAAATTCCTGCTGAGTAAGCATAAGTTTTTCTCTAAGTTCTTTTAATTTTCTCCCAATCTCTACGACTTCCTCATCGCTTATCATTCTATCCATTGCCAATTTACTCTCCTTTTTCTTCCATCATATAACAGAAAAAAGGATAATGGTATGGATTTATATTCTGCAATATCAGAATTTAATTCCTTACGATCACTTTGACTTTTGCCATTGCACCATTTTGTGTAATTGCATAAACCGTTGCCTCTCCGACACTCTTTGCCATTATTTTCCCTTTTGTAGATACCGAAACCACTTTCGTATCCGATACTAAATACCGAATTTTTGCTGTATGCCATCTGCATTTTTTATCTTTTGACAATACCACTTTTGCGTTAATTTTTATCGACTTTCCTACTTTCAATGTGCGTTTCCCGTTTCCGGAAATACGAACACCGGCAGGATTATCATAAGTTTTGCTGCCTTTTGTAAAAGCATGCAATTGTAAAGAACGCCCAACCACAATTTTCTTACCGTTTCTAATGCGGTATGCCCGGACTTCGTATTTATATCCGGTATTTTTCTTCAGTTTCCTATTTACATAAGAGCTTTTTCCCGGTGAGGAAATAATAGCAATTCGTTGCAATTTCCGAATATCTTTTTTATCATTGCATCTCGATGCATAGACAAAATATCCATCCGCACCTTTTACTTTTTTCCAGTTTATGATCTGTTTTCTCTTTTGGGACACGATAGGCTGAATCAATGCCGGCAATATCTGCACGGAAGCCGCTGTATCTTCCGGTATTTTCGTTAATTTTGGTGTCTCTGTTGGTTTTGGCGTTTCTGTGTGTTTTGGAGTTTCTGTTGGTTTTGGCGTTTCTGTTGGTTTTGGCGTTTCCGATACCTGTGAATTTTTCTCAAGTTTCGGAATCACCGTACTTTCTTTGGTAATTTCAAACATCCCCTGCGCATCTTCAAACAGTTTGCCACAATCTTTACAGATGTAGTATTCCTTATTGCCTTCCTGAACTTCAGTCGCCGCTGCAGCAGTTACTTTATCAAGATTATGGCGGCACTTGGGTGCATCTTCCGGAAGCACAGCTTTGGAAATTGTATATTCTACAGATGCCTGTACGTTCCCATGTCGGAGAACCGCTGTGATCGTTCCTGCCGAGATCAGGTCCGTCGTTACCTTCCCGTCTCGGAGATACTGAATCGTACCCGCCTGCAACTGATCATATTCCGCCCACGAGTCACTATGCTCAACCACCGCTGCATGCTCCTTTTTATCATATACCGCAGACTGTGCCTTGACAACCTCTTTTGCCTGGTGTAACGGATTCCACTCACACACTGCCGTAATTGTATCATCCTTTGCCATATAAGTAAAGGAATGCACCGCTTTGGTATCTTTTTGATTTGTATATATTCTTGCACATTTTTCGTATCCATAATATACCGTACTATTGTCATTCTTTTTCAAAACCGGATAAGCATCCGCATTCTGTCCGGAAAGATTTTGATACCATACCTGCGTTCCATCAGAAACCTTTTGATTTAGCAGATAACACACTGCTCCGGATGCAAATGATGCCTGCGTCTTTCCAATTCCTGCATGCTCGTCAGATGCCTCTGCCTCCTGCTCGGTTTCCGCTTCATAATAACAGTTTTCAATCACTCCATAATTTTTCGCGATTGGATAAAGGATCTTACTTTTATCATCTTCTTCCAAAATCTGTGTCGTATCCACACTGTTTTTGGCTGCATAACAATCTTTAATCACTCCCATATTAATCCCTGCCACTGTGCCGACTGGTTCAATAGCAGCCGGCTCAGTCCATGAGTTTCTTATTACTCCCATTTTATTGTCCACCACCTGACAATTTTGTATCAGACCACGATTGATCGAACAGACAATTCCTGCCGCGCCATAACTTCCTCCAACACCATACGTCGACGCAGAAATATTTTCAAAGCATACATTTCGTACGATTCCTTTTAACGTACGGCAAAAACCACCTGCACTCATTTCATTCTTCATATTGGAAATCGTATGTCCATTTCCCTCAAAAATCCCTCGATATGTCTGCAAATTAACAGAAACTTCGCCATTTTCCACATCAATATCCTGTGTGAGCCACCCATTGACACGGTCATCGGATTTTAAGATGTTATAAAACAACATCAGATCTTTTTTGCTTGAAATCTCTGCATATTCAACGCCCTCGTTGTCTGTTATCAATTCCAGACTCGTCAGATCCATATCTTCTGCCACAGGACTTCCTCCATAATAACAGCACCGGTTTCTGGCTGAATAATATATTTTTCCTTCCGGAAGCGGAGTACCATACTCCATTTTCTGACTTTCCCCGTCAATTTTTACATTGTAAGTTCGAACCGATGAGCTCATAATAACCTTAAGATCTTTATCGACAACGGTAGCCTCTGAAAAAACCGCCCCTTCCTCCGTGGTATACGTGTAAGTATAGTGTGTATCATGAAACAGTTTTGCCATAGCAACACCTTTTTTTACTTTGATATTGCGGTATGTCGTTTCATTTTCTCCCTTTCCGGTCACAAACTGTACGTTACATAACTCTGCATCCGACACCAGATGCAGCATCCCGGTACTCCAATCATATTCATAAAGATAAAATGTATGATCAATTTCAATCACATTGCTTCCCTTACGAAAATATGCCGTCAATGAACCATCCTCTGCCGTTTCCGTAAAATATACCGGGCATCCATTGATTGAAGACACTTTTGCTTCCGCAGGGAGTCCGTAAACCGACATATTTACCATCTCATAACCACAGTCGTCAACCGCTTTTCCTGAATCGAAACGGCTTGTACCTCTCATTTCCCCAACCCTTGCATTTGGTATCGAAAAGCCGGCATTAATCTCGCCGCCCATGAAACAATACTGGCTTTTGGTCTTTGTCGAGACAGTATCACATGAAATCGTTCCTCCGGTCATAAAAAAGCGGTCTACACCATAAATGGAAGCACCGGATGCTTTCACCTCTCCACTTTCCATCAAAAAAGTTCCATTGGAATACTCATACCCTCTGTAACAGTCCGCATTGATAAGGCATTTAGTATTGTTCGCAGTCAAAGAGGCCGCTGATTCTCCTTCGGCTTGTCTGACCGTCAGCTGTCCGTAGAGTTTAAATACCGTCCCCACATTTTTCGCTGTTCCGTTCGACATTGTCTGCGGCATCGTAATTGTATTATTTCCCTTCAGATACAGATTTACGGTTCCTTCAATATCCATAAATGGGAATAACGTCTCTCTTGAATCCGCCCCGACGGCTCCTGCCATATCCATTTGATATAGACCCGTGTTTTTAACTTCCAGATTATCCAAGACAATATTGGCTTTTACCCCTTTTCCCACTGAAATATGCACGTCGATATCTTTACCATCCACCTTATTACTTCCCGTGATCGTATACGTACCATCCTCGGTAATCTCGATGTCGATGTATGACACCGCTGTTTTATTTCCATAAAAATCGGTAATGGTCTTTGTCGTTACTAACGACGGATCGGACAACTTATATATTTTCGCGTTTTCTGACACTGCGGCATATACTTCCTGTGTATAGGCACTTATCGGCGGTATGACCGGCACTCCTGTAATCATCGCCGCAGAAAGTGTACCGATACATACTGCTTTCGTCCATTTTTGTTTCAGACTTTTCCGCACCCTCTTCGCCTGTGCCTGATTGTTGTTATAAAAAAAACGGTTTCTCATAATCTCCTTAGCTCCTTTTTACCACACAATTTCATGTAAGTTCATTACTATTCAAATATTTTTTCCTGATATCCGGCTGTTTTATATTTCGCAACTGCATCAGCCACTTTTCGCAGTTCAGGATCCGTAATATGATCTAAAATTTTCAATCGTTTCTCACTAATCACTTCCTCGGACCGGCTTTTCCGATAATCTTCTTCGGTCATATGCCAGTATTCAAAAAAACCTTGATAATATTTTTTTAATTTTTGAGCAATCAATAATCCTTCCGGATCCAAGTCTCCCGCATAGTATATTTTAGTATCCGATTTTGCCAAAAGTTCTAAACCGAGAAGTGCAGAAAGCCTTGGCTGTCCATTCATACACATATAAGCTTCTTCTCCTGTTGCCTTCGCACATAGCAAAGCAAAGATTGAAGGATTTTCCACAATCCGGATACGATGATTTGGGCATTCAATTTTTTCGCATTTGGCAAGAACTGCAAGGGGAATCAGTACCATCTCTCTTTCCTGTAAAAAGCCTTCAATCCCCGCGTGTACTGTGCCTTCTTTTTTTCTCGCAGAAATCCCATAAAACATCATGTAGTTGGACACCTGATCTAACATCAGTCCAACAGAAAGATAACATCTATGTCGCTGCAAAGAAGGAAAGACTTTATTTTCAGGCAAAACAATCTGACGGTCTTTATTCATACGCTGTATGAGACGATATAACAGATTTCCTGATATCGTACCTGCATCAAACGCATGTGGATTACCGGTCACACACGATGCAAATATAGCAAGGTGCTCAATCCGGTTACTCCAAAATGGAAGTGCATTTATCATATCCGCCGCCAATTCCAATTGAATTTTCCAGTTTTCTAACGGCTCCTTTCTGGCAGGTTTCACTTCTTCTTTTATTACTGTCAAAAATTGTCCCGCAGGTGTATTCTCCTGCTTTTCAGAAAAATCATTCCATATTTTTCCACATTGTTTTCGTCTTTCCGCCTCTTTCTCCTTTTTCCCTTTTATCGGACCACCAAAATACAACTCCAGCAAACGTTCTGCTGTAACATCGCCAAACCTGCTTGCTGATAATGCTTTAACAAAGGTCGAGGCGGATATTGATACACTCTTTTTCCCATGATAATTTTTGCAAAAAAATCCTTCCAGTGTTTCAATATCCTGTACAGAAAGTCCCGTTATTTTGATAGTTCCAGCAAAGCTCGCATAAGAACTGTATTTTTTTCGGAATGCTTTCAATATTCGATCCCATATTTTATCCGATTGAAAATATGTCAGGCACTCTTTCTCATAATGATCCAATCTCTTCGCTCCTCTTCTCTACCATTTGCTCATTTTCCAAAAACTCTTTGGCATGTCCATTCCAAAGATACGGCATGATTGTGACAAATTTTGCATTCTGTGGACGCTGCAACTGATAAATCGCCAAGGCATCTAATGTATCACAATCCCCCCAAAGCACCTGGGAATTGATAATAAAATCAAATTCAAATTCGGTCATTAACCGGAACATATCCCGGATATTACGATTGTCCACTCCGGCAAATGCTTCATCCAGAGAGATCAGACGCGGAGCATCCTCTCTTCCTCCCTGATACTTCGCAACAACTGCGGAAAACAATGGAACATACATTGACATCGCTTTCTCACCACCGCTGAATGTACCAAAAACATTATTGGTTAATTCTTTAATACGTTCCCCTGTCTTTTGTGAGAACAATTGAAATTCAAACCACTTTCGATAATCCAGCGTCTCTTTCATCACCTGATAAAATGATACTTCACCATTCTGATCCTTGGAATTACGCCTTGCTTCTTCTACTTTCGACCGAAAATGTGTGGATAATCGGGAGGCTTCTTCCTCACTCATCAAACGATAATCTTTTTTAAGCAATTGAACCAGTTCCCTGGTATCCAGCTGATCTTCGCTTTCTGCTGTTTTGCTTCTCCAGCGGAGACTCAGTTTCAAACCGCTTGATGTATTCATTCCGCTCATCAGATGATTCATCTTATCAACCCAGGCATTGGAAGCATTGATTTTTCCACGGATCTTACGGCTCACAGTATTCGCCAGAATATCCTCAAAAAGTTCGCGGTCTCCGGCTTTGATCAAATCCTCCAATTCTGCAATATCTTCTTGCAGATATTGCGGCAATTGAACAAACGGGATCTGAGTCCCCTGATATCGCGCCTGAATATCAATTCTCTGTGCATTTATCTCTCCCTGCGCAGACTCTTTATCGGTTTCTTCAAACAATTTTGTCAAGATTAATTGATATTCATTCAATGCTCCTCTGTTTTCATAATATACCTGATTCAATTTTTGATTCACTTCATTCCGGCTTGCTGTGCCGACCTGTGCTCCCAATATTTTACACACTTGCTCTACCGCGATCTCTTCGTCATCGAAAGTGACATACTCTAGGCTTTTTTCCGCAAGATATACCTTTTTCAGAAGTTCCTTTCTTTCGCCATATCTTACAATCTTCTCCTGCAAATTTTCTATCTGCTCCAGTAGGCGGGCTATCCGGCCTTCATTTTCTGTCGCTTTTCGTACACATTCCCGGGATCTCCTTGGGTAATTTTCCAGCCATATTACACAATCATCCAGTCGGTCTTTAATCTGATCATAGTCTGTCAGTTTCAACTGTTCACAGACCGACTCCCATTCTTTCTGATACTTTCCAAGTGCACGTTCTGCAACAGAAATATCATACCGGATCTGCTCCATATCCGCTTCCAGATTTTCCAACTGCTCAACTAACGTCTGTATCGTCTGGCAGCTCCGCAAATACATTTCATGAGCGGAAGACAACTGAAGCAGCTGACGATCATATTCATCTGCAGCAGAAGCTGCCTGCTCAAAAGCCTGGTACGTACAATCCAGGTACAGTTTCTTTGCAATTTCATAGGCACTTTCTTTTTTCTCACGCAACTTGTCTCGAAGTATCGATATTTTTTCTTCCAACTGTCTTTTTTCCTGTTCGATCCGCTCAATTTCGCGGATGATATTTTCCATTTTCTGACATGCTTGGCGTAATTCTTTGTCATCCGGCAGATTATTGTATTCCTGCTGTAATACTATTTTTCGGATCTCTAACTGCTTATTTTTCTCCTGCAATTTTGATATTTCTCCGGAAAGTTCCTCAATCCGTTTCTCACATTCCGCAATCTTAGCAAGGCGGTTTCGTTCCCTCGCGCGGACACCGAGCAAACCGGCTTCGTACTCTCCGGTTATCGTACCATTGATGATGCCCAATTGATAACTGCCATCCTTCCGGATCGATACAACCCCACTGTCTTCATAAGCAATATTAGAAAGTATTCCGGTAAGACGCCGGTTGGAAAAAATATTATTTACTTCATCATTTAATTCCAATACGTCAAGCAAACTTCGTTCCGGCTGATATGACTGCACAAACAAATAACGTTCTTCACAGCCGGCTGCCTGAGTAAGTACCTGCTCACGATACTGCTCTTCTACCACCAGTGCATCTAAAATACCCATATTGAGCAGTGCCTCCTCCAGATGATTACACGCCGTCTCATCCATTGCATTTCCAAACTCGATTACTTTGTAAAATTCATGATAAGGAATTCCTAATTCATCCAAGCGTTTTCTATTTTTAAGCACTGCCTCACTTCGTGGCGGCTCAGGCTCTTTTTGATTCTTCCATGCCTCCAGTTCTTCCTCGGTTTCCTGACGCTCTTTTTCCTTTTCACGAAGTTCTTTTTCGTTTTCATGCCATAGGGAATCCAGTTCCCATTGAATCTGCATTTTGGTCTCATTCACCTGTCCACGTATCTGCGTAAAATCTGAACTCATCTCGTAGGAATCAATAAAATGGGAAAAACTTTCCATCTGTACCGTTTCCAGTACCAGTTCCTGGTTGTTCTGATTCCAATGATAAATCTTCTCCTTCCAGTCACTCCGAGTTTGCACAAACATCGTTTCCTGCTCTGTAAAATGTCGTTCTTCCTGATCCAGTTTTTTTCCGATCTGCTCGCGTTGCTGCATCATTTCATCAATCTGGCGCTCCAGATATCTGGTTTCTTTTAAAATTTCCAACGTCTGATCAATCTTTTCATGTGTGTCTTGAAATTGTTTTCTATGAGTATCGTAAGAAAACTCTTTGTTCAAGTTTTGTAAAAATTCCTGTTGAAAAAAAGTATGCTCCTCAAACGCCATATCGCCTGCCTCTGATTCCATTTCTTCCAACAATTCATGAATCTCTTTTTCTTCCTCGTACCGACTTGTCTCCTGGTCTTCCTTACGTGTTGCAATATCCAATTGCTGTTCTTTCTTCGTAGCCAAAAACCCTTCTTTTTCTACAAGCGTAGTCTTGCTATGACGTATTTCTTCACCCAATTCTGATTCACGCTTTTTCAAATTCCAAGCATCACTTTGATTCAATGTTTCCTTCTCTTTTTCTCGGGAAATACGCTCTGACTCCAGGTCATCCAACTCTTTTTTCAGGCACTCCGCAGCTACGCGGCACTCTTCTAATACTTTCGTTTGATTTTCTTTTTCCCTCTGAATTTTATCATACTCTTTGCTCTGTGATTGATATGCATTTGCCTTTTCGTACAATACCAAATCATTGTATTTTTGAAAAACCTGTTGTATCTTTTTTGCCGCCTGATATGCCATCTGACGTGACTTCAAATTCATTGTCATTGTATCCATATTTTCAATTGCTTCTGACATCGGACGCAAATCTTCATCCGATAAAGGCTGAAGCGAGTCACTCAGAATCTCATTAATTACCGAAGGCTTAAAATCTTTAGAAAGTTTCGGTGTACGAAGCTGGATCAAAAGATCAATCATTTCTTTGTATTCGTCGACTGTCTCAAACCCAAAAATCTCCTGGTTCACATAAGCCATATAATCCACCTGGCGGTCAAATACCCGTCCACCGTCCGCCACCCGATTCTCCAGTTCCTTTTTCGATAAGGTAATCTTTTCTCCCGTTTCTTTATATAGGAAAAAATCCTTCCCGATACGACGACCATCGTTGATCGTAAAATACCATTTATCAAGAGGTTTTCCTCTTCTTGCGCGAAGTCCCATCCCAATGGTAAGATATCTTTCATTCTCACTTTTATGGAATTCCAGATATAGATATCCGGTTCGCTCATCTCGTCCATCCTCTTCTTCCAAAAGGTAATTGCTCATCTTACGATCCCGCGTACCAAACGGATCCAATCTTTCCGGATTTACATTACCATCAAGCAGTAAAGGTACAACACTTTGCATCGTTACCGATTTTCCGGATCCATTGGATCCGCGCAGCAACATCCTTCCCTTTGCAAATGGAAATTCCTGTTCATCATAATACCAAAAATTTACTAATCCGATTTTGTTTGCCTGCCATCTATTGCTCACTCTCTTGTCCTCCTGTAAAATTCTGCGGATACCTTCCCTTTAATTTGCCACATGCCGGTAATATAAGCACCTGATGTTCAAGCGGTCTTTTTTGAATAAACATCCAACGTTCCATCGTTTCTTCGACAATTTTTACAAACTCGCCCTGTGGCATTTCCCGGTAATTTTTAGTAAAACCACTTCGATACTTTTGCTTTACCTCGCTTAGTATTTTTTCAAATTCTACCTCAGATACAACATAGGTCTCATTTGTCTGTCTTGTCCAGACTTCCTTTTGTATATGCTGCTGTATCTCTGCCAAACTAAGAAGTAAAATATCTGACAGCACATTATTTCCAGGAAATATTTCTCCCATTCGACACTCTTCACCGTTCAAAAAGAATGCACTCCCTTTATGAATATGAATCTGGCAGTCAAAGTTTTTTTCCAGATCTTCACGCAGGCGTCCGCCATAATATTTGAGATACTCAAAATCTTCTTCCGAACAGTTTACACGATACATCGCCGGTTCAAACAACAATTGCCGGTAAACTCTATGTCTTCTGGCAAATCCCCTGTCTTCATCCATCTCAAGCCAGTCACTTTTACCAAAATCCTCCGGTTTGGTATAAGTCATGATGTCATGTGTAAAATTACGCATAAAATACCGGGAGGCTCCTGTATTTTCATAAAGCACCTCGCCTGCCATATCATCCATAAAAGCTTCGTCGTTTCCGTCTGTAATGCGAAGAATCCCTTCTGTCACTGCATAGCGAAGTACTTTAATGAGGCGGCGGCGATGCGTATACATCGTCCAATCCACCACTTCTCCCGGCGTGTTAGCCACGATATACTCTGTCAACTGTGAAAGAATAAACTGCTCTTGGGCATCCTTGTCTTCCAAAAACATAAGAAGGATACATAAAAACGCATATTCTTCTTTTGAGGAAAACTCCTGAATCCCCATAAATTCTTCCGGCTTTACCGGAACTTTCTCCATCTTTACAAGCAACGAATTTTCAATGATCTGACACCCCAATTTATCGGATGCAAATTTGCGGACCTCTCCAATGTTATCCCGGATGCGGTAATACTGCTCTTTCTGATCAGCCTTTAGAATCCAACGCTGCCGTAATAACATCTCAAGTTCTTTCATACCGTTTCCTCCTCAAAGGCGATAACAAACCGTGGCATTGTAAGATTGCCGTCTTCACAATGTAAGATACATTTTTCACCTTTTTGTGGCACTTCAATCTTATACTTTCGCCCCTCCTCTGTCCGTGACACATATTCCATATCTTCTAATCCATCGGACAGCCACTTTAATAATATTTCACGCATTCGTGGCTCAATGACCGGAAGTTCCGCAAAATCTATCTTTCCATCTTTTTCCAATTCTTTTATTTTCTTCCAATCTTTTTTCTGCCGTGCAATCAACTCTTCCCGAGCCTTTCGCTTTTCTTTTGTCATGGAACGGATTACACTCCGATTGGTCTTTTCCCGGTAATTTCTTACACGTGGCCGAAGCAGGATATCATCCGGCTTTTCTTCATAAACGCTTTGGTTCATACTGTCAGATTCCCGCACCTTTGTAGTTTTTAAATGAAACGGACAGGACAACCCAAAAACCATCGCCGACATTTTATGTGCTTGAGCTACGGTGTCACACCGCAAAAATAATTCTGCCACTTTGCGGTATTCTTCTCTTCGATTCGCACCAATGGCATTTTTTTCACTAATCTGCGCCGCATACCGTGTGATTCTCCGTATGATCTCATTCGTTGCGTCAAACAATTTACCCGCTTCATTTTCCCTTCCGTTTTCTTCCACAAACCATTCATAGATACTGCGCCCCCTGCCTTTTACATTTTCTTCAATCATCTGAACAGTAATCTCCACATCCATTCGTGGAATCTGCCATTCATATTGAATGATCTTATTATACACCTCTTGTTTGTCCTGATTGTCTATTGCCAGGAGACATTCTTCAATCGCCCCTACATTTCTCTGCAATCCCTTGATAAAATTACGCAAATATTCGATCAGACGGTCTTTAAATACCAGAAATTCCTTTGTCTGCATCATTTTTTCCGCTTTGACACTGTTTAAATCCCTGATATAATCCTGATAATTTTGATTCAAGCGCATAAAATCATTATTAAGATCATTCCACCAGCTGTAAACATCCGCCGGTTCTTCCTCTTTCATCTGCGTAAATTTTTCCAGATTATGACGGATTCTCTCCAAAAGCGACGGCTCCAGAGACGCTCCTTCTACCAAAAGATTTTCCAGCCGAAGCACAAGACGCTCAATCTGTACACTGTACTCAGACATTTGATAACGAAATTTTTTATTTTTAAATTCTTCAATCGACGACACTTTTCTGGTATCCTGAATCGTATTTAGATTCTTCCACTCTGTCAGCATCGCAAGATCTTGCTGGCACTGTTCCATCCGGTAATCTGCAAAATACGGATCCTGAATCATCTCTTCATACACATCTTCCTGATATAACCAGTATTTCAATTTTTCGTAATTTTCAAAAAAGATACGCATAATGCATCGATATCTGCTTACATTATCCGCATTTAAATATTTCACTTCCGTAAGTGCACGTGTTAATTTATCTGTCGCCTGCATAAGCTTTCCTGCTTTCTAAATATAATATTCTTCTCCCCTGTATTATAACTCTATATTATCCCCCTTCGTATATATATACTCATTAAAGCATAAACGCACATAAAATTCAAGAAAAAACCGCCAAACAGATTTTTCATCCATCTGACGGTCTCCTTTTTACCACACAATTTTATACAAGCTGCTTATTACCAGTTACTCTATTCCGTACTCTTTCATCAACTTCTCCTGAAGTTCCGGATCCTGCGTTGCCTGAAAAAGTTCTGCTGTACGATCGTCTTTGATCAGTTCTGCATTTAAGCGATTCACACGAGTAGAACCACTCTTTTCCCCTCGCTCGACACCTTTATCAAACATGATCGCTTCTATTTGGTCCAACACATCTGAAATCTGTCCCATCCTCGGTTCCTCCTTTCCATCATTTGCCAAATTCGCTTCTGAAAAACGTTTATCACTGCTAAGTGCATAAAGCACATTTTGTACTTCTTCCGGGTGTTTCAACTTTCTCTTACCGCTTTCTTCTTCCAAATACTTACAGGTTTTTCCATAGCCATGCAGTGTCAGAAATTTGATGACATGCCAAAAATCCGACTTGTATTTTTCCACTTCCTTTTCATCGAGCCTGCTCAATGAGATCAAATGAATCTTATGATTTAGGAGAAATGGTTCCAGTTCCTTCTTCTCCTCCTCATCCAGGTCTAGCATATCCAGAATACTAAGCGGACGCTTCCACTCTTCTTTGCCATAATAGAGAACAAATGTAATCACCGGCTGCAGGCGTTCGTCATCTCCCAGTTCTCTGGCATAAAAACGTTTGCCATTGCGTTCGTTTTCTCTCTGGTGCTCTTTGATCTGCTCGTTATAATTGTTGAAAATATACCCCAGATCCCGGATCGGCATAATGTTGTTGATCTCCGACTGATTTTCGATCTGAATCATCGCGATAACGGAACCATTTTTTCGCCAGCGCATCCGCACATCTGCCATCCCTTTCTTCTCTTGCTTTCCAAAATTATGTGGGTAAAAAGTTTCGACAAGCAAGAAAAAAATAGAATGATAGATATCAGACTTTGAAATTATTTACTTGCTTGGATATGATGATACACTATTGAATGTGATATGTCAAGAGATTATTTTTATATTCTTATCATCCTTACTTTTTTACCTTTTCTAACTTATCCGCTAAGACTTGTACAAAAAGTTTCTTTTCTTTTATAAAAGAAATCAATTCATCTATTGCGGCATTATATTTTTCAACTTTGTCTTCATACTTGACCATATCACAAAGTGTTAAAATCGTTTTTGCGTAATATTGATAAATCACATCCTCATCGCTTAAATTTTGTAACAACACTTCTGCCAGCTGTCTTGCTTTATCATACTGCTGTTTGGCTGCTAAAAGAAGTGCTGAAAAAATCAATGCATCTAAATCTCCGTACTCCAACGCAATCTTATTTATAATTTTCTCTGCTTCTTCAAATCTCTCCAGCCTCTCAAGAGCAACAACTTTTTGTTTCCATGCATATAACTCTGCTTCTTCTGAATAAAATTCTGTATTGGAAACATAATCTATAATATCTTGATATTTATGTTGTATTTCAAAACACTCTATCACATCAATAACATATGGAAATACTCTTTTAGTATCTTCAGGCACTTGTTTTAAAAGTAATTCCATTTCCGTAAGTTTATTTCTCTTTTTCAAAGCTTGATAGCGTATATGATATCCTTGATAATTAGATGGATATTTATCACATAATTCTTTTCCAATCTTATCCATTTTTAAGAACATATTATGGTGTTCATACAAACTGGCTTGAAGATTTTGAATCGTCCATTGTTTCTTTTCATCCTCTTGTTCCTCAGTCAGCTGATTAAAAAATGCCTCAACCTCATTCACTTCTCCGTTTTCCATCATTTCCTCTAAATCTTTAAATACATTTTCCATGCTTTTCCTCCATTTTATTCGTCTTTTGCAAAACCGATAATCTTTTCTACATCTTCAATTAATTTTGATTGCCCGCCAACCTTTTCCGTTATTATTTTTTTAGCATTGGCATCAGGTTGATTCAACTCCCACAAATCCGAACCCGTGTCATAAACAAGCTTTATGTTTTTTGCCACATTTGCTTTTTTTTCAAACTTATTGTACATCCATTGTATATGCCGATAATTTTTTTGCGCTTCCGGCAGCATATCAGCTTTATGAAGGATTTTATGCGTTGCAATAGGATTCGAAGGAAGAATCCCTGTTCCACTTTTAACCATCTCTTTCACATCACTCGCTATCCCAAAAGCTTCTGCTGATGTCGTCAACCCTTTTGCTGTTTTTACAAATACACTATCCTCATCCTCTCCCGAAGCAATCATCACATCTGAAAGTGTTTTTACATTCGCATAATCATTTGATTTCAACGCTTCTTCCATCATAGATACATTTTTACTTCGTTTTACCACTCCATAGGAAATTGCCGCTCCTGCTAATCCAACCAAACCACCTCCCACCTGAAATGTCTTATCAACCAATCCCCATGTATCCGAAAAACAGACTATTGCCATCCTTTTTGGGCCCTCAGTCGCTAATACTTTTATCCATGTCGCCGGCATACTCATCACACTAACAGCAACTCCTAAAATTCCTGAAATCGTATTTTTTGCCGCTGTTTTCATTTGTCTCGCCACTGCTTCCTTTGCTTCTGCTTTATACTCTTGGTTCGTAATTTTGTCAATTTCTCCCATTTTCTTGTTATAACTTTGGCAAGTCTCTGCTATATATTTCGCATTTTGAATATTCCAATTTGGCTGAATCATATCACATAATTGTTTTAGTTTCTGATTATAAGGTTCTTGCTGTTCATTTACATGTTTTATTTTTCCAGCCATCACATGATCTGTCGTATTCGTTTGATTGAATATTTTTTTCAATTGACTCTTCGTCGTATTATTCATATCTAATACACTCTTCTGATACTCTCTTACATTTTGCATCTCTTCATCCAAGCTTATGAAATGTGTAAACTTTCCTATTCGCAGAAAAATATCTCCTATAAAATCCGTCACTTTTGACCAGTTTTCTGAATCTATTTTTTCTATTTCTTTTATCAGAATCTCATAGGTTTCTCTTGTAAAATCTCTCGTCTTCATATCGCTCACTCTCCTATCGTTTTATATCTTTCGCCGATGCCTGATCACTCTTATCATAACTTTCGCTTCCCTGTGTCAGAAATTGAATGGTTCGATCAATTAATTCAATAAACTGCTTCCACGTATCATCCAATATTTGACACGCTTTTTCTAATTCATCGTGTACCTCTCCCTGATCTGCGCTAAATTCTCCTAATTTCTTTTCTCTCTCCTGCTGACATTCCTTTTTTAACGTTTTAAGATCTTTTATGTTTTGACGAACTACCTCTGTATCAACAATACGAACATCCATAATTTCGGTCCCTCCTTAGTACAATTCTTTTCCTTCTTCTTCAATCTTTCCTAAAAAACCATCACAATATCTGTTATATTTTGCACCAATAGCTTTGCTTGAAGATTTTGTATATTTTTCATTTTCTACCTCTACTTGTTTTTTAAATTCTTTCAGTGCTTTACTTACTTCACCGGAAGCAATTCCATTTTCTACGATATCATCTAAACACGCCTCATATACACCCAGCTTTTGATGCAATGCTTCATATCCTTCACTAAGATACTTCTTTCTATCGGCGATATAATCATCTTCTAAAATTAAAATCATGTCCATTTTTATCATCCCTTCGCTTGTGTTTTTATTTTTTGAATCATATTATGACAATTTTGTATTTGCTTTTTTAAACGTTGTATTTCCTGTTTATTTTGTGTTATTTTATTTCGAATCTTGCGATTGGCATTTTCAATATTACCGATTGCGTTTTGATACTTATTACTTTTTAATACATTTGATAATCCGGAAAAAAAGTTCATATTTATGCCGTGCCGCACTTTACCGGAAATCGAAGATACTTTTTGAAATGCAGCATTTGCAGAAGTATCTAATTGCCTTTGTAAAGACTGCATTTTTCTTTGCATGGATTCCAGCTCACTGATTTCATCTTCCAATTTCTTAATTTTCCTATTGTTTGCAGCAATTGTTTTCTGGTAACCAATCATCTGAGTATTATCTGCCATAATAACCTCTCCTTCCACATACGTTCTGCCCCTTATAAGCTAAACTTATAAGGGGATTAAACGTACTTTTTTCTTAACTAACCTCGCACAGAGTTAGCACCACTTGCATCTCTTTCAATTTCTGCCTGGCGATACCTTGCAATATAATCTGCGATATCTGCAATAGAATCTCTAGCTGCCTGAAGTGCTTTTTTATGCTCGGTTTCATATCTTTCAATGAAAGCACGTGCTGTATCATTCTGCCAGCCTTCTGCCAATGTGCTATTCACAGAATCCAATTTCGACAATACCTCTGCAATCGCTGCAGCTTCATTGGAATAGGTCTTAGATGCCTGCTCAAGTACATCATAATCAATTTTATTTGTTGCCATAGTTTTACCCCCTTTCTGTTATTTGATTCTATGGTGATAGGTAATTAACACGTTAGTTACCTGCGCCATTCACTATTCAATCGTTCGAATCTTATACAGATCATTGCCCTTCAAAACAAAGGCTTCTCCATCTCGTAACCTCTTATCGTATTTTTGTTTCCATGCAATTGTTGGTTCAAACAACTTAATATCTCGAAGGTCCTCAAAAACAAGATATTGCGGATTCTCAACAAATGGTTTTAAAACATCCGGAGCATTGTAAGAAGGTATCTTGACATTTTCCAAATTTGTAAAAATAACGCAGCATTTCAATCCTTTTCCACGTTTTAAAATATCGTTATATACATTCACTAATTCCCGGTTTTCATTCATATACGAAATCCATTCTTCGGAGTGAACCAGTAATATAAATGGACTCAGTTTTTCTATTTCATTCATTCCATTTAATTCACGCAGAGCGCTCCTGCGTTCAAGCTCTGTTTTGAAATCCTCCAAAATTTCCTCTGTGTCCTCAATACTCCTTGAATACAGACAAACATTCGATTCGGTTGAAACATCTTCAAAACTTCCTGTATAATCATCTATAATATATAAAGAATATTGATTTTCTACAAAGGTATGTTTCATGTAGTTATAAAAACCTTGTTTTTGCATACCACCGGATATTGCAAAAATCATCTGCAGCTTCCAATTGATCTTAACCGGTTCAATATCAGAATAATCAATTCCAAGAGCAAACTCTTTGGTATCCGCTGTCCTTCCATACTGGTTCTCATAGTGCACAATATCAAGAAACTCCGGAACTGCCGGGATAGCCGCAGCTTTAGCCGTACTATAATATTTTGCATTTATGTTTTCTATAAACGCATTTATATTTTGTATTTTTTCATATTCTTTTTCTCCAGCAAAAGGAACATAAATCTGTGTTTCCAAAATCTCTTTTTTCCACTCTGCCAAAGCTCTTCCCGGATTATCTGACGGCCGTATCTGACAATATCCAAACAATGCACTGTATTCTGAATTATCATTACAATTCATCGCTATTTTACACTCAAAGTTGGACATATATTTATATCCAATTCCAGATGTTTGTTGATTTGCCACAACAACAGTAATTCCAACTGCCAGCCCTTCTCTACAAATTGGAAGTAACATATCATTATCAAGAAGATACAATTCATTCAACATCGTCAGGTTGTCAATAATTAAAACAATGTGTGGCATATCCGTATTTCCCGCCTCACAATATGCTGAAAATGAACTAGCACCTACTTGAAGAAGTTTTTCTTTTCTAATTACAGTTTGATTCATCAAATGCTTAAACAAATTCTTCAATTTCTCATCTTCCGAAGCGGTCACGACACCCCCGACATGATTCAGTGTTTCAAAGTTTTTCAAATACATGGAAGCAAAATCAATAATGTATATATTTACATCCTGCGGTGTGTACTTTGTTGTCACACTTCGGATCAACGTTTGCAGCAAATTGGTCTTTCCACTTTGTGCAGAACCGATGATCATCATGTTTTGGTTTGTCAGATCGACAGAATATACATCTTGAAGCTGGTTATCCGGATCGTCATAGATTCCGATTTCAGCCACAATATGTGAACTTTTATCAGACAATGCTTTCTGTATCGGAAATTCGATACATTCCTCCAGTGATGGCAGACAGATTTCCGGCAATTTTTTCAGCTGGTTCTTCTGACAAAACGATGCCATATACTGCACCATAGCATCCAGCTGTGTCTTCACATTCTGCTCTTTTTTCTTTTTCTGAACATATACCGGAAGCCTTTTTCCGGAAGACGTAATCTCATAAATGGTAAATTCTTTCAAATTGCTGTCTTCCGTGCGCTCCGGTGCCCCGCTGTAAGCAGACTGGAACAATTCAAACATTTCATTGTTTCCTACCTGCAGATAAGCGCGTCCCGGTTCTTTGATCTCTGCTGCGAGAGGCGATTTTAACACCTCATTACTGTCTTGCGGGCTCTGCACTTTTAAGCACAATTTGAATCTGGAGTTACTCCAAATCTGCTCATCCACCTGCCCGGATGGCTTTTGCGTAGCCAATATCAAATGTACACCCAGACTTCGTCCAATACGCGCCGCCGAAATAAGTTCTTTCATGAAATCCGGCTGTTCTGCCTTAAGTTCGGCAAACTCGTCCACGATCAGGATCAAATGAGGCAGTGGAATCTTCACTTCTCCCTTGCGGACTTTAATGATATAATTATCAATGTGATTTACACCGGCTTCCGCAAAAAGTCTTTGGCGTTTGTTCAGTTCGGCTTTGATCGAGCGAAGAGAACGATTGATCTCTTTTCCATCAATATTCGTAATTCTTCCCATCATGTGTGGGAGATCTTTAAACTGGTTTGCCATACCACCACCCTTAAAGTCAATGATCACGAAACCGACTTCATACGGATGATATAAGGTAGCCATTGATAATATGTAGGTCTGTAATAACTCTGATTTACCGGAACCTGTCGTACCGGCAACCAGTCCATGCGGTCCGTGTGCTTTGTCGTGAAGATCCAGTAAGATCATGCCACTCTTCGCCACACCAATCGGCGCTGCCATTGATTGATATACCTTTGCAGCATTCCATCTCTGCGCCAGATTCACATCTTCTACCGCAAGGATATGAAGCAGTTCAAACAAAGAAATATTTTTTGTAAGCGATCCTTCCAGCGAAATCTCCTCGGTATAAACAGGGGCCAATAATTGTACCATTGCGTGCATATCCGAATCGGAAATTAAGTTATAGGTAAATTCCTTCTCTTTCTTGCTGTCCTTAGTATCAATTAATGTACCTTTTCCGGCTTCACTGCTTTGAATCAAATATTCACAGCCTAAGCTGATATCTGCCCTTGTGTCGCCAAAAAATACAAACGTTACCCCAATCTCTTTCGCATTTTCCACAAATCTTGATAATGGATGACTCTTAAAACCATATTCATCATATAAAAAGACGACAATATGTGGGGAATTCTTCTTGCTCTCTTCACGCAGCGATAATTCCTTATACAAATATTCAAAAATAACTGTACGGCTGCTATCATCACATACAATATTATGAATTCCCAAAATATCATTTTGCACATGCGGCAGCATACGCAGCCAGGTAATCTTATCTGCTTCCTGTTTTTCTGCCACGAAAAACATTTTAACGTCTGCATGATATTGTCTTGCACAAATATCCAATATCATCCCTTTCATAATTTCAAACCGTTCTGTCTTCTTTCCAATAATTCCGACGGCATTTACCTTATTCAGACTGCATACGATCGGAGTCTCCGAAATATACTTGTATAGGTCATGCAATTCTTTCGGAACATTCTGAAGTTCATCCTCAACTTCGAGACGTTCCTGTTTTTTGTATTCTATTTTTCGCTCCGCTTCGCGTTTCCCAATTCCCAGTCGAACCTCCAAAAAATCTTCATCTTCTCTGCATCGGTCAAAAAGATCGTGTGAAAAATTCTTTAACCGCCCAATTTCCTGACGTTCTGAGATGTATTTATCGCATAAAATATCCTTCTCTTCCTGTCTCGCCTGGTCAATCTCATTTTTCTTTCTATCTATGTAATTGGTATACTTTTTTACCCTATCCTTTTTTTCTTTCTTGTAGTCCTTCTTTGCATTTCTTACCCCTCTGACACCGGTAACAATACCCACGACAGAAGAAACCAAACTAAATAAGACAAAAGCCCCTCCACCGCTTGCCATAACAACCGATATCAGAACCATAGAAAGGGACGGAAGAAGTCTTCCGATCAAATCATTCTTTGGTTTTTTCGGAATTGGTGGTGGATCGAGAATTTCTATTTTTTCATCGTTAATCTTTGTAAGCACCCGGGTATTTCTGTTAAATTTGGGGTAATTTCCTCGTCTTGTAGAATCTGTATGGGTAAGTCCATTCTCGCCGATGGGTAAATTCTGCTGAGTATACAGACATCCGTTTTTATAGAAAAATCCATAATTTGCCACAGCAAAGAAATCCCCATTTCGGATAAGTGCTTGATCTGCCACTAGATTTCCATTATGAGATACTCCATATTTTGTAGAAATAATCTTAAGTTCATATTCATTATTTTTCTTATGTAAAACAATGTTATCGTTATTCATGTAAGGTCCCGATAAAACCAATTGATTGGACGGATTTGTTCCAATCGAAATCGTCGGCAGAGATGCGATATCGTAACGTCGGTTATACTCTTTCTGTTCGTAATCAAAATCCATCACAAACTGTATATTTAACACTGTTCCTTCGGTTTTCTGATATCTGAATTCTACTTCCATTCCATGATGAATCGGTATAGACATTAATTTCCGCACTTCATCTACGTAAATATACAGATTGTCGGAGCATAATACACTCCATTCCCCATTTTCATCCCGTGCAAATAAAAGCTCAACCGGTTCAAAAAACAATCCACGGCGGACTCGAACATCACAATTTAAACCGGTTCCAAATCGAAGGGATTTATGTTCAGGGGATATTTCTATCTCTTTATAAAGCTGTTTTCCCGAAATGATAATACGATATCTCTTTTCCATATTACTGTTCTCCTTCAACAAACGTTATCCTCGTGCCATTCATTACTTTATAATCTGCCAGTGTCTTATTGCCACGCAGAAGAGCAATCGGATTTTCTGCTTTTAAAAAACAATGTTTTATATCTTCTGTATTAATTCCCAAATGATATGCTGAATTTAATCCAACTACCAATTCATTGGCAGTGATCGTAAGTGGCACATCCAGATCCACTTCCCTTTTCTTTCCATTTTTTAATCGCATTGTAAAGTATATAACTGCTCTTTCACGATTCATCTTTGCACTCTCCTTATATGAGCAAAAAGGCAATCTTACGCATTCCTTCCTGCTCTTTTAAATCCTTTGGCGTCATCGTTTCATAGTCTGAAAATACCGGAATATATTCATCTGTTTTATAGGACATACTAGCCATATTTTCGGACTTCTTTTGATTTTTTACATCGTATTTATTGCAAATATATAAATATTTATCTGAGGAACTATTGCTTACATTTGCAACAAACGCATTGGTGCTGCAAATTCCTTTTCGTGTCGCCTCGGTTACCATGATAACCTGATCTGCCATATGAATGGCCCGCGTTTTTGACTCATCAAAAGTGCTTTCCATATCCAAAATAATGTAGTCGTATTCACCCGATTGTTTTGCCCCCTGCGCGATGTCACAAAAGATGGTATCATCTATACCAAAAGCCAATGTAGCCGCACGCATAAGTGGGAAAAAATCAAATTGTTTTTTCTTTATCTCACTTCGGATTTCCGAATAAACAGAGGCACTTTTATGAGTTAATTTGTTGTATATCATCTGATTGACAAGCGGCGGTTCTTCTAATAACGGATTTGCCGTCTGAATTTTCGATGCATCCAGGTATAATACTTTTTTATACATATCGCTCAATGCGCCTGCCAATCCGATCGCTACCGTCGTTTTTCCACTTCCGCCTTCTGCCGATGTCACTACGATCACTTTCGACTCCGCCGTTTCATTTTTCTTCGGAATCTTCAGATTTGCTTTTCCAACTATTTCCAGAAATATACCTTTAATATTGGTATATTTGTAAATAACATGACATCGTTCCTCGACTTCCATCTCATCCTGCTGTTCTTCCGACATAATAAAAATATGCTTGATATCATGACGATTCATATCGGAAACATACCACTCTTTGGAAACAATCAATACGTCCGCTTTTTGGAGTTCATCAAAGAATTTTTTCGCAATTTCCGCTTCTGTGATAACCTCTAATTCGATGGTATCTAAAAATTCATAAATGAATTTCGCCTGTAACGGAGCGGCATATGAAAAATCTTCTTCCATTATGATTATTCTTGGTTTTTCCATGTTTTCATCTCCTTATCGCCATTAATATCCGGTTCCTGTTGACATTGATAAGCTTTGCCGTATCGACGCCATAATACTGGCAAACGAGCACGCCGGTTCGTCTAACATCTGTTCAATGATCCTGCTGCCACTGCCCTGCAGATTTGGCATCGTCCGTATCATATAAGAAAGATCTTTGCGTAAATCGTCCTCCAAATACATTGGATCCGAATAACATCTTACATTGATCGGAAGATAGGTCAAATACACACTTCCATCTGCCATATCTACATAGATTCTTTTCATACGAATATCAATTCCGGTATCGAGCAGAAAACCGTTATTTCGTACCTCATTGATCTGTTTAAAGAGGCCTTCCACAATGTTCAAAAAACGTCTCTCATCCAGATTTTCGATTACGACGTCAAACGGCTTCAATCCATCCGTCATATAATACAAGGTCTCTCTGTCATTAAATAGGATTTTTTTGCACTTTAACATGCCTTTATTTCCGGCACTATTAAGCACTTTGTATTCCGTCGCTGAAAATTTTGCCCGATCACTTAACAAGTACATAAAATCCTTTTGACATATTTCTTCCTCTACTATTTTTTCTTTCAATAACTGGTTCGATTGAGACAATTGAGCCACGTCCAGTTTGACCGCCACTTTTTCATTATGGGACGGCGTTTCCTCCAAAGGCATGCCACATCCCTTGCAGGCACTTACTCCGTCCTCATTTTTCTCGCCGCATCGCATACAATATTTTGCCATTGTGCTCATCCTTCCGTGGTACTTAGTTATCGTTATCCAATACGCCTTTTAATTTCCCAAAATCTGTACTTTTAGCATTATGCTCCTTTGTATCACAATACTTCCAAAGAATTTCTCTCTCAAACGCGTTCTTTTGCTTGACATTCAATTCATCCATTTTCTTCAAAATCTGTAACGCATCATCCAATTTTGAACCTTTTACAATGCCATTTTGGTTTTTGGCAGATGTTTTGTCAGCTGGAGTGTTTGTTGGTTTAGACCCATTTGTTCCATATGATGTGCCACTATTATTGGAGCTTCCTGAAAATCCTTCTATCGCAGCAATCTTATCAAACACATCGAATTTTTCCATCTGTTCTTTTAATTCTTCTGCCTGCGCATCATTCATTTCATCTGAGTCCACTTCCTCTAAGCAACTCCAAAAGTCTTCCGCTTGCGTTACCACGTCAGTCTTTTTTTCCGCATCTGATGTCTCATTTTTTGCAGACGACGTGCCTGCTTTTCCTTTTGAATCCGACGGACTGGGGGATTCCATAACTACGTCTGTTCCGTTATCTTTGCTTCCTGCCCTATTACCAAGGCTAACCCCTACGATCAAACCGACTACCAAGCAGATCATCGCGGCACTTACTGTCATAACAAGATAACGTACCTTTCGCGACTTTTTTGGCGGTACACGTTGTGGTGGTGTGTGAATTGGTGGCTCTACCATTTTTCTTTCTGGCACCTTTCTAAGTGGCTTCTGTACCGTAGTCTTCTCTCCCGTATATAACGGATCATCACTTGGAGCCGGTGGCAGCTCTTTTCCGTACAGCAGTGCCTGATAACATTCCTGACGCCATTTCCAGTTTGGTTCCTGATAATACTTCTGCTCTTTTGGTGTTACTTTTGCCTTTTCATTCATAAGACAGACAACACTTTTATCATCCGTTACTTTGGTAACCGCCCACACTGCAAAATAAAACTTTTTAATTGCTTCACAAAGCCGGCAAGCCTCCTCTTTTCCAAGTGTTTTTGTATAACCATAGATCATACATTTCAAGAAATCATCTTGATCCTTTTTTTCCAGATTTCCTTTCAAAACATGCTGCATGTATGCCTCGTGATTTTTCACATGTGGATTCAAATAAACCATATTGGGATTCATAAAAAACTCACACGCAGTAACATAAACATTGTTTTTGGCAAATGTTCCTTTTGCCAGCTCCATCGCGCTGGATGGAAGATTGACAAGAACCGGCTGAAATACACCATCCAGCATACCATCCGTCACCAAAAGGACCGACGCTGCTTCATCGCTGCATATACCGAAATCCCAAGATGAATTTCCTGCACGAAGTGGTCGGACAGAAGTGCCATCTGCCCCTTTCTGCCGCTCTGTAATCGGGGTAATGGTTCCATCTTTTTTACGAACAATGATTCCACCATCTCCTGCATGTCCAAATACTACCTTTGTGCCATCGTAAAGTACCGAGGATAATGTCGTATCATAATCCGCAATCGAACCGCCCTGCTACGTGACAAATTTTTCCACTTGTCGAAACGCATATTCATATCCGTCCCGCAGAATATCTTCCAATTCTACATCCTTCATCCCTTTTTTTACATATTGTTCACAATACGCCTGCAGACTTTCCACTGCAATTCCGGATCCAACATCGGAATGCGGCGCACTTCCCACTCCATCTGCTACAACACCCAGATAATATCCGGATTTCAATTTCACCGCTGCACTGGAATCCTGACAAACCGTATTTCTATCAATATGTGACTTTCCCTGCAACGAATAACCATATGTAATCATATACACTACCTCCTGTATTTTTATATCTTAGTACCAGCCTTCGTCAATAGCTCGGTCTTCCTTTGCTTTTCTGGCATCATCCGGAAGATCTCCAAAACTCACTTGATCTCCTACCTGACTTTGCGAAATACAAGACATACTTTCACTTAACCAGTCAAAGATTCCATCAAAATCTGTGGATTTTAATTCTAATACTCTCTTTGTCAATCCAAATAATTCTTCCGAATCATAACTTCCGATACCGAGTGCCCAAAAGCTCAATCGCCCATGACTTCCTTTGTTTTCTTCCTCTTTAATACGATTTGCTGCATCCAACATGTCCTGATAATTTGATGTCGATACACCATCCGTAATCATAAAAATCCATGGCTTGTGGCACGGAGTTCCCAATGATTGATAAAATGCTGTCCGCCGCTTTACCATATCAATCGCCGTCTGAATTCCTGCAGCCATATCGGTTCTTCCCCGCGCATCCAGCTCCGGCGTCGGCATATCCGTAATCGGCATAAAGTCACTTACTACCTCGACCCCGGTACTAAAACTGACAATCGCAACATCGACGCGGTTTCTCGCAATCGGATCCCGGTTTACGTTTTCCTTAAAACGTGCTATCGCTGAGTTCAGATTTTTAATAGAATCTCCACTCATAGAACCGGAAGTATCCAGCAATAAGACACATGCCAAGTGCTGTTCACCAAATGAATTGATGCTTGTACTTCCTCCCATAAATTCTTCCATCGTTAATTGTTCACTCATCTTTTTTTCCTCCAATATTATTTATTCTTTTTGTACGGATATGCCATCCAATACCCTAAGACAAAAAATAGGGCAACTTTCATTAACGCTATAGTAATTTCTTTTTTATACTCTTCTGTGAATCTGTCTATTCCAAACATATTAACTATTTGGTAATGTTGACCATAAAACATGGCAATCGAAAGCGCACCTGGGCACCACCAATACTTTGGATTGCTCGTCTTTGATTTTTTCTCATTCTGATAAATTCGTAGTCCAAACCATATAAATAATAAATCTAGATTACAACCAAACGTCAAAATAGGCAAAATAGGAAAAATATCTATAATATAGCTTTGACATAAATAAACTGCCAGGCTGCTGATAGCTATCAAAGAAAACCATATCCAAATTCCTTTTTTATTGTCTGCACAAATACCAAATGCTCCTGCAGCCATAAACACACTATATATGAGAAGCACATTATCATAAGTTAATACCTCATCCCAATTAGCATTATCTGTAATTAATGTCATCAAAGAAATCAAAAGCATTAACAAAAAAGCAGCAATCGGTTTTCTCTCCTCTTTTACCGGAGATTTCCAAATCTTTTGCCCTGACTCTGATATTTTTATTTCCGGTGGTGGCGTTGGCGGATCCACAGAGTCTCCGCCAAATAATTTTACAATTCTTTCCTGTGTGGCACATATGGGACATACCACATTATGTTCGAAAAAATAATGCACTTTTTTTGCCTCATTTGCTCCACATTCCCGCCTCACAAATTTTGTATTTTTCAAGGCAGTGATCCACTCATCTTCGGTAACACGCTTAGAAGGATCTTCATAGCCCTCAACAAAAGTACGGATAAACAGCACTTGTATTTCTTCCGGTAAATATTGAAATGCGGGTGCGTAAATCGGAGTCGTAATTCCGTCTTTTTTGTCAAAGAATGGAAAAAATCCATTTTTTATATTTTCAATCGGTTGTGGTGCTACCACCGAATCCCGGAAACTTGTCTCCTGAATCTGCGCAATGTCACTTACTTTTACATTATTTTCCTTTGCGCAGGCAAATGGATGACAGCCGTTCATCAAGAGCGTGAATATATGTACTGCCAACGCAAATAAGTCGGTCTCTTTCGTATAAGATGGCAGCGGAACATTTTTAAGGTCATATCCCTGCGCCATTTTATTTTGCAGCTCCGGAGCAATATAATCTCCCAATCCCACTTCACAGCGATATGTCTTACCATCCGCAGTAAAATGATAAGAGTCGGTATCTACCAATGTTACATGAAAGCCATTCACAGCATCTGTCGTATCTAAATTGATACAAATATTCTGCGGGTTGAGATCTCCACATACCTGCCCCATCTCGTGCACGGTCCTTAATGCAACGCATAGATTGATCGCCGCCAAAACGCGATAACGTATATCATATTTATTATCAAATCCATTACTGTAAATCGAAACCAAAGAATCTGTTTTATCCAGCCTCGGCATAACGTAACCAGCGAAGCCATTTTCATCATAAAGCACATCCTGCGGCCAGGTAATCTGCTTCAATTGATCCGGCGTCAATCTGTATTGAATCATATGACAAAGTTTTTGTTCACGCTCGCTTGTCCGCCTGTTTTCCTTGTAAATTTTAGCTACAAACTGAGGTTGTCCTTGTATTCCAAAAACACTTCCCTCTCCACCACCAGCCAAGCGCTGTTCTTCAATCTGATACTGCGCCCCGCTTGTTCCTCTATAAATTTTTCCCATAGTAATTCCTCTCTTTACAATGAAAATGCAACATTAACTTCGCCACCGCCGTTGGGGACATCGAATGAGCTTGGGTATCTTGTGAAATTATTATTATCATCTCCTCCTACAAGCTCAACATTATAATGACCGGGTGGCAACATTACTTTCTCCACCGTAGAACTGCTTCTGACCGTAATACGCGAATCATCTATCTGTATACTTCCATCCAAACAAAGGTATAAAGTCCAAAAGTTATCAGAGTTTAACTTTAATTGCTCTCCGGGTGGACTTACTAATTTCAACTGTAATGGGACATGATAAATCTGCATGCTTGTAATCATCTTCTCAGCCAGTTCCATATCCTCCAGTGATATCATCTGATGTGTATCATCTAATTCAGCAGCTCCACTAAGATCAGGCTCCAAAGCACGTCATATGCCATAACCAAGAGAATTGCTAAAATAATCACAATGATCCATATAATCTTTTTAGCTTTATCTGGTCTCTTTACCTCCTGCTTTTTCTTCTTCGGCGGCACATTAGTTCCTCCTCCGCTCGTTGTCCCTGTTCCTCCGGAAGAACCAACATTTCCGTTTTCTGTTGATTTGACCGGTTTTTCTTTCGATGTTTTGGTAGCAAACATCAAACGAATATTTTCATCTACACGGCAAAATGGACATTCTGCTGCCTGCTTAAAATACACATGCTTTTTCGGACATTCTTGAAACTGCTGTACCAATGGCTGCATTGCACGGCACCATTCTTCTGCCGTTGCGCGCTTTGTCGGATCCTCGTAACCATCTTTAAAGGTTCGGATAAAAAGCGTTCTGAGTTCTTGCGGCAGACTTGACAATGGCGGTGCGTAAATCGGGATTGTCACATTTTCACGGCTGTCATAAAACGGAAAATATCCGTCTTTTATATTTTCAATTGGCTGCGGTGCCACTACCGATTCCCGTTCACTGGATGAAGTCATCTGACTCATTGTATTTTCCACTGTTCCATTCATTCGCTTCGCACAGGCAAATGGATGACAGCCATTCATAAGCAGACAAAATACATGTACTGCAAGAGCAAATAAATCGGTTTCCTTGGTAAAAGTTGGCAATGGAGCATTACGTAATGTAACACCGCCGGACACTTTTTTTTGAATTTCCGGTGCCAGATAATCCGCCAGTCCCACTTCACACCGGTACGTTTTTTCCTCCGTACTAAAATGATAAGAGTCCGCATCTACCAATGTCACTTTGAAAGCATTTGCTTTATCGTTTACGTTCAAATTGATGCAAATATTCTGCGGATTCAGATCCCCGCACACCTGTCCCATATTGTGTACCGTTTCCACAGCCGCGCAAAGATTGTAAGCGGCCAGCAGACGAAAACGCAGATTGTACTTATCTCCGTTGTAAACCGCAGTAAGGGACTGCACATTTTCTATTTTCTGCATAACATACCCGGCAAAACCTTCCGCATTATAAATAACATCTAACGGCCAGGTAATATGTTCCAAATTTTTTACTGTGGCACCCTTTTTTACCATACAGCGAAGTTTTTCTTCTCGATCCGCACTTCGTTTATCCGGTTTAAATATCTTTGCCACATACCCATTCATTCCTACGATTCCATGAATCGTTCCCTCTCCTCCACCATTCATACGCTCCTCTTCTACTTGGTAAATCTTACCCGTCATTCCCTGGTAATCCATAAGTACACTCCTCTAAAATCCATATACTGCATATTGTTCTTTCGCATAATCGTTTTCACAATTGATTGCTTCTAAATAATGTTTTTTCGCCATTTCTTCATTGGCTCCATTTGCTTTTCCATAGCCTTCCATGATCAAGTCTGCAATCATAACGTTGACGTCTCCCCGCTCCGACTGCGATAGATTTTTATTTTGGCACACCATAATCAGGGACTGAAGATCCTGCTCGATAACGATATCCGGCTGATGCATGATCTTATCACTGGTTGCCTTAAGATACCACCCCCATGGATATAACCCTGTAACATTTTCCTGCAAAAGGTATGTTTCCATTTCCTGGTAATTTTCCTGATTGTATGCTCGAAATGCCATGATCCAGTTTGCCTGTATTTCAAAGTCACTGATATCCGCATTTCCCTGATACGTAAAGATTCCATTTTTTACACCGGCGATGTCGCGGAAAACTTCCTGACATATTTGTTTGACATAGTCAAAATTTCCTTTTTCACGCGATTTTTCAGCTTCATCTAAGCGAATCGCAAGGTCTCGATCCGTAATGACCTTGGTATTTGTATTTACCGGCACTTCCGGTACCGCTGTATACTGTGGTCTCTCTGCCGGTTGTTTTCTCGGATAAACCGGATCCTCTTCCTGTATCGGCGGCATATCATCCTCTTGCTCCTGATAAACCGGTGCAGCTCCCATCGGAGTTCCATTTGGATAAGGTACATTTGCTTTTTGATAATACTCACGTGCAAGGTTTTCATTTTTTACCATGAGCAGTCCCTGCCGATACATCTCCCCCAATCCCACATAGGCTCGCGCAAGTCCTCTTTTTTCTCCCTTATGAAACAGCTGATATGCTCTTGTCAGATTTTGGGGGCTCCCATTTTTTCCGTAAAGGAAGCGTTCTCCCAATTCACATATTGCTTCTCCATCTTTGTTAGCGACCATTTTTTCCAGTTCTTCATTCGATATACTTTGGTAATCCATAGTTATCTCCTCCATCTATGTATTATTGTTTTTCCATCATAAGCATGTTTGAATTTGCCAGATTTTGTATATTGTTTTCCTGCTGAATCGCTGCTCCGTCCGTCAAAATATAAAATTGAGTCCACTCACTAAGTTCTACATTTACCAAGGCCGAAGTATTAATATTAAAATTAACGCTATTTACATACCCGAATTCTAAATCATCTTCGATGTTCGTAGCTTCCCGTAAATTTGTCGGAAGTTTCTCTGCTCCGCTCCACGTTTCATCATCTCCCCGCCGGTTTCCGTTGTATTCTAAAGTTACTTCTCCCTCTGATGCAGTACAGCTAACATTAAAATACTCATCGCTTCGTTCCGTATCTACGTACCAGTTACCGGATATTTCCTCATTATTCCAATCAAGTTTTGTTTGATCCAGATGATATAGGCCTACATGACTGGATACCTCATTTTCATCCGTCAAATAAAATTCCACATATACGGAAATATTCCCGGACAATTTCACCATCGTATGCTCTTCATTAATAGAATAGGTAACCACATAAGTAGCACCCTCTAACGTCGTTTCGCTAAATTGGTAATTTTGAAATCCCTTCTCTGCCATAAAATCATCTGCCAGACTCTTTGCTTCTTCTCTTGAACCGTATTGCGTTTCCGGTCCCATATCATAATCAGCAACGGTCCCCGACTCATCCGTTGACTCAGGTTTAACCAAAAACATTTTTATTCCTACAATAACAACTACCAGAACAACCGCCGCGATGACAAAGCCAATTCCTTTTTTTGCGGTGTTATTGCTTTTTTCTTCATATTGTTCATACTGCGGCGGTCTATTCTGTACCGGTGGTATCGGTGGTACAGGTGTTGTAGGCGGCGTCTGCCACGCTGTAGATTTCTCCGGTGGCGGGGTCTGTCGCGTTGTATATTCCTGCGTTGGCGGGGTCTGTCGCGTTGTATATCCCTGCGTTGGCGGGGTCTGTCGTGTTGTATATCCCTGCGTTGGCGGGGTCTGTCTTTGCTGCGGTGCTCCTGTGTTTTGCAGAGGCTTATGACAACGTGAACATATCGTCGCTTGATTTCCATTCATTGCTCCACAAGATTTGCATATTTTTGGCATTTTCTTACCTCCTTAAATCAACTTACATTTAAATTTTTTATCGCTTCTTTATATTCTTTTTTCTTCTCGTCTAAACTGTCATTAACTTTTTGTATCTTCCTCGCCACTTTATCCCTTTTAGCATTAAATGGAATTTGAATCGTAATGGATACAATGCCTAAAACGATAGCAGAAAAAACTGCTGTTCCAAATATCATATACATCAATCCCACAATTCCTTCTTGCGCTGTCGCCATTATGAGCATACCGATACTAAAAACAATCAAAATCTTTCCTACAATATCTTGCGGTGACTTTATCGCTTTCATTTTTTCCTGCAATTCATCCCGTTCCTGCTCTAGTCTCTGCACATCTTTTCTATATTGATCATCTAACTTCTTTTGTTTTTTTCGCCTTTCCTCATCCAACATTTTCCAATCTTGTAAAATAGGATCACAATATTGATTTACTCTGTTAAAAACTTTATTTTTTTGCTCTTCCGAAGCAACTACCTCAATTTTTTTAAGTAAGTCCTGTATTTCCTGCATATCCCCTCGACTTATGCATTGCTCGGTAAATTCTTTCGTAATCGTTCTTATCAATCCATACCAGCCACGATAATCATACGGATAATCCTCTGTTACTTTCTGAAATACTTCTTTCGCCGATTTGTAATTTGTTAATCGCAAAAAGGCTACTCCCGAACGCAAATGTTCCTCCAGCTTTTGGTCTCCCGAAAAATAAACATTGTTGGCATGTATGCTTCCAATATTAGTAACATAGGTGTTATGATAATTATTTATCGCTTTTTCGACAATAAATGCAGTATTACAATATGGGCAAACAGCAGCTTCTTTACTGTCATCTACATCAAGTTGTGCCCCACACTGCGTACATATCGCTGGTACAATTGGCATATTTTCTCCTCCATTCGTTCGTTAATCTTAAGTCTTTTTCCCATTATATCTTATGAATGTTCAAATTTTTTTCCGTTTTTTTCACTTTTAAAAGACCGCCAAACAGATTCTTCATCCATTTGGCGGCCTTTCCTTTTTACCACACACTTTTATGTAAGCTCATTATTATTTAATTCCGTACTCTTCCATCAACTTTTCCTGAAGTTCAGGATCCTGCGTTGCCTGAAAAAGTTCTGCCGTACGATTGTCTTTGATCAGTGCTGCATACAAATGATTGACTCGTTGACGTCCCTGCTCAATACCTTGCTCAATACCTTGCTCAATACCTTGCTCGACACCTTTCTCAAACCCAATCGCCTCTATCTCATCTAACACATCTGAAATCGGTCCCATCTGCGATTCCTCCTTTCTTTTTGGGGTTAAATCTGTTTCCAGAAAACGTTTATCCTTGCTAAGTGCATATAGC
>ERZ827496.996-NODE-996-length-36209-cov-22.845716_pt1 | contig 36209 bp, 26 predicted proteins | sample MGYA00519769_ERZ827496 | MGnify/ENA primary metagenome ERZ827496 (study PRJEB31778, sample SAMEA3449327) | human gut metagenome | biome: human gut; feature: human-associated habitat; material: faeces | place: United Kingdom | collected 2010/2012 ...
TCAATCTGATATGAAATGACAGAGGCCATCTCACTTCATTTTGAGACGGCCTCATTTTTCGTCAGATTGTTTATCTCTTGAAATGGATTTGTCATGATTCTCGGAAAAAACATGTAACTTTGCGCCCTTAAATAGAACAACAATCAATTTCAAGTTCGTTAATAAAATGAAAGCACTCAAGGAACGCATCATTCGTGATGGAAAATGCTTTGAAGGAGGAATCCTCAAAGTTGATAATTTTATTAATCATCAGATGGATCCAATCCTGATGAAGTCGATGGCGGTAGAGTTTGTACGTAGATTTGCCAGTACGAAAATCAACAAAATTCTGACTATAGAGGCCAGTGGTATTGCACCTGCTATCATGGTGGGCTACTTGTTGGAGCTTCCAGTAGTATTTGCAAAAAAGAAACAACCTAGTACCATGGAGAATATGTTGACGACTACAGTGTATTCTTTTACGAAAGGCCGTACGTATGATGTGTGTGTCAGCAAGGATTACTTGTGCCCTGGCGACAAAGTGTTGTTTATTGATGATTTCCTGGCAAACGGAAATGCAGCCAAAGGCATTATTGATTTGGTCGCAAAAGCCAATGCAGAACTGGTAGGTATGGGATTTCTAATTGAAAAGTCTTTCCAGCATGGAGGAGATTATCTGAGAGAACAGGGAATTCATGTGGAATCATTGGCCATTATTGAAAGTTTGGATAATTGTCAAATCAAAATAAAAGATTGATTTTTGGATGGAACAAGAACAACAGAACGGAGCCCAGAGCGCCGGGCTCATTTACGGACTGAATGATCGTCCGCCTTTGAAAGATGCCATTTTTGCGGCTCTGCAGCATCTGCTTGCTATTTTTGTAGCGATTATAACTCCTCCGTTGATTATTGCGGGAGCATTGAAGCTGGATTTGGAAACTACCGGTTTTTTGGTCTCCATGGCACTTTTTGCGTCTGGAATATCTACCTTTATTCAATGTCGGCGAGTTGGTCCAATTGGTTGTGGATTGTTGTGTATACAAGGAACCAGTTTCTCTTTCATCGGTCCGATTATTTCTGCCGGGCTGACAGGGGGGCTCAGTGCCATATTCGGAGCTTGTATCGTCGCTTCATCGGTAGAGATGCTGATTAGCCGGATTCTGAAATATACACGTCGGGTGATTACTCCATTGGTTTCGGGTATTGTGGTGACATTGATTGGCATGAGTCTGATAAAAGTCGGTATATCGGCGTGTGGGGGTGGAGCAGCTGCTCAGGCAGATGGAACGTTTGGAGCTTTCCATCATATAGGACTGGCCGCTTTGGTGCTGGTTTTGATTATTTTCTTTAACCGCAGTTCCAATCGTTATTTACGAATGAGTTCGATTGTTATCGGACTGGTTGTGGGATATGTACTGGCTTGGGCTTTGGGGATGGTCGATTTTTCGGCAGTACAAAGTTATGGGGGCTTTAATATTCCGATACCCTTCCGATACGGTATATCGTTTGATATTTCAGCTATTATCGGGTTGGCTTTGGTCTATCTGATTACAGCCATTGAGGCTTATGGAGACATTACTGCAAATTCTTTGATTTCTGGAGAACCTGTGGAAGGAGAGACTTTTGTCAAGCGTGCGTCGGGTGGTATTTTGGCTGATGGATTTAATTCCATGCTGGCAGGCTTTTTCAATTCTTTCCCAAATTCTATTTTTGCTCAGAATAACGGTATGATTCAATTGACTGGAGTGGCCAGCCGTTATGTGGGATATTTTATTGCAGGTTTCCTTATCTTGCTGGGATTGTTTCCTGCAGTAGGATTGGTATTTTCGTTGATGCCTGAACCGGTATTAGGAGGGGCTACCTTGTTAATGTTTGGTACGGTAGCTGCTGCGGGTATCCGAATTATTTCTTCACAGAAAATTGACCGTAAGGCTACATTGGTCATGGCACTGAGTTTCTCGTTTGGTTTGAGTGTGGAACTTGTACCGGATATATTATGTCAGCTTCCGGATACATTGCGTAACATATTTTCTTCAGGAATAACGACGGGAGGTTTGACTGCGATTCTGGCAAATCTGTTGATACAGATAAAGGAGTGATATAAATGAGATATAAAAAAAGAGGCTGTCTCAAAATAGAAAATAGAGATAGGGTTACTTACAATCTATAAGCTACAACATAAAAATCTCCTGCTTTTAGTCCTATAATTGCAATAAACAAGGGCTAAAGCAGGAGATTTTTTACTTCTAGGTTTTAATCTATAAGATTTTTACTTTTGCAATTCTATTTTGAGACAGCCTCTTTTTATTAGAAGGTCTTATGTTTATTTGACTTCGATAACCTTACTAGCTTGTGCTTTTTCTTCGTTCATCTTCTTGGGCAAATCAATAGTCAATACACCGTCGTTTACGGAAGCATTGATTTTTTCTTTTTCTACGTCATCAGGGATAATCATAGATTGTTCGAATTTGCTATAAGAGAATTCGCGGCGCAAGTATTTCTTGTTTTCGTCTTTGTTCTCATTTTTCTTTTCCATTGAGATGGTAAGTGTGTTGTCGTCAGCCAGCTGTACATGGAAGTCATTTTTTGTCATGCCGGGAGCTGCCAATTCAACTTTGTACTCTTTCTCGCTTTCAATTACGTTGATTGCAGGAGCAGTACTGTTGGCCTTTACCATCCAGTCGTTATCAAAGAAATCATTAAAGATACTTGGTAACCAGTTCTGATTGTAATTTTTTCTAGTCGGCATCATAGTTGTAATCTCCTATAATTAAGTTCTTTATTTATCATTTTTTCTTGTGGAGGGTTTCTGCTTTCGCTTCCGCGATCCACTTAGGAGAGTGCAAAACCTGTGCCTGTTTTGTGTAGGTGTGCCAAAAAGGATTCGGATTTTAATTTCTGTTTAACTAAGAGGCTTGTTTTTAAACTAAGGAAAACATTATTCGGTGACAAGGAGACAGAATGTTGACAATCTGACACAAATCAAGCTGTCATAGTTGCGTTGGGGGAGGGAAGCCTATCACATTATAACATAAAAAAAGGCCGTACAAATCAGTTACGGCCTTTTGTTGTATGATGAATAAATGTTAGCGTGTAGCAAATACAGACTGGCTGTTAGCCTGACGTGCAGCAATCATGCCTTGCAGGTCGGGTGATACAGTCGTAGAAGTTCCATCTTGTTGTTTAAATGTGATGGTACCGTCTTCGTTCATGGTAATCAGTTCGAAAGTTTGTCCTTCTGCAGAAGCATTCCATGTGTTCTTTTCCTTGTTGTAAATCAGGTTGAGCGGCTTGTCTTCTTCTCCTTTTTTGAGGATAGTATAACCATCTTCATTGATACGTACGAGATATTCTCCATTTTCACCTTTTATGGCTTTTACAGTACCTACATTGTCGGCCAATGGGTTTGCTCCAGACCAGAACTCAATGGAGTTCAGTACGATAATATCTGCCAAATAAGCTACTTCATAGACAGGTACTATATGGAAAGCAAGGAATACAATTTCATTGACGAACTTGTTACCGATGCTGTTGTTCCAGTCTTTCAAACTGGTCCATAATCCGAAGGAACCTATACATGAAGAACATATAATGCTGCTGCTCAAAATGAGACATGCAACAGAAATCTTGAATTTTTTCATATCTGCTTCAGTTTTGGGTTAATATTTAATGTGTATTGTCTTTTTAGTTATTACAATTTGTTACAAAGTTAGAAGTTATTTTGGATTATAAAAGAAAAGTATAAAAAAATCGTATCTTTGCGTCGTTTTTTGTGAGAAATTAATGATTAAATAAACAATAGAATGAAAGAAAAGATTCAGAAGAGGTTGAGCGATTCGAAAGCAGCGCGTTGGACGGCGTTATTCATCGTTTCATTTACAATGATGTGTGGTTATTTTTTGACAGATGTGATGTCGCCTTTGGAAAATCTGTTGACAACAAAAGGGAGAGTGGTGTATTTTACAGATGATACTTCTATGCCGGCAGATAGTTTGATTGCTAAGGTGCGGCTGTTTTCGGCAGCGGAGATGCTTTCTGAACCTGACCTTACGGTAGAGAAACTGGAAACGGGTGCAAAGATGCAGTATTGTGAGACGATAAGCGGAAAGCAGGTCCCGGTAGAGAAGACCATTAGTTCGGTTGCTCGTGGAGAAGGCTGGTCAAGTACAGAATATGGATTCTTTTCTGGAGCTTATGGTTTGATTAATGTCTTTTTGCTGATGCTGTTCTTTGGGGGAGTGATTCTGGATAAGATGGGAATTCGTTTCACCGGTATCATGTCTTCAGGATTGATGTTCGCAGGAGCTCTTATAAAATGGTATGCCCTTGCTACGGATTTTGGAGGAGCACAGTTGTTTGGGATGAACATGCAGGTAGTATTGGCTTCAGCCGGATTTGCGATATTTGGTATGGGTGCAGAAATTACCGGAATTACTGTTTCAAAGGTGATTGTCAAATGGTTTGCGGGTAAGGAACTGGCATTGGCTATGGGGCTTCAGGTAGCCATGGCACGTATCGGTACGGCATTGGCATTGGCTGTCAGTTTGCCGGTGGCCCGTATGATGGGAAATGTATCTTATCCGGTGTTGTTTGGTGCCATTCTGTTGTGTGTGGGATTTGGTTCGTATTTGGTTTATTGCATGATGGACCGCAAAGAAGATGCGTCGGCTGAAGCAATTCGTATGGAAAGTGGCCAGAAAAAGGAGGATGGATTTAAAATGTCTGATTTGAAGCAGATTTTTTGCAGCAGAGGCTTTTGGTTGATTAATTTGCTTTGCCTGATGTTTTATGCAGGAGTATTTCCTTTCCTGAAGTTTGCGACTAAACTGATGATTTTTAAATATGATGTGCCGGAGTCTTTTGCAGGACTGATTCCTGCCTTGTTGCCTTTTGGTACGATTCTGCTTACGCCTGTATTCGGATCTTTGTACGACCGTATTGGCCGTGGAGCTACGCTGATGATTATCGGATCAGTTATGCTGACAGCAGTGCATGTGCTTTTTGCACTTCCTATCATGAATTATTGGTGGTTTGCCGTAGTAGTGATGATTGTGCTGGGGATTGCATTTTCTCTGGTTCCTAGTGCCATGTGGCCTTCTGTACCTAAAATCATTCCGATGAAACAACTTGGTTCTGCTTATGCCATTATTTTTTATATTCAGAACATAGGTTTGACCATGGTTCCTTGGTTGATTGGCTGGGTAATTGAACATTGGGCTACGCTTCGTAATGAGGCCGGAGTCATTACAGGTTATGATTATACAGCTCCGATGGTGATATTTGCTATCTTTGGAGTCTGCGCGATAGTGATATCTTTGCTGCTGCGTGCTGAAGATGCGAAGAAACATTATGGCTTGGAAGAGGCCAATATGAAGAAATCATAATCAGGTTGGAATAAAGAAAAAGGAGCTGAGTTCGTTAAGGCTCGGCTCCTTTTATAAGATTTTAAGAAGTATCAGGCAAAGGAATATACTGAGATGTTCTAATCGTTTCCTCAGAAATTTTAGGGCCTTATACATGTGCGCTTCTACTGTTCGTAGGGAAATACCCATGATGTCTGCTATTTCTTTATTTTTAAGCTCATGTAAATAGCTTAGTTTGAAGATTTTCTGGCATTTATCCGGCAATTCGTTGATGGCTGTGTTGATTTCTGTGTGCAGTTCTTTGTTTTCTATCATTTTTATTACTTCGGAGTTGTCTGGTTGGTAGAACTCCAGGCGGTGGCTATGCAGTTCTTCTTCCATGGTGCAGTAATGGTCTACAACAGATTTATGTTTCAACAGATTTAAAGCTTTTGTATATACTGAACGATATAAAAAGGCGTGAATTTGTTCTCCGACTTCAATCGTTTCTTTTCTCTTCCATAGTTCGGCAAATACGTCTTGCACAATATCTTCTGCTTCTGCTTCTTCTCCAACAAGACGTGTGGCGTAAAAAAGTAAGCTTGGATAATATTTGCGAAATAAAGAAATGTAGATGTCTTTAAAATTTTCTTCCATTAATTGCCGAACATAAAATGATGCCGTACAAAAGTAGTATATTAATTAATAATTCTCTAAATAGTTCTATAAATTTAAAACTATTATTGTTTTGTCATTTTTTTTATAGTATATTTTGAGGAATTTCTAATTTGATGCTAAGTGTTTTTGTTTTCATGACTGTTTCTTCCTAAATAGGACGCTTTATATGTTGAAAATATGAGAACGTTAGAATTGGGCATATTGTTTTTTATAATGGCTTTTACAGCCTGTACTTCATCTGTGCAAAAAAAAGAGGTGGATTATTCCTGCCTTGTAAATCCTTTTATTGGTACAGATTTTACGGGGAATACCTATCCTGGTGCACAGTTTCCATTTGGAATGGTTCAGCTGAGTCCGGACAACGGACTTCCTGGTTGGGATCGGATTGCCGGATATTATTATCCGGACAGTACCATTGCCGGTTTTAGTCACACGCATTTGTCTGGTACAGGCGCCGGAGATTTGTATGACATTTCTTTTATGCCGGTCACTGTTCCGTATAAAGAAGCAGATGCACCCTTGGGGATATATTCTAAGTTTTCTCACAAGAATGAAAAGGCATTTGCTGGTTACTATCAGGTGTGGCTGGAGGATTATAAAATCAATGTAGAACTTACGGCTACTCCTCGCTGTGGTATTCAGCGATATACATTTCCTGCTGCTGAATCTGCCATATTTTTGAATTTGCGCAAGGCTATGAATTGGGACGAAACGTTGGATTCTTATGTGGAGGTTGTTGATTCCATGACATTGCGGGGGTATCGTTATTCCAATGGTTGGGCTAGAAATCAGAAGATTTATTTTTATACTACAATTTCGAAGCCTTTTAAAAGTATTCAAATGGATACAGTTGCAATAAGTAAAGAAGGTCGACGGATTGGTACGGGCTATGTTGTCAGGTTGAATTATACCACAACGGAAGGAGAACAGTTGTTATTAAGAACTGCGATTTCAGGAGTTAGTATGGAAGGTGCTGAGAAAAATTGGAGAAAGGAGGCCCGGATGGATGATTTTGAGGCGTATTTGAAGAAGGCAAAGGAATCATGGAACGAGGAATTGGGGAAAGTGGAGGTTCCTGAAGGAGATAAGAATGACAGAACGGTTTTTTATACGGCACTTTACCATAGCATGTTGGCACCTACAATATATGATGATGTAGATGGGCGTTATTATGGACCTGATGGAAAAATACATACGAAAGAAGGGTGGGTGAATTATAGCACATTTTCTTTATGGGATACTTATCGGGCACAGCATCCTTTGTTTACTTTAATTCAGCCATCCCGAGTGAATGATATGGTGAAATCATTCATTGCATTTTATGAACAAAATGGTCGGCTTCCGGTGTGGAACTTTTATGGCAGTGAAACAGATATGATGATCGGGTATCATGCGGTATCGGTAATTGCAGAAGCTTACTTGAAGGGCATCGGAGATTTTGATCCTCAAAAAGCGTTGGAAGCATGTGTGCATACCGCCAATATGGATAATTATAGAGGGATTGGAGTCTATAAGGAAAAAGGGTATATTCCTTATGACCTGACAGATGCATACAACAGTGAAAACTGGTCTTTATCTAAAACACTGGAATATGCTTATGATGATTATTGTATTGCACGAATGGCAGAAAAGATGGGTGAGAAGAAGCTTGCGGAAACATTCTATGCCCGTTCGCAGAATTATCGGAATGTATATAACCCGACTACATCGTTCATGCAGCCGAGGGCTTCTGACGGAAGTTTCTTGAAAGATTTTAATGCGGAAGACTATATTCCTTCTATAACTGAAAGTAATGGATGGCAGTACTTTTGGTCGGTGCAGCATGATATGAAAGGGCTGATTGAATTGTGTGGAGGAAAAAGCAGATTTGAAGAAAAATTAGACAGTATGTTTACTTTGCATGCAGCAAAAGACAAATTGCCTATTTTTAGTACAGGAATGATAGGGCAATATGCCCATGGTAATGAGCCCAGTCATCATGTGGCTTATTTGTATAATCTTGTAGATAAGCCATATAAAACACAGAAATATATCGCTGAAATTGTGCATGATTTATATCGGAATGCTCCTGACGGTTTGTGTGGAAATGAGGACTGTGGTCAAATGTCTGCCTGGTATGTATTTTCTGCCATGGGTTTTTATCCGGTAAATCCGGTATCTTGTGAATACGAACTGGGAACTCCTTTATTTCCGGAAGTAAAGTTGAATCTACCTAGAGGAAAAACTTTTAAGATTCTGGCAAAGGATGTTACGCGAGAAAAATGTTATGTGAAATCCGTTAAATTGAATGGGAAACAGCTTCATCGGAGTTATATTACGCATGCAGAGATAATGGCTGGAGGAGTGTTGGAGTTTGAAATGACCGATTTGGCTTACTGATCTTTGTCGTGCAAGTAAGTGTTTTATATTGTTGAATTGTTCTTATAAATAGAAATATGGTAAGGTAAAAAGGTATGGACCAAGTTACTTATAATAAAATAAAAGATTTTTTGGATGGAAACTGTTCCGATGAAGAGCGGCGAGATATTATAGAGTGGATTATTCGTTCGAAAGAGAATGAAAAAGTTTTTTTTCATTGGGAAGAGCTCTATTTCTTGGGAAAGTTCAAGGAACCGGATGTGAAGAAGGCGGAAGAAAAACTGTGGAAACGTATTGAGAGAGAAAGTAATAAACGTAAACAGGTGTTGAAGATACGGTCTGTTTTCCGTTATGCGGCAATGATTGTGACTTTGCTGGCAGTTTCGTCTTTTGCGTTTTGGTATTTTATGGCACCTCATGAAGAATGGAAGTTTGTGCAGACAGCGTCTGGAGAAACCAAAAATATCATACTGGAGGATGGTACGAAAGTTTGGTTGAATGAAAATACGATATTAAAGTATCCTAAGCAGTTTTTTGGGAAAAAAAGGATGCTTGAACTTGACGGAGAGGCTTATTTTGAAGTTTCCAAGAATAAGCAGATGCCTTTTATTGTAGAAGGTCGGACAATGCAGATTGAGGTATTGGGAACTAAGTTTAATTTTAAGAACCGTACGGGGTGTCGTGTAGCAGAAGCTTCTTTGCTCGAAGGTGAGATAAGGGCTCGTGGAAATAAAGGGGAAGGCATGATACTGTTGTCGCCAGGACAAAGGGTGGAATTGAATGCAGCTACCAGACAAATGAAGGTTTTTGCAACGGATGCAGGAATCGATGCTGTGTGGCATGATAACCTGATTCCGCTTGACAATGCTAATATCTTCCGTATCACTTCTATTTTGGAAGAATTGTATGATGTGCAGTTCATCTTGTCGCCGGATATTGATAAAACAGTGACATATTCAGGGGTACTAGGTCGGAAGAAAAGTATTACAGAAGTTTTGGATATTCTGAAGGAAACCATCCATATAGATTATAAAATCCATAATAACACCATATTTATATCCACGAGATAATATGAAAATAAAGAATATGCTGACTGTGTGCTGCTGTGTTTTGACCTTGTTCGGATGTCAGCATCAAAATGTGATAACCAAGACAGAGGACTATGCCCGATGGGTCAATCTCTTCATTGGTACGGGTGGACATGGGCATACTTTTCCGGGTCCTGTGGTTCCTCATGGTATGATACAGCCTGGACCTGATACCCGGATTGACGGATGGGATGCCTGTGCGGGTTATCATTATGCAGATTCTACGGTGAATGGCTTTTCTCATACACATCTCAGTGGAACAGGTTGTGCAGATTATGGCGATGTGCTGATTATGCCGACTGTAGGAGAACAAATGTATGAAGAACAAGAACTGAATAGTCAGCAATTACCTTACGCATCTTCTTTTTCACATAAAAATGAGACGGCTGTTCCTGGTTATTATTCCGTTTGGCTTGATCGTTATCATGTCAAGGCGGAATTGTCGGCTACTCCACGTGCAGCCATACATCGGTATACTTTTCCTTCTCATGCACATTCTGGGTTTATCGTGGATATGGATTATTCCATACAACGGCAGAAAAATCTTGACATGGCATTGAATGTACTTAGTGATACAGAATTGTGTGGAAGTAAAGAAACGCAATATTGGGCTTCCAATCAGAAGATTTATTTTTATGCTAAATTTTCAAAACCATTTAGTTACACAATCGTTTCGGATACATTGACGGACAGGAATGGACAGTCTTTTCCACGTTGCAAAGCGCTTTTGCAATTTGCAACGGCGAAAGATGAGCAAGTAATGGTGAAGGTCGGAATTTCTGCGGTGGATATAGAAGGAGCAAAAAACAATGTAAATGCAGAAATCCCTGACTGGAATTTTGAGAAAGTAAAATCGGAAGCTTACTCTGCTTGGAATAATTATTTGTCGAAAGTGGAAATAACGACCACAGACAAAGATGAGGAAACAAAGTTTTATACGGCTTTATATCATACGGCAATCAGTCCGAACTTGTGTACGGATACAGATGGACGTTATTTAGGTATGGACCTTAAGGTGCACCAAGGTCGTATGGAAGAACCTGTTTATACTAATTTTTCTTTGTGGGATACATTCAGGGCACTTCATCCACTTTTATCAATTATTGCTCCTGATTTGAACAATCAGTTCATTAATTCGTTGTTATTGAAAAACCGTGAAGGAGGTATTCTTCCAATGTGGGACTTGGCATCCAATTATACGGGAACGATGATTGGTTATCATGCTGTCTCATTGCTTGCCGATGCTTATGTGAAAGGCTATGCAGATTTTGATTTGGATGAGGCCTATGGGGCCTGTTTGAGGGCTGCAGAATATAATACGATGGGTATACAATGTCCTTCTTCGGTGTTACCTTGTTTAATGCCTATGGCAAAATATTATAAGAATAAAATTGGATATATACCTTGTGACAGAGAGAATGAATCAGTGGCGAAGGCCTTGGAGTATGCGTATGATGATTTTTGCATTTCTATTTTGGCTGAAGCAGATAGTGATTTCAGAAATTATGAAAAATATAACAGATATGCGAAAGCTTATAAACTCTACTTCGATCCAGTTACCCGATTTATGCGTGGATTGGATTCAGAAGGAGAATGGCATACCCCTTTCAATCCTAGATCTTCGAATCACAGGAATGATGACTATTGTGAAGGGACAGCCTGGCAATGGACTTGGTTTGTGCCTCATGATATAGAAGGTTTAATTGATTTGATGGGAGGACAGCAAGCTTTTGTTGAAAAACTGGATTCATTGTTTACTGCAGATTCTACTATGGAAGGAAATTTGGTTTCTGCGGATATCACGGGATTGATTGGGCAATATGCACATGGGAATGAACCCAGTCATCATGTCATTCATTTATATAATTATGCAGGAAGACCTTGGAGAACCCAAGAGTTGGCAGATTATGTCTGCCGTAATCTGTATCGTAATACTCCGGATGGACTGACTGGCAATGAAGATTGTGGTCAGATGTCTGCGTGGTATGTTTTGAATGCAATGGGCTTTTATCAGGTATGCCCGGGAAAGCCGGTGTATTCTATTGGTAGACCTTTGTTTGATGAGACAGTCATCAAGCTTGCAGATGGAAAGCGTTTTGTGATTAAAGCAAAGAATAACTCGGTGAAAAATAAATATATAAAGTCGGCTGTTTTAAACCAGTGTCCATTACATACTCCATTCCTGACGCATGAAGACATCATGAAGGGAGGAATCTTGGAATTTGTAATGACCGATGTTCCCTCTGCATGGGGACAATAAGGTGCAAGTTGGGCAATACAATAACTGAGAATAAAGATCCTTAAATTTATAATATGATGAAAAATATACTGTGTTTTATATTGTTATGCGCAGGTTTGTTGCCTGTATTTTCGAGAGATTATACGGAATTTGTCAATCCTTTGGTGGGTACTCAGTCCACCTTTGAACTTTCTGCGGGAAATACTTATCCGGCGATAGCCCGTCCATGGGGGATGAATTTTTGGACTCCACAGACAGGAAAGATGGGCGACGGTTGGCAATATACGTATACAGCCAACCGTATTTGTGGCTTTAAGCAGACTCATCAGCCCAGTCCATGGATGAATGATTATGGTCAGTTTTCTATCATGCCGATAACTGGTGCTCCGGTTTTTGAAGAAGGGAAGCGGGCAAGTTGGTTTTCACATAAGGCTGAAGAAGTAAAGTCTTACTATTATAAGGTATATTTGGCGGATCATGACGTACAGGTAGAAGTCACTCCTACTGAGCGTGCAGCGATGTTTCGTTTTACGTTTCCGGAGAATCGCCATTCCTATGTGGTAGTGGATGCATTCCATAAAGGAAACTTCAAAGAAGCGCCTTATGTAAAAATAGATAAGGAGCATAATCGGATTGTGGGATATACCACTAGGAATAGCGGTGGTGTACCAGATAATTTCAAAAATTATTTTGTGGTGGAGTTTGACAAGCCATTTACTTATATGGCTACCGCTGCAGATACGGTTGTAGCTGAAAACGTATGTGAACTTCAGGCAGACCATTGTGGCGCTATTATAGGGTTTAGTACGCATAAAGGAGAAACTGTACATGCTCGTGTAGCTTCTTCTTTCATCAGTCTGGAGCAAGCGTTGTTGAATCTGGATGAACTGGGTGAGGATACCTTTGATACTTTGGTTGCGAAAGGAAGACAGTCTTGGAATGAAGTGTTGGGAAGAATTGAAGTGGATGGAGGAACGGTGGACCAATGTCGCACGTTCTATTCTTGTCTTTACCGTTCGCTGTTGTTCCCGAGAAAATTCTATGAAGTAAATGCCTCAGGAGAAATCGTACATTACAGTCCTTATAATGGAAAGGTATTGTCGGGATATATGTATACAGATACAGGTTTCTGGGATACATTCAGGTGTTTGTTCCCTTTATTGAACTTGGTGTATCCTTCTGTCAATAAAGAGATTCAGGAGGGATTGATGAATGCCTACAAGGAAAGCGGTTTTTTCCCTGAATGGGCAAGTCCAGGACACCGAGGTTGTATGATAGGAAATAATTCAGCTTCTGTATTGGTCGATGCATATTTGAAAGGCGTGAAGGTGGACGACGTTGCCACTTTGTATCAAGGCTTGTTGCATGGTGCCAATAGTGTACATCCACAGGTTTCTTCTACGGGTCGGTTGGGTTATGAGTATTACAATACCTTGGGATATGTACCCTATGATGTAAACATCAATGAGAATGCAGCTCGTACTTTAGAATATGCCTACGATGACTGGTGTATTTACCAGCTGGCAAAAGCGTTGAAACGTCCGAAAAAAGAAATAGAACTGTATGCGAAGCGTGCGATGAATTACCGGCACTTATTTGACAAAGAGACCTGTTTGATGCGCGGTAAGAATAAGGATGGAAAATTCATGGCGCCTTTTTCTCCTTTAAAATGGGGGGATGCCTTTACCGAGGGAAATAGTTGGCATTATTCGTGGTCGGTATTTCATGATCCGCAGGGGCTGATCGACCTGATGGGAGGAGAAACCAACTTTGTGACAATGTTGGATTCTGTATTTTCGGTTCCTCCTGTGTTTGATGACAGCTACTATGGACAGGTTATTCATGAAATTCGTGAGATGACCGTGATGAATATGGGCAATTATGCGCATGGCAATCAGCCTATCCAACACATGATTTATTTATATAATTATGCCCGTCAGCCCTGGAAGGCACAATATTGGCTGAGAAAAGTGATGGATACACTTTATTCGGCTACTCCCGATGGATATTGCGGTGACGAAGATAATGGTCAGACATCTGCATGGTATGTGTTTTCTGCATTGGGATTCTATCCCGTTTGTCCAGGGACAGAACAATACGTTCTAGGAACTCCTTTGTTTAAAAAAGCGGTATTACATTTGGAAAATGGAAAGAATGTGTGTATCTATGCAAATGAAAACTCTTCGGAAAATATGTATATTCATAGGATGGAATATAATAAAAAGGAATATACCCGAAACTATGTAACACATTCCGATTTGATGCAAGGGGGAACAATTGATTTTCAGATGTCATCTGTTCCTAACTATGAAAGAGGAATACAAATGGACGACGTCCCTTATTCCTTCTCAATTGAAAGAAAAAACCTTAAAAAATAATCTGATATGAATCATACAAGAAAAAAATCACCGATATCATGGGTTCCTACGGCTTATTTTGCCATGGGACTTCCTTTTGTGGTATTGAATATGGTTACCGTATTGATGTTCAAGGGCCTGGAAGTGGATGACAAATTGATAACCTTTTGGACTTCATTGATTCTTTTGCCTTGGACATTGAAACCTTTGTGGAGTCCCTTTTTGGAATTGTTCCGCACAAAGAAATTTTTTGTAGTAGTGACCCAATTGGTTACAGGAGTCACATTTGGGTTGGTTGCATTTTCATTGGGCCTTTCCCATTTCTTCAGTGTATCAATTGCTTTGCTGGCTGTAATCGCTTTCAGTGGAGCCACTCATGACATCGCTTGTGACGGAGTATATATGAGTGAACTTTCCAATGAAGACCAGGCAAAATTTATAGGATGGCAAGGAGCTTTTTATAATATTGCTAAAATCATAGCTACGGGAGGCTTGGTATATCTTGCAGGATACCTCATTGAAGCGAATGCGGAGGCAGGTTCTTTGGAAGCCAGCAAGAAAGCTTGGATGATTATTCTGCTGATATTGTCGGGGACTATGATACTTTTGGGAATCTATCACTATTTTGCATTGCCTTCTACTCAGAATGTAAAAGTAAAAAAGATAGAAAGAAACAATAAAGAGGTCTTGAAAGAACTGGGACAAGTGTTGATGGATTTCTTTCGTAAGACGCATATTGTGTATTATATCTGTTTTATCATCTTATATCGTTTTGCCGAAGGTTTCGTTATGAAAATTGTACCTCTTTTTTTGAAGGCAGATCGTACGATGGGAGGACTGGGGCTGAATGAAAAAGAAATAGGCCTTTATTATGGAACCTATGGGGCTGCCGCATTTGTTTTAGGATCTTTGCTGGCAGGATATTACATTGCACGTAGGGGATTGAAAAACACCTTGTTTACTTTGTGCTGCATTTTCAACCTTCCTTTTGTTGTGTATGCCTTGTTTGCTTATTTACAGCCAGAAAGTGGTTGGGTTATATGCGCAGGGATTGTGTTTGAATACTTTGGATACGGTTTTGGCTTTGTCGGTCTTACTTTGTTTATGATGCAGCAGGTTGCACCGGGCAAGCATCAGATGGCTCATTATGCTTTTGCTTCAGGCATCATGAATTTTGGTGTAATGATTCCCGGAATGCTGAGCGGATGGGTATGTGAGAGTCTAGGAAACTGGTTTGATAAACCTGGAGGATACGAACCTTTTTTTATCTTTGTACTCATAGCCACCATCCCTGCTTTCTTGATTACTTATTTCATTCCGTTTAAGTATGATAATGCTGGAAATTTGATAAAAGGTGAACGAGAATATATAAATTAATTATAAAAATATAGAATATGGAAAAGACTTTTGTAATGCCGTGGGAAGAACGTCCGGCAGATTGTAAGGAGGTGATGTGGCGATATTCCAAGAATCCTGTCATTGGGCGGTATCAGATACCTACATCGAACAGTATTTTCAATAGTGCGGTGGTACCTTTCAAGGATGGGTTTGCTGGTGTGTTCCGTTGCGACAACCGGGCTGTGCAGATGAATATCTTTGCAGGTTTCAGTAAGGACGGTATCCACTGGGAAATCAATCATGAACCTATTAAGTTTCAACCCGGAAACACCGATATGATTGAGTCGGAATATAAATACGACCCTCGTGTTACTTGGATTGAAGACCGTTATTGGATTACATGGTGTAACGGCTATCACGGCCCTACCATCGGCATCGGCTATACCTTCGATTTCAAGGAATTCTATCAGTGTGAGAATGCTTTCTTGCCTTTCAACCGCAACGGTGTGCTTTTCCCGCAGAAAATTAACGGTAAATATGCCATGTTGAGCCGTCCGAGCGACAACGGGCATACTCCTTTCGGGGATATCTATATCAGCTACAGTCCCGACATGAAATACTGGGGCGAGCACCGCTGTGTGATGAAAGTGACACCCTTCCCGGAGAGCGCTTGGCAGTGTACGAAGATTGGAGCCGGTTCCGTACCATTCTTGACCGAAGAGGGCTGGCTGATGTTCTATCATGGTGTCATCACCACCTGCAACGGTTTCCGCTACTCCATGGGAGCTGCTATTCTGGATAAGGACCATCCGGAAAAGGTGCTTTATCGCACCCGCGATTATCTGCTGGCTCCTGCAGCTCCTTATGAACTGCAGGGCGATGTGCCCAATGTGGTGTTCCCGTGTGCAGCTCTTCAGGACGGGGAAAGAGTGGCAGTGTATTACGGTGCGGCAGATACAGTGGTTGGAATGGCTTTCGGCTATATCTCTGAAATCATTGATTTTGTAAAACGTACTTCTATTGTGTAAACATAAATTATGACAGGCTGTCCCCATAGTCTTCAGACCAGGGGATAGCCTTTTATTTTCTAAGCCTATGAAAAAACTAATTGCATGTCTGAATTTTTTGTTCGTTGGGGTGTGCCTACATGCCCAGGAGCCAGTAGATTATGTCGACCCGTTTATTGGGACCACTAATTTCGGTACGTGTAATCCGGGAGCTGTGTGTCCGAACGGCTTGATGTCGGTCGTTCCATTCAATGTGATGGGTTCGGCAGACAACAAGTATGACAAGGATGCCCGCTGGTGGTCTACGCCCTACGACTATACGAACAGCTATTTTACGGGACTGTCTCATGTTAATCTGAGTGGGGTGGGGTGTCCTGAATTAGGGTCTCTGCTATTGATGCCTACCACCGGGGAACTGGATGTGGATTATCATCACTATGGCAGCAAGTATGAGAAGGAAGCCGCTTCACCGGGATACTACAGCCTGCAACTGACGAAATACAAAGTGAAGGTGGAAGCTACTTCTACCCTGCGGACAGGATTGACTCGTTTCACTTTCCCGAAAGGAAAAAGCCACATCCTGATGAATTTGGGAGAGGGACTGACCAATGAGTCGGGAGCCTATCTGCGCCGGGTGAACGACCGGGAGATAGAAGGAATGAAACTGTTGGGCACTTTCTGTTATAATCCGCAGGCTGTTTTTCCCATTTATTTCGTGATGCGAATCAACAAGGCTCCGCAACAGACAGGGTATTGGAAATTCCAGCGCAAGATGAACGGCATAGAGGCTGAATGGGACAAAGACAACGGAAAATACAAGTTGTACACGCAGTACGACCGTGATTTGGCCGGTGATGACATCGGTGCATGGTTCACCTTCGACACGGAAGAAAACGAACAGATAGAAGTGGCTGTGGGTGTTTCTTTTGTCAGCATGGAGAATGCCCGTCAGAACCTGGAAGCCGAGCAGCATGGAGCCGGTTTCGATGAAATCCATGCCAGTGCCCGTAACAAGTGGAACGACGACTTGAGCCGCATCACTGTGGAAGGGGGTACGAAGGCACAGAAAACTGTGTTCTACACCGCCTTGTATCACACCTTGATTCATCCGAACCTCTTGCAGGATGTGAACGGAGAATATCCGGCAATGGAAACGGGAGAAACCAAGACTACGAAAAACAACCGCTATACGGTGTATTCGTTGTGGGACACGTACCGCAACCTGCATCAGCTGATGACATTGGTGTATCCGGAGCGTCAGATTGATATGGTGCGTACCATGATTGACATGTACAAAGAGCATGGATGGCTGCCCAAGTGGGAACTCTACGGACGGGAAACCCTCACCATGGAAGGTGACCCTAGTCTGCCGGTCATTGTGGACACGTGGATGAAAGGTTTGCGTGATTTCGACATGGAAACTGCTTACGAAGCCATGCGGAAGTCGGCCACCCTGCCTGGAAAGGACAATTTGATGCGCCCAGACAACGACGACTATATGAGCAAGGGGTATGTACCTTTGATGGAGCAGTTCGACAATTCCGTGTCGCATGCGCTGGAATATTACATTGCCGACTATGCCCTGTATACACTGGCCAAGAGCTTGGGAAAGAAAGCCGATGCCGACTTGTTCTACAAGCGCTCCATGGGCTATAAGCATTATTATTGCAAGGAGTTTGGTACTCTTCGTCCCATCTTGCCCGATGGAACGTTCTATTCTCCGTTCGACCCGCTGCAAGGACAGAACTTTGAACCTAGCCCGGGCTTCCATGAAGGAAATTCCTGGAACTACACTTTCTATGTGCCTCACGATGTAAAAGGGCTGGCCCGATTGATGGGCGGACAGAAAAAGTTTGTCGACAAGCTGCAGATGGTATTCGACAAAGGCTATTACGATCCGGCCAATGAACCGGACATAGCTTATCCTTACCTGTTCAGCTACTTCAAGGGCGAAGAATGGCGTACCCAGAAAACGGTGCGTGAACTGTTGGCCAAGTATTTCACTCCCAAACCTGACGGTATTCCCGGAAACGACGATGCCGGTACCATGTCAGCCTGGGCCGTATTCAGCATGATGGGCCTTTATCCCGATTGTCCGGGCGTACCGGAATACACGCTGACCGACCCGACTTTCGACCGGATTACCATCCGTCTGAATCCTGATTTTTATGGAAAGGATAAATTGATCATTGAAAAGAAGGAAAGTGGCTCACCGGAAGGGTACATACAAAAAATAGAACTTGGTGGAAAAAAATGTAATTACAGAATTAATCACGCTGAGTTAATAAAGGCCGGAACATTGATTTTTTATAAATAAGTTTTTTTTATAAGGTTTCAATCAGCATTGTTGCAAGGTTTTAGGAACTTGGTGACAATGCTGATTTTTTATTGGAAAAGATTTTAGAAGAAAGAAAGAGCATAAAGCGTAAAAAAAATGAAGGAAGAGTAAGTGTTTTGAGTGTATGTAATTGTTATATGCAAGTAAAATCAAAACAAAAAATACTATGATGTTTAACCTTAAAAAGAAAATCATTTCGAACAAGAATTCGTTACTTGGTTCGAGAAAACTTCTCAGAGCGTTATTGATTGCCGCATTGGCAGTACCGCCGTTTCAGGTCTCGTTTGCTCAGTTTACCCTCTCTTTATCCAATTCCAATTTAGGGACGGTGATAAGGCAAATTAAAACCCAGTCAAATTATCGTTTCTTTTATGATGATGAGCTTGCGGCTATTCCTGTGGCTTCGTTGAAAGTTTCTAATTCATCTTTGACCAATGTGCTTGATAAAGCGCTGAGTGGGAAGGGAATAACCTACAGGATTGACGATAATGTAGTCTATTTGTCCAGGACGTCAAAGGAAAAAACAACGGAGCCCCGTTCGACGCAACAGCAAAAAACTGTATCTGGTAAGATTACTGATTTAAAAGGAGAGCCTTTGATTGGGGTTACGGTTTTAGAAAAAGGTACTACCAATGGTACAATTACAGATTTTGATGGAAACTATAGTTTGAGTCTGTCTAATCCCAATGCCGTGCTTCAGTTTTCTTATGTAGGTTATAAGTCTATTGAACTTGTTGCCAATAAACCGATGTTGGATGTGTCTTTGAGTGAGGATACAGAAGTGCTTGAAGAGGTTGTTGTCACTGCTTTAGGTATCAAGCGTTCTGAAAAGGCTTTGTCTTATAACGTACAGCAAGTCAATGCGGATGATATTACTACGAATAAAGATGTCAACTTTGTTAATTCTTTGAGTGGTAAGGTTGCGGGTGTGAATATTAATGCGTCATCTTCAGGTACAGGTGGAGCTTCAAAAGTGGTAATGCGTGGTGCTAAATCCATTATGCAGTCTTCCAATGCGCTTTATGTGATTGATGGAGTTCCTATGTATGCAGGTGCCAATGAGGGAGATACGGAATTTGGTTCTCAGGGAACGACAGAGCCGATTGCAGATATTAATCCGGAAGATATTGAGTCAATGTCTGTGTTGACGGGTGCGGCAGCAGCTGCTTTGTATGGTTCAGATGCCGCCAATGGGGCAATTGTTATTACCACCAAAAAAGGCAAGGAAGGCCGTATAAGAATTACAGTGAATAGTAACACGGAGTTTTCTAATCCATTTGTGATGCCTAAATTTCAAAATCGTTATGGTACAGGTAGTTCCAAGTCTTCTACAAACGTAGATAGAAGTTGGGGACCTCTGCTGGGCGATGTAAATCGTTATGGCTATGACCCCCGTTCAGATTATTTTCAGACGGGTATTACGGGAACGGAAAGCATTTCACTTTCAACGGGAACCGAAAAAAATCAGACATACGCATCTGCATCTGCAGTAAACTCAAAAGGTATAGTTCCAAACAATAAATACAATCGTTATAATTTTACATTTCGTAATACCACTTCGTTTCTTGGCGATAAGATGACGTTGGATGTGGGTGCGACTTATGTTCGTCAGAATGATCGCAACATGACTAACCAAGGTACATACAACAACCCACTTGTTGGTGCTTATTTGTTTCCACGTGGAGGTGATTGGGAGGACATAAAAATGTATGAACGTTATGATGTCGTACGTAAAATAAATACTCAGTATTGGCCTGCTGGTGATGCAGCAATGACCATGCAGAATCCTTATTGGATTAACTATCGAAATTTACGTGAGAACGTGAAGGATCGTTATATGCTTAATGCTAGTTTGAATTATAAGATTCTGGATTGGTTAAGTGTCTCAGGACGTGTCCGTTTGGATAACTCAATTAATGATTATACGGAAAAGTTTTATGCTTCTACCAATACACAGCTGACAGAAATGTCTACTCGTGGTTTATATGGCATCACTAAATCAAGCGAAAAGCAATTATACGCAGATTTTCTTGTAAATATCAATAAATCATTTGGTGAAGATTGGAATCTGCAAGCCAATATTGGTGGGTCGTTTACTGATATGCGTTATGATTTAATGAAGGTTCGTGGTCCTATTTCCGATGGTTCAATTGAAGGTGAAAAGGTCGGTTTGACTAATGGCTTTTATATTCAGAACTTGAGTCCGACCAAGACAGAACGTTTACAGGAAGGATGGCGGGAACAGACTCAGTCTCTGTTCGCTTCTGCTGAATTGGGTTATAAGAGTACTTACTATCTGACTCTTACTGGACGTAACGACTGGCCTTCACAATTGGCTGGACCTAATTCACATAATTCTAGTTTCTTTTATCCCTCGGTCGGAGTGTCTGTAGTACTTTCAGAACTTATGCCCAATTTGAATAGAGATTTATTATCCTATATGAAACTGCGCGCTTCTTTTGCTTCTGTAGGTGTGGCGTTCCCTCGTTATATTGCTAATCCATTGTACGAATGGAATAAAGAGAATGGCCAGTGGAGTAGTACAACTCAATATCCGGTATATGATTTAAAACCGGAAAGAACGGAGTCATGGGAAGTGGGATTGACTGCACGTTTCCTAAAGTATTTTGATTTGGATGTAACGTATTATAATACATTGACAAAGAATCAGACATTCAATCCTGATCTGCCCGTTTCTGGATGGTCTAAACTTTATATTCAGACGGGTGCGGTCAGAAACCAAGGTGTAGAATTGTCTTTGGGCTTCAAGAATACTTGGAATAAATTTACATGGGAATCTAATTATACTTTTTCTACAAACCACAATAAGATTGAGACATTAGCAGACAATGCGATTAATCCTGCCACAGGTGAAAAATTCTCTATTGAAACCTTGAATATGGGTGGCTTGGGAGAAACCCGTTTCCTGTTGAGAGAAGGAGGTACAATGGGAGACCTTTATTCATTGATTGATTTGAAACGTGATGATAATGGTAAGATTTATGTGGATAAGAATGGAAATGTTGCAACTGAAACGATTCAGAATTCTGCAGATTATATTAAACTGGGAAGTGTGCTTCCTAAAGCTAATATGGCATGGAGAAATAGTTTTAGTTGGAATAACTTCCATTTTGGTTTCCTCATTTCTGCACGTTTAGGTGGGGTTGTATTTTCTCGTACGCAAGCTGTATTGGATGACTTTGGCGTATCTGAAGCATCTGCTATAGCTCGTGATAATGGACCGATAATGTTGAATGGAGTGGATCAGGTTTCTCCCGAAAGTTGGTATAATGCGATTGGTGGAGGAACCTCTGTACCTCAGTATTATACATATTCTGCCACTAATGTACGGTTACAGGAAGCTTCCATTGGATATACTTTCCCGAGAAAATGGCTGAAGAATATTTGCGATATTACAGTCTCTCTTGTAGGACGTAATCTTTGGATGATTTATAATAAGGCTCCATTTGATCCTGAATCAGTTGCTTCTACAGGGAATTTCTATCAGGGCATTGACTATTTTATGATGCCTTCATTGCGTAACTATGGTGTGAGTTTAAGCTTTAAATTTTAAATGAAGAAAGTATGAAAAAGCTAATAAATAAAATAATTTTAGGATCTCTTGTGCTGGTTTCAGCTTCTTGTACAGGAGATTATTTGGAAATAAATTCTAATCCTTATCAACCGGGAGATTTAACGGCTGATGATTATGCGTTGGGAGCTTCTATGAATAATCTGGCAGGCTGTGTGGTTTCGGCCGACGTGAATACAGCACAATTTACGGATTGTTTGTTGGGTGGACCAATGGGAGGATACTTTGCAGATTCAAACAGTGGATGGGCCAATACCATATCGATGTATAATGCAAAAGATGATTGGACACGTGTTTTTTTAAAGAGTGATAAGATTATTCCGATTCTTTACACAAATTTGAACTTTGTACAGCGGTTGTCGGAAGAATCCTCTAATCCGGTTCCAATGGCTGTAGCTACTATTATTAAGGTTGCTGCCATGCATAGGGTTACAGATACTTATGGTCCTATTCCTTATTCCAAGATAGGAAAGGACGGTTCGATTACAACTCCATACGATTCACAAAAAGATGTATATTATCAATTTTTTGATGAATTAAGTCAATCTGTAAAAGTGTTGAAGGAAAACAGTGAGTTAAGTTTGTCTCCCACTGCAGACTATGTGTATGGGGGTGATTTAAAGAAGTGGATAAAATTTGCAAACTCCTTGAAACTTCGTCTGGCAATGCGTTTGGTGTATGCGGATTTGGATAAAGCTAAAGCTATGGCGGAGGAAGCTGTTAACCCTGATAATGGCGGAGTAATTGAATCAAATGCAGATAATGCAAAATGGGATTATTTTAGAACCAGTCCTAATCCGATTTACACTGCCACACGGTATAATCAGGCCGATGGTTGTGAAACTGGTGGAGATACTCATGCAGCAGCAGATATTATTCTTTATATGAATAATTATAATGATCCAAGAAAAGATAAATATTTTGTGAAGTCTGAATTTAGTGGTAATGATTATGTCGGGTTACGTCGGGGCATTGTAGTTCCTGCTTCTAAAGTTACACGTCAGTATTCAGGAGTCAATGTGAAACCAACTGACCCTATTTATTGGATGAATGCAGCTGAAGTTGCATTTCTGCGTGCAGAAGGGAAAGCCGTTTTTAATATCAATACAGGTTCTAAGTCTCCGAAAGAATATTATGAAGAGGGTGTTAGACTTTCTTTTGAACAATGGGGAGTAGAAGGTGTTGATACTTATCTAAATAATAACTATTCCACTGTAGGATATTATTCAGACCCAACAGGTGAAAACTCTTATCAGCAATTATTGACAAACGTTTCAGTAAAATGGGACGATGGAGTGTCATTGGATGAGAAACAAGAACGGATTATTATCCAGAAGTGGATTGCAAACTGGATGTTGGGTAATGAGGCATGGGCTGACTATCGCCGTACAGGATATCCTAAGTTAATTCCGGCATCAGCTGATGGAAACAGAAGTAATGGAGTTGTCGATTCCAATAAAGGGGCACGTAGAATGCCATTTCCGCAAGATGAGTATATCAGCAATAAAGATAATATTCAAGAAGCAGTCACTTTGTTGGGGGGCTTAGATAACATGGGTACAAATGTATGGTGGGATTGTAAATCCAAATAAAAAGAATTTTTATGATGAAAAATATGTATAGAAAAGCCATATTGGCTCTAGGAATAGTTGCTTTGTTTCAGTCATCATGCAGTGACTGGACAGATCCGGAAAGTTTGTCAATGGATTATGCGACAATAGAAACTCAGAATCCAGAATTGTATGAAAATTATTTGAAGGATTTGCGTGAATATCGTGCTTCTGAGCATCAGTTGGTTTATGCATGGTTTGATAATAGCGAAAAAGTGCCTTGCTCAAGAGCGCATCATCTTACCGACCTTCCTGATAGCATTGATGTAGTAGGGTTGATTTATCCTGATCGGCTGACCAATATGGAAATAGGAGAGATTAAAGCAATACGTGAGGATAAAGGGATGAAGGTTATTTATACGATTGATTATGATAAAATTAAATCGGCTTATAATGATAAAGTTCTTAGTGCTTCTAATGAAGAACCTTTTTCAAAGGACTTCCGGCCTTTCCTTACGGATAGTTTAACATATGCCCTGAGTCTTGCAAGTAAATATAACTATGATGGAATTTGCATCAGTTATACAGGAAAGTCATCGTTGCATATGGCTGAGAATGAATTGAGAGAATATAAGCAGAATGAAAATTGCTTTATGGAGATAATTTCCGACTGGATGGAAAGAACAGGTGATAAATATTCTTTGGTTTTTCAAGGATATCCGCAGAATGTGTTGTCTGAGAATGCTGTTGTTTTGGATAAAAGTTCTATTCTTTTCATTTCAGGATTGGAGGCCAATTCGACCTCAGAACTGGCTTCCCTATTGACAAAAGGATATATAGAGAAGTACAAAGACCATTATGGTATTTCTGTGATAGGAATTCCACTTAAGAATTCGGATAGACATTATATGATGGGTGATGTATTGGCTGTCAACGCAGTAGCTGAATGGGCCTCTGTACCTCAAAGTGGACTGAATATATGTGCTGTGGGGGCGTATGATGTATCTGGAGATTACTTCTCTGCCGATTCAAATTATAAGAATATTCGTAATATGATTTCTATTTTAAATCCATCCATTAAATAAGGAGGTAATAATATGAAAATACATTCAGTTTTATTTTATATAGCATTGATACTTTTTGCTGGCGGATTTACTTCTTGTCAGGAAGATTTGGAGAATTATGATGCTAAGATTTATAATTCATCCGATATCGTTTCACGTTTCTTTATTGAAGAAGAGACAGATATGGAGTCTAGATTTGTTCAGGCTTCTATTGCAAAGCAATTGGATGTAGATGTGACTTTTTCCTTTGCTGCCGATGCTTCATTAGTGAACGAATATAATGCAATTTATTCAGACAATGCCACTATGTTGCCATCTGATTGTTTTGAAATACCTGAGCCGGTTGCTAAGGTGTCTGCAGGTAAGGTTATATCAAACGAAGTAGAAGTGGTATTTAAGAACTTAAAGACATTAGATAAGACTCGGACATACGTGCTGCCGGTCACTATTCAGAAATCGAGTATTGATGTGCTTGCTAGTAAACGCACTACTTATTTTGTGTTGAAAGAGGCTTCTTTGATAAACTTTTCGGCTAATTTGAAGGAGAATAATATCAGAGTGAATTTCCATGATGCAACTCCATTGAAGAACTTGACGGCACTAACAGCAGAAGCATTAGTCAAAATTGATGCTTTTGCAGACGGAAGAGGTTCCAATATCAGTACAGTGATGGGAGTGGAGAACCATTTCTTGATTCGTTTTGGGGATACAGCTCCGAACAATCAACTTCAAATTGCAACAAAGAATGAAAAACTTACTTCGTCTGATTGGGTTTGTAAGACAGGAAAGTGGACCCATATTGCCGTTACTTATAATCAGTCAACTAAAACAGTGCAGGTTTATATCGATGGGAAGAAGCGTACGGAGCAGGTGTTCTCTTCTTTTAGTGGTCCTGTAGACTGGGGCAAATATTTTGAGGAGGAGTCTGGTGATGAGACTCGTAGTTTTTGGATTGGTTATTCATACGAGAGTAGCCGTTATCTGGATGGAGATATCTGTGAATGCCGTGTATGGAATAAGGTTCTGACGGAAGAAGAAATAAATTCAGAAAATCATTTCTATAAAGTGAATCCGACTTCAGATGGTTTAGTGGCCTATTGGAAATTCAATGAAGGGAAAGGAACTGTAATCAAAGACTATTCATCTTATGGCAATGATGGCAAAGCTTCCAATGGATTAGTGTGGAATGCGATAGAGTTACCGATTAAAAAATAAAAACAAGATTTATGAAGCGAATTGAAATGAATAAAATAATCGGCATGTTCTGTATGTCGATATTAATGGGGATAGGATTCTCAGCCTGTTCTGAATCAGAGATAGATTTGAAGCCTTTGGATGAAAGTCGTTATGAGATTACAGGTAACCAAAATGGATATTTTACGGATGAGGCAGGGAAACAGGATTTTTCTGTAGTGGAACTTCGTACAGGAAATTCTTTCACACTGAATCTGTATCTGAATGCAACGAAAAAGTCAGATGTGGCCAGTGAAGTTAAGTTGACATACGATCAGTCTATATTGGATACTTATAATGCGGCTACTGATAATAAATATGAAACTTTTCCGCAAGATGCCGTGTCACTGGACTCCGGGGGGAATATAACTCTGTCTGAAGGTCAACAGCATTCAAGTGCTTTGAGTGTAAATTTCAAGGCTGTAGACGGATTAGCGGAAGGTACAACTTATGTCATTCCTTTGAAGGCCAGTGTAGTATCTGGTTCTTTAAAGTTTACAGAAAGTCATCAGGGCTATCTAATATTCGTTACTATACAGAAGAATTTAGGAGACTGTGATAAAGGAGGATGTAAAGTCTATACATGTGTTGAAACGAATGATACAAATCCATTGAACAATCTTTGTTTCACTCTGAAAAACTCAGGAAAGTACTTGTTTGATGGTATTATATTATTCTGTGATAACTTGATTCTGGATGCAGCTACGGGTACAGTACATGCAGGTGTAAATGATAACATTGTTTATTTGTTAAATCATCGCGAGAAGTATCTTAAGCCATTGCAGGACCGTGGAATGAAAGTTATTTTGGGTATAGAAGCTTATCATACTCATGCCAGTGTGGCTAACTTGTCTGAAGAAACGGCTCGCGCTTTTGCACGTGAATTAAAGATAATGTGTGATATGTATCATTTGGATGGCATATTCTATGATGATGAGTATGACGCTCCTCAGATTCCAACTCCTCCAGGTTTTGTGGAAAAGTCTCCAGAAGCTGCGGCAAGATTAATGTATGAAGTGAAGAAACTGATGCCTGATCGCTTGAATATTTCTTACATATTGGGTAATTTGCGTGATTTGAGTTCTGAGGGATGCTTTTTTACAGATGAGGCAGGAGTCAAACAAGGGCCTTCGTATTATGTGGATTATACCTATTCTGATTATGGAGCCTTCCCAAATGAGGAAGATTTGACAAATACTTATCCCGGACTGCCTAAGAATCGGTGGGGAATGTATTCGCAGCAATTTTCATCAGGGTATTGGGCTACGGATGAAAAATTGCAAACAATAAAAGAGAATAAGGGTATTCATTTTCTTTTTGCGTATGATCCGTTTAGAAGTACTTTTAGTGTCGATAAAAATGGATCTACTCAGCAAAAGGCATTGCAGAAGATAGCCACAATCTTGTTTGATGATGAAGCTGTGTATGATAATAATCCTTATAGAAAAGATTGGTAAAATATTAAAGAAAAAAGAGTATGAAAAAGTTTTTATATATGATGTGTCTCGGAATTGTGGGATTTGCCTCATGTTCTGAGGAAGAACTGAAACGTCCAGATAGTAGCTTGTGGGAAGTGGCACAGACAGAACAGACTGGAGGTTCTCAATTAAAAGTGGAAGAGGATTTTGTAGGTGTCATAAAGAGTGAGACAAAGCAAGTTCAAATAGTGGAAGGCGCAGGTGACTACCGGGTTATGGTGCTTGACCCTGATATCGTTGAAGCCTCGGTAGAAGGTAATACAATTATTGTGAAAGGTAAAAATTATGGCCAAACTGAGATTGTAGTTTCGGATAAAGAGGGGCATTATAAAAATATAAAGCTGGATGTTTATAAGACAGACCGACTTGAGTTAGCATCTGAACAATTGGATTTGGCTCTACCATTTGGGAAACCCTCTGAGTCAATTCTTGATATTATTTCAGGTAATGGAGGATATACGTTATCATCTTCTGATAAGGATGTGGTAACTGTAGCATTGGCTGCGGATAATCCTGAAAGAATTGTGATTTCTGCGAAGTCCGCAGGGAAGGCTGAAATTACGGTTACAGATTATAAAGGGTTAAGTGCTAAAGTACAAGTAAATGTGACAGTGACGGATACTCCTTTTACTGAACAGCAAATAGAGGCAATAAAGTCTGAAACGGAGGTGAAATATATGCTTGGAACTGATAACTATTGGAATTTGATTGATAGTTCTGTTAGACAAACATTGTCTGGAAGTGGTTTCTCTTTTGATTTTGTGCATTATAATCCTGGATATGGTATTCAATACCGAGGACGTCAGTATTATTTATTGGTGGTTACTTTTGATAAAAAAATAGACTATACGTTAGGTAAAAAAGAAGGAGGAAAACTATATGTAAAAAATAATAAGGTCTTTATTTTGCAAGGTGTAGATTGTACTTTTGAGGTGATTCAGCATAAAGACGGTAAAGTATGGGCTACTTTCTATCATGTCGATCAGAAGAGTGGAGATGTATATTCTGGTTATATGATATTTAAAGAGTAACTGATAGTCTGATTTGAGTTAGAAATCGGTTATACTTCCTGTTACTTTGGTGTATAGGCCGGTTTCTACTCTATCGTTTGGAAGAACGGATAGTCACCTCACAAGATACCCTAAAAATCAGCATGGCGAATGGAGGCGGTCAGGCAGTCAGTTTCTTACCCTTCTGACCGTACGACGTACGACGAAGATGCTGACTTCGTATAAAATAACAATAGGGAATGTGACAATCAGCATGGTAAACACGTCTGAGGTAGGAGTGATGATGGCAGCTATAATCATTGCGACCACCCAGGCGTGTTTTCTGTATCGTGCCATGAAGTCGGCAGAAAGAATGCCGAATCGGGCCAGTAGCCATGTCAGAATGGGTATCTCGAATGTGATGCCCATCATCAGACTCAGCATGTTCAGCGTGTCGATGTAAGAACTGAGCAGGATGGTGTTTTCCACTTCCTGACTCACCTGGTAGCTGGACAGGAAACGGAACGTGAAGGGGAAAATCAGAAAATAGCTGAACAGCACTCCTGTCAGAAACAGCAGGTAACCCCAGAATACCAGCCGACGGGAATATTTCTTTTCATTCTGATATAATGCCGGCGAGATAAAATGAAACAGTTGGTAAAGAATATAAGGAGATGCCAGTAAGATGCCGGCATAGAATGACACACTCATGTGTGTTAGAAATTGTCCGGAGAGCTGGGTGTTGATGAGCTTTACCGGTAAGTTCTCTACTTCCAGTCCGGGGATATGAAGTACCTGCCCGATCCATGCGAAGAAGCGATACGTGCAGAAATTACTTTCTTTGGGAGCAAGAATCACGTCAAAAAGTTCGTCTTTGAAACAGAAGGCCAGTAGCATGAGTAGGACAACGGCGCATGCGATATGGATAATCGTCTTGCGCAGTACATCCAGATGGTCCCAAAAGGTCATCTCTGTGGGTTGGGTTGGTTTCACAGCTGTTATTTCTCCTTTTTCTCGTTGGATGCGACTTCTTCTTTCTTTTCGTTGGTGTCTTTCGGGTCCTCATCCATTCCGTTCATGCCATCCTTAAAGTTTTTCACTCCTTTTCCAAGGCCTTTCATCAGTTCGGGAATTTTCTTCCCGCCGAATAACAGCAGGATAATCAGGATGATGAACAATAATTCCTGGGTTCCGATGCCCATAAACAATAATGTCGTATTCATGTATTTATAAATGAATGGTTTGCTTTCTGTTGATTCTCTTACAAAAATATGGATTGTTTTTTATCTGCGCAAATGCAATGGCACTGCCGTGGCTGTTTTTCAACAAATATGATAGGATTTGGTACATTTTTAGGGCTTCCCTTGTGATTTTTTCCTTTTCTCCCGTCATTTTCTCTGTTTCACACTATGGGATTTGTATCCCACACTGTGAAATATATATCCCACACTGTGGTTTTTGTATCCCACAGTGTGAAACAGAGAAATCTCTTTGATGTTTGAAAGAAAATGCAGGTAGGAATAAAAAAATCCTCCGGGAACATCAAAAAGACATTTCCCGGAGGATTTCTGCTGTTCTTATGGGGTAATACTTATTTCTTTGTCAGTGATACATTGTCAATCAATGCTTTGGAGTCTTTTGTCTGAAGCTGGATGACAATTACGAAATCGCCCAGTGTGCTGTCGGATACGGGAGCTTCAGTCACTGTACCGCCTTTGTCTTCTACACCCTTGATGCTGGCAAATGCATTGACGGTTTTTGAGAAGTCGAAAGTGGCTGATACTTTTGACCATCTGCCTGCCTTTTTGATGATGCGGCTGAAAGCTGCTGCCGACTGGTTCTTGGTAGATTCGTCATTGATGTCGAAACCTTCACGCATGATGAACAGGTTTTCAGTCTTGGCATCACGGATGAAGAAACGTACCTGTGCATTGTCTGACAGTGCTTTCATGTCGAAAGAAAGTGTATAGACTGCTTTCTCTGCACCTTTGATGCGCTGTCCCAGATAAGCTTTGTACCAAGAGTTGTCGGTTGTATTTTCAATCTGTACAGCGTTTCCGTGCTTTTCGTCATCGGTAACCGGACTGATAGTTGTGGCACCGTTAGTCTTGTCAAATGCAAACCAGTCTTCTGTAGAAGGAATGGATGCATAAGTCTTTTCATTATTCAACGGAGTGTCGAAGTTTCCATTCTTTACCAAATTTTGTGCGTGAACTCCCATTGCCAGGAAGGCCATTGCTGCTACTACAAAAACTTTTTTCATATTGTTTACACGATTATTTGATTTATTGGTACAAATATAGTAAAACCTTCAAATATACAACGCGATTTTTTTGATAGTTTATAGTTTTAAAATACCCTCTAAGGTAAAAAGTTAAGAAATTTTCTTCGTATTTCTTATAATAATCAATAATGTCAGTTTAAAAAGCTGCTTCCAGTGGCTTTATGCAAGAATGTAAATCACTGGAAGCGGTGGGAATATAAATGGATTATTATTTAAACTTGAGGCAGAGAGTCTGTACGACTTCTGCGCCTTTGTTCATTCCCCTGGCTTTGATTCGGACAACAGCCTGGCCTTTCTTGCCGTTAGAACGTATGACGGACAGTGCACGACCTTTCCATAAATGATGTGTCTGGTCGAAAGTGGGGTCTACGTCTTTGATGTCTGCGTTGCCTAAAGCTTGCAAAGTGCCTGCTCCTTGTACGGAAACAGACAGAAGATTATCGGCTATTGGGACTATATGACCGGCTTCATCAATTGCTTCTATTACCAGGAAGGAGAGGTCTTGTCCGTCGGCATGCAGTACCTCTCTGTCGGCTGTCAGACGAAGAAAGACTGGAGCACCGGCGGTAGACAAAGTGGTGGTTTCCATTACTTTTCCGTCGCGTAGACCTTCTGCTTTCAGCACTCCCGCTTTGTAAGGCAGTGAGAAGATGGCTTTCATTTCGTTGACGGACTTTTCTGCTATCAGTTGGTTGTCCAGATAAAGGCGGACTGTGGGGTAATGGGAATAGACTTCCACTTCAATGGGTTTGTTCTCATGGCCGGGCCAGTTCCAACATTCAAATGTGGGCCAGGTAGACCAGGAGGTAGTCCGTATCTTGCCTTTGTATCCGTCGGGTTCTTTGACGGCAATGTATAGATGTTCCTTCCCGTTTTCATTCCAGAGCATGGAACGGTAATGGCTGATGGGTTTGCGTTGGCCGGTCAGATCAATGTCTCCGCAATAGGAGGCATGCCATGGATAGAGCGGGCGATGGTAGTGTTCGCCAGGCAGGTCACCGTCGTAGTACCAGCGTCCGATGCCGGATTCACCGATATAATCCATGGCTGTCCACACAAAATCGCCGATGACGTATGGATGGTCTTTTACGGTTCGGAAATTTCTCCATGCATCGTTCGGAAATGATTCTGTCTGTACCATTACTCGGGAAGGAGCACGCAGGTGGTCACTTTCCGCCTTGTGTATCATATAGTTGTAACCCACAATGTCGTGGGCTTCAGCCAACGGGTCGTAGATTTCCCAGTCACTGTCCCAGGCTGCGAGTGCGGAAGTGACCGGACGGGTAGGGTCCAGTTGCCGGCAAAGGGCAGCCAGTTTGCGGGCGGTAGTCACAATCTCTATCTTTTTGCGTTCAATGACCTCATTACCGATACTCCAACAGAAGATACTGGGATGGTTGCGGTCCCGGAGAATCATTGCTTTTAAATCGCGTTCCCACCATTCGTCGAACAAGGTGTGATAATCATAGGTATTCTTTGCCTCACGCCATCCGTCGAATGCTTCATCGATGACCAGCAATCCCACTTGGTCACAAGCATGGAGGAAAGCCTCCGAAGGTACATTGTGGGAAGTACGTACGGCATTGAATCCTGCCTGTTTCATCAGTTCTGCCTTCCGGAATTCTGCGCGGTCGTATGCGGCTGTTCCCAGTATGCCGTTGTCGTGATGCAGGCATCCGCCGTTCAGCAAGATGGATTTTCCATTCAGAAGAAGGCCTTTTTCGGCTGAATAGGTTATTGTGCGGAAGCCGAAAGTTTCGTCTGCACGGTCCAGGGTGTTCCCTTGCTCGGCTACTGTGACTTGTGCGGTATACAGGTTCGGGGATTCGGGACTCCAGGCTTTGGCTTCCGGAACCTGGAAGCGTTGTTCGACCGTGATGTGTGCTTGGGGTTGCAGGTCATAAGTGCTCTTCTTGACTTGTCCGGCTATTTCCATGGAAACCTCGACTGTTTTGCGCTCTGCACTTTCATTCACAATTTCCGTCTTTACTATGGCTGTCTGCAAGTCGGGTGTCTGAATCTGGATGCCCCAGTCGGCTACATGGACTGGATTTTTTTCTATCCACCAGACGTTCCTGTAAATGCCCGATCCGGTGTACCATCGGCAGTTTTTCTGTTTTGAATTGTCGACACGTACCGCAAGGATATTCTTTCCGGTTTTCACATAAGGGGTGATATCGACAAAGAAAGAAGAATAACCATAAGGATGTCCGCCTGCACGCTGTCCGTTGACGTATACATCCGAATTCATGTACACTCCTTCAAAATAAAGTTGCAGTTTCTTTCCATTGGCTTCTTTAGGTACATTGAACGTCTTTCGGTACCAGCCGGTTCCGGTAGGCAGATAGCCGCCGTCGTTTCCTGCCGGGGCATCTTTGTCGAATTTTTGTTCGATGCTCCAGTCGTGTGGCAGTACCAGCTTCTTCCACGAAGCATCATCGAAGGTTTCATTTTTGGCGATTAGGGTATCACCTAACCAAAATCTCCATCCTTCATTGAATAATTGTTTCCCGGATGATGCTGAAACCGATAGTATGATTATCCACATCATTCCTAAAATAAGCAGTCGTTTTCTCATAATATTTAGTTTTGTTCTTCATACGTAACTGCAAAGATAAATAAACTGTTTGGAAATCTGGTGATATTTAATCAGTTTGAAAGGTAGATGGCGTGCAAAGTAAAAGAATATGATATAAGCTGGTCTGTCAGCTGAAATGTCAGGAAGATGTCAGTGAAGTTTTTTGGTCGTTATAGGCTACGGAATATAGTTTTGTGATTGAAGTTAAAAAATAGATTGAAGTGGAATATGAAGGGAAATGTGCATTATGTAGGAATGCGTCGTTTTTTGATTCTGTTTGTGTTGGCTCTTGTGGCAGGCTCTCTTTTTATCACGCAGAAAAAGGAGAAAGACGAAACTCCGCTTCCCGAGAAACTGGAAAAGGTGATGCGTACCACGCGGATGAATACCTATCGGGACCCTTTTTATGGGTATGTGATACATTATCCGTCCTTTTTCGAGCAAGTTTCCAATCCGCAGGTGAAAGAAAAAGGATATTGCCAGTTCCGTTTTTGGAATGTGGAGCAGATTGTACAGACTGCGTTTGTGCTTCCCAATTTGGACAGCCTGACAGTGGCGCAGGGAATGTCTCGTTTTGCCCGGGAACTTCATGCCACTTATCAACGTGAGGAGGGTGATTGCTTTATCCTTTCAGGACCGCTTCATCTGGAAAATCGGGAGGTGGCAGGGCATCGCTTTTATGCCAAGTACGTGCAGTGTCAGAAACTTTGGTTCGTGCAGATTCTCACTTATCCGGAAAACTGTGCGCAGGCAGTGACGCGGCTCATCCGGGAGATTGACCGTTGGAAAGTTTGGGAGAAAAAAAGGGAAAAGAAATTGCCTGAATCGTTTGACAGTGAGCCGCAGACTACTTCACCGTATGAAGGTCCTTGTTTCCCCTGGATATTGATTACCAACTGATTTCGGAGAGGAACCTCGTGAGTCCTTCTTCCACTTCTTTGTGGGGGAATCCCAGATAATATGCCCGAAACTCTTTGTCGTATCCCTTGATGGTGAGATATCCGCTTTGGTACAGGATGGGTACAGGGTTGGTGTGCATCGTATCTATACCTTCCAGAGAGTCGGCATTTGCCATTTCTTCAGTGAAGCGATACAGGTTATAGCGGCTGTGTTTGAGCAACTCGACCAGGAAGGTAGGTGTTCCCGTTTCGAACCAGTAGCTTCCAAACCTCATTTGGGCAAAGGTATTCAGCAGACTGAAGGGGTTGTAGATGTCTTCACTTTTTTCGGTGAAGTGATATCCGTCGTACATTTCCTTGAGCGTGGCCTTGGTCTCTTTCTCCGTCATGCCGTTCTTTTCACCCAGTTCGATGATATCCTCCTTGAAGTCACGGTATAATTCTTCCTCTGTGATACCGCACAGACTGGCGAAACGGTTATCCATGGAAATGTCCATCAGGTTATTCAGGTCGCTGAATACGCTTACCTTACTGAATTTGGTTACTCCGGTGAGCAAGGCAAACTTGATATACTTGTCGCAGCTTTTCATTACTCCATAAAAGGCCTTCAAGGTATTGCGGTAGTCAGTCATCAGTTCCTCGTTGCCGATGACCTGAAGCATGGGTTTGTCGTATTCATCGATAAGGATAACCACGTTACGTCCTGTCTTTTCGGCCGCCCGCTGGATGATACCTTGAAAACGCAGGGATAGGCTGGTTTCACTGGGACGGGTGCCATATCTTGATTCCCAACCACATAGCATATCATTGAGCATGTCATACAAGCTGTCTGGCGTATCATATTTTTGAGCGTTCAGATCCAGATGCAGAATAGGATATTCAGTCCATTCTTTTTCCAGCTTTCCCATGGAAAGTCCTTCAAACAGTTCTTTTCTCCCTTGGAAATAGGCTTCCAGCGTGGAAATAAGCAAACTCTTTCCGAACCGTCGGGGACGGCTGAGAAAGTAATATTTACCACTCTCGGCAAGCTTGTAAACCAATGCGGTCTTGTCGATGTAGCAGTAGTTTCCTTTGCGGATTTCTTCAAAACTTTGTATGCCTATCGGATAATTCTTTTTCATCATGGGCTTGAATTTACCTACTCATACATTATGGAGATATATGAAGGGGGATGTTTCTACAAATGTAATGAATTTTATTTCATGTACAAAGGATATGGTTTTTCTTCCTATTATTGAAACTACCCTACAGGGTAGTGGAAAAGTCTCACGAAGTATGGAACTTTGCAGCAGGAAACTAAAAAACATCATACAATGAAGAAGAGTATTAGAATAGTAATAAAAGTTACTTTATCCCTTTTGATTCTTTTGATATTGGGATTTATCGGATTGGTCATTTATGCAAAGTATTTCTATAATCGGGATGTAAAAGTCGTTTCTTATTATGCCGATGAGTTATGTATTGGGAAGGAAGATTTTAAAGCAGAATTTGAAGAAATCTATCAAGTTACCCTGGACGAGTACTCATTGTATCCTTCCAAGCATTTGAACATGGATAGTTTGCATCAAGAGTATGTACGACGAATAGCAAAAGAGGCAAATACACCTGTTGATTTTGGCAAGATATTGAAAGAATATTTTGCTGCACTAAATGCGGGTCATGCCTCCGTTTATCTAAACGATTATACGGCCAATTATGCTCCATTGTATATTGAAGGAAGAGTTTTTATTAATCAGCCTAATTTGTATATGCGTGAAAATGGGTTCCAAGATAAGGATGAAATTATGAGTATAAATAAAATTCCGGTTGCAGAATGGA
>ERZ827496.997-NODE-997-length-36195-cov-7.118069_pt1 | contig 36195 bp, 49 predicted proteins | sample MGYA00519769_ERZ827496 | MGnify/ENA primary metagenome ERZ827496 (study PRJEB31778, sample SAMEA3449327) | human gut metagenome | biome: human gut; feature: human-associated habitat; material: faeces | place: United Kingdom | collected 2010/2012 ...
TTATATCACTTTAAGTATAGCAGATAAACTAAATATTTTAATCATATTAATTATTATTTATTTCTAGGAGGATTATAGGATGAAAAGAAACAGAAAAAAAACACTATATACATTATTAACAATTAGCATTATTATTGTTATTTGTATATTAATAAATATATTTAAAAAGGAAAATAATGACAATATGCATATTAACCAAGACAAACAATTTACTTATAAATCTAAATCTTTTTCTATAAATTTAAATACTTTAGATTATAGTAATATGAACTACATAAATTCGATATACTACAGGAAAATATATTATTATGAGGATTATCTAAAATATAAATCACTCTATAAAGATATTCTAGATGTGGACGAAGGAATGTTCATAGATAATTTTGTAATTATAGGCTTTTCAAATAGTGCTTCTATAAATAATTTAGAAGCATACAAAGTATATAATAAAAATAATACTTTATATATTGGACTAAAAAAAAATATAAATGATAGTAATATAAAAAGTGGAATTTCTATCTTGATATCAAAAAAATTTGACAATGAAAATTTAGAAATATATAAGACTATTGAAAATGAAGATTATTTGATATCTGACGAATATAAAAATATAAAGCAATTAGAATATAATTATACTATAGAACAAGCCAAAAATGATAATTGTATAATTATATCAAATGATGGAAAAGCCTATAACGAAGAAAAAATAGAAGAATTTATAAAAAAATCAAAAGAAAAACAGACTTCTTTTATAAGAATTGTAATCTATGGAGATAATAACTTAATTCGAATATGTGATTTAAAATATGATAAAGATAATGATTATTTTTTCTTTTGTGTGGACGATACAAGGACTGATTTTAATAGTACTTATAATTACTATAAATATAAAAATATTGAAATACTTACTACACAAGATGGAGATAAATTATATAAATTAACAGATGAAAATGAACAACCATTTGATTTATGCTTTGTTAATAAACATATAAATAACAGTTAGGAGCATTCAGAAAAGAATGCTCCTTTAAGATTAGGAAATTATTTGTAAATTTACAAAAGAACTATAATATCTAAATTTTTTAGTTAATTAGTATATGGCACATAGACCCATCCAGATTTTTTACCATTTGACGTTGAATAATCAATATAGAGCCAGCCATTAAAATATGATTGCTCATAGCCACGATATTCTTCATTATTAATGGAGCCAATAACCGGATAGGTAGAATCTGGTCCTGAACGCACATTCATATATGAACTAGTCCATCTATTGCTTGGGACATAATTGTATGAATAGAGATCAGCGATAGGCGAACGATTAATATGATAATCTAAATAGCCATTTGAAAGATATCCACGCTTACGTCCTGCAGTACTATTGTATTCTATGTATACATCATCATTGTTTCTAGCAAGTACAGTAACAATTTCGTCTTTATATACTTTTCCTGCCGTTACATATGAATTTGAATATCCATAACGAACATCTGCATTTGCAACAATTCTGGCAACACATGTACCATAATAGAAATCATTTCTTAACTGAGGAACATATAAATATCCTCTTTTTGCTCCGCTAGATGTGCTATATTCAACAAATGCATAAGCACCACTTCGCCACAGTAAAGTAAGTCCTTCGCCATTTGAAACACTTCCAACATTTACTCTTGTTGAATCATCTGTGCTCCATACAGTTTGTGTTGCAGTTGATTTGTATTCACCACCACTAAATGTATATTCAGGAACATTTCCGCTTATAGATGTTAATGTATTAGTTGGAACATATCCTGTTTTTCTTTGAGAACCATTGGTTCCGTCTATAAAATACACAATATGGTACCAAGAAACATTCCGTTCTTTATCTAAAATATACACGCGTTCCCCAGCACCGATTCTTCCAACAGATGCATAATTACTTGATGAAGGGCCAAAATATACGGCCTGACTTATCGTAGAATATGCTGAAAGGTCTAATGACGCGGCCTCTACTTTTGTCGAAACCAGCATACAAAAAATAGTCGATAGCAAAATGATTGCTACTGCAAAATATTTCCGCAAAGATAATTTTTTACTCATGTTTTTTCCTCCTTATAATGAAATTTCCTAATCTTTAACATAAAAGCCCGATATAAGGCATTTATGTTTATATTTTAATATATTTTGTATAATAATATCGAAAAAGATAAAAAAAAATAAAATTATGCACCTAAATTGTCAAAAAATGTAATCTTATAAATAGGAGGGGGTATAAGATGGTTAATTTACTAGTTGTTGATGACAATTTTTATTATTCTAAAAATTTAATAAATATAATAGCATCTCAAAATCCAAAAGTAAGATTGTGTAATTTTTGTACAGATGGCAAAGATGTTTTAGATTTACTTAGTAATCAACAATATGACATCGATATAATTTTATTAGATTTAAAATTACCTAATTATAATGGAATTGACATTTTAGATTATATCGAAAAAAATAAAATAGAAAAGTATAAAGATTCCATTATCATAGTATCAGGAGAAATGGAATTAATGTTAAAAGTACGAAAAAATCCATATTTATATACTAGTATTAATAAAACTTCTGGATTTGATAGAATCTTACGTGAATTAAATGATTTAGTTGAAATGAAAGAGCAAGAAAAGAACTCAATAGAATATAAAATTCATAATGAATTAAATAAATTACATTATAATTTTTCTTATATAGGTACAAAATATTTGGCTGAGGCTTTATTAATATATAATAATAGTGATTTTATAAATATCAATTTAGAAAAGGATATTTATCCGATTATAGCAAAAAAGTACAAAAAAAGTGTTAATAATATAAAAACCAATATTATTAACGCCACTGCTTTAATGTATTATGACTGTAAAGAAGAAATATTAGAACACTATTTTGGAATTGTTGCTGGTGAAAAACCTACGCCCAAAATGATAATTGCAACAATTCTAAATCATTTAAAATATAATTAATATATCTTTTGTATCATTTTTATAAGAAATATTATAAATAATCTTTCTTATAAAAATGATATACATTTAAATTTTATTTATGTCTTTTATGCATTTATTACAAATTAGTTTGTCTCTAAATTTAATCAAGTCTTCTGAATTTTCACAAAAATAGCATTTTGTTTCATATTTTTTTATAACTATCGAACCATCATCTACATATATTTCCATAGGATCTTTTTCTTTAATGTCAAATCTATTTCTTATTTCTATGGGTATAACAATTCTACCAAGTTCATCTATTCTTCTAATCATACCAGTGTTATTCATAATTAGGCTCCTTTCATACATATATTTTTATAAAAAGTAGAATATTAATATTATATTCAAAAAATCGAGTGTCCCTCGACATTTTATCAAAAAATTGTTGTAAAATCAAGAAAAATTATAAGAGTGAGGAATTTTCTTTGAAAAAGTATAATAATAAAAGTAATGTTGTAGGTAATTTAATAAAGAAATATAGAAATAAAAAGAAAATGAGAAAATTGGACTTATGCCAAAAAATCCAATTGCAGGGTGTTCATATTGATAGTACAGAATTAAAAAGAATAGAAGATGGGGAAATGATAGTTAAAGATTTTGAACTTATTGCATTTTGCAAAGTTTTAGATATTGATTATGACGAGTTAAAAAAGACAATAGAATAATAAAAAAATAAAAATAGCCTATTTTAATAGACTATTTTTATTTTAAGCAACTTTTTTTAGTGTATAATTATTTTTAAAATTATCATCAAAAAAATCTTTATAATTGCTAATTGTTTTTACATCTAAATTATATCCAAGTGGAATTAAATCTCTAAATATTCGCCTTATAATATAGTCTAAATTATCCGTATGATTAACCCTAAGTACAAAAGTAATATTTGTTACATTAGTTTCTTCGATTTCCTTTAATATTTGGTATGAATTTGAAATATTCTGGAATGCAATTGTAGGATAATTTATGGTTTCTTTAATTAAATTTCCTAATAAAAAATTATCTGTTAATAATATACTATTTGTTTTTTGATTAATGTTATTTCTCATAACCCAATTTTTAGCTCCAGTTCCATTTATTTTACTACTGCTTGAAAACCATATATCGCTTGTATTATTAAAAGTTTTATCTAAATGTATAGATAATCCTTGTATAAGTCCATCTTTATTAAAAACTGGCACAAAAAAGCCTTTTCCTCCGCTAAAATTCCATTTAAAATCTTCTTCTTGAAAAAAACCTGGTATTCCTGCTAATTTATATTTTTTAGCCAAGTTATAGCATATTAATCTTCGTGTTATATAATTTTGTGGTGCTGTTTTATATAAGCCATATTCTAAAGATGATTCTAAAAAGCCCATATTTTTTAGCATTTTTTTGTGTTGAAGTTCTAATTTTAGCATTCCTAAAAATTCTCTATAAACTTTGTCTCTAATTTCTATATCAGAAATTAAATTAATAGGACTTATTTCGACAGGCACTCTATCTAAAGAAAAACATTCTCTATCTAATAGTTCTTTAAAAGCCTTTTTATTATCCATTTTTCTCAATTTAGCATATAGTCCAACTGAATATCCACCAGCACCACATCTAGAACAACAATATTTATTATTTTGTATGTTTAAATTAAGTGTTGGTATTTTTGTCAATTTATTATACCCACAAAATGGACATATTGCTTTGCAGTCATTTCCTTTTTCTTCAATAATTTCTAAATTCAAATGATATGCAACATTTAAAATATTTATATGTTTTTTTACTTCTTCATAATCTAATTTATTCATAACAAAATCCTTTCCTTTTTACTTTACACTCTAATTTCTGCTAAATTCTTTGTTTCATAAACATATAATAAATATTTATTTCTTTTTCGTTCATTTTCTTTTGCAGAGCAATACTCACAATGTACTTTATTATTTTTTGTCTGTCTCTTTCCACAAGCAGTACATATTCCTTGATTTTTTAATTTTTCATATCTAATTTTGTTTTTAATACGACCTTTTTCTCTTTGTTCTTCTATATGTTTATAATAATAGACTAGAGAATATTCTCTAGCCTTTATTAAACAATTTAAACATAATGTATGATTTCTTTCTGCATCTTCTTGACCACATTTTACACATATATGGTGTTGTTTATAATAATTATAATTATTTGTATCACACATGATTTTCTCCCTTCATTTTTAATTTTCTTTCAAATTATATACTGACTTTTTATTATCTTTTTCTAATTCTTGTAATTCTAATTTTCCATATGATATTGCAAAATTTGCTTTTATGTACTTTGCTTCGTCGTTATTTAATTCTTTTGCCATTTTTATTAATGCCATAATCATTTCACTCCATGCTTCACATTTTTCCTTATCTATATTCATATTAATTTTCCTTTCTATGCTTAAGCTACTTGTTTTAATTCTTCTATGTTAAAGTTTTCTAATTTATCAATAAAAGAATTAGCACAAGTTTGTATTTTTTTTCCAAGTTCTAAAACCTTTTTTGGTTCACCATAAGCCCATTTAATAATATAATTGAAACTACACATTGATGTATCTAGTCCGGAAGTGATCTGCGACAATATATGCTATTGTTTCAACAAATACTTCAGATAAATCTCGTTCTTTTGAATAATCGAAATCATCATATAAGCAATGTGCAAGTTCATGCAAAAGCACTGCTGCCTTATTATCTAATGACATATTTTTTCTTATAGCAATTTCTTGTTTTTCATCATTATAGTACCCTTTAGCTCCTCCAGTAATCTCTTTTTCAATTACAGGAACAGGACTAAATACAGTCAATAATTCATATAATTCACTCATATTATTTGAATTTAATTCTTTAGTTTTTAAAGGTATTTCTTCTCCCTTTGTCTGTGAAATATCATAAACATATACATATCTATAAGAATTATAGTTTATAGTTACTATTTTTTCTATTTCTTCATTGTTTTCAATTTTTTTTACTTTTTTTTGATATTGTCTAGGGATGGGTGCTACAATCCAAATTTTTTTTGCATCTTCTTTAATTTCTCTTTTTAATTGTAGCCACTTTGTTTTACCGTGCAATTTTTGTGGCCTCTGGATACTGACTAAAAATTAAAACCATATTATTGAAACTATAATTTCTAAAACTTTTTTGAAATTTTAAAAATTTCTCATAATCTCCATTGTTTACTATATTTTTTAAGTTTTCAACAACCTTGTCAAATATTTCTTGGGTTTTCCTGTGATATTTTTCAGAATTATTTTTTTTGTAACTTTCTTTATGATACATATTTTTTCCTCCATTCTATGCTACCATATTTTTTATGTTATATTTTTTAATCTTAATTTGTTTTTCAATTTTTTCTTTGTTGTCTATAAAACTTCTAAAACCAAGCCATTTTTCAATAAAATTAATTTGCTCATCTTTAAAATCTGTACTGTGATGCGGTAATTCTTTTTGTACTATTTTTCCTTTTTTATATTCAAGTGTTATAAAAGATTTGCAGACATTCTCTAGTTCTCTAATAAAAAATATTTCTGTTTCTCCGTTTATATAAGGATTTACATAGATATATCCTACACAATTTCCTTGTTGTCTCCCTTCGTCTTTCATACTATCAATACTTGGTGCAGGAAAAATAATATATTTATTATCTGAATAAGTATATTTAGATAATTTTAAATACCTTAAATATGCCGCAAATTGTTTATTCTTGTCTTCATCAATTTTTATTTTTGTTTGCAATTTATCATGTCTCGAAATAAGGTTACGCGGAAATAAATCTTTTTTTTTCTTATAATTTAAAGCTAATTTTTTTGACATTTCCAAATAATCTTTATATATGTTTAAATTTTTTAATCCTTTAGGATAATTTATTAATTTTCTTATAGGAACATATTTACTAATTTCCCTTAAAAGTCTGATGTTATAATAACTATTACTATCTAAATTAAACTGATAGTATTCTTCTAGTAGATTATTCTTTATTAAAAATCTTAAATTGTTAATGTTTTCATTTCTAAATTTTTGCAATAAATTTTTATCTGCCTTTTGAAATAATTTTAATATCATCAATTCCTTATATGTAACATCATTATCTTGCATAAATTTCAAAAAATTTTTTGGAACACCAAATCTTTTATAAAAACTACCAGTTTTATTAAGTGCTTTAGAATAAAAGCATAAATTATACAATTTCATGTTCCATAATAATTCAAAACTACCATAAGCTGCTAACTCTAATGTATCTAAAAAATTATATCCGCAATATGCAAACTTTCTCATAAACTCATCTATTGGCGCATATTCCATATTTGTTCCCTTAATTAATCTTTTTTTATTATAAGGATATGTAGGATAGTGAGTAAGAAATTTTTGTCCTCTATAACTGTACCATTGTAATTTCTTAAAATTATGATAAATACAAAAATGCCCAAACATATTTATATAAACATTATCGCCTAAAAATTTACCTATACCAGGTATTATTCGAGCATACTCAACACAACTTATTTTCTTTTTTTTACTTCCATCACTATCAAAATATGTATAAATTTCAAATATTCTAATAATAACTTGTTTATTTATTCTTTGTGCTAAAACAATAGGTTGAGTAAACGATTTTTTATAATAATTAGCACCACATACTTGAAGATTCATATCACAAATAGGACAATTTATAAAATCTCCAACTTTTATAGATTTATCAATAAAATAATTTTGGCAATGCGTACAATATAATTTTTTTTCTACACGGTCTTTTATAATAATATTATGTTTTTCGGATGTTTCTTTAATAAATTTTTCCCAATTTTTTGGAAGTTTACATCTCCTATTTATTTTTTTCATTAATTCATCAATATTTTCTTGTTTCATTGTGTAACACCTCCAAAAAGAGATAACTGGTCAACTTTTTTCTTTTCTTCAATGACTTTTTTCCCTTTTTCAATAGGTATAACATTATTTTTTTCTTTTACTTCTTTGTTTGGTTTTTTTTGTATTTCTTTGTTTTCTTTTATTTTTAATAATTCATTTGGTAATGAAAAATACATAATAGCCCATGCAAATACCACTTCATTGGTTATATATGTCCATCCATTTTTTAAATGTTTCTTACTTTTTTCACGAATAAAATCAACCATTCCTTTAAGATTTTTTTCTTCATTCAAATATCTTTGTTCCATATCTTTTCTAGATATCAAATAATCAACTGTTTGTCTTAATGCAGCATCTTCTTGCCCCTTAACAGCTTCTTGTAATCTTTCTATGCCATTCATTTTTTGCTCTCCTTTCTTTTTTATGCTACTCTTTTAAATCTTTCATATAATTTTTCAGTTTTACTTTTTCTCATATATTCTAAATAGTTTTTTTCTCCATATCTATACACTTTATTTACTTTTTCTCTTTGAATCATTTTTATAATTTCATCAATTTCTGTATAATCAAAAAAATAAGAAATAAGGCCATCTCTGTTGATAGCCCTATTTCCATTATAATTTTTCATAACATTAAAACGATAATGATACCTTTTTCTTCCATTGTGGTCCGCAATTCTAATACCACAACAAACTCCAAAATCTAATTTTAAATAAATTGAACTTGTTGTAACTGAATTATATCTGTGAACAACAAATCCCAATTTTATTAATCGTTCTGTTAAAATTTTTGCAACATCATTACCATTCATATTATGCAACCTCTAACACCTGATTATTGTATAGATATTCGTTTTTATTTATTTTGTAAGTAATTGTTTTCAAAAACTGTTTTATATTTTCTATTCTGGTTTCTGGTATATCAATTTCTGAAACTCTTGCAATTTTATCTCCATAAGCTGTCGGAGCAATAACTAAATCGCCAATTTCAACATTAACTCGTGTAATGTAACTATATGCTTTACCATTAAATGTTTTTGGCATAAATCTGTCTTCATATTTTACACTTATAATATTAGTATTCATTTTTTAATCCTTTCTAATAAAAAGATAAAAACACAAAGGTCTTTATCTTTCCATATTTATTGTTATTCTCTATATTCATTATATATTTCTATTAAGTAATATCCATCTTCATTAGTACTAAAAATTAATCCTTCTATATGTATTGGGCTGATATCTATTTACTATTTTTTTTGACTAACATCATATAAGAAAACTCCTTTCATATTTGGGGTTAAAATGGAAGATCGTCTACATCTGCCATAATAACATCGTCTTGTTGTGTTTCTTGGTTTACTGTTTTAACTGGTGTACTTGCTGATAAAAGACTCTCATCCGGTCTTTGTTTTTCTATACTATCTGCAAATTCAATTTCTTCTGCAACCACTTCTGTTGAAAAATGTCTCTGTCCATTTTGGTCTTCCCAATTTCGTGTTTGTAATCTACCTGAAATACATATTTGGATTCCTTTTTTCAAATATTTTTCTGTAAATTCCGCTAATTTAGAATATGTAACTATATTTATAAAATCCGCCATTCTTTCTTCACCTTGTTTTACATATTTTCTATTTATAGCAAGAGAAAAATGACCAACTTTAATATTATTTGTCTGTGAGTATCTTATTTCTGGTTCTTTTGTTAATCTTCCTAATAATATAACCTTATTCATTTCTAATCATCCTTTCTTATTGTTACAAATTTTATAATTTCATCTGTTGCTCTGCATTTTCTTTCTAATTCGGAAATTATTGTGCCATCACATTCAAATTCAATGATATAATAGTATCCTTGTTTGCAATTTCTTATTTCATAAGCAAGAGTTTTAAGTCCTAACTCTTCTTTTTTGAGTATTTTTGCATTTTTATCAATAAAGTCTACAATGCTTTTTTCTGCATTTTCTCTTTGTTCTTCTGTAATATTATTTTTTATAATAAATATATTTTCAAATTTTTTCATTTTTTTCATCCTTTCTTTATTCTAATTCCCATTTGTAATTAAATTCTTTTGTATATTCTTTTAATTTATCAATGTCAATACTACAATAATCTATTGTTTCGCTTTTTTGTGCATATGGATTACATACTCTGCTTGAATATACTTCCTCTATAATCCCCAATTTTTTTAAGAACTTTGTCATACCAGCATTTTCAGAATAGTTTTTTATTGTTGCAGTATTAGGTGAATAAAAATAATCCTGCATATTAACGGTAACTGTTGTAATACTTTCTCCTTCTGTGTTAACCATATTTATTGCCATTGAAGCTTTATTATAATAATAATTTCCTACATTGAAATAGCAATTTTCATAATCTTTATACTTAAATGTTTTAAATTTCATATCCTTTACTTCCTTTCCTAAATTAATTCTCTTTCTTGAATCAATAATTGTTGACCTACATTTGAATTGTCTCCCAAAACAAACTCAACTTTCCAATTTCTTTTGAACTCTGTTTCAACATCTTTAATGTTTCTAAATTTTTTTGTTGTGTAATAGCCTTTGACAAATACATTTTCTTCTATTTTTTTATTTGCTTGTAAAAAAATGTTTTCAATATTTGTACTAATGCCAAGTATATCAGCTTCAGAAAAAGGTAATTTTTTATTTTTGTTTATTAACATATATACTTTTTTAGCTTGATTTTGATATTTTTCTATCTTTTCTTCTTTTTGTGCTTTATACATTGGAAAGTATTTCTTTTTGATTACTGGAAATGTATTTTTTTCACTTTCATTATTCATTATAATTGAAAATATAACATTTTCATTTTGCCTTAATATTTCTTTTATTTTTTCAATTTTTTTGTCTTTTGCTAGTATTTCGATTTTTAAATAAATACCTTCTGAATATTTTTTTGTTTTGTAATCTAATTGTCTTTTTCCCAAATACCATATTCTTTCAACTTTTGTTGTTTGCTTAAATAAATTAATAATATTGCTTTGTACAAAATCAATTTTTCCTTTTTTTATATCTGGTTTTAATATAATCATTCCTATATATTTGTCCATTTTTAAATCTTCCTTTCCTTATTTATGCTGCTAATTTAAAAATAAGTTCTTTATTTCTTATAGCATTTTTTTGTTTCATTTTTCTTTGCATAGAATAATATTCTTCTAAATATTCTTCCTTCAACCTTTCAACTTTTTTCTGATGTTTTCTTAATTTAAACATGTTACTATATTTTCTAATGTCCTTTTTTCTCATTGATGTTCTACGATTATTTTTTATAGAAACAATTAAAAAAGTTCCAAGCAAAATATTTCCTCCCAAAACTCTGTTGAACTCATCTATTTTTGCATTTTTATTTGTATATATCATTGTGGTATCATTTAGCCTTATCTTAAATAATTCAGCTCCTATAAATGATTTTATAAATTTAATGCTTGCAGGAATTTTTGCAATTTGTACTTCCTTTCCTGGCATAACTAATAAAACTTTGATTTTCATATGTATTTCCTTCCTTTCATTTACCATAAAGAAATTTGTGTATTTCCTTTAATAGTAATTTCTTTAAATAAATTCTGATTTTCTAAAATCTCTTTTTGTCCATTATCTACATTGTTTTTAAAAAATTTTCTAAACTTCCAATATTGTAAAAAATAAAATGGTGTTTCCATTTTAAAACGAATTTCCCCTGATAGTGCTTCTCCACAACTTACTATTGCCGGTATTCCGTATAACGATAATTGAATATATGTCATATAAACGCAAATATCTGATATATCATTTGCAATTACTAGTAAATCACTTTGATAATTAATATTTTCTTTTTTCATTTTTTTTGCAAAAGCAAGTAACATACCGTCCTGCTCCACAAGTAGGGTCCGTTATACTCACAAATCCATTATTTTCAATATATTTCTTTATAGAGTCGCCTTCTCCAGCAACCACTTCGCTTGTAAACTCTGATATATGAATTGGTGTAAAAAATTGTCCTAAATATTTATCGTTCAAATGATTCACCTCATAAAATTGTCCCAAAACATCTGTAATATCGCCTATTTCTTCATACATCATAATTAGTTCACTAAACATTTTAATAAATAGCTCTTGATGTTCTTTTTTGTATTTGTTTATAGTTTTCAAATACTCTTGTTCCATTTTTTTATTTTTTGCAAACGAATTATATATTGATATTGCACACATTTTTACAAAATCACTAAAAACTGGAGTTTTACCATAATTACTTGATAAATTTTCATATAGTTCTGTAAATTTTTTCATTCTTTCATTATTCATTTTTACCATCCTTTTAATTAAAAAGAAAAGACAGAACTATTCTGTCTTTTTTCACTATGCAGCATTTTTGATATTCTCTGCATTATTATTCAATTCTTCTACAATTTTTTTATCCGTGTTAATAACTTTAAATTTATCACTATTTGCATCAGATATTTTTAATTCTGTTCCTTTTTCTACTTTTGATATAATAAGTTGTGAATATTTTGAGTATTCTTTTATAAAGTCATAATCTGCACAACTTTCATAATCATCAATAAAAATAGGGAAATTACCTCTACTAATTTGATTAAACATATTTGCAAATTCTAATGCTGTTGCAACAGTTTCAGATCTCGATAAATCTGATAAAGGCTTGTTTTTATAAGTAATTATAAAATCCTCTTTAATCTCTCCTGTTGTTTTTAATATTGAATAAAATCTTATATCTACATCTTTTAAATATTTTTTTGCTAATTTCATTTTTGCTTCTATGTATGATATATATAATTTTAAAGCCACTTTTTTAGCAGATTTTAAATTCTCGATATTAATCATATATTTATTTTTTTCATCTTCAAATTTTTTTATATCTGCTTTTGCTCCTTCTATTTCTTTTTGTTTTATTTCTACCGCACTATTATATTTTATAATATCTTTTTCTTTTTGTTCTAATTCTTTAATAGTATCTCTAACAACCTCAATTCTTTTTGCTTTTTCAATAGTTGTTTGTCCCTCTAATGAATGGTATTTACATTTTTCAATTGATTCCTTTAACTTCATATCTTTTATTTCTGTTTCTAGCAAATTGTGTTTATCATATTTTTCAGTTAACTCCTTTTTCATATTAGATAAAGTTTTTAACAAATTTTCATTTTGAATAATTTGTTCACACATAGGACAAATTGATTTATTTCCATCTTTTAGTTCATAATATACTTTTTTTCCTTTTGCCATATCATTTTTTAGTTCTTGTAATTCAGTTTCTTTGTCTAAAATGTTCTTTTCCATTGTTTCTACAATTTGCTTTTGATTTTCCTTTTTTACTATTTCATCATTATTATTCAAAAAATCCAATTCTTGTCTTGCTAACATTAATTCTTCTTTTTTTTCAAATTCTGTTATTTCAGGTACTTCTTCATTTGCTTTCTTTTGAGCATATTCAATTTTTCCATTTAATGAAGAAATTGTAGATTCTGACATTTTAATATTACTATTTAATTCAGAAATAAATGTAGGAATATCTTTTGGCATTCCCTCTAGTAATTTTTTATCTTCTTCTGATAAATTGTAGTAGGAAATATCTAAAAATATATTAAACATTGTCAAATTAATAAAGTTAGTTTGCTCTTTTTCTGTAAGTTCTTCAAATTTTTTTTCATCTTTATAATACTTTTGTAAAAGTATGTTCTGTTGTTCTTTATCTAATGAATCAAATATTTCTTTTGGACTAATATCAGCCAAATATTTATCAACAAGCTCTTTTTGTTCTGCTGGCTTTTTGTTTAAAAAAAATAATGGATTAATTATTGATAAAAATAATTTTTTATCTTTGTAGAAACTTGTTAATTCCATTTGAGTAACGTTTTTTCCGTCAAGTTGTAAAATATTATTTTTACTATTAATCCTATCTTTTCCTCTAATTAAAACATGATTTCTTCCAGTATTATCAGTAAAATGCAATTCTCCATATGAACTATTGCAATTTTGATTAATTAAGCAAGTTTTTTCATCTCCTGATAAATTAGTTCCTAGTAAAGCATTTACTATTGCATATAAAACATTACTTTTTCCAGATTTATTTTTTCCAGTTATATTAGTTACATCATATAATTCAGTTTCAAATGTATCTTCAAACTTTCTAAAACCAACTGTTTTTAAATAATTAATTTTCATGTTTTTTTCTCCTTTTCCTTTTTTTTCTTCTTAAAACTTTTTTGGGGGCTGCTGTTACATAATATGGTGAAATCCAGTCCTTTGTCCCATCACTAAAAAGTATGTAGTAATCTTTATAGTACGCATCACAATCGAGAATAGTACCTTTTTCATTATTGTATAACCTACCATTGACTTTTCCTTTTCCGGTTACAAATACTATTTTTCCTATTCTGTGCATTGTAAAATTCTCCTTTTTTAATATTTTTTTGTTTATTTATTGACTTTTTTGTCTAAATTTGTGTATAATTAATAAAACATTAAACAATAATTATTTATCTTTTGTTGTAAATTTGATAGTAGTATAAAAAAGTCTAGTACCCTTTTCTATGCTGCTATATTTTTTTTAAGTTTTTGAACATACTCTAGTTTAACTGCAAAGCGAACATCATTAAAAGTTTGTAATTCTAATCTTGTAACGGTCCCAGTTTCACACATTTGTAATTCCTCTGCATCTTCTGGTTTTATTGCAACATTAAATTGTTTATCTTCCATATCATAAAATTCGCCCATTACATATGACTTATTTTCTCCACTTTTTTGTTTTATCTCTTGATTATATGTTCTTATTAATATATAACAGTTATCAAGTGAACATTCTTCTTGTTGTACTTTTGACTTTTCTTCTTCTTCTTTATTCACAACATCAACATTTTCAGTTGTTGTTTTTTCACATTTATTTGATTTTCTTGTGTTTGTTTTTTCTTGTTTTTTAGTTATGTTAGTTTTTGGCTTTTTTTCTTGATTTTTATTTTCTGAAATATCTACATTTTGAATATTAGTATCCATTTTTTGTTTTTCTTCTAGTGACGATTTTGAATCTAATTCATTTGTTGATGAAATATTATTTAAGAATGTATTATCTACTTTTTTCATGATATCTAAAATATAATGATTATAAGTTTTTCCTGTAAAATCTGAAACTTCTTCCTTTTTTAAGAATAACTTATAATGTCCTTTTATCGAATTTCCTTGCATTTGTTGTAATGTAAAATAATCTTGTAACCTATTTATTGATGTTTGACCTGTAATTTTCATGAGCCATATGCGGTCAGTACAAATCTTAGGCATAAAAAACTTAAACCATCCTATACGATTACAATTACATTTTCCTTGTTCATTTCTTTGTCTATGAATACAATCTCCTGAACATTCAATTTCTTGCCAACCATTTTTTATTTTTTGATAAGCCTTATTTGATGTTGTAGGACATGAACAAACAATACCACTCTGATTATATCTTGTATATTTTGTTGTAAGTGGATTTTCATCAAAAATTTCAATGTCAAGGCTTGATTTATTCTCATAAATCTCATTAAATTTTTTTAAAAAACATATCATGTTTTCATCTGTAACTTTGGCAACAAAATGATCTAATTCAATTACTCTTTTGGTTCCTTTGGGTGTGATTTCTATCTTTCCACGTTGTATCATCCCAATTATAGGTAAATTTCCTAATCTTGTTCCTTCCATTTTTTCTTCCTTTCTTATGCTGCAATTAATTCTAATTGTGCATAACTATTTTGTTTTATTTTACTTAAATCAATTGTGAAAATTGGATATATTGTATTTTTATTAACAAATACTCCAACTTGTTCAACTAAAATTCCTAAATCAATTAATTGTGGGATTAATTCAGGTTTGTACTTTGAATCCACTACAATTTTACTATCTTTAAGAATATTTTTATTTTGTTCTAGTGTTATATCTGCTAAATGACATGTTTCATTTATTACAGGGTCAACACCAAAAAGACTAAGTTGTAAATTTCCATTTGTGTATCTTGAAGCATGTATAAAACAATCCGTAAAATGTGTTCCATACAATTCAAAACAAAAACCACCTTTCATAATTTAAAAAACTCCTTTCAAAAATAATCTGTGTAAAAGATTTCTTTGACAATTCCTCCTTTCTCATTTTGGGGCAAAAAAATAAGAAAGTAATATATTTTTAGGTTGGGAGAAACTTAAAATAAAATACTTTCTTAAAATTTTAAAGCACAACAAATAATCTATATATTTGTAAATGCTTATACCCTTTAATTATGCTACATTAAAATAAATGTAGATAAACCACTATTAGACTTTTTCTAATAGTTATGCTCCAGAAATGTATTTCTGAAGATAGTTATAGCATAAAAACTATAACATAATCTTATTACACATATTAATCATACTATTAAATTATTTAAAATTCAATAAACACTAAAAAAACATTTTTTTCCTGAATTTATGAGTACTTTGATATATATTTTTTTGGCTTTTTATTGATAAAATAAATTAATTTTGTTATACTAATTAAAAAAATATTTTAAAGGAGTAAATGTATGGGAATATTATTTATAATATTAATTGTATTATTACTAGAATTGATTCAAATACAAAATTCAAGATTTAAAATACGAAAATGGATTTTGCCAATTTTTTCTTTATTAAATTCAATTGGTATTTTAATTAGTATGTTTGTTTTTGAAAAACATGATATTTTAAATAATAAATTAGATAGTATAACATTATTATCTAATATTCTGTATTTTGCCATATTTAATATCCCAACGCTAGTATTTATCATTACAAATTATATATTAAATAAAAAACAAGTAATTGATAAAAGTTTTTTTAATAAAGTAAAATTATTTATTATTATAATCCTTATATTTATAATTATTTTATTTATTTATATTCAAATATTTTCATCAAAAAATATTACAACTGTGAACAAGGAAAATATTAATAATGAATTAAATATATAAACTGTAAATACTTAAAACATCTTTATAGGTGTTTTATTTTTTTTATTTTATTTTATATTTCATAAAAAAACCATGTAATCTAGTTATTTCAATGTTTTTCGCAAATTTATTTTTTTTGATTTCGACCGTTCCTTTTTTTTGACTTATTATATAAAATTAATATTTGAAGGGAGGAAAAGAACAATGAATAATTATTATTTTTCATATTTAATGCAGGAACACGGAGAACAAAGTGTCCGAAAATTAATTTCCAATATTTTAGAAACAGACAAAGTGGACGAAATAAAGTTTTACAATTTAAATGATTGGAGTTTTGTATATTTTTATTCTGTATATTTTGCTACTGCTCTTAAATATCTTGGAATTGAAAAAGATAAAATTAATTTTTGTCTTGATCTAGTTATTGCTCCAGGATGGAATGAATTGTTTGATTTTGAAAAAGTTCTTAAAATTCAAAAAAATAATGTCCCTAAAATTGAAGAATTGGTAGAAAAAGAAATCAAAAAACATCATAGTTAAATTAATTTACTCTATATATCATATATAGAGTAAAAATTAAATCAAAAAAAATGTAACATAATTGCGATTATGATACATTTTGGGCACTTATTTTTAAAAATAGATATAAAAAATGTAACATAATCATATAAAAATTAGATAAAAAAATGTAACATAATCAAAAAGGGGTGATTTTATGATAGAAGGATTTATAGATTTTATGAAAAACGAATTAAGATTATCAGAAAATTCAATAAACAGTTATTATAGTGATGTTAAATTATATGAAAAATATTATAAGTTATCATTTGACGAAGAATTGATTGAATTAGTTTATACAGATGTAAGTATGTATAAACAACATTTATTAAATAAAAGTATATCTCCAAAGACAATAAATAGAAAATTAACCTCTCTTCGTACATATAATGAATTTTTAATAAAAGAAAAAATACAGACCAATATGGTAATAAACAACCGTGATTTTATAAAAATACAAAAATTTTCTTTAAATAACAATATAATAACTGTTCAGGATGTAAATAAAATAAAACATTATGCAGCAAAAGATTTAAAACATTCAAAAAGAGATTTTTGCTTTATATCACTTTTAACTTATGGAGGCTTGAGAGCAAGTGAAATAACAAATTTAAAAATAAATGATATAAAATTAAAAGAAAGACAACTTTATATTATTGGTAAAGGGGAAAAGTTTAGAACTGTTATTATAAATAATATAATGTATTTAGCAATAGAAAACTATTTATCAGAAAGAAATAAAATAGAAACAGAAAATCCTTATGTATTCGTAAGTCAAAAAAGTTTAAATACCACGCAACCAGTAAATAGAAATTTTTGTAATAGAATATTGGAGAAATATAAAAATAGTTGTAACTTAGACGATTTACATCCACATTTATTAAGACATTATTTCGGTTCAAATGCTATTCATAATGCAGGATATTCAATAGAACAACTTGCTGCTCAAATGGGACATAGCAATATAAATACTACAAAGCAATACTTAGATACAAAAAAAGAAGATATGATGGATTTAGCAAATAAATTATAAATAACATAGAATTAAAACAAACACTAATTGCAGTAATTTACCGCTATTAGTGCTTTTTATATAAAAAACTTTTTATATTGGATATGCACTTGAAATACAATTTTAATTCATCTTTATCACTACGATTCAAATACATATCTATATTTTTTCTTATGTCCAAGTTCTTATTACCATTTTTTCCATATAAAAAGAAATCAATATCAACACCTGTTGCATTAGCAATTTTATCTAAAGAACGAAGGCTTATTAATATTTCCCCACGTTCGATTTGCCCAACATGACTCTCTTTTAATCCGACAACGGTCTGCAAAACTGGCTCTTGTTTCATTAAATGTTTTTTCACGGACTGCTCTTATGCGAGTTCCAATTGCTAATTTGTCTAAAGACATTTTAAATCCTCCATCTCTTGTATAATGTATTTATGTATATTTTACATTCAATTATAAGAATATTACATACCTTGACAGATAGAAAATACATTATTCGACAAATAACTACAAAATACTAAATTGCTTATATAATAAGGATTTACAAATTTTTAAAAATTATTCTTCGACAGAGTTCGACAATATTAACAGACTTTTTTCGACCTTTTTTTCACAAAAACCGCAATAAAATACTTCTATGGGTTTATATGCCTGTTTAGAGAATGTAAAAAGTGCAAAAGATGTATTTTTTTAATAAACTCAAGAAAAAACAGATATATAGGCCTTTTTGTTGTGTTTTGACAATGTAAAGTAAATATAGTGAGGAAAGGAGGTATTTTTTTATAATTTTTATATTCCACTAAATAGGAATATATACCCAAATTTTAAATTTGGGAGGTAGCCTTATGTTTAAGGAAAATTATGAAGAAATACGCTCTACAAAAGAAAAACAATTTAATAATTTTTTAAATAAAACTATTATATTAAATTCAAAAGATTATTACAAAAAACAGAAATCAAATGAAGAAAGAGAACTAAATATACTTGATGATGAAAATTTTGAGAAAGAACTATATAAATATATAGAAGAACCTGAAACATTATCTTTTGAAAATAATGCTATGGACTTTATTGACTTTATAAATGATGAGGACCTTTGTGTCGCTTTAAAATCACTATCTAATATTGAGCAGATGGTGATTTTTTTGATGTTTAAAAAACAATTAAAACAAGATGAAGCAGCAAAAATATTAAATATTTGTTCTAAGTCTGTAAGCAGAATAAACAAAAGAGCAATAGAAAAAATAAAAAAATATTTAAAGGGGGATTATTAATATGCAAAAATTTAGTTTATATGATTTAGGTAAAATGGCTCAAAATGGAGATACTATTGCAATGATGAAAATTATTGAAAGGAAAAAATATTTAATTAAAAAATTTGCTTATGGTGATGAGGATACCTATCAATACATCATTTTAAAACTTATAGAGGGAATAAAAAAATATAATTTTTAAAATTTTTTAAAATTTGGGTAGATTTTTTGGTGAGTGATTCCATTTATATATATTGAAGGGCAATTTTTAAAGGAAGCACTATATAAAAAAGACAGATAGGACATGCTCTTGTCTGTCTTCATTTATTTTAATGGAAAGGAGAACTTTAAAATGTTTTTTAGATTCATAATGCTTGGAATATCTTTTGTTGTAATCTTATTTATATTTGATGTCCTTTTACCAAAATTTAAACTAAAATATAGATTACACAAAGAATTAAAAGAAAAAGAAAAACGACAAGCTATATTTAAAAATAAAATGAAAGAGTTAGAAATCAAATAGTTTTCTAACAGACTTGTCATATTTAAAAAGTGTAGACAAAAAATTAACCAAAGGTGATTTAATGAAAAATCAAAAAGAAATTATAATTGATTTATTTTATATCGAACATTTAAAAGTAAAGGAAATTGCTGAAAATGTAAATTTATCTTCAGCATATATAACAAAAATTATAAAGCAGGATACTAGATATAATACGGAAAAATTAGACAGAAAAAATTTATCAACACAAAAAAGAAAAATTGATAAAAATAAATATATAAAAAATAAACGAGAATTAAAACGAATAGAAGATAATTACTCCGTTGTTCAAGCAGGACATAATCAAGCATCCAGAGAATTATCAAAATCTAATCATTTAAGTAATGAAAGTTATAGAAAATGGAATTATAGTGCTTATAAATATAACTCTTCAAAACGAAGGTATGAGTTTGATGAAAAGCTAGGTCGCTCTTATGATATACCAAAATATATAAAGGAAAGGTGAATTGATATGGAAGAAAAATTATTAAAAGTTTTTGAAGTTGCCAATACATTAAACGAAAAACAAGACAATGTCTATGTTCAAATTACATATGATGCAAATGATAATAAAAACCTGGAAATTGCTATTAGGTCTAAAAAAGATTTTTCCTATGTTGAAAGATGTGAAATGCAATTAAAAGGAAATTATGATATGAAATGCAATAACATTATAAACGTCCTTGAAAGTTATATTTAGGAGGTGAACTTAATGAATAAAAAACAAGCCATTGCATATGCTCAAATAGCACTTGAAACTATGTTACGCTCTGATTATAAAAATAAAGTAAATATACAAAATTTAGGTATTGAAATGAAACAGGCATTTAGACTTTATACTCGTGATATGGCTATTATTACCGCAGATTCCATTTTATATGCTGAAAAAAAATTACAAGATTTAAAAATTGGATGCGATAAAAATAATGAATAAATTAAATAAAGCTGAAATACTATCTTCCTATCAAGATATATTAATATTTGACGAATTAGTGGAAATACTAAATGTTGGTGTAAATACTACTTATGAATTATTAAGAAATAAGAAAATATATTCCAAAAAGATAGGAAGAGAATACAAAATACCAAAATTATGTGTTATAGATTATATATATAATCAAAAAACAACTGATTTTTCAGATTTTTTAAAAGATTACGGTGATATATTAGATTATAAAGAAGTACGAAAAATTTTAAGAAATCCTAGTCGAAATACACTGTATAAAATTTTAAAAAACAAGGAAATTTATTTTATAATGATAGCAAACGAGTATAAAATACCTAAATCAAGCCTTGTAGAGTATGTTTTTAATAATTACTTTTGAGCATTGTAAAAATCTATCTAAATATGATAATATATAATATATTATCAAATTAGGTAGATTTTTTCTAGTTTATTAAAAGGGAGGTAAATATTTTGAAAACAGAAAAAGATCTATCTATGAGAATAGAAGAAATTAATAAATTAGAATTAACAGGAAGTATACAAACGAAAAAAGGAAGATATTATGTAGTAATAAGTTATACAGATGAAAATGGAAAATCAAAGCCAAAGTGGAGAGCAACAGGATTAAGTGCTGTTCCTGGAAACAAAAAGGCAGCAAAAAACAAAATTCCAGAAATTATAAGCATATTTAAGGATGAATTGATAAAAGCAGTTAAAAAGGAATATCAAAGCAATTTGTTACCAATGCAACCAGAACAATTACAAATAGAATATGAAAATTCAAATAGCGATATTGATGTAGAAAATATTGGTGCTGGAATAGATAATCAGAGAATTCTTAAATATAAAAATATGCCCTTTTTAGCATATTTAAAAGAATCTCTTGAAGAATTTTCACATCATATTGAAGCAACTACATATGATTCTTGGATTTCCATTTATACTAGTAGAATAACAGATTATTTTAGAGTTATTACGTTACAAGATAGAACTACTATGATTAATCCTGATGTTGAAAGGCCTATTTATTATGAAAATGTCCCTAAACTTACAGATATTACACAATTTGATATTGAGGACTTTTTTAAATGGTTATACGACTGTGGACTAAAAGGTTCTAGTGCAGATAAATATTATACATTTTTTAAACTCTCATTTGCAAGAGCAGTTAGAAGAAAAATTATAAATAAAATGGATAATCCTATGTTAGATGTTCCAAAACCTAAAATTGAGCCTTATATTGCTGATTACTATAAACCCTCTGAATTAAAAATGCTTTTTGACATAGTAAAAGGTGATATTATAGAAGTTCCAATTTTATTTGCTGGTACATATGGTTTAAGGCGTAGTGAAATTCTAGGTATAAAATGGGATGCTATTGACTTTGAGTCTAATACATTTGTTATCAAACATACTGTAACTAAAGTTACTGGTATAGGAGAAAATCAAAGAATTCAATGTAAAGATCTTACTAAAAGTAGGTACGGTTATAGAACATATCCATTAACACCGGAATTAAAACAAGCATTATCAAAATTGAAAATGAGAATTGAAATAAATAGAAAATTTGTATTTAGAAATAAATATGTTCAACAGACAAAAGACTATGTTTGTGTAAAAGAAAATGGAGAATTAATAAAACCAGACCATCTTACAAAAAGATTTCAATTTCTATCTACAGAAAGAAATTTAAAGAAGATTAGATTACATGATTTACGACATAGTGTTGGAAGTTTATTAGCAGCAAATAATGCTAATTTAAGACAAATACAAGACTATTTAGGACATGGAAGTATAAGGTCAACAGAAAGATATTCTCATTTACAATATGACAACAAAGAATCTTCTATTGGTATAATAAAAAATGCAATTGGTGGTTAAATCAAAAAAAATATTTACTTATCAAAAATAAGTAAATACTAAATAAATTATTAATAAAAAACTTTTAAATTTTTTAGAACTTTTTTTAGAACTATAAATTTGTCAAGAGAACTGCTGTTTGGAGGCGAGTATCGGAGTCGGACCGATCATCAGAGTTTTGCAGACTCGTGCCTTACCGCTTGGCTAACTCGCCAAATCTTACAGTCTCAAAGCTTATATGGAGCAGGTAGTGGGAATCGAACCCGCAAATCTTCCTTGGCAAGGAAGTATTTTACCATTAAATTATACCTGCAAAATTATATAGTGCTAAAAGAAAAGTTCGTTGCCTTGGCAAGGTTATGTTTTACCACTAAACTATACCTGCATTTTTGCTCTTTGTTATATTTAATTATATTCAAAAGCAATTAATATGATACCAAATATTCTAAATATTGTCAATAGTTTTTAAAAATAAAATTCCTCAAAAGCGGCTCAATGTTGCGGTTCAAAATTTTACGGGATTGAAGGTACGTCCCCACAATCCCGTTCTTTTATTTTTTACTTTTTGTTTTTTTTGCAGTTGTCTTTCTTTTTGTTGAAGACTTTTTAGTTGTTCTTGTTTTCTTTTCTGTTTCTTTTTTTACTTCTTCCGCCTCTTCTGGATTCCATTTTTCACCTGGCTTTGGCTTGTTCCAAGAAATATAATCACATGAAGCCGGATTATTTTCGCAAATATAGTAATTTCTCTTTCTTTTTGTCTTTCTGACTTGAACTGTTGCTCCACATTTTGGACATGGAACATCAATTGTTTCTATTATTGGTTTTACATTTCTACATTCTGGAAATCCGGGACATGCTAAGAATTTCCCATATCTTCCATATTTGTAAACCATCATTCTTCCACATTTTTCACATTGTACATCTGACACTTCGTCAACTAATTGCACATGTTCAAGTTCTTTTTCTGCTTTTTCAAGTTCTTGCTCAAATGGTCCATAGAATTCCCTAATTATTTTTTTCCATTTTTCTTTTCCTTCTGCAATTTCATCAAATTCGTTTTCAATTTTGGCCGTAAATTCCACATTAACAATATCCGCAAAGTTTTCTGTAAGTAGTTTGTTTACTATTTTTCCAAGTTCTGTTGGTACTAATTGTCTTTGCTCTTTTTCTATATATCTTCTTTCCAAAATTGTTGTAATTGTTGGCGAATATGTACTTGGTCTTCCTATTCCTTTTTCTTCTAATGCTTTTACCAAACTTGCTTCTGTGTATCTTGCAGGTGGTTCTGTAAAACTTTGTTTTGGATTTATTTTGATTAATTTTACTTCTTGATTTTCGTCTAAATCTGGTAACATTCCTTCTTCTTGTTCTTCTTTTTCGTCTGTTCCCTCAACATATAAAATCATAAATCCTTTGAATTTTAGATTTTGTCCATTTGCTTTGAAGTCATAATCATTTGCTTTAATATTTACTGCTATTGTGTCATATACTGCAGGTTTCATTTGACTTGCCATAAATCTGTTATAAATTAGTTTGTATAATTTATATTGGTCTTTACTTAAGTCGCCTTTTATGTCGTCAGGTTCGATATCTGAATATGTTGGTCTTATACCTTCGTGAGCGTCTTGGGCATCTTTACTTGTTTTGTAATACCTGTTTTCATAGAATTCTTCACCATATGTTGATACAATGTGTGTTTTTGCTGCCGCTCTGGCTTCTTCTGATATTCTTGTAGAGTCTGTTCTCATATATGTGATTAGACCTACAGTTCCTCTGTCTGCTATTTTTACACCTTCATATAATGTTTGTGCAACAGACATTGTTTTCTTTAATGTGAATCCTAATTTTCTTGAAGCCTCTTGTTGCATTGTGCTTGTTGTAAATGGTGGTGCTGGATTTCTCTTTTTCTCACCTTTTTTGATTTCTGATACTATGTATTTTGCTTTTTCTATGTCTTTTAAGATTTGGTCAACTTGTTCTTTTGAATTGATTTCTTGCTTCTTTCCGTTTTTTCCATAGAATCTCGCTTCAAATTCTTTTTTGGATTTTTCGTCTTTTAGGTTTGCATATATGTTCCAATATTCTTGTGGAATAAAGTTTTCGATTTCTGTTTCTCTGTCTACTATTAGTTTTACTGCAACAGATTGAACTCTACCTGCTGAGAGTCCTCTTTTTACTTTTTTCCATAGTAATGGACTTATTTTATATCCAACTATTCTGTCTAAAACTCTTCTTGCTTGTTGTGCATCAACAGTATTTAAGTCGATATTTCTTGGTTCTTTTATTGCTTTTTGTACTGCTGATTTTGTAATTTCATTAAAAGTGACTCTTGTTATTTTATCTTTGTCATCTTCTAATATTTTTGCTAGGTGCCATGCTATTGCTTCACCCTCACGGTCGGGGTCAGTTGCTAAATAAACTTTTTTTGCCTTTTTAGCGTCTGTTTTTAAAGATTTTATTAAATCTCCTTTTCCTCTGATATTTATATATTCTGGTTCAAAGTCATTTTCAATATCCACACCTAATTTTGATTTTGGTAAATCTCGTATATGTCCCATTGAGGCTACAACTTTTGTACTGCCTCCTAAAAATTTTTTTATTGTGTTCGCTTTTGCAGGTGATTCTACTATTATTAATTTATCCGCCATGTTTCCTCCTCTGTTTTTATTATATCTTTAAGTATTCTAGAACATTTTTTCATATTTTGCAAGTTTTTTTCTAATAAATCCAGAAAAAAAATGTCCTTTTGGATACAAAAAGACATTAAAATTTTTTTCTAAATAAATCCATTATTACTTCTTCTGAATTAATTGGAGTAACTTGATTTTCTTTAAAAATATTTAATATTTCATTTGCTTCTATTTCATCATTAGTAACATATTTTATACTTTTGTTTTCAACTTTAGTACAATCTGGTCTATATTCAGTTTTTACTATTTCTATTCCATATTTTGTTTTTTCAAATGATTTTATTACATCTTCATTTATTTGTTTGTAATACTCCAATTTTATTGGATGTTTTATTCCTGACTCATTCAGTAACTCTTTTTTAATAAATACACTGCCAAAAAACGTTTTCAAAAAAATCCCCCTTTTTATTTTTCTTTTGTTGCAACGTATTAATATTACTACTAATTTCAATGGTTTGCAAGGATTTTTCATCGCAATTTTTGACATTAAATTTTCTATTTTTTTATGTTTTTTTATTTTTCTTTATAGTTCGACTTTATGTCTTAAAATATTTTTTTATTTTTGACATTTTTCGATTATATTAGTCTTTTAAAAAATTTTGTATTTCATTTGCCAAGATTTCTTCTTTTCCTGTATAACTATGGTCTGCGCCGTCAATATAACCAATATCTAATTTATCATTTTTTATTTTTCCTTTTAATTGTTCGCATAGTTTGTCCGCTTCTTGAATAATTAATTCTCTTTGATTTCCCCATCTCATAAATAATGGTACTTTAATATTGTTTAGTTCTTCAAAATTGTAATTTTTATCTGAAAACTTTGCAAAGTCTATGTCTTTGTTTTCAATAGCATATCTTAAAAACGTTTTTACACTGATAGGATGTATAAAACTTTCTGCAGGCATTAGTTGATTTTCCATTTTTTCTCTTTTCATATTTTTAGCATAGGTTACCATTACAGGAAAGTCATCTTTTAAATATACTTGGATGGCAAGTGGTATATCTACTAATGAAAGTAAGATTATTCCTTTTATTTTTTCTAGTATTCCTTTTTCGTTTTCTTCAATTAATTTGTTATATGTGTATATTGTTTTTGTACACCCTAGGCTATGCCCAATGATATATATTTCTTTGTAGCCTTGTTCTATTGCATAATTGATGGCTCCTACAATATCTTTGTAACTTTCTGCTATTTCTTCATATGCAGTACCTGCAAGTTCCGGTTTTTCTTCGCTTTCCTTTTTTATGTAATTTACTAGGTCATGTCCTCTATTATTAAATGCCAAAAAATCAATGTTGATTTCGTTTGCCTTTTGGGCTATTATTTCGTCTCTTTTTTTGATGCAATTTGTTGCCATTCCATGTACTGATATTATTATTTTCGCAGTTTTATTTGTGTTTTTATACATAATTCCATTTAATATTACTCCATCTTGGGCTTTAAAAAATATTGTTTCAGTATTTTTCATTTTTTATTTCCTTTCTGAAATGTTCAAATTAATATAAAAGACATTCCTGTTTTACTTGTTTATCAATCATTACGGTTCATGGCCGCCTAAAATTATTGGTTGCTATGAAGTGTAATAAGCAATTTTATGGAATGTCCTTTTTTCTAGATTTTCTCTACAATTTCATTTTGATTTTTGTATATACTATTTGCAGGTACTACTTTTCTCACAGATGATAATGGATATATGTTGCTATGACTACCGATTACTGTTCCTGGATTTAGAACTGAACCACATCCAACTTCCACTTCATCACCTAACATCGCTCCGAATTTTTTTAATCCTGTTTCTATTTTTTCCGTATCATTTTTTACCACTACTAATTTTTTGTCTGATTTTACATTTGATGTTATTGAGCCTGCTCCCATGTGTGATTTATATCCCAAAATTGAATCTCCCACATAGTTATAATGAGGTACTTGCACTTTGTTAAATAGAATTACATTTTTTAATTCTGTTGAATTTCCTACCACTGCACCTTCACCAACTATTGCTTTCCCCCTTATAAATGCACAATGTCTTATTTCTGCATTTTTTCCTATAATTGCAGGTCCATGTATGTATGCAGTTGGTGCTACTGTTGCAGACTTTGCAATCCATACATCATCTCCTACTTTGTCATATTCTTCTGGGTCTAGTGTATTTCCTAATTCTATTATGAAATCATTTATTTTTGGTAATACCTCCCATGGGTATGTCGCTCCTTCAAATATTTTTTTTGCTATTGTTTCATCTAAATTATATAGATTTTTTATTTTACATTCTTCCATATTTTTCTCCTTTTTTAGGGATTAGGGGGACGGGTCTCTAATCCCTATTTTTTTTTATATTTTTTCGGGATTAGGGGACGGGTCTCTAATCCCTATTTTTTTTATATTTTTTCGGGATTAGAGACCCGTCCCCCAATCCCGTTTTTTTATAACCACTCACCATTTCTTTTAATATATACTTTCTTAATGCTTTGTACAAGTACGGTATATATTATAAGTAATAATACTACAAACGCATAATATTTTCCTGGTAAAATTTCAAAATTAAATGTTCCAACATTGTGTAATAATATCGGTGTAACTATTGTTCCTGCAATAGTTATTAATGTTGATATTGTTAAAAATTTATTTGCTCTTGATTCTATGAATGGCATTTTTGCAGTTCTAACATAGTGAATTATCATTGTTTCACTTATCAAGCATTCTACAAACCATGCTGTTTGGAACCAAGATTGTTTGTCTACACTGTTGTATCCAAATACAAACCAAAATACTACAAATGCTATTACATCTGTTATTGAACTTGTAATTCCCATTACATTCATGAATTTGCCAAGTCCTTTTGTATCCCATTTTCTTGGTTTTTCCAAAAATTCTTTGTCTACATCATCATATGGTATTGCTATTTGTGATATGTCATATAAAAAGTCTTGTATTAACATTTGTATTGGCAATAGTGGCAAAAATGGTAAAAAGATACTTGCTATTAATATACTAAATACATCTCCAAAGTCTGAACTTAATGCCATTTTCATATATTTTATGATGTTTCCATACACTTTTCTACCTTCTATTACTCCATCATATATTACTTGCAAACTTTTTTCAAGTAATATTATATCACTTGCTTCTTTTGCTATGTCTGTTGCAGAGTCTACACAAATTCCTACATCTGCTGTATGTAGTGATGGTGCATCATTTACACCGTCTCCCATATATCCTACTACATGGCCGTTTTTCTTGTATGTTTTTACTACTCTTTCTTTTTGCAATGGGTTTAATCTTGCAAAAACGTCAACTTCTTCTACTGCTTTTTCTAATTCTTCGTCTGACATTTTGTCTAATTCTACACCTGTAATTATTCTGTCCGATCTTAATCCTACTGTATTGCATATATTTTTTGTTGCATATGCATTGTCACCTGTTAGAATTTTTGTTTTTACTCCAATTTTTCTTAAATCATTTATTGTCTTCTTTACATCTTTTTTTGGTGGATCCAAAAATGCAACATATCCTACAAATGTCATTTCACTTTCGTCATTACTGTTAAAAACATTTACACCTGGATATTCTTTTTTCGTTGCTAATGCTATTACTTGCATTCCTAGGTTTGATAAATTGTTTGCATTTACTTCTATTTGCTTTATTAAATCATCTGTTATTGGAATTATCTCGTCTTTATACTTTACTTGTTTGCAACATTTTAAAATTTCTTCTATTGCGCCCTTTGTAAGCATTCTGTAGCCGTCTTCACTTTTTACAACAACACTCATTCTTTTTCTTGTATAGTCAAATGGTATTTCGTCTACTTTTTCGTATTCTTTTAGAACTTGCTTGATTTTGTGTTGATTTCCATATGCTATTACTGCTTTGTCAACTAAATTTTTTATTCCTGTTCCATAGTAACTGTTTAGATATGCATATTTTAAGATGTCTAAGTCTTCTTCTCCCATTACATTTATGTATTTTTGCAATGTTATTTTATCTTGTGTTAATGTTCCTGTTTTGTCTGTACATAAGATGTCTATTGCTCCTAAGTTTTGAATTGACTGTATATTTTTTACTAATGTTTTCTTTTTCGCTAGAGTTTTGCTTCCTTTTGTTAGATTTACATTTACTATCATTGGTAACATACTTGGCGTTATTCCAACTGCTACTGATAGTGCAAATAGCAATGCTTCCATTAGATTGTGTCTTATGAATGCATATATTACAAATACTGCTATTGATACTACTACCATATATTTTATTAGTAGTTTTGTGATGTTGTTCATTCCTTTTTCGAAGTTTGTTATCTCTTTTTTGTTGTCTATTTCTTTGCTCATTCTTCCTAAATATGTGTCAAATCCAGTTTGTATTACAACTGCTGTTCCGCTTCCACTGACTACACTTGATCCCATTAAACATATGTTGTTTATATCAAATATTCCTTTTGGTTCATTTGGTGTTGTTGTTTTTTCAACTAATACACTTTCTCCTGTGAATACTGATTGGTTCAAGAATAAGTCTTTGCTTTCTATTAGTATTACATCTGCTGGTATTATTGAGCCTGCATTTAGTTTTATGATGTCTCCTATTGCTATGTTTTCTACTCTTACTTCTTTTTCTTTTCCGCTTCTTACCACATTTGTGCTTGAATATATTTGTGCTTTTAGTTTTTGATTAAATTTGTATGTTGAGTAGTTTTGACAGAATTTTATGAATGCGCTTACTACTGCTATTCCTACTATTATTCCTGCTCCTAGTTTGTCTGATAGTGCAAAGTCTATTATTGCTAGCAAAAGTAATATATATATGAATTTATCATTGAATGATTTTATAAAAAATTCCATCCAACTCTTTTTTTCGTTTTTTATTACTATGTTTGGTCCGTTTTTTTCATATCTTTTTTCGTATTCTTTTTGTGTTAGTCCTTCTTCTTTTGTGTTGTATTCTTTTAGTATTTCTTCTTTGTTTTTCTTTGATGTTTCTGTGTATTTTTCTAGTAACTCTTTGTCTGTGTTTTTCATTTGTTTTACTTTTTTCTTGATTTCAAATAGTTGTATCATTTGTATCACCTTCCTTTTTTGGTTGTGTTTTTATTTTTTTACGGTTGTATTATATCACTTTTTTGAAATTTTTAAAGTGTTTTTTGGATTATAAAGAAAAAAACTAGGAATGCTTTGGTTCCTAGTTTTTTATTCTTACTGAATCACTTGTCTATATAGTTCTGTTTGTTTTACATTTTTTTGAACTTCTTCACTTGATAATGCTCTTTCGTATAATCTACTACAGTACACATTTCCTTTTAGATAATACAGATTTCCTGGATCGTGCCATGGACATACGCCTAAATAAAAATGGGCCGTATCTGTATTCCAACTTTCACATCCTTCATTATAACTATCTATTCCATAATAAGTATAACCATATAAATTTCCATTAATATAATATTCAAATTTATCTGCCTTTTCAGTCCACTGTGGATTATTTTCATCATATCTTTTATATACAATTGTTAAATAAAAATCTTTGTTTTGCTCATATCCGGGATTATTTTCATCAATTGTACATATAGCACTTGATGTTTTTATTCTTTCTCCATATCCTTGCCATGTTGACCAACCATTTAATTTGCAAATCATTCCAGCGTCTGCATAACCAAATCTCATTGCCTGTGTACATTCCTTTTCTAATGATGATAATTTACAAAATAATCCGCTTCCTATTTGTCCACTTTTATTATAATATAAAATTCTATCTAAATTTGCATAAATTTCAAAAGTGAATCCATTACTAAAATCTGCCTTTTTTGATAGTTCCAAATAATCTCCATCACCATCAAAATATAAGGATTTATTTTCTTTTGAATATGTTACATCGCCATATTTTATAATTCCATCCCATTCATTATCTTCTGCATTTGTTGCATCTATGTTTAAAGCCAATTTATCTGTGACTGCTAAACTACTTTTATATGATAACTCTGCAAAATTTTCATCTATTTTCTTTATTTCACCTGTATCATAATTTGCAACCCAATAATATTTTGTTTTTCCGTAATCTTCTATTTCTGTTCCTTTAGGTATATAATTCCAACCTGTTCCATATTTTTCTAATGTATTACTGTTTACAACAATATCCCATTTTTCACCATTTTCTAGATTTTTATCATACAATGTTGTTCCCAATTTCTTTATTTCTTTTTCTGAATATCTATTTGAATTTGTTGAAATAATATTAATATGTATTATTTCCTCTTCTGTCGATATTTCACTTTTTTCTTTTGCTTCTTTTGTCTTATTAAAAATTTCTGTATTTGATAGATTTTTTATTGAAATTCCAGCTAAAATTAAAAGAAGTATTATTGTTACTACTAACGATACAAGCGTTATGGCCTTTTCATTTTTATACACTTTATTTTTCTTATTCATGAAATCTTCTCCTTTATCTTTAGTCATAATTTAACTATTTTATTTTTATTATAGTTAAATTGTGACTTTTTGTCAATAGTTATATTCTAACTTTTTTATAATATAATTGAGGTGATTTTATGCTAAGAATTAAAGATTTAAGAGAAGATAAAGATATGCTACAAAAAGATGTTGCTGAACTATTAAACATTTCACAAACTAATTATAGTAAATATGAATTAGGAAAAATCAATATTCCTATCAATACATTAAAAAAACTTGCATTAATTTTTGATACAAGTATTGATTACTTATTAGGATTGACAAATGAGAGAAGACCTTATCCAAGAATAAATTAGTTTTTCTTCCGTGCATTTTTTATAAAATTTGCTTTTAAGAAATTTTTTTGCTATACTGTAACTATTATGGAAGATAAAGAAAGATATAAACATTTAAACAAATATTTAAAAGAAAAATTTGGAGAAAGAACCTTAAAAATCTGTATTGATGGAGGCTTTACCTGTCCTAATAGAGATGGAACTATATCCACAAAAGGATGCATTTTTTGTAGTGAAAAAGGTTCTGGTGAATTAATACGTTGTGGCTTTGGTAACACTATAACTGAAAAAATTAGTAATCAAGTTAAAAATTATTTTAATAGTTATCGTAGTGAACGTGCTAATAAGTTTATTGCTTATTTTCAAAATTTTACAAACACATATGATTCTTTGGATATGCTAAAAGCTAAATACGACGCTGCTTTAATTGATGATAGAATTGTTGGTTTAGAAGTTGCTACAAGGCCTGACTGTATAAATGCTGATATTGTTAATTTATTGAAATCATACAAAGATAACTATTATGTTTGTGTTGAACTCGGTTTGCAAACTTCTAATGATGAAACTGGCAATTTAATTAATCGTGGTTATTCAAGTTGTCAGTTTACAGATGCTGTTATGTTGTTAAATGATGCTAATATTGATGTTGTAGCTCATATTATGGTTGGTTTGCCAGGTGAAACTTTTGAGAATTTGAAAGATACTGTTGATTTTATTAACAAGCATAATATTCAAGGTTTGAAAATTCATTCTACTTATGTTGTTGAAAATACTTATCTTGCTGATATGTTTTTTGCAGGTCAATATGAGCCTATTTCTTTAGAGTATTATTTGGATGCGCTTACTTATGTTGTTACTCATATTTCTCCGGATATTGTTATTCATAGAATTTCTGGAGATAGTCCTAAGGATTTGTTGGTTGCTCCTGAGTGGAATTTGCATAAGAAATGGGTTTTGAATGGATTTGATAAAATTTTAAGAGAAAAAGATTTGTGGCAGGGAAAATTTTATAAATAATTTTACTTAAAAAGACATGAGAGTTTTATGCTTCCATGTCCTTTTTTTTTTATTATTCTTTATTCATATTATTTAAAGCTTCTTCAACTTCTCTATATCCTGGTAATACTGCATCGACAAAAGCATCTTCGTTGCAGTCTATATTCCATTTTCCATCTTCTTTTTTCATATTAATAGTAACTTCTGTTGTTACAGTTTCAATGTCTTCAGAATTATATTGTTCTATAAAATATTGTTTTAATTGTTCATCCATCTCTTCTTCTGTCATTGCACCAAACGCTTGAGAAAAGGCTACAGAAAATGCTTTTGATATATAATTTCCAAATACTGTTTTTAAATTTTTGTTACTTATATTTAATTTCATTGTGCATTCATTTATTTTTACATCTGTTGATACTACCTCATAGTTTAGATTTTTCAACATTGCTTTTTCCATATCTTGATTATCTGCTATGTTATCTTCTGATGTTGCATTTTCTTCAATTACATCTTTTATATTGATGTATTGTTTTATTTGCTCTTCGTCTCCTGTTTTTAATGCTGTAAACATTTTCTCAACTGTATCCATTGCTTGTTTTTTTGTCATGTTTAAGGCTATAAAATACCCTCCAACTACTAGTACAATTATTAATATTACTATTAATGCAATTTTTAGAATTTTTTTCATATTCTTTCCCCCTTTCTTGTGATTATTAAATCACTTTTAGGGGTTGTTGTCAATTAAAATTCGTATTCTTGTATAACTTTTCCGTCTACATTTTTTAATATTATTTTATTGTCTTCAATTACTATATAACTATGCTCTGTATTGCATTTTGGAAGTGAGATAGAACCTGGGTTTGCAAAGATATATCCTTCTTTTTCTTGAATAAATCCTTGGTGAATATGACCATATATCATTATATCAAAGTCGTCATATGGTATTTTTTCTATATTGTATTTGTGTCCATGTGTAAAGTAGAATTTTTTACCGTTTATTTCCATTAAAATGTGGTCATGAAATTTGAATTCTGATATTGTTTCGTCTACTTCTGCGTCACAGTTTCCTCTTACTACTAATAACTTTTCTTTTAATGAATTGAGCGTTTGTGCTACTTTCATCGGGTTGTATTCTTGACTTAAGTCATTTCTTGGACCATGGTAATATAAATCTCCTAATAATATTATTTTGTCTGGTTTTTCCTTTTCATTTATTTCTTTAATTTTTTCTCCATAGTATCCTGAACCATGGATATCTGATATTACTAATGCTTTCATTTTTATCACCTTTCTTTTTTATAATATTAAATTCGTTGAAAATGAATTGAACTTTTTTTATTGGTCAATGTCTTCTAGATTATTAAAAAATTCTTCTGTTAATTCTTCTTCATATACATATTCACCATTTTTATATCTCAATATACTATCATTTTGTATTTGATTTTTTAGTTCTTCTGATATTTCTGTTTCTTCAAATATTTTATTGTTGTTTTTGTTTAGTAAGTAAACTCCCTTTGCGCTAAAATCTACTACTTGATACAGGCAGTTTTCTTCTCTATTTTGTTCTAAATTTTCTTGTTGTTCTAGTGAACTTTCTTTTTCAACCTCATTATTATTGTTGATTTCGTCGTTGTTTATTGTATTCATCTGTTCTTTTTCCTTTGAATCTTCAATGTATTTTGATAATTCTTGTATAAAATTTTCTACTAAATTGTTTTCTTTTATATCATTTGCTATTTTGTTAAAAATTTCTAATTTCAATAAAATCTCTCCTTTTTTTATTTTGTGCCTCAAAAATTGTGTATTTTTTTATTTTTCACATACTGTCATTTTTTTAATATTCATTTACAACTGAGTATTCATCTAATCCTATCTATTTTTCTTTGAATTTTCACCTGTTTGATAATTAATTGTTATTCCGGGTTGGACATTATACACATATACATTAAAGCTAACGCCTTGTCCATTATCTTCTACAGAATATGCTTCCATTTCTACGCCACTTGCAACTTTATTGTCTCCTTTAAAGTCTGGTGTTACTCTATAAAGTACATGATTATTATTGTTTTTTTCTATATATTCTGCTACTTTGTTTTCAAATGGTAACATTCCTTCAACATTGAAATAATTTGTGCCGGTTATTAAATTTAACTCGTTTGCATTCTCTCCTGCTAATTGATATCCGATTAAATGGCATCTGTTGTATAAAAATTTTCCTTCGTATTTTGCTTGTTTCCAACCCGTTGGTTTTATATTGCTGATGTCTCCTCTTTTTTCTGTTGGCATTATTTCTTTGCATATGTTTGCATATGCTACTCCGCATCGTTTTAAAGAGTCAAGTTGACTGTAGTTTTCGAATGCTTTCGTTGTGTGCTCACTTTCTTCAAAGTATGGTATGTTGTTATTTATTTCTGTGTATATTTTGTCTGTGTATTCTGGTATGTTACTTAAATTGTATTTGGTGTTTGATACCGTATTTTCCGCTGTTTGTGCTTGTTCTGCGGTTATATTTGTTTCATTTATTTGATTTCCTTGATTATTATTTTCTTGTTTGTTTATTACCCAACTTGCTATTATTAATATTATTATTATTAATGTTGATATTATTTTTTCTGTTTGTTTGTTTTTTGTTTTCTTTGCTCGTGTACTCTTTTTCACTTTTGTTTTTCCTTTCGTTCGCTATGCTCACTCATCGTCATCCAAAATTTTTTTCAAAATTTTGTCTGCCAAATCTTGGGCGTTTTCACTCATCGTCATCCAAAATTTTTTTCAAAATTTTGTCTGCCAAATCTTGGGTGTTT
>ERZ827496.1002-NODE-1002-length-36100-cov-7.302150_pt1 | contig 36100 bp, 30 predicted proteins | sample MGYA00519769_ERZ827496 | MGnify/ENA primary metagenome ERZ827496 (study PRJEB31778, sample SAMEA3449327) | human gut metagenome | biome: human gut; feature: human-associated habitat; material: faeces | place: United Kingdom | collected 2010/2012 ...
GTTTTATTAATAAAAATACTTCCAATTTTAAATTCTACAAAAAATACAAATGTAATAAATATTATTGTAATTATTATTTGAAAAATATCTTTATTTTTTATTAATTTAGATAATTTCATAAATAACATTGTTATTATACTTACAAATAATGCTGGCAAAACTGGAAAAATTAATAAAATTATAATTAAATATAAATAATATATTATTCCAGCATATGTACAAATTCCATAAATAATTAATGGAAATAGTGCAAAAATAATTTCCGAAAAATATAAATTAATTACTAATGTATTAAATTTTGAAATTAATAATTCTTCAGTTTTTATTGGCAAAGGCAGTAAAACTTCTAAATCTCGTGAAAAGAAATATACATTTGTACTTGCCAAAATTACTTGAAAAATCATTATTATCATTATTATTAAAAAGAAAAAGTTTAAAAATAATGTAGGTTGTCCAATTTTTACTAATTCATCCACTATCATATAACTCAAATATGATAATGCTACCATAACAATTACCAAAAACCAAATAAAAATTGATTTTTTATTAATTTTATTTGTTTTTGGATCGATTATATATGGATTTTGAAAAGAATTTAAAAAAAGAATTTTTGTTAAATTAAATATATTTTTTATTTTACTCATTTTCTACAATCTCCATAAATAATTCTTCTAATGATTTATTTTCTTTTAATTCTTTTTTCAAATCTTCATATGTTCCTACAAATAATAATTTTCCTTTATCTATAATACCTATTCTATCACATAATCTTTCTGCTACATCCAAAATATGCGTTGAGAAAAATACTGTATTCTTTTGATTTGCATGTTCTCTCATCATATTTTTTAATTCAAATGAAGATTTTGGATCAAGTCCAGTCATTGGTTCATCTAAAATCCAGTTTTTAGGATTATGCAATAATACTCCAATTATTATTAATTTTTGCCTCATTCCATGAGAATAACTTTCTATTTTGTTGTTTAATACATTATTTATTTCAAATTTTTCCGATAGTTCTTTTATTCTTTTAACCCTATCTTGTGTTGATACTTCATATATGTCTGCCATAAAATTTAAGTATTCGATACCTTTTAGTTTTAAAAATACATCTGGATTGTCTGGTACTAGGCCTATTTGTTTTTTTGCCTCTATTGGTTCTTTTTTTATGCTTTTGCCGTCTATCAAAATGTCTCCTTTGTCTATTTCTAGTATTCCTGTTATCATTTTTATTGTAGTTGTTTTTCCGGCTCCATTTGGTCCTAGAAATCCAAATATTTCTCCGTCTTTTATTTCTAAATTGATATCGTTTATTACTTTTTTATTTTTTTTGTATTCTTTTGATATGTTTTTTATTTCTATCATTGGCATCACTCCTTATCCATATTCTAACATAGCATAGAAAAAAATACAATAACAAAAATTCTACAATATTTTCAATATTGCACAATGGTAATATATAAAAATTTAGATTCAATCGTTTTTATAATTTTTAAATATTGTAAATATTTTTTAATTATGATATTATAAATTTTATACTTATTTAATAATTTTAGGAACTGGACTTACAACAGTATATTTAGCAGTTTTACCATTAGAAAAAAAGAAATGATAGTAAAATTATTATCATTTCCTTTTTTATTATTCCTGAAACATTTTTCTGTTTTTTAAATACTCTTTCACTTTGATTTAATTGTTCTTTATATTTTAAAAAAATTTCTAACTATATTTTTACAGTTAGAAATTTTTTCTTATTATTTTATACACTAAATGACATTTTAAAATCGTAATTATCATTTAATTGCATTATTATTGTTATTTTTTTAGTATCATTGCTATTCCCTGTCAAGTCTGTAAGTGTTACAGTACATGTATATAAGTTGTTTCCTTTTTGTTCTATATTTACAAATTCAAAATTATTATATTCAAAAAATGCATTTTTTATATAATTTTCAAATTTGTCTTGTGTATCGAAATAATTATTTTTGAAACCATCTGCTATACAGTTATATGACGTTTTGTAGTCATGTCTGTTTACCATCTGAATGAATTTGTCTATATTCATTTGGACTTTCTTCTCACTTTCTGCTTTGTCATATTCTGTTTTAAATTTTTCAGTTGGAATTGTATATGTGTCAAGTTGAACTGTATAATCCATTACATTTGTTACTTTAAATATATAGTTTCTTCCATATTGATCTTGACATATATATTCTGTATATTCATTAGTTATATTTACCGAATATTTTTTTATAGTCAAATTATAAAGTTCATTCTTATTATTATTAATATATTCTTGAAACTCAGATATACTTCCAAATCTTTTTTTAGAATATTCATCATCAAATTTATCATAAGCATATTGTGAATTATTAACTATTAAGTTTTTAAAATCATAAAAATAATTTTTAGACATTTGTTCATCCGTTGTTTTTGAATATTCAAAAACATTATTTGAATTTTTTTCTATGCCCACATCATCATCTTTACTTAATCGAGTGTAATCAGCATATTGTAATAACTTAATAGAATAAGTCATATTATCAACATCTAAAATAACATTATATAATAATTTGTCATTATTTTGATTTTCTGCATATACATAAAAATTTTTTATATTTTCTCCATCTATAATATACATATCATCAATAGTATAATTACTTCCAACAATTGAAACAAGTTTTTGATATGCATTATTTTGTGTTATTTCATTATCTTTTATAAAACTATTATTTAATTTGTCAAATATAATCTTATTTTTTTCTTCAATATTATTTACACCCATTAATGTTGAATATGAAATTTCTCCACCTTCAACATAATCATCCTCATTACCTTCAACAATTTTCATATTAATTGCTTTATAAAAACTATCTAAACAATTTTTTACAGTATAATATAATGACACATTGTCAACTTTTTTTATATCAGTATTAATATTGACAACATCTGCTCCATTATCATAAGAATCTTCTGTATCAACATTTTTTTGTTTTTTACTCATTCCTAATATAATTGATATAATCAATATAATAATAATTAACAATGCTACAATTATATATTTAATATATTTCATCAATTTCCTCCATCACTATTTTTTTACTCTAATAATCTTTCCTCTTGCTTTAGTTGTTAAGAAATATGATCTATCTATTGGATCTCCAGAACAGTTCGCCCAATTTTTATAATTACCACAATCATATGCATACAACTTACCACCATCAAGTTTTACAACTATATTAACATGGTGCGTCTTCCCTTCTTGTCTAACAAATATATCTCCTGGTTGCAATTTATTATATGGATTCTCATTTGTTCCCACAGAGATTTCCTCCCAACCATATTTAGCATTCCAGTTAGTATTTAAAAATGCAGAAGTATTATGTTGATAATAGAATTCTTCCTTATATCCCAATTCATATAATACCCATGTTACATAACCACTACAATCTATTGAATGCCCTGTTGGTGGTATACTACCTACTCCTCCATAACTTGTAAATTGTCCACTCGTACATACTTTTTTCCATAAATTTGTAGCAACATTCAATAAGTCTCCACCTGTAGCATAACTATTTGCATCTAATGTTTCTCCTGTACCAGCCACATAAATTCCTTCATGGAATAATTTCCAATTTGCTTGTGACCTTCCATTACTTTCAACATTACTATTAAAATATGTCTTTCCACTTTTTGATTTTGCATTTGAAATCAATGCATCCGTATTTCCATATGTTTTATACACTTCAACAAAATTACCAATATTTCCATACTGATACATTATGCAAGTTAAAGAATCCAATTGTGGTTGAGTAATTTGATCTAATATTCCTGCATTAGATAACTGATTTTTTACTGCTTCTTGATAACCTATGAGTAGTTTTTCCTTAACAGCATCAACAATACTTACACTAATCGTAGATGTACCTATAGCATCATATTGACCAGATGAAATATTTATTCCCTCTTCTGCATATTCTTGAGTATGCCAATACGTTGCACCATTGTTTCCAGTATGGCATACACCATATCCAAAGTTTCTCGTTGCCTTATTGGAATCAACATAGCAAATATACAATGACTTATCTTGAGTTATATATTTAGAAAGATATGATGAATATCCCACTTTTCCATTTACATATTCCCAAACCGTTGTATTTTCCCATGATGCTAAATAATCAAATAAAACATTACTACTTGTAAGTCCTCCAATTGTATTCAATGAACCAGAATCAAATTCACTAAAATCATATTCTTTAATTCCATAATTCTTTCCAGTAACTTTATAAAATAAATATTTAGTCAAGTCAACCATATTGGGACAAGTTTGGCTCATTATCTTCCATAACCAACTCGTAGCATCATCAGTCAAATAATCCTTAGCATTTCTATGTTTTCCTTTTCTTAAAATCTTAACAAAATTATCTTTATCAGCATCTTTATCATCCTTAGGATTACTAACCGGAGTCTTAGAAACATATTTCTGTTCGGAAACAGTATTAGTAGTTGACTCTTTTCTCTCAATTTTACGCTGATATCTATCAACTTTAGCATAGGTTGCTGTAACCTGAAGAGGTTGTTCTGTCTCAGTAGTAGAAGATGTACCACCTGAAGTACTAGATCCACCATTATTAGGAGTCAATGTAACATTATCATTTATATTCTTATCAGAAAAAACCGGTTTCTTAGAACCACCATCAGAAGATGGTTTTTTATTATTACCACTAGCACTTGGAACCCTTGAATTACTATCAGTCCCCATAGTCTGTGCTCTACTTGAAGTAGGCTTATGTTTCTCAATATAATCGGTTGTTATTTTAATCATTTCTTTAGCATGATCACAATTTAGCAATAATGCATTATCTTTAGAATTGCCGGAACTTTCCTCTTGTAGCACATACTCTGTCTCTTTAGGATCCATATCTTTTGTATTAGATTCATTTGATGTTACCTGTGCTTCTTGATATGTATATTCTTGGCTATAATCAACTATCCACACATCTGCCTTTGTCAACGCAAATTCTACTCTATTAATTTTATTGACAACAGTATGTGTGATTTTATAATCAGTATCTTCTGTCTCAACATCCGGATCTTTCTTTATTCCAACAGAAGAAGTTGCTTTATCATCCGGCCACCAGTACCCTTTAGTTGGAACATTTTTCACACCATAAGTAGTTGATGGCGTTACTTCAACATATGTATCAGTTCTATTTTGCTTTTTATATGTGAACACATCAGTATCAGTTGTGGTTGTAACATTATCATAAATAGATATTGTGATTTTACTATTTTCAACCAAATCTGCAAGTTCTGAAACAAAAGCTCTGTCTCTACCAATAACCAATAATGACCATAAATATTTAAAAGGCATTACATATTTTTGAGTTGCATTTTTATAATTAATTTTCTCAGTTCCAATAGATACAGTTGTCTTTTTATAATTACCATCTGAACCTTTATCACTTTCGCTTAAGTCAGGTGCATAATCACTTAAAACCATTTTACTATCATTAGATTCAAGGGTTTCTGTAGTTGTATTCTTGTAAGCAATAACTGCATTTTGTTCCTCATCTAAAGTGAAATAATCTAAAGCCTTATCGTCGCCATTACTAACATAACTATTAAAAGTTTCTGCTTTAATAAATTTCAACATTTTACTTGAACCATTTTGTTGGTGCCTCTCGAACTGAATTATACCATCCAATTTTTTCTTACCATTTGCATCAGTTGCTCCGTCTCCCATTTTAGGGTATTGAGTTATAATTTCCGCATTCAGTAATTTTTCTAGTTCCTCTGGTTTCTTTAAATAATCAGAGTAAACATCATCCATACACCATAATATTTCTGCTTCAGTTAATTCATTTAAACTTGTAACTTTTGGTTTCTTTTTCAACTTTTTATTGATTTTCAAAACATCAATAATTTCCTCATCTGTCATACCACTAATTTTATCTTCAGAGAATTTTCTATCTATTAATGCATCTTTAATTAATGCATTTTTATCAACCTTTAATCCTCCGCCACTGCCATCATCATAAACAGTTGGTGAAACATTACTTTCGTATCTTGTTGAACCTCTTTTTTCGTCATTATCATTAGTCTGCCATTCTTCTCCATCATTAATTACTTTAAAATAATCCATTGCAGAAATAAAAATTAGTACAAGAATAATTATAATAACAATAAGAAGTTTTTTTGCTTTAAATACAGACTTTAAAACATTTTTTATTTTTTTCTTAACATTTGGTATATCTTTTTCTAAATCTTCCATGTTCCACCTCCTTTTGAGTTTGTAAATTTTTGGATTTTATAATTTAACAGGAAAACTTAAAATTCCTTCATAATTACTTTTATCTTCTGTATTTTGATATTCTTCATAATTTAATACAAATTTTGAAAATACCATACTTTTTAAAGATTTTGTTGAACTATATGGACTTGCAAATTTTATTTTTAATTTATTTGTATATTTACTTTGTATTATTAACTTGTTTTTTAAAATCTCATTACTATAAAAATATGATTTTGCATTATTCTTGTCCAATAAATATACGGATTTAGTGCTTTCCCCTGTATCTAATAAAATACCATTTTCTGTATTATTTTTTACAGATATTGTATATGTTTCATAGTCCATATATGTGTTTATTTCATCTATTGTTATATCAACATTTTTGTATGATGTTGTTTTGTCTTGTGGTTTTGTCCTTCCTACATAATTGTTAATGTTTATTTTATAATCACCATCTTTTTCAACTATTGTAACATAATCTTGTTTTGTTTGATTTCCGTCAATTTTTCCTGTAGATAATATATCTCCTGTCATTCTTACTTGGTATGTATCTCCAAACCAGTTTTCTATTGTATATGTTCTTTTTCCTTCATTAAATAAGTCGTTGTAATAAATTCTTTTGAATTCGTCAATTGTTGGATACATTTCTTCTTTGCATTCGTCTGTTAATAAATTGTATGCATTTTCTATGTTTCCTTCGTTACAATATTTGAAAAAATTGTCAATTACATCTGTGTCTTTTTTTAGTTTTTTTTCTGATATTGAGGCTCCAGATACAGCGGATTTGTTTGATACTATGCTTTTGTTGTTTTGCATTATTTCGTTTATTCCGCTTGTATCTTTTTCTTCCTCTTTTTTGTTTTTTACCATCACGTTTAATAGTTGTAATAGTCCAAAAAGAAAGACTATAATTATTAGTGATATGTATACTTTCTTTCTGTTTTGATTGAAATATCTAATTATTCTATTCATAATTATAGTCCTCCTCTAATTTTTAAATTTTAGTATTTAGGTAACCACTTGCTTTATCTATTCCATCTCTAAGCACAATAGTATTTCTGTCAAGTTCTTCTTCTGTCAAATTCTTGTTTTTATTATTTTTAACAATCCTATCTTTAATAGTATTATTAAGGTTAGTACTTTTTTCATTATCATATTTTGATGTATCACCATCTTCACCTTTAGCAACTTTTGTTAATTGTAAAGCCTGATCCACACCATACCCTTCTTTTCTCATAAGAGCATAACCAGCAGTCCCTTCTGCAGCAGATTCTTGACCTTTTCTAATAGCATATTGTCCATAATCTTCATAATAGTCTTCAAACGAAACATCAGTCATTCCCATTTTATCAAGTCTAGTTCTTACCTCTTCTTTATATTCTGCATCTTTTTTCATTTTCTTTACATTTTTATCAATTTGTTTTTCCGCATATCCCTCTGGGTCAGAACCTTCTAAAAAGGCATTTCTATATTCGTTTGCATTTTTTGCTTTATTTGTCACAACATCAGGAACTTCTTTACCATATTTATACCCTGCTAACGCAGCAGTTGCCATATATTTTGTTGCATTTGCTGGATCAGTAATTGATGCAATTCCAGCCGCAGTTGCTGCTGCCATTGATATTCCTAGTCCAGATGCTACTCTTGCCACTTTACCTAATGGATTATCTTTTGAACTTTTTAAAACAATTCTATTTCCCATCTTTTTCATTCCACCTACAAAGCCAGGTTTTTTAAGTTTTTTCTTGTCCTCTGATTTACCAGCACTCATTCTTGGTGTTTGAGATGGAGTTTGAATTTTATTTAATGCTTTGTTTTTAGGTACAACTGAAAACTGTTTCTTTTTATTTTCCCTTTCATTATCATCCATGTTATTAGTAAGTCCTTTTTGATTAGATTGGCTGTTTAAATTTGCTGGATTCATCATGTTTGTTAAATTATCGGTGTTTTTCATCCTTATTGGATTTTCAGAATTTCCGAAATCATCTTGATTCTTATCATCCAATTTATTTTTATTTAGGCCTCCTCCTGATAAATTAAATATTGAATTATTGTCTTCTGATTCATCATCTGTTGCACCTTCTCCAACATCATATAAAGAAGATGTACTTAAATCTTCTTTAAATTTAAGTTTACTGTTTTTATCTGAGTCATCGCTTCCAGAGCCTCCATCATTTCCTGGTCCCTTTGGCGGATGAGGTGGCTTTCCTAATAATCTACTCATTCCACTCATCATAATCGCTGCTCCTGCAGGTCCCGCAAACATTCCCGGAGTACCAGCTTTTTCAAATCCAAAGAATTTACGCATTAATTTTTCTGCCGGAGTCATAAATCCAATTGCAACAACTGCATATATTAAGTTTTGACTAGCAAATGTCATTGCAGACCCTATTAATACCATGTACAATATTAAATGCAATGGTTGTATTAATAAATTAAATATATATTCTTTAAACCACATATTAAATGCTTGTGCTTTTCCATCATTCATTTTATCAATTGGATATGTTAATGCAACCAATGGTGCAATCATTGTTAAAAATGCCATATATACAACCCTTTTTACATATGTCCATGTGAATATCAATGTATACAAAACTAAAACAATATAAATTATTTTATAACCAATACTTGCATATGCATAGTTTGTTGCATTATCATCTTCATCAGTAAGTTGTCCCAACATTCTTGCTTGTTCCGTAAAGTTATTTGTTGGCCAATATAAATTTCCATTTTTAAACAAATCTTTATACTTTGTATCTGTTTTATTCTCTTCAACTAAAATTGTATATGCTTTTTTTACAAGTTCTTTATCTTCAATTTCAAATAATTGTGTACCTCTTGTTACCGCTACGTCCCCATCTAATTTGCCATTTTCTTTTGCTGCATTTTTTTCATCTACAGATAATTTATCACTTGCAGTTGTTGAAACAACTGCAGACTGTATAACCGAGGTTACCTTTTTAACAGCAATATTAGAAAATGACATAATATACTGCATTAAAAATAATAAACAAATTGCTACAACCCAATCTACCAAAAGCTGCTTATATTTTGCTTTGTCTCCTGCAGTACTTGATAGCATTATTCTTATTCCAACATATACTAAAATTGATAACATTCCTACAATTGATATATCTCTTAATATATTATACCAATTTGCTATAATAGGCCTTAAATTATATGCAGTGGAAGCATAGTATGTTTGGCTTGAACTTTCAATTTTATAAATATCATATGTATAACTTGGCATAAAACTAGTTGCATTTTTATGAATAACTATATTATATTTATCTTTATAATTATATTCCGCCTTATAATTACCACTAGTAACTTCCTCCTGAACAAATTTATTTTCTTTTTCTAATTTATCACAAATTTCACCTGCTCCAACATCTATTCCGTAGATCTTTAAATTCTTTTGCAACGTCTTCAGAACTTATTCCAGATTTTAATGCATTTTTACTTACTTTAGATGAACTGTCTGTTTTTAAATCAGTCATTGGACTAAAAAAATCAACATCAAATAATGGAATTTGATTAGTAAATATTTCATATGGTGTTAGTCTAATACTCGGTAATACAACCTTTTCACCAAACGTTGCATCAGACAAATACGAAGTTACAGCAAACGTTACTACTCCTGCAACTACTCCTGCTTTAACCACAGTGAATACAGCACTAGCTACTGCAAGAGCAGCACCACCACTTGCAGCAATTAAAACTATTCCTCCTATAATAATCGCTGCCGCAACAATTATTCCCAAAATCTTAGCAACACCATTTGTTTCAGTATCAACAACAATAAAACTACCATCAGTTTGTAATATCATCTTTGAAAGAACAGTATTAATACCATCACCAATACCAACAAACAAATCCATTACTGCATCCATAAGGTCCCCGCCAACAGAAGCCCTCGAAACCTTAGGCATACAAAAGCTAAAAATTGTAATAAACAAAAGCACAATAATTAACTTCTTAAACAAATTTTTATTTTGAAAAATCTTCATAAAGTTTAAACCTCCTGACATACTTTACGCATTATTTCTCTTCGCAATCTGGTTCAAGTTAGTCTCAACAAACTCAAACTCTTTTCTAGTCGGCATAATCTTCAAAATAGCCGAATCAGCACCAACCTTAAGCAAACCCTCACCCTTTTGGCAAGTAATCAAAAAGTTAGCTTCACCCTCTGAAAGTTTAAACACCTCTTTCAAGTATTGTATTTCAGATTTATCTTGTGCTAAAAATAGTTTAGTATCAGAAGAAGTAAGAACTGCCTGAGCCTCAGGTTTCTCATAAAAATCTTGGAATCTTTGAGAAACGATAGCCAAAGAAACATTTCTCTTTCTCGCACGTCTAGCCATCTTATTCAAGAAATCAACAGCCTCAGGATATGGCAATAACATCCAAGCCTCATCAACTAAAACTCTCTTTTGTGTAGCCTTCTTTCTATCTTCACTATTTTTCTTAACGAATTTTTCCCAAATCCAAGAAAGCAAAATCTGTTGTGCAAGAGGTCTTGCAAATCTTTCCTCCAATTGAGAAATATCCAAGTTTATAAATGGGGCACCTTCTAGTAACTCAAAAGTTGACTGTCCATCAAAATAAGCCATTTGCCCATCATATTCTCTTATGTACTGTTTCATAACTTTTAATAAATAACTGTAATGATATTGATAATCTGAGTTAGTATTTTCCCTAGCCTTTCCTTGAATTCTTCTATACCACGAACCAATTGTAGGCATATCCTTTTTCTCCTTAGAGAAAATATTACCTCTCATAACCCCTGCAGACTGTTTATACAAACTTTCTGGATTACTATTAATCCCTAAAGCCGCATATTCCTCTGCAACAGACTCAGCAATAATTTGCTTTGTCAACTCATTAACCTCATCAGAACGAGTACTACCTCTAGCCATAGTAAGTAAAGCCTGAGTAACATCCTCTACCTTATTCTCTATATTTAAAGTAACTCTTTCTTTACCAGTTATTTCATCTTTTATAACCTCAGTCTCAACATCAAACAAATTTATAATTGTTTGAGATGTTGGACTAATTACAACATTAATTCCACCCAAACTTTCAGCCACTATTGTGTATTCACCTTCGGCATCAAGTGCTAGACTTTCTATTCCCATTAAAACAGATGACCTTGAAATTAATGTTTTCATTGTTACAGATTTACCTGCTCCAGACTTAGCAAATATAACCATATTATAGTTTGTAAGTGATGAATGGAAATTATCAAATAATATTGGTGTACCTGTTTGTTTGTTAAATCCTAATGGAACACCTGTAGGATGTCCAACTTCTGATGTCGTAAATGGAAATACAGTTCCCATAGAATTTCTGTCAAATGTATGTGTTTTATGTATTTTATCATTCATAAACGGCAAGTTAGACTTAAATGCATCTTCTTGCATTCCCCAAGCCGTTTTCATTCCAACCATTGTTTTTGACATTTCTGAAGATAACAATTTAGTATATCTATCCAAATCTTCCATACTATAAGCAAAAAGTGTTGAGATTATTGAAGCCTCATATAATTTATTAAAACCTGCCGCAATTTCATCTCTTAATTGTTCTGCCTCTAATCTTTTTTGTGAAATTGTACTTTCCCTATTTATATTTCCCTTATCTGCTGCCACAATTCTTTCTGTTTCTAGTTCATTTATAACTCTATTTAAATCGTTTTGAGATTTATCTTCTTTTATAGGATTTATGAATATTGATGTGTTTGTATCTCCAAACATATATAAATCCCTAAATAATTCTGGAAATCTACAAGTTCTTGGAAGAGATGATACAAAAAAACTACGAGCGAATCTTTTTGTATTAGAAATTATCTCTAAATGGTCTATATTTGATGCATCTATTCCTGATGGTGCGATTAATTCTTTTATAGATTTCTTTTTTAATATTGAAACATCTTCTTCTCTATATTCTCTAAATTGATCTTGTAGATCTTCTTCTTGTTGTTTTTGTTTTTTTGCCATCTTCTTCTCCTCCTTCTTTTTCCTTTGTTTTCTTCTTTTTACTATCATTGTCTATTTTTTCTATAGCAGCCTCTGCAACATCTGCTCCTACAGATCTTTTGTTTTCTTCAATTAAAGCCTTAGCCATTTGGTCAATTAATGCATCAAGTTCTGCTTCTTTTTGTCTTACTTTTCTTTGTTTTTCACTTTCTTCAATTACGTCATATATTGTTTCATTTGCTTTCTTTATTGCATCTTGTTCAATTTTTAAATCAAGTTCTTTCATTCTCTTACTTAGAACATCTGGTGCAGTAGAATATAAGTCTTCATAACCTGCATTTAGTGCTCTTCTTAAATTAAATGTTTCTGATTCGTCTCTGTTATATGCAACATATAGTAATTCTGCAAGTTCTGTTGAATCCAATATTTTACTATTTATTCCACATACTGAAAGTGAACTTATAATTGATTGTGCTTTTGTATATAATTCAGAAAATGCTAAACTTGTTATTTCGTCTTGTTGATATGCTCCACTTGAAGCCTCTTCTGGATAGTATGGAATTATTACATAATAGTGTTTGCTTAATATGCTTTTATTTAAACTCATTCTTTCTGTATTGTTGATTATATCAACTCCATATTCGTACAAGTTTCTTTGTCTTATCAATTCATATTTTTCTTTGCTTAATTCTTCATCTGTAAATTGTCCAGAACGAACCTTTTGGTTGTATTCCATCTGTTTTGATGCATATTGTTTAGAAATATCGTCAACTCTTTCTTTATATGTATTTATGCTAGCCCCTAAGTTTACAGTTCTTGTTTGTACATAAATTTGAATTGGATATCTTAATGTATTTAAAAATTGTAAAAATCCTTGTTCAACACTATTTTTTTCAAGTCCTGACATTAAGTCATAGTTAACACCTTGGCATTCTATAACCATTAAGAATCTTTTTCCACCTTTTTGTAAAATCATATTGTCTTCTATTCCGTCAAATTCCATAAATTTAAATATTGATTCTTTTGTGTAGTTTTGTGGTGTTAGAGTTTTTGCTTTTATTTTTGCATTTTCTTCTTGTTGCTTTACAACTTTTTTTTCTTTATGTTCTCTACTTTTTAATTTTAATACTAAAAATACTAAGCAAAGTATACATAAAACACCTATCATTATTCCTAACAATATTGTTAATAAGTTTATTAATTGATTACTTTCCATCTTTTGTTTCCTCCTCTGGTTTATATACATATATCTTGTTGCCATTCTTCTTGAATTTTATCCACCTTACAATTACATCATCTATATTTTCTCCTCCTGTTTTTCTCGTTATGTCTGTTGCTGATGATTCTGGCACTTTCAGTGTTCCTATTACAAATCCTATTGCTGCGAATATTAGTGTTATTATTAGTCCAATCATTGAAAAGCCAAGCATTTTTAATATAAAATAAAATATTAGCCCAACACCTGCTCCAACACATGTGTATATTAATCCTTTTGTGGAAAATATGTATAATATTCTTCCTTCTCCTTTATAATTTCTTGGAATTTCATAGGTTTGCATTTTCTTTTTCCTCCGTATCTTTCTTATTATATTTATACAATATATATTATAACATAAACCTGTGGATAATTGTATAGTTTTTGACAAAAAAAGTGGAAATTTAATATATTTGTAACATTTTTGTAATATCAGTTTTTAGGCCTTTTTCGTCTTTTATATAGGGATATTTGATTTTGACGTTTTTTCGTTTTGAGCCGAAAAAAAAGAATAACTCTCGAAAGAATTATTCTTTGTAATATCTTTATAAATTATTCAGCCATATTGAATATGAATGATGCTATTGCAGCTGCTGCAACAACTAATACGATACCAATTATTAATGGCATAAAAGATTTTTTGTATTCTGCTTTTTCTTCTACAGAACCTAACATGTATTTAACACCTAATACCATTATTATGATAACTGCTGCTATTGCTGCTATATTTCTTATCATACCCATTATTTTACCTGCTTTATCTTTAAGACCTCCATCACTTGTTCCATAAGATGCAGATATATTTTTTGGATCTAATGCTCCACTATCAACAGCAAAAACATTAGTTGCAAATGTAATTAAAACTATAGCCAATAATAACACTGTTAGTATTTTCATTGTTTTTTTCATTTTTGTTTCCTCCCTTTTTATTATATTATATATAAAAATTACCTAGTTTTCTAAGTAAACTTTAATAACAAATTTAAAAATTATTTCCTATTGTTACAACAATTTTCCAAATTCCAAATGCTCCAAATACCACTATACATCCTATTGCAAACGGTACCAAAGCCGCCTTTATTTCTGCTTTTTCTTCTACAGAACCTATCATAAATTTTATTCCCATAATAGAACCTATCAAAACTGCTACAATCATTCCACATATTAATAATATATTATAAATGCTTGAAGAAGCATTTTGAAGGCTACCTTTATCTATTTGGGCTGATCCATCTTTACCTGCATCAATAAATGAATCTCCACCAGAAATTACACCTGATAATGATGTATCTGAACTATAATCCTGTTTTGTATATGTATTCATATCCTTATCTTTAGTAGTTGTTCCCTTAGTTTGTACTGCCTGTACTATATTTATATTTGATGCTATTGCAAATATTACAAATACCAGGAGCAATATTAAAAATACTTTATTTTTCACTATATTCACCTACTTTTAATCTTTTACAGCATTGTATATAAATGATACAATTGTCGTGATTGAAACAACTAGCACACAACCTATAACATATGGAATTAATGTTTTTTTGTATTCTGCTCTTTCTTCTACACTACCTATCATATATTTAATCCCTATTATCATTAAAGCAATTACTGCTACAACAGCGCTTACATTTCTTATTGCTCCCAATACAACTCCTGCTTTGGTAAATGCTGTTTGGTACTCTGAAGTTGTTATACTTGATGGTTTATAATCACTTGGACTAACATCTGCAAAAACTACACTAAACATATTTGATATTATAAATATATTTATAATCAAAGTAAATAATATTTTTTTTATTTTATGCACTATATCACCATCTTTCCTGTCTATAAATAATTATATCGTATTTTTTTTTATTTTTCAACTTTTTTTCACTATTTTGTTAATTTTACTACATTTTTTTTATTTTCGTCAATGCTTTTTGTCAAAATTGTATAAAAAAACCAGAATTAAGATTTTGTACGCAGTGCAAACTGCTACAAAATCTAATTTCTGCCATATTTATCTTCTACAGAAAGTTATCATACTATGATAACTTTCCTAGAATATAAAAAAATACCAATATTTTATCAATACCAGTACTTTAAGCCTATTGGCGGAGATGAGAGGGTTCGAACCTCCGCGCCCCTTTCGGGACCTAACTGTTTAGCAAACAGTCCCCTTCACCACTTGGGTACATCTCCATATAAAAATAAAGATATAAAATCTTAAATCTATATAATTATAAATTTATGGTCTTATACCTTTAATTTATTTGGCGGAGAGGGTGGGATTCGAACCCACGGTAGGCTATTAACCTACGCCAATTTTCAAGACTGGTGCCATAAACCAACTCGACCACCTCTCCATATTTTAGACAAATATTTTAAAATCGCCTAAAGACAGTATTTATATTACCATTAAAAAAATTATTTGTCAATAGATTTTTAAATATTAACAAAAAAATTTCCGAAAAAATTTCTCACATTATAATAATTTCTAGTCCAATCAGGCTACTTAGATACGATTTAACTTAGTTTTATAAATGATTTATTATGCTATGTATTTTGATCGCATAGAAAAATATGTGTGTAATAGAAAAAAAGAATAAATAAGCCTAATTTGCTTTTTATTCTTTTTTATTTTTATTCATATATTAGAATATCTTCTATTTCGCCTATTTTTGTAAAATTATTTTTTACAAATTCAATTATTTTATCTGATTCCTGCCAACTATTTTTTTCTTTATTCATTAATATTATTTTCTTGTCTTTAAATCCTTTTATTTTTTCTATAACACCATTTTCCCCATCTTTGCCCAAGTTTCCTAATAATAACATATCAAATTCTTTATTGTTCTGTTTTAATGGTATCATATATAACCCTGCATCTGTAGATATGCAAACAACTTCGTTGTCACAACTTTGCATGTATTCAGTTATATCTTTAATTTTTTCTTTTGTTTCATCATTAAATATTGTCCCATAATACGGTTCATTATACTTATATTCATCATTTGAAATTTTTCTAAAATATTTTATTGTATATGTAATCGAACTTATTGAATAATATACTATTATAAAAATTTCCAATATAAAAATTATATATTTTTTTATTTTATTTTTTTCTATTTTGCTTCCTTTGACTAATAAATATAAAATATAAAATAATAAAACATATTGTATTGATAAAGCAAATTTTATGTGCGAAATATTAAAGATAGGATATGTCATTCCCAGCAAGGGATATGCAAAACATGCAATATTATTAATATTTTTTCTTTCTTCCTTCTTTTTAAATTTATCATTTGAATTAATAGATATTAACAATAATCCATTTAAAGTAGTCACAATTATTGCAAAAATCATAAATAAATCCACAGATTTATTTTCTTTATCAAATTCCTTAATTCCAAGTATTGCATAACTTATAAATCCTTCTAAAAGATTATTAAAATATAATATCAACACAAATAATATTCCAAAAATTCCAGTAATTCCTATAATTTTTATTGTATTTTTTAATTCTTTTTTATTTAAAATTGTATATAATATTAAACCTATTAAATACAACACCTGAATTTTGTTCATCTAATAAAGCAACTGCAAAACTCAAATCACTTCCTGTGTCTTTAAAAGCACTATATCTAACAACACCAACTTTTTGTATACACTTTGATAAATCATTATCTAGGCTTTTACAAAATTCCATTATTTGACCATTTTGTTTTTCAACTCTGTCAACTCTATACATATAATTGCTTAAATCTTCTTCTAGATCCTTACCATTTCCTAATTTTTTCATAAAGTTTCTGTATTTTCTTGACATATTAACATTATTTATTAATAATACTATTACTCCAATAAATAATATTAAAACTATTATACTTAAAATTAACAAATAATTATCTGTTTTTAAAATTTCAGTTATTTCCTGCATTTAATCAACCTTTCTATTTTATAATATTCAAAATTCTTTCTAAGTCGTCATTTGATGCATATTCTATTATTATTTTTCCTCTTTTCTTTCCTGGAGCCATTTTTACTTTTGTTCCAAAAAATCCTTGGAAAGTATTTTCTATATCTTTATATAAGATATTTATTTTTTTCAATTCTTCTTTTGATATTTGTTTTTTGTTTATTTCTTTGTTTGTTTGTTCTAGTTCTCTTGTTGTTGTTCCTCTTTCTATGATGTCTATTGCTGTTAAATATTGTTTTTCTGGATCTGTTATTGCAAGTAATAATTTACAGTGTGCTTCTGATATTTTACCTTGTTTTGCTAGTTCTAATACACGTGGTTCTAAGTTTAGAACTCTTATTGAATTTGCTATTGTACTTCTTCCTTTGCCTAATTTTTTTGCAACCTCCTCTTGTGTAAGGTTATATGATTCCATTAAATTTTTTATTCCAAGTGCCTTTTCAAATGGATTTAAGTCCTCTCTTTGAATATTTTCTATTAGTGCTATTTCTTTATTTTTTCTTTCATCATCTTCTCTTACTATTGCTGGTATTTCCTCTAAACCTGCAAGTTTACACGCTCTCCATCTTCTTTCACCAGCAATTATACAGTAATATCCATCTTTTTCTGTTACAACTATTGGTTGTATTAATCCATATTCTTTTATTGATTCTGCTAGTTCTTCTAATGCTTCTTGATTAAAGTTTTTTCTTGGTTGTTCTCTGTTTGGCTCTACTTCTGTTATTTTTAGATTTTTAAGTACGTCATCATCTTTTACTTTTTCTTCTTCTGGTGTTGGTCCAAATAAAGCGTCCAACCCTTTTCCTAATCCAGTCATTTTAGGCATTTTTATCACTTTCCTCTCTTATTTTATCCATTATTTATTTTTAAAAATTCTTTTGTAAATTTTTCGTATGTCTTTGCTCCCTTAGATTTTGGGTCATATTCTGTTATAGGCATTCCGTAACTTGGTGCTTCGCTTAATCTTACATTTCTAGGTATAACAGTTTTGTAAACTTTATCTCCAAAGTACTTTTTTACTTCCTTTACTACTTGGTTTGATAGATTTGTTCTTGCATCATACATTGTTAGAAGTGCTCCTTCTATTTCTAGTGTTTTATTAAGGTGCTTTTTTACTAAGTTTATTGTATTTAGTAGTTGTCCAAGTCCTTCTAGCGCATAGTATTCGCATTGTACTGGTATTAAAACACTATCTGAAGCCGTAAATGCATTTAATGTTATTAGTCCTAATGATGGTGGGCAATCTATTAATATGTAGTCAAATTTGTCTTTTACTTCATCTAATTTTTCTTTTAGTCTTTGTTCTCTTGACATCATCGATACTAGTTCTACTTCTGCTCCTGCTAAGTTTATGTTTGATGGACATACTAATAGATTTTTTATCATTGTTTTTTCTACTGTTTGTGCCATGTCAACATCTGATACTAATATGTCATATGTTGAGTATTCTACTTCTTTTTCTGCTCCTACTCCACTCGTTGCATTCCCTTGAGGATCAGCGTCTATTAGTAATACTTTTTTTCCTTTTTTTGCTAGCATTGTGCTTAAGTTTATTGTTGTTGTTGTCTTTCCTACTCCGCCTTTTTGGTTTGCTACTGATATTATTTTTCCCACTTTTTTTGCCCCCGTTTCTTTTATGTAAATGTTTACTTGTTACTTTGTTTTTCTGCTATATTTATCTTATACAATTTTTGATTAAAAGTCAATATTTTTGTTAATTTTTTCATATTTTTTTGTATTTTTTTTACAATTCATACAAAAAAAACCACTATAAAAATATAATGGTTTTATTTTTTATTTAATTGGTTCTTTAGAAGGAACCCCTGCTTTCCTAGGAAACTTTCCAGGAGTATTCTTAATTTTATCAATTACAACAACATTTCTAAAAATATCAGAATCAGGCAAAGTAAACTCATCAACGCAACTTAACTTTCCGCCCAAAACACCTATCGCATTCTTTCCATCAACAAGTTCCTCTTTAACATTACTACCTTTCATACCAATAGCTTGTCCTCCAACTTTTATAATTGGAAGCAAATACTCAGAAAGAACCGCTAAATTTGCAACCGCTCTTGCCGTAACATAATCAAACTTTTCCCTATACTGTTTATTTTTTCCAAAATCCTCAATTCTACTATGAACATCAGTTATATTTTTTAGTTCCAATTCATCAATAACAATATTTAAAAAATTAATTCTTTTATTTAGTGAATCAACTAATGTAATTTTTAAATCAGGTCTTACTATTTTTAATGGAATTCCCGGGAAACCTGCTCCTGTACCAACATCTGCAAGTGTTGAATTCTGTTTTAAATATTTATTTATTGTTAGTGAATCTATAAAATGTTTTAAAATTACTTCTTTTGGATCTGTTATTGCCGTTAAATTAATTTTTTCATTCCATTCTAATAATAGATTCATATATTTATAAAATTTATTTATTTGTTCCTCGGTAAAATTTATTTCTATTTTTGAACCATATGATATCATTATTTCTTTAAATTCTTCTATATTCATACTATCTCCTTTAAAATATTTATTTTAATAATTTCATATTAGTAAATATTCTATTATAATTCTTTCAGTTCCTATTTATTAGCTTTTTTATTTACTTGTAAATATATTAAAAGTACAGATATATCAGCTGGAGAAACTCCTGAAATCCTTGATGCTTGCCCAATTGAGCGTGGTCTAAGTTTATCAAGTTTTTGTCTTGCCTCTAAACATAAGCCATTAATTGAACTGTAATCAATATCCTCAGGCAACAACTTAGTCTCCATTTTTTTAAATTTTTCTACTTGCTCTTCTTGCATTTTAATATATCCCTCATATTTAACTTGAATTTCAACTTCTTCTTTCTCTTGTAAAGTTAATTCTGGTCTTTCTGGGTCAATTGGAGCCAATTTATCATAATTAAGTTCTGTTCTTTTTAAAAGTTCATTCATCTTTGTACCTGTTGTAAGAGGTGATGTTCCACAGTTTATCAACAATTCGTTCACTTCTTGAGTTGGTTTAACAATAGTATTTTTCAATCTTACAATTTCTTTTTCAATATTTGCTTTTTTTGTTAAGAATTTTTGATATCTTTCCTCAGAAATCAAGCCAACATCATGTCCAATCTCTGTTAATCTTAAATCTGCATTGTCTTGTCTTAAAAGTAGTCTATATTCTGCTCTAGAAGTCATCATTCTGTATGGTTCGTTTGTTCCTTTAGTAACAATATCATCAATTAAAACACCGATATATCCTTGAGTTCTATCTAAAATCACTGGTTCTTTTCCTTTTATTTTTTGTGCCGCATTTATTCCTGCAATTAATCCTTGGCATGCAGCCTCTTCATATCCAGAAGTTCCATTTGTTTGACCTGCCATAAATAGACCGTCTATTCCTTTATACTCTAGTGATAGTTTTAAGTTTGATGGGTCTATACAATCATATTCTATAGCATATGCAGACCTTGTAAATTCGGCATTTTCAAGTCCTGGTATAGTGTGATATAAAGCAATTTGTACATCTTCTGGTAAAGAAGAACTTAAACCTTGTATATACATTTCATCTGTATCCATTCCAACTGGTTCAACAAATGCCTGATGTCTAGGCTTATCACTAAATCTAACAACTTTATCTTCTATAGATGGGCAATATCTAGGCCCTGTTCCCTTTATTTCTCCGCCATATAATGGTGACCTATGCAAATTATCTCTTATTATTTGGTGCGTTTTCTCATTTGTATAGGTTAGATAGCAATCTACTTGCTTTAAGTCTTTTATTTCGTCTTCAAAAGAGAATGGTACAATATTTTCATCTCCTTTTTGGACTTCCATTTTACTGAAATCAATGCTTCTTTTATTTATTCTTGCAGGTGTCCCCGTTTTAAACCTTACTAAATCAACACCTATACGTTTTAATGATTCTGATAACTTATTCGCGGCAGCAACTCCATCAGGTCCACTTTCTTGTGAAAATTCTCCCATAAATATTTTTCCTTTAAGATACGTTCCTGTAGCAACTATAACTGCTTTTACTCCATATATTGCGCCAACTGCTGTTTCTATCCCCACTACCTTGCCATTTTCTACTTTAATATCCACAATTTCTCCCTGTTTTAAAAATAAGTTTTCTTGTTTTTCTAAAGTATGTTTCATTTCTGCATGATATTTTTTTCTGTCTGCTTGTGCTCTTAAAGAATGGACCGCTGGTCCTTTTGATGTGTTTAACATTTTTATTTGAATCATTGTTTTGTCAATATTTTTTCCCATTTCTCCACCTAGTGCGTCAATTTCTCTAACTAGATGGCCTTTTGAACTTCCTCCTATGTGTGGATTACATGGCATGTTTGCTACTGCTTCTAGGCTGATAGAAAATACTAATGTTTTCATTCCTAATCTTGCTGATGCAAGTCCTGCTTCACATCCTGCATGTCCTGCTCCAATAACTGCTACATCGTAGTCTCCTGCATAATAACTCATATTTTTTCCTTTCCACAAGAAACAGAAAACGCTGTTTTTTTTATACTCTAAACCAATTTAACTAATTAGTACAAGTTATGTTTTGTCGAATTTTGTCGAACATCTCAATTTCCGTAGGATAGCGTGTTTTAATTTAATTTTACGATATAGTGCTTATCCTATAGGTTAACCAAAATATTTTATGTATACTGTAGTATTTGTTCGCCTATTTTTTTGTAATGTTTCTTAATTTTTTCCACAATTGTTATTTTATTTTGATTTTCTTTCCACAATTTGTATACATTTTCTGTTTATTGTATTAGCTTTTTTTATTTTTAAATTTTTTATATTATTTTTCAAAAACTTCCTCTTATTTTCGTTTTATTTCAATTTTAGTGTCTTATCTATAAAATTATACTGGTTTTTGTATTAATTTGGTTTATTTTTGATTTTCATGATAATTTTATGGTGTTATTTTCCTAAACAGAATTTAGAAAAAATTTCATTTATTATATCATCAGTTACAACTTCTCCTGTTATATTTCCTAAATCTTCCAAAATATCTTTTATAAAAATTGCAATTATATCAATTGGCATATTTTCTTGAACAGTATTTTTTGCTTTTTTAACATTTTCGATTGCTTTTGAAATTAAATTTTTATGTCTTAAATTTGTAACTATAACATCATTATCTACATTTATTTCTTCCAAACTAAACATTTTAGATATTAAATTGTACAATTTTTCCAATCCAACTCCATTTAATGCAGAAATTTTTATAACATTTTCAGTAATTTCTTTAAATTTAGCATCATTTTCAGTCAAAACACTATTCAAATCTGCTTTATTTAACAAAATTATTGATTTTTTATTTTTTATAATATTTAAAATTTCTTCATCCTCTACAGTTAATTCCTTAGAACTATCAAATATTGCAATAACTAAATCTGCATCATTTGCAATTTCCTTAGACTTCTTTATTCCTATTTTTTCAACTTCGTCTTTAGCATCCCTTATGCCTGCAGTGTCTATTAATTTTAGAGGAACCCCCTCTATATTAACAAATTCCTCTATTGTGTCTCTTGTTGTACCTTCATATTCCGTAACAATTGCTCTATCTTCCTTTAGTATTGCATTTAATAGTGATGATTTTCCTGCGTTTGGCTTTCCAATTATTGCAGTTTTTATTCCTTCCTTAATCAATTTTCCGTTGTCAAAACTTTTTTCAAGTATTTCCAATTTATTTTGTACACTGTCTAACATGCTTGATATTTGGCTACTTGTAACATCTTCAACATCATATTCTGGATAATCTATGCTAACATCCACATTAACCATAACATCTAAAATTTCTTGTTTTATTTCCTTTATTTTTCTGGATAAAACACCCTCTAATTGCTTTATTCCCGTTTTTGCTTCTTTTTCTGATTTTGCATTTATTACATCTATAACAGACTCTGCTTGTAATAAATCAATTCTTCCATTTAAAAATGCTCTTTTTGTAAATTCCCCTGGCTCGGCTAGATTTGCGCCATTTTTTAAACATAAATCTAATATTTTTCTTATTACTATATTTCCACCATGTGTGTTTATTTCGCACATATTTTCTGTTGTGTAACTTCTTGGAGCCTTGAAATATGATACTAAAACTTCGTCTATTATTTCTTCATTTTCTACAATATGACCATATTTTATTGTATATCCTTTAATATTTTCTACGCTTTCTTGCTTTTTAGGTTTAAAGATTTTATTTAGTACGTCAAAGCATTTTTCCCCACTCATACGTACTATTCCAATTCCACCAATTCCGCGGAGCCGTAGATATTGAAGCGATTACATCCATTATTTTTTACCTCCTTTTTCAACAAAAAAGAAGCCAAAGATAGAATTACTTTATACAAGTAAAATCTGACCTTTGACCTCCGATTTTATATATTTAATTTCTTTTTAAAGATATAACTACTCTTCTTCTAGGTTCTTCTCCTATACTTCTAGTCTCTACTTTGTCGCTATTTTGTAGTTTTGCATGAATTATCTTTCTTTCATAGGCTTGCATTGGCTCTAAAGTAACAGATTTTTTAGTTTTTATAACTGTTTTTTCAAGTTTTTCTGCCAAATCTTCTAATGCTTTTTCTCTTTTTGCTTTATATCCTTCTATGTCTAAAACAACTCTTACTCTGCTTTCTGTTCCCTTGCTTGCTATTGTAGATAAGATAGTTTGGAAAGCATATAATGTTTCTCCTCTGTATCCTATTAAAAATCCTAAATTTTCATTATTTATGTTTACTTTTAGTCCTGATGATGTCTTTTCTATGCTATATTTAGCATCTTTTTGAGTTTTTTCTAAAAATTCTTTTAAGAATTTTTCTACATTTTTTTCTGCTTTTTCTTGTTCTTCAATAGATAATTCTATTTCTTTTCTATCTTTTTTTACATTTTCATGTTTTTCATTTTCTTTTACTGTTAATTGTACTTTAACAACTCTTGGTGCTAAAATACTGAAAAAACTGCGTTTTTCCCCACTTTCTAAAACTTTAATATCAACCATATTTTTAGTAACTTTTAATTCTTTTAAGCCTTTTTCTATGGCCTCATTTGTTGTTTTTCCTTCAGCTACAATACTTTTACTCATTCTAACATTTCCCCTTCTTCCGGCAAATATATTTAATCTTTTATAATTTTGTTTAAAACTAATCTTTCGCCAATCATTAAAATGTTATTTACTAACCAATACAACGCTAGCCCTAATGGTGCTACAAGAGATATTGAAACAGACATTATTGGCATCATCCAAGACATCATTTTGTTTGATTGTTCCATCATATCTTCCATTTCGTTTTTCTCTTCTTCTTTACTGTCTTTTTCCTCTTTTTCAGTAATATCAATCACTCCATCATTCTTCTTGCTCTTCTTTTGCATTGATGTTGTAATTTTCATTGATATAAATGTTGATATTATATAAAGTGCTGGTATTATATATACTGTCCAATCATTTAAGTTTTGTTGTGGTATTTTACTTAAGTCTAATCCGCAGAAATTCATGTTTAAATTAATTTTATTCAAACCTTCATCTTCTGGCATTTTTTCTTTTAAGTAATCTAATTCTCTTATTATATCAATTTCTGAATATGCTTGATTTACAGTAATTCCACCGTCTTTTAGTTGTTGTACATATGTGTTTATTTGGTCATTATTTATTTTTTCCATATATGTTAATGGGCATCTAACCATATAGAATATTGATATTAATAATATAAATTGTGCTATTGTACTTAAACATCCACTAAATGGACTCATATTTTCTTTTTTATATAAATCCATCATTTCTCTATTTAACTTTTCTGGATCATTTTTATATTTAAATTGCAAAACTTTAATTTTTTCGTTAAGTTCTGTGCTTTTTTTCATTGTCCTTTGTTGTTTTATTGATAATGGTAACATAATAATTTTTATCAAAACAGTGAATAAAATTATTGCTAAACCATAATTTCCAACAAAATTGTTAATAAAGTTTAATAAATATCCAAAAATGTTTGCAAAAAATTGAAACATTTATTTTCCTCCTGACTATTTTAGCGGGTCATACCCGCCTTTTGAGAAAGGATTACATCTTAAAATTCTATGTATTCCTAAAATTGTACCTTTTACCGCACCATACTTTTCTATTGCTTGTTTTGTATATTCTGAGCATGTTGGGTAAAATTTGCAATTTATATTTTTACTTTCTAACCATAAAGAAATATGCTTTTGATAAAAATTTATTGCTTTTAATAATATTTTTTTCATTTCTATATTTCCGTATTTTCTTTAATTTGTGCCTTGTCAAATATATAATTCATATCTTTTTTTATGTTTTCAAATGTTGCATATTTTATGTCTACATTCTTTTTCCATAAAAAAACGATGCTTTTTCCTGTTTTTATTTGTGGTTCTAATATCTTATAATTTTCTCTAATTAGCCTTTTTATGTGGTTTCTTTTAACTGCTTTTGCAGTTTTTACACTTATGGCTAGTCCTAGTAAATTACAGTCTTTATTATTGTCTTTTATAAAAGCATCTATGTTTTTTCCTGAAAAATATTTTCCTTTTGACAAAACGTGTTTAAATTCATAATTTTTTTTTAACATTTTTGTTTTTTTCATTTTTATACCTTCTTGCATTTGAAAAGTGGCATGAAAAAAATTAAATTATGCACTTAATTTTTTTCTACCTTTAGCTCTTCTTGCTTTTAAAACGTTTCTGCCTGCTCTTGTTTTCATTCTTTTCATAAATCCGTGTTCTTTCTTTTCTTGTCTGTTTTTTGGTTGAAATGTTCTTTTCATTCTTTAGCACCTCCTACTGCTTAATTTTATTAAATTCCATTTCTGGAAGTTTTATACATATTTGCAAGTATATCGATTATACAGTAAACAGTTTGCGTTTGTCAAGAGTTTTTTTAAAAAAGTGTAAAAAGAAATTTGGTACTATGTAAACTTTTATTTTTCATTTTTTTGTAATATTTTTGTAATATAAGGAAGTTATCCACAGTTTTTTTATAAATTTTCCACAATTAAAAAAAATTTTCCACAACCCTATTGACTTTTTATTATATTATTTGTTATTATATGAATTACAAAAAAATGCGCGTTTTTTATTGGTATTTCAGTAAAAATTCTGTTCGTATATTTTTGGCTTTTATTACTAAAATATTACAAACTTATCAACAACTGTGGATAACTATGTGGATAAGTTTTGTTAGAAAGGATGAAAAAAAAATGGGCGTAGACAAAGATGAACTTTTAAGCAAATTAAAAGAATTACTCAAAGGTGAAGTTTCAACAATTTCTTATGATACATGGTTTGCTCCCTTAGGAATTGATTCAATAAAAGATAATCATATTGTTTTTACAGCAACTTCTGAATTTCAACAAGATTTTATTGAAAACAAGTTTAATAGTCTAATTTTCAACACTTTAAGATTTATCACAAATAAAGAATGGACTTTTTCTGTTATTGATCTTTCAAAAGAGGAAAACACAAATCAAAATATTATTGCAGATAAAAATTCGAATGTTACAGATGCCGAACTTGAAACTAACCATCAGACAATAGATCCAAAATATACTTTTGAAACTTTTGTTGTGGGTAATAACAACAGATTTGCACATGCAGCAGCATTAGCAGTAGGAAATGAACCTGGAGAATCTTACAATCCGTTATTTTTATACGGTGGTGTTGGTTTGGGTAAAACTCACTTAATGCAAGCTATTGGTAACAGAATTTTAGAAAATAATCCAAAATCTAATGTTCTATATGTTACATCAGAAAAATTTACAAATCAACTTATAAACGCTATCAGAGATGGTAAAACCGAAATGTTTAGAAATAAATATCGTAATATAGATGTTCTACTTATTGATGATATCCAATTTATAGCTGGTAAAGAAAGAATTCAAGAAGAATTCTTCCATACATTTAATACTTTAAGAGAAGCTAGAAAACAAATCATTATTTCAAGTGATAAGCCTCCAAGAGATATTGAATTTTTGGAAGATAGATTAAAATCTAGATTTGAATGGGGGCTTTTAGCAGATATATCTTGTCCAGATTATGAAACTCGTTTGGCAATTTTAAGAAAAAAGGCTCAGGATGAAAGTATAATAATTGATGATTCGATTTTATCTGACATAGCAACAAAAATTGATTCAAACATAAGAGAATTAGAAGGTGTATTTAATAAAATTGTTGCTAGAGCCAATTTAACACACAGTCCAATTACAATTGAACTTGCGGAAAATATTATTAATGAATTCAAATATGAAAGCGAAAAAGTAATTTCTAGTGATTTCATAAAAGAGACTATTGCTAAATATTTTAGCATAGATAAAGATGACTTAAGTGGTAGTAAAAGGTCTAATGATGTTGCTTTTCCAAGACAAATTGCAATGTATCTTTGTAGAGAAGTTGCAGGGATGTCATTCCCTCAAATTGGTGTAGAATTCGGTAATAGAGACCATTCAACAGTAATACATGGCTACAACAAAATTGCAAAAGAAATAAAAGAGAAAAATAGTACCAAGTTAATTGTGGAAAGTGTGGAAAACATAATTACGAGTGAAAAAAACAAGTAGGCTCTAAATAAAATTTATTGTTTTTAAATTTATGTTTGGAAAAATAATTGTTTGGAAAAAAATGTTGAATCTGTTCTTACGGAATAGCGACATTAGATATCCACACCACCATGTGGAAAACGTGTGTATAACATGTGGAAAACTCATTTATCCACATTTCAATTTTTTCACTGTGGAAATTTTACCAAGTTATCCACTGAGTTATGCACAGGCATTTTGCTAGGGGTAGTAACTTTCAACATAGTTATCCACAGTTTCCACAGTACCTACTACTACTACTACTAAATACTTTTATTATTATAATATATATTTATAGGGAGGAACAAAAATGAAAATTGTATGTTACAAAGACAAAATCTTAAAAGCCATTAATTCCGTAGTTAAAGGTGTGGCTTCTAAGACTACGATGCCTATACTAGAAGGTATACTTATTCAAACAAATGATAATGAAATAAAATTAACAACTTATGATTTAGAAATCGGTATAGAATATGTGATGGAATGTGATGTTAAAGAACAAGGTAGTACTGTTGTAAATGCTATAATGTTTAGTGAAATTATAAGAAAATTACCAGATACCGAAATTTATTTAACTTTAAATGACAAAAATTTATTAGAAATTGAATGTGAAGGATCTTTATATAAATTAGCAACTATGAATCCAGAAGAATTTCCTGAACTTCCAAAGATTGAAGTCGAAAATTCTATAGAAGTTGAACAAAATACTTTAAAAAATATGATTAGAAAAACTATATTTGCAGTAAGTTCAGAAGAAAATAGACCTATTTTTACAGGATGCTTATTCGAAGTTAAACAAAATAAACTAAATATTGTTGCAGTAGACGGATTTAGACTTGCTTTAAGAAGTATATTCTTAAACAAACAGACAAATGATTTTAATGCAGTAATTCCTGGAAAAACATTAAACGAAGTAAATAAAATTTTATTAGATTCTTTTGAACCAGTAAAAATAGGGGTTTCAAAGAATCAGGCTTTATTTGAAATGGATAATTGTAAAATTGTTACTAGAATTCTTGATGGTGAATTTTTAAATTATAAAAGTGTTATTCCTGATAATTGGGAAACAAGAGTAGAGGTTAATAAAAGTAATTTACAAAATAGTTTTGAAAGAATTAGTTTAATTTCTGCATCTTCTGTAGAAAAAGAGAAAAAATACCCAGTAAAAATTAATGTTGATATTGGTAAAGTTGTTATTTCTTGTACAAATCAAACAGGTGATGCTAAAGAGGAATTATTTGTTTCAACTGAAGGAAAAAATCTTGAAGCAGGATTTAATCCAAAATATTTTCTTGATTGCTTAAAAGCAATTGATGATGAAAATGTTTATGTTGAATTTGGTACAAGTATTTCTCCTTGTTTGATAAAATCAACAGAAAATAGAGATTACGTTTATATGATTTTACCTATTAGACTTAAAGAAGATTAATAAAAAAGTTTTCCACAACTTATTAATTGTTTGTGGAAAACTTTTTAAAATAAATAATTTTTTGGGTATGATAAAAAGTAGAATTAAAAATGAAAATTAAAAATTTTCGTTTTTGTTTTTAAAATTAATAATATATGATGGAATGAAAAAATAGAATAAATTAGAAAAAAAAAGAATAAAATAGAATAAATTAGATAAAAATAGTTTATAAAATGTGGAAAACTATTTTTAAAATTAAAAAATAAAAGAAAATAAATTAATAAAAATTTTTATTGGAGAAAAAAATGTGGATAAAAAAAATAAAAATAAAAAATTTTAGGAATTACGAAAGTGAAGAAATAAATTTAGAAAAAAATATAAATATTTTCTATGGACAAAATGCACAAGGAAAAACAAATATAATAGAATCTATATTTTTATGTAGTTTAGGAAAATCATTTAGAACAAAAAAAGATAAAGAAATGATTAAATTAAATGAACAAAATGCGTTAGTTGAAGTAGAATATGAAAAATCAGATAGGGACGGAAAAATAAAAATAGAAATTGGAAATAAAAAAAATATTTATTTAAATGGAATAAAAATAAAAAAATTAAGTGAATTATTAGGAAATTTAAATATTGTAATTTTTACACCAGATGATATCAATATTTTAAAAGGCGGTCCACAAAATAGAAGAAGATTTTTAGATATAATGATTAGTCAATTAAGACCAAATTATATGCATATTTTAAATTTATATATAAAAACAATGGAACAAAGAAATAATTATTTAAGACAAATTAAAGAAGAACATAAAGATGAGAATCTGTTAGAAATATGGGATGAAAAATTAGCAGAATATGCAATTAAAATATATGAATATAGAAAAGAATTTATTGAAAAAATGATTAAAAAATTAGACATAATTCATAAAAATATAACAAATGGGGAAGAGCAAATAGAATTGGAATATGTAACAGAATGTGATAGCAAAGAAAAATATTTAAAATTATTAAAAGAACGAAGAAAATTAGATATTATTAAAGGATTTACAACAAAGGGTGTACATAGAGACGATTTTATGATATATATTAATAAGAAAGATATAAAAATATTTGGTTCACAAGGTCAAAATAGAACCGCAATGCTTTCTTTAAAATTAGCAGAACTTCAAGTTATATATGATGAAATAGGAGAATATCCAATTTTATTACTAGATGATTTTATGTCAGAGTTAGATAAAACAAGAAGAAAAAATTTTTTAGAAAATATTGAAGGAACACAAGTAATTATTACGGGAACTGAAAAATTAGATATTGAAAATTTAGAATATTTGGAATATAATGTGTCTAATGGAAAAGTTCTAAAATAAAAAATATAGGAGGAAGTCAAATGGAAAAGTACAAGCATAAATATGGAGCAGAACAAATTCAAGTATTGGAAGGACTAGAGGCCGTAAGAAAAAGACCAGGTATGTACATTGGAAGTACATCTGTTAGAGGATTACATCATATGGTATACGAAATAGTAGACAATGGTGTTGACGAGGCATTAGCAGGATATTGTACAGAAATAAATGTAACAATAGAACCAGGAAATGTAATTGCAGTTCAAGATAATGGTAGAGGAATACCAGTAGAAATACATCCAAAAACACATATATCAACTGCGGAAACTGTATATACAGTTCTTCATGCTGGTGGAAAATTTGGTGGAGATAGCGGATACAAAGTATCTGGAGGTCTTCATGGAGTTGGTGCTTCAGTTGTAAACGCACTTTCAAAATGGACAGAAGTTACAATTGAAAGAGATGGCGGAAAATACAATATGAAATTTGAAAAAGGAAAAACCGTTCAAAAACTAGAGAAAATAGGAGAATCTAAAAAAACAGGAACATTAGTAAAATTTTTAGCAGATGATACTATTTTTGAAAGTTTAAATTATGAATATGAAGTTCTAGAAAAAAGATTAAGAGAAATTGCATTTTTAACAAAAGGATTAAAAATCACTTTAGAAGATACTAGAGATCCTGAAAATGTTAAAAAAGCAGAATTCTGTTATGAAGGTGGATTAATTTCATTTGTAGAATTTTTAAATAAAAACAAAGAAAAAATACATCCAACACCAATTTACATAGAAAGAGCTGGGGAAGTACCAGTAGAAATAGCAATACAATACACAACAGCATATAATGAAAATATTTATACATTCGTTAATAACATAAACACAGTTGAAGGTGGAACACACTTAGAAGGTTTCAAAAGAGCTTTAACAAAAGTATTTAATGACTACGCAAGAAGCCATAACATAATAAAAGAAAAAGATGCAAACTTACAAGGTGAAGACATAAGAGAAGGTATAACAGCAGTTGTATCAGTTAAAGTAAAAGAACCACAATTTGAAGGACAAACTAAAACAAAATTAGGAAACAGTGAAGTAACAGGTGTAGTACAAAGTATGGTAAATGATGCATTAGCAACATTCTTAGAAGAAAATCCAAAAGTTGCAAAAGCAATATTAGAAAAATGTGTAAGTGCATCTAGAGCAAGGGAAGCCGCAAGAAAAGCTAGGGAATTAGTAAGAAAGAAAGCCTCAACAGAAACAGCAACATTACCAGGAAAACTTGCAGATTGTAGTAGCAAAAACGCAGAAGAATGTGAAGTATATATAGTCGAAGGAGACTCTGCAGGCGGAAGTGCAAAACAAGGAAGAGACAGAAAGTTCCAAGCAATTTTACCACTTTGGGGGAAAATGCTTAATGTAGAAAAAGCAAGAGCAGATAAAATCTACGGAAATGATAAATTAAATCCAGTAATTTTAGCCGTTGGAGCAGGAATTGGACCAGACTTTGACATTACAAAAATAAGATATGGAAAAGTTATAATAATGGCTGATGCCGATGTCGATGGTGCACATATTAGAACATTATTATTAACATTCTTCTTCAGATATATGAGACCGTTAATAGAAAATGGAAATGTGTTTTTAGCACAACCACCTCTATACAAATTATCTAAAAAAGGTATGGAAGATGTATATTGCTATACTGATGAAGATTTACCAAAAGCATATGAAGAGTTAGAGAAAAAGGGAATTTCTAGAGATCAATTAGCATTACAAAGATACAAAGGTCTAGGAGAGATGAACCCTGAACAATTATGGGAAACAACAATGAACCCAGAAACAAGAATTCTTGTAAAAGTAACTATGGATGATGCTATTAAAGCAGATGAAACATTTACATTACTAATGGGAGATGAAGTTGAACCTAGAAGAGAGTTTATTCAACAAAATGCAAAATATGTTCAAAACTTAGATATTTAAAATAAAAGTTGTCATTGGGGACGTCCCTTTTTGACAACTTTTTTTAAAATTTAATGGCAGGTTATTAAAAACAACCTGCCATTAATAATAAAGCTAATAATAATCTCTACTAAAACTAATACATATAATACTTCAACCTAATATATATTGCTATATAAATAAGCTTAATACCACACATATTAATCATTCGCTCGACTATGAATACACCATAAGTAACTATATTCATCCAGCGAGGGACTAATAATAACCACTACTAAATTTTTAGATATAAAAATAATCTTAGCTCGAGTATATTATATATAATTTGACCATATATTAATAAATAGAAAAAATAAATATAGCCTACATACATATAATATATTCTTATCGCCGACATATAATAATATTTTGAAATACTATTATATATCTTTGCACGAATATTAATAAAATAATTTATTCTATTAATATTCTTTGCTCAACTATTATTAACTTTATAATAGTATTATGTACAAATTAAAAAAATTTATACAAAAAAATTAAAAAAGAATAAAAAAATTTAAAAAAGATTAAAAAGATTTAAAAAAGATTAAAAAGATTTAAAAAATAAAATATAGAACAGAAAATAAATACAACTTAAAATAAGTAAAATATAAAATAAAATTAATATAAAAATAAATATAATATAAAATGATAAAATTCAAAAATAAAGCAATTGATTTTTTTAATAATATAATTTAATTAATTAAAATAAAAATTAAATAAAACAGAAAATAAGAATAAATTAGAAAAAAATCAAAAAAAATAGAAAAAAAGAGTTAATAATATGTGGATAGTATATAAAAAAATCAAATAAAAAGTGGAAAGGAAGTATAAAAAATAAATAAAATTATTAAAAATATAAAAGAAAATAAAAAAATAAACAATTTTATTGATGGAGTATTTACAAAAAAAGATTCAATATCACCAGCATATATTAATAAACAAAATCCAAAATATTTCGAAGTAGATAATTTATTTTATTCATCTTTAATAGTTGTAAATTATTATAGAGAGCAAACGGACCTTTTATTAAAAAATTTAGTAGAAACAAATATAAATATGAATATATCAATATTTTACGAAAAACAAGATAGTTACAAAACAATAAAAGATTTAACATATCACATTGGAAACGTTGGTGTAGAACTAAAAGAATCAAATGAAAACAGGCAAGATATAGACATCGCGGCATACACATACAATGATGCAAAATATATAAGAAAAGAGATTCAAGTAAATAATGAAGAATTATATTTTTTATATATTTATATAAATTTGTATGCAAATACAATAAAAGAATTAGAATATAATTTAAATAAAATTGAGGGTATAGCTCAAAGTAAAGGAATGCAAACAAGAAGAGCCAATTTTAGGCAAGAGGAGTGCTTTTTAGCAGGTTTACCAATAATGGAAAATAAGGAAATAATAAAAGAAGCAGCAAAAAGAAATATATTAACAACAGGGCTTTTAGCAACATATCCATTTATATCATCAACAATTTTTGATAAAAATGGAATATTTATTGGTACAAATATTTATAATAATTCGCTGGTTTTTATAGATAGATATAATACTGAAAAATATAAAAATGCAAATATTTGTATTTTTGGAACAAGTGGAGCAGGTAAATCTTTTTATACAAAATTATTAATTTTAAGATATAAACTATTGGGAATAAAACAATATATAATAGACCCAGATAGAGAATATAATAAAATTTGCGAAAAATTAAAGGGAGTTGAAATAAAATTAGGCCCAACTTCGAATACATACATAAATGTTTTGGAAATTAGAAAGGAAAGCATAGAAGACGGAGAAAATGGATATTTGGCAATTAAAATAAGTAAATTAATTGGTTTTTTTAATTTAATATTTGGAGAACTAGACGAAGAGGAAAAGGCTTTATTGGAAGAAAAATTAATACAAGTATATAAATTAAAAAATATTAATTTTGATGATAAAAGTTTATATAATGAAAATGGAGAATTTAAAAATGAAATACAAATGCCAATATTGGGAGATTTATTTAATATTTTAGGACAAGATGAAAGAACAAAAAAATTTAAAATAAAATTAATTCCATTTGTTGAAGGTTCAATGAAATTTTTTAATAATTATTCAAATATTAAATTAGACAATGAATTAATCGTTGCAGATATTTATGATTTAGGAGAAGAAAATTTAAAATACGGAATGTATATTTTAATTGATATTTTTTGGGATGCAGTAAAAAAAGATAGAAAAGAAAAAAAGGCAATTTACTTAGATGAAATTTGGAGATTAATAGGAGTAACATCAAATAAATATGTAGCAAGTTTCATTTATAAGATTTTTAAGACAATAAGGAAATATGGAGGAAGTGGTGTTGCCATTACTCAGGACATCTCTGACATCTTTAGTCTAGATAATGGAACATACGGAAGAAGCATATTAAGCAATTCTAGTATAAAAACATTTTTTGCATTGGAAGAAGAAAATATTAAAATTTTAAGTGATTATGCAAACCTTTCAGAGAAAGAAAAGATTGAAATAAAGTCACTAAAAAGAGGGGAGTGTTTAATGTTTGTTGGAGATGATCATATATTAACAAAAATACAAGCATCTGAAAAAGAAAAAGAAATAATAGAAGGTGAGAAAATAAAAGATGAAAATAATTACCGCTATGAATAATCCAGAATTAAATGAAGAATTAAAAAAAGAAAAAAATATAGAAATAATTTGTAAAGATATTTTTTATAAAGAAGGTATTTTAGAAATTTTAGAAAATGAAATAAATTTAGATTATATTTTTATTAATTATGAATTACCTGGAGAAATTAAATTAAATAATTTAATTGAAAAAATAATAGAAAAAAATGAAAAAATAAAAATAATTATTTTAATAAAAAAAGAAAGTAAAAATAATTTATATAAAATAAAAAAAGAAAAAATCACAAAAAATAATCTAGAAATAATAAAAGATATAAAAAATAAAAATATTATTAGAATTTTTTATAATGAAAAATTAAATTTAATAGAATTAAAAAATTATAATAAAAATAATAATGAAAAAAAAGAAAATATTGAAGTAAAAAATAAAGAAAATAAAAAAATTATTTTTATTGGGGAAAACCAAGTAGGCAAAAGCATGACAATAGCAATGCTTACAAAGAATTTAGAAAATAAAAATAAAAAAGTATTAATAATAGAAATGAACAAAAAAGAACATGATTTATTATTTCTATTTGGAAAAAATAATAAATTAATTCATAAAAAAATAAAATTAAAAAATAAATATAAAATAA
>ERZ827496.1007-NODE-1007-length-35993-cov-18.137431_pt1 | contig 35993 bp, 20 predicted proteins | sample MGYA00519769_ERZ827496 | MGnify/ENA primary metagenome ERZ827496 (study PRJEB31778, sample SAMEA3449327) | human gut metagenome | biome: human gut; feature: human-associated habitat; material: faeces | place: United Kingdom | collected 2010/2012 ...
AGCGCAAGCTACAATACAAAATACAAATACAACTAAACGAGATTTTGTGCTAAAATTAAAGCTTTCAAAGATAGGAATAAAAATTCATCTTTTCCTCATGCTTGTATGTAATTTAATTATCCTTAATATTCAGACTATTCCTTGAGCCATCATGGCATGAGCCACTTTCATGAATCCGGCAATGTTGGCACCTTTCACATAGTTGATGTATCCGTCGCTTTCGGTACCGTATTTTACGCACTGCTCGTGAATGTTATGCATAATCTGGTGCAACTTTTCGTCCACTTCCTGTGCGGTCCAGCTCAGGTGCATGGCGTTTTGGCTCATTTCCAGTCCGGAAGTGGCCACTCCACCCGCATTAACAGCCTTACCCGGTGCATACATCATCTTGTGTTCTATGAAGGCATCAATAGCTTCCGGCGTACATCCCATGTTGGAGATTTCTCCCACGCAGAGCACTTGGTTCTTGATCAGATGTTGTGCATCTTCTCCGTCCAGTTCGTTCTGGGTAGCACACGGCAGGGCGATGTCCACTTTCACCTCCCATGGGCGGCGTCCCGGCACGAAGGTAGCTTTCGGGAATTTCTCGGCATACGGTGCTACGATGTCGTTGCCCGAAGCACGCAGTTCCAGCATGTAGTCAATCTTTTCTCCTTCGATGCCATCCGGGTCATAAATGTAACCGTCCGGTCCGGAGATGGTAACTACTTTTGCCCCCAGCTGGGTAGCCTTGGTAGCTGCTCCCCAAGCCACGTTGCCGAAACCAGAGATGGCCACCGTCTTTCCTTTTATATCAATACCTTTTGCATCCAGCATGTGTTTCACGAAATACAAGCCTCCGAAGCCCGTAGCTTCCGGACGAATCAGTGAACCACCGAACTCCAGTCCCTTGCCCGTGAACGTTCCGGTAAACTCACGCGTCAGTTTCTTGTACATACCGAACATGTAGCCCACTTCGCGTCCGCCTACACCGATGTCACCGGCCGGCACATCCATGTCTGGACCCAGATGGCGCCACAATTCCAGCATGAAGGCCTGGCAGAAACGCATGATTTCCGCATTGCTCTTTCCGCGCGGAGAGAAGTCGGAGCCTCCTTTTCCACCACCCATCGGCAGTGTGGTCAGCGCATTCTTGAAAGTCTGTTCAAATCCCAGGAATTTCAGGATAGACAGGTTGACCGATGCATGGAAACGGATACCACCCTTGTACGGGCCGATGGCGTTGTTGAACTGCACGCGATAACCCAAGTTGGTCTGTACTTCCCCCTTGTCGTCCACCCATGTGACACGGAAAGTGAAAATACGGTCGGGTTCTACCAGTCGTTCAATGATTTTAGCTTTTTCAAATTCGGGATGCTGGTTGTAAATATCTTCGATAGAAAGCAATACTTCTCTCACTGCCTGAAGGTACTCAGATTCACCTGGATGCTTGGCTTCCAAGGATGACATGATCTTGTTTATATCCATAATCAAATAATTTAAGGTCTGACAAAATGAAATATTTTGTATATGCAAAGATAGGAATTTACCTGTATTGGCAAAGTTTTTCCCCATATTTTTCGCGTGTAGGATTGAATTTTGATAGTTTTTTACTAACGCTCAAGAAAGATTTGCAAAAATCAGGTGAATTTCCGATTTTTGTTTTTATAAAAGAATAAGCCTAAAAGAAGATGCCATGCTAAACAACCTGAGAATTAAACTCCGGCAGCTTTATTTCAAGGATACGCAGTTTGCCAACTTGATGACAAAGCGTATTTTCAACGTCCTGCTGGTGGCCAATCCGTACGACGCGTTCATGCTCGAAGACGATGGCCGCATCGATGAGAAGATTTTTAATGAATACATGAACCTGAGCTTGCGCTATCCGCCTCGTTTTACCCAGGTGTCCACGGGGGAGGAAGCTTGGGAGCAGTTACGCAACACCATGTTCGACCTGGTCATCTGCATGCCGGGTTCTGACAACAGTGACACCTTCGACATTGCTCGCGACATCAAGCGGGAGTATCCCCATCTGCCGTTGGTGGTGCTGACTCCTTTTTCGCATGGCATCAAGGAACGGATGGAACACGAGGACTTGAGCATTTTTGAATACGTGTTCTGCTGGCTGGGAAATACCGACCTGCTGGTCTCCATCATCAAACTGATTGAGGACAAGATGAACCTGGAGCACGACATCAAGGAAATTGGCGTACAGATGATTCTGCTCGTGGAAGACTCTATCCGTTTCTATTCGTCCGTGCTGCCCAATCTCTATAAGTTCGTGCTCCGCCAGAGCCAGGAGTTTGCCACCGAAGCCCTGAACGAGCACCAGCGTACGCTGCGCATGCGCGGTCGTCCTAAAATCGTGCTGGCCCGTTCGTACGAGGAAGCCATGGACCTGTATAACAAGTACCAGCACAACATGTTGGGCGTTATTTCCGATGCCCGTTTTCCCCGTGGAGGCGTAAACGACCCGGAAGCAGGGGTAAGCTTGCTGCGCGAGATACGTCGCCGTGATCCATTTATCCCGTTGATTCTGCAGTCGGCCGAAGAAAGCAACCGCCGATATGCCCCGGAACTGGATGCCGTGTTCATCGATAAGAACTCCAAGAAGATGAACATCGATTTGCGCGAAGCCGTGTCGGACAATTTCGGTTTCGGCGACTTCATCTTCCGTGACCCCCATACCCTGAAGGAAGTGGCCCGCATTCATAACCTGAAGGAACTTCAGAACGTGATTTTCGCCATTCCGGCCGAATCCTTCCTCTACCACATCAGCCGCAACCACATCTCGCGCTGGCTGTATTCGCGTGCCATCTTCCCGGTGGCCGAGTTCTTGAAACAGATTACGTGGGAATCCCTTCAGGACATCGACGCACATCGGCAGATTATTTTCGAAGCCATCGTGAAATACCGCAAGATGAAAAACCAGGGCGTGGTAGCCGTGTTCCAGCGCGACCGTTTCGACCGTTATTCCAATTTTGCCCGCATCGGCGACGGCTCTTTGGGAGGCAAGGGGCGCGGACTGGCCTTTATCGATAACATGGTGAAGCGTCATCCCGAGTTCGACGAGTTTGAAAACGCCTCGGTCATGATTCCGAAAACCGTGGTGCTTTGTACCGATGTGTTCGATGAGTTCATGGACTCCAACCAGCTGTACCAGATAGCCTTGAGCGATGCCGCCGACGACGTGATTCTGCAGGCTTTCCTCCGGGCCAAGTTGCCCGACAGTCTGGTGGAAGACTTTTTCGCCTTCTTCGATGCCGTCAAGGCCCCCATTGCCATCCGTTCGTCCAGTCTGCTGGAAGACTCCCACTACCAGCCGTTTGCCGGTATCTATTCCACCTACATGATTCCCTATTTGGACGACAAGTACGAGATGCTCCGCATGCTGAGCGATGCCATCAAGGGCGTGTATGCCTCCGTATATTATAAGGATAGCAAGGCTTACATGCAGGCCACCAGTAACGTCATCGACCAGGAAAAGATGGCCGTCATCCTTCAGGAAGTGGTCGGCACCCAGTATGGCGACCGTTACTATCCGGCCATATCCGGTGTGGCCCGCTCCATCAACTATTATCCCATCAACGACGAACTGGCCGAGGAAGGCACGGTGAGCCTGGCGCTGGGACTTGGAAAATACATTGTCGACGGCGGACTCACCTTGCGCGTCTGTCCGTATCACCCCACGCAAGTGCTCCAGACCAGCGAGATGGAAATCGCCTTGCGCGAGACCCAGACCCGCTTCTATGCCCTCGACCTGAAAAACCTGGGGCAGAACTTCTCGCTCGACGACGGGTTCAACCTGCTGAAGCTCCATGTGAAAGATGCCGAAGCCGACGGCGCCTTGAACTTCATCGCCTCGACCTACGACCCGTATGACATGGTGATACGCGACGGTATTTATCCCGGCGGACGAAAGCTCATCACCTTTGCCAACATCCTCCAGCACGATGTCTTCCCCTTGGCCCGTATCCTTCAGCTCGTACAGAAATACGGTCAGGGCGAGATGCGCCGTCCGGTAGAAATCGAGTTTGCCGTCAATCTGGATGCCCGTACCAAGAGCGGCGTGTTCTATCTGCTGCAAATCCGTCCGATGGTCGATGTGAAAGCCGGGCTGGACGAAGACTTGACTCAGGTGCCGGAAGAAAAGCTCCTGCTCAAGAGCGAAAACTCACTGGGGCATGGCGTGATGGACGACCTGCAGGACGTCATCTATGTGAAGACTGAAGGCTATTCCGCATCCAACAACCAGCTGATAGCCTACGACATCGAAAAGCTCAACCGCCGCTTCCTCGACGAAGGCAAGCATTACATTCTGGTGGGTCCTGGACGGTGGGGTAGCAGCGATACTTGGCTCGGCATACCGGTGAAATGGCCCAACATTTCGGCGGCTCGGATTATCGTGGAAGCCGGGCTGACCAACTACCGGGTAGACCCCAGTCAGGGCACCCATTTCTTCCAGAACCTGACTTCGTTCGGGGTGGGCTATTTCACTATCAATGCCTATATGAACGACGGTATTTACAACCAGGCATTGCTCGACCGCATGCCGGCCGTGGAAGAAACCAAATTCCTCCGCTGGGTACGGTTTGAAAAACCGCTTACCGTAAAGATGGACGGAAAGAAGAAATTGGGGGTGGTGGAACTGCCGGAAAGCTGATTCTTTGGTAAAAACGAATAAAAAGAGGTACCTGCATGCGCAAGTACCTCTTTTTTTATGAATGAGAGTTGATTACAACTTGATTGTCATATTCTTACCCGTATAAGAAACTTTCTTGTCGGGTTTCACCGTGACGGTTTCGGCAGATTGTTTGCCCGGCTGCATCAGGGTGATGCAGAAATTGCGCTTTTTCAGCATGTGCGGGAATTCTCCAGTACGGTTGTCGATAGTCAGCGTACGGGTTGCATCGTTCCAGTGGAACTTGATGGTAGAGAAAGCTCCCTTTTCGTAATTGTAGTTGTCGAACTCGTCTTCGTAGAGGGTGAACTCGCCGTCGGCTCCCGGATAGATGCAGATGTCCAAGTTGTCCCATTTCTTTTCGGTAGAATACTGTACCTTCGGGCCCAGCGGCAGGATGCTTCCGGCCTTGATGTAGAGCGGCAGGATGTCTACCGGACATGCGCGTTGGAGTTCTTGTCCGCCTTCCACGGTTTCATTGGTCCAAAAATCAATCCATTTCGTGCCTTTCGGTAAGTACACTTTCACCGGAGCGGAAGCTTTGGCCACATCAGGTACGGTAGTTACGCCCTTGTTGCCTTCCACTTTCTTGGTGTACAGCGGCTCGGTGACCGGACATACCAGAATCTGCTTGCCGAAGAGGTATTCGTTGTCCAGTAGGATAGCTTTGCGGTCGGTGGCGAAATCCATCACCAGCGGACGCATCATGCAGCCGTCTTCTTGTACCACAGCACCGTTCAGGCTATATATATAAGGTAAAAGACGGTAGCGGAGTTCGATGATGCGCTTTTGTGCATCGTAGGCCCAGTCACCTTCCTTGCCGAAGAGGTCGATTTCGTTCAGCATCGGCGAAGAACAGTGGTTGCGCATCAGCGGCATGAAGCAGCCCCACTGGAACCAGCGTACATGCAGTTCCTGATAAGCCACGTTCGTGCAGTCGTTGTTGTATTCCCAGCCGAAGAAGCCTCCCAGGTCGGTGTTCCAGAACGGAATGCCGCAAAGCGTGAAGTTCAGTCCGGCCGGAATCTGCTGGCGGAGTACATCCCAGCTCGATACCACGTCGCCGCTCCAGCTCAGGGCACCGTAGTGCTGCTGGCCCAGGTAGCCTGAGCGGGTCATCTGGAACACACGCTTGGCATCCGATACGGCGCGCTGATGTTCATAGATTCCCCGGTTATGAGACAGTGGGAAGGCATTATGTACGGAACGGAAAGAGCCGTCTGCTGTCAGCAGATCAAAATCACTTTCTTTGGGGTTCAGGTGGTCAGGTTCCGTAGAGTCGGTCCACCAGGCGTCGATGCCCATCTGATGCAAGTGGCTGAGATAACGCCAGTAGAGGTCGCGTGCATCCTTGTTGAACGGGTCGTACGGATGAGCGCCTGATTTGGGTGGCCAGGTTTCGAATTTCAGCAAGGCCCCCATTTTGTCGAGTTCTTTGTACTGGTCGGTCCACGGTCCGAAGCTGGCCCATACGGAAATCATGAGGTGGGCATTATTCTTGTGTACGTATTCCACCATCTCTTCCGGGCTCTTGAAGCGAGGTTTCGGATAGCGGGCGTTCTTGTCTTCGTCGTTCGGCAGGTAGCGCAGGGCAGCCGGATCGTCCATCTTGTTGATGTAGCGCGGGTTCATGAACTTCATGGCATTCCAGTTGGAATCGCATCCCCAGTACTGCCAGTCCTGTACGATACCGTCGAGGGGAATCTCGAGTTTGCGGTACTTGTCGAGCACACCGCAGAGTTCGTCGGGGCTCTTGTAGCGTTCGCGACACTGCCAGTAGCCCATGGTCCAGAGCGGGAACATGGTGGCTTTTCCCGTCAGGTCGCGGATGCAGGCAATCACGCCGTCCTGTGTGCCGTCTTCATAGAGGAAGTAATAGTCGGAGCAAAGGCCCACTTGTGAAGAAAATGAGGTTTCGTAGGGAGTGTCGCTGAAGTCGGAGATGCCCGGATTGTCCCAATACACACCATAGCCTTTTTCGGAGGTGAAATAAGGAATGCAGATGTTGGTGTTACCGTTGGAAAGGTGAATCTGCTGGTTGCGGTGGTTCATGGCTCCGCTTTGCCGTTGCCCCAGTCCATAAATGGCTTCATCGGGTGCAAGGCTGAACGCCTGGCTCACGGTATACGCATCGCGGTTTACATCCTTCCGGGGAATGAAGTTGGTGCCTTCTACTTTTTCCTTCAATAAGGTTTTTCCCTTTTCATCGCTGTAAGTCACTTTTCCGGTAGCCACATCCAAGGTCACTTTCATCTTTCCGGCGGTCATGCATACCGTGTTTCCGTTTTGGGTGTAGGCAATCTCCACTTTCTCCGGAGTCTTGATGATGGGAAAGCTTTTTTTCTCGGGCATCTCGGCCGAAGGATATTTCACGATACGCACGATAGAGGGAGAGTAAAAAATCACTTCCCCGTTCAAAACTGGTTGTGCGGTCTGGAATTTTCCTCCTTGGGCAGTCCTTTCAAAATGCTGCGCGAAGGAGGACATGCAAGAAGCCAATGCGGCTAGGAATAGAATTTCTTTTCTCATTTTGTTCGTTACGTTTTTCGAAGTTTGACCATTAAGGTTGACATTGCCAAATGTAAAAAGATTCTTTAGCGAGGTAGAGAAAAGAGTGTGCCAAAGAGCGGTATGAAATGCTTCAAAGGGTGTTTTGACGCATTTTTATCCCTCTTTTGAATCAGATGTACCCTCCTGTTCCTGTTTCTTCTGGTATTCACTAGGGGTGAGACCATACTCTTCCTTGAAGCAGGCGGTGAAATATTTTCGGTTGTAATAGCCGAGGGCCAAGGCCACTTCGTTTACCGTGGTATGACTGTCTTTCAGCATCCGGCAGGCATGCTGCATCTTGACGCGGCGGATGTATTCCAACGGTGTCAGTCCGGTGATGGCCTTCAACTTGCGGGTCAGGGTAGAGCGCGACATGTTGACTTTTTCGGCCAGGTGTTGCACGTCGAAGTCCGGTTCGCTCAGATTGTCTTCCACGGCTTTCAGAATGTTGTCGAGCAGCATCTTGTCGAGGTTGGCAAATTCCCGGTCGGAAATCTGCACTTCTGGATGGACATCCTGCTGGTTGTCGTTCAGGTACGAGCGCATCTTCATCAGTTCCGTGCTGTCGGCATACAGTTCTTCGCTTTTCCGTTTCATTCTTCGAAGGTAGAAGCGGACACCGGCATAGATTCCACCCAGTGCGAGGAATAAGTAAAGGGTGATAGCCCATCCGGTTTGATAGAAAGCAGGCAGACGCTTGATATGAATCCGGGTGATTTTGTCGCTCCAGACGCCGTAGCCGTCTGTTGCTTTCACTTCGAACACATAGTTTCCTTTGGGCAGATGCTTGTAGCTGGCCATGGGTTGTCCTTCGGCAGTGTAGTTCCATTCCCTGTCAAGCCCGGTCATGCGGTAGGCATAACGTATCTTGCCTGCGTTCAGGTAATCGAGTGAAGAAAAATGAATTTCCAGGTTATATTCGTCTGCCTGGAGGGTCAGGTCGTTACTTTTCTTTTTGAGCTTTTCCATCACATAAATTCCAGTGATGAAGGTCGGGATATTTTGGCTGGGTTGGTCGAGTCGGGCAGAAGGGGTTACGGCACAGATGCCCGGAATGCCTCCGAAATAAATCCGTCCGTCGTGCCCCTTGCAGAGGGCTGTAGGGATGAAACGATGGAGCAGCAGGGAATTGTCTGTGGTGAGATAAGTGGAAAACGAGTGATTTCTCGGGTTGTATTCTATCAGTTTCTGGTTCGTGTCAATCCACAAGTGGCCATAGACGTCGTATTCCAGCTGGTTTACAATGTTTCCGGTGAGTCCGCAAAGCTGGGTATGGTCGGTCAACTGTCCAGATTGCACATGCAGGGCATATACTCCTCCCTCTTGTGTGCCCATCCAGACATAGGTGTCTTCTTGCAGGCTCAGGCAAGTGAGGGAGAGGTTTGGGAAGATTCTTTGGCAGTTGCCAGTCTTGCCTTGTCGGTAAAGTCCTTTGTCTGTGGTACCTATCCATAGGTTGCCGCGCTTGTCTTCCTTGATGCAGCTCACTTGTCCCAGTGTGTCGCAGAGGGCATGCCATTGTGCTTGGGCTAGATTGAAGGCATATAAACCGTGGTTGGTTCCTGCCCATAGTCGGCCGCGTTCATCTTCGTAGGTCTGCGTGAAATATTCGTCGGATTTTGGAGTGGGCAGTGACAAGGTTCGTACATGCACAATTTGCATACCTTCCCGTCTGAATTCGTAAATAAGGTTGTATCCTTCGGGAATAACCCATACGTTTCCTTCCCTACGGGCTTCCGACATCTGCTTGATGGTTCCCAAGGAGAGACCCGCCAGCGATGGAAAATCGGGATAGAGCGATACGCGGTCGTGGGTCAGGTCATACAGTCCGAGCCCGGTGCGTTCCTGTGATATCCACAGCTTGCCTTCGCCGGCATCACTCAAGGCCATGATGGCCGGCTGGGATTTTACACGTTGTGACAGAGCCGGAAGTGGGAATTCTTCCGGGGCATCTTCTGTGAAATGCACGATGAAACTCTTTCCGTCGAAAGAAGATACCCATAAAGCTCCGTTCTTGTCTTTGTATATTTCGTTCAGCATGTGGCCGTATTCTGCCGGCAACCGGAAACTGGTCTGCACCAGCTGGCGCTTCTTTTCATCATAGCGCATGGCTATCAGGGAGCTGAGGGTGGTCATCCAAAGCGTACCGTCGTTGGAGTCTTGTGCCAGATAAAGAATGTTCCCTTCCTTTTCTCCCATGGGATTGAGAGGAATGGGAGAGTAGGTATAGAGAGAATCCTTTGAGGCAGATGGGTTGAAGAGCAGTGGTCCATTGCCGCTGGTCCCCACCCAAAAGTAATTGTGCGTACAGTCTTGGATGAGGCAGGTCAGGTTCCGTTCGGCAGGAGGGGCGGCATAGCGTATAAAGGCATCCCGTTTCCGGTCGTAGCGGTAGATGCCTTCTCTGCCCAAGGTAATCAGGATTTCCTTTTGCCGGCTTTCGCAGAACCCGGCCAGCCACGAAGGTTTTCCTTCATGGTCGTACAAGGGGTACGTTTTCTGGTGTCTGCCCGATGCGTCGTACCGTATCAGCTTGTTGTCGACGGCCAGCCATATACATCCGTCCGAGGTTTTTCGAAGACTGTAGACTACACTTCCCTGCAATCTTTTCGGGTCCAAGGGAATGACCTGTCTGTCGGTCTTGTCCAATATATAGGCACCGGCATCTGTTCCGAACCAGATCCGACCCTTCACATCTTCCGAGATGGACTGAACGAGGTTGTTGCGCAGCAGTCCCGGCGTATGGATGTCGGAGCGGATGACGTCCACCTGATAACCATCGTCGCGGCACAGTCCGTTGACTGTCCCGTACCACATCATTCCCTCACTGTCTTGAAAAATCCGGTGTATGGCACTGACCGGTAGTTGAGGAAGGGAAGGAATAGGCGTTAGCCGGATGCTTTGTGCGGCTTGTAAGGCGGTGAAACAGAACCACCAAAAAATTGATAAGACAAACGAATTTTTCATGTTTTTTCAGGGCTAAAAAACGTTTAAGCGTTTGGACTAAAACGCTTAGACGTTTTACCTAAAACGCCTTTACGTTTTGATCAAAACGCTTAAACGTTTTACTTGAAACGCTTAGGCGTTTTTTCCTGATCTTCAAAAGTCCTTTTATCTCTTCAGAAAGTCTTCTTAAAGTATCATTTTTATCCGTTGTTCCGGTATTCCAGCGGACTCATTCCCACGTAGCGTTTAAAATATTTCCCGAAAAAGGAAACATTGGCAAAATTCAGGGAGTCGGAAATATTCTGGATGGAAAGTTGTGACGATTTCAACTGCGACTTGGCATCCATGATGACCATAGACGAAATGATGTCTATGCAGGTCTTTCCCGTAATCTGTTTTACCGTGGTGCAAAGGTGGGCGTGGGTAATCTGGAGCTTTTCGGCATACCAAGCCACGTTGCGTGTCTGGTTGTAGTGCTGCATGACCAGCTGGGCAAAGTTGCGGCAAATCAGTTCGCTTTTCGACAGGGTATGCACCTCATCGGTCTTGTTCCGGTAGAGTATCGATATACCTTTATGTATATCGGCATACAGGTTGGTGGCGATTTCCGGTCTGATTTTTTCGGGCAGAAACTCGTACATCTTGATGAGCAGCTGCATGTATTCCTCCATCATTTTGGCTCCTTCCGGTTTCAGGCGGATAACGGGGCGTCCGAGTGTGAGGTACATGGTGTCGAGAAAGGAATGCGACTGAATGTTGTGTTCCATGTATTCAGACGAAAATCCACCGAAGTAGATGTTCAGGTCGCCTTTGATGTCGTTTATCTGGAAGATGCTTCCAGGGGTAAGTGTAATGAAGTCGTGGGCTTCTACTTTTATTTTGTTTAAGTTGACCGAAGCTTCCACCTCTCCAGACATGCAAAGCACGAAGATTTCACATTTCAGCCGTACCGGATAATTGGTGTAGAGTCCTAGCAGTTCTTTGCTGATGCCGGTACCGATGAGCCATTCTTCCGGCAAATCTATTTTAGGCAATTCCTTTTCCATAGTGCATAGTTTTTGCAAAGATAGCTAATTTACAGGAATTACTGCATCGTTCCGCCTGTCTTGTTGTCGCCTCCTGCTTTCAAATCGTCGTTCGTGATGCTTCGCTGTGTCTTTTTCACCTGTGTCTTCAGTTCACCGAAGCGCCAGCTGATGCTGATGCCGTATCTGCGGGAAGGATAACTGCTGTTCGACCATGAGCGGAAGGTATCGGTCACGGTTTCGTCGCGGTAGGAATTGTATTTCTGGAAAATGCTGCTGGCAAAGAGCGAGATGTTCAGCCGCTTTTCTTTCAGGAAAGAGCGACTGAGGTTGATGCCGTAATAGTAGTAGGAAGAGCCTTTTCCTTGCAGGGACACGTATGGGGTGCTTCCACCGCCATAGAGGCTGAGGCGTAACTCCCAAGGGATGGTCTGCTGTACGTTGGCAAACAGGTTTCCGGAGAATCCACTGTTGTGCGAGTTCAGTTCCTTGCTCCGGTAGTCGGCATAGTCGCCGCCGGCATTCAGCGAGATGCGGGTCGTACTGCCCGGGTTCCAGTTCATCCATAAGGCCAGGCGTGTGCGCTGGCTTTTTCCTACATTGCCGTATGTATTTTCTTGTACCCCGTTGTTCATGAAGGAATAGCGTTCAATCCCGTTGTTGATGAATGTATAGGTAAGGTTGGCATTCAAGCTGAACTTGGCACTGAAGGTGTTGAACGTCATTCCGAGTATATGTGCTTTTTCGGTGTCCAGGTCCGGGTTTCCATAGCTGACGGATGTGGGGTTACTGGTGTCGCGGAAAGGATTCAGGTACCATATTCCCGGGCGGTTGATGCGCATGTTGTAGTTGGCTCTGAGGGTGGCGCTCATCCCCAGCATGTAGGAGAGGTTCAGGGTGGGAACCACATCATCGAATCCGGCCTTGAAATTACGTTCGGGCATGTAGTCGTATTCCACGTCCATAAACGTATGCTCATAGCGCACACCGGCTTTCGCTCCGAATTTTTTCCACTTCAACTGGTAGTCCGCGTAGGCGGCAAGAATGTGTTGCCCCTGCTGGTATTTGCTTGAAAGGTCCTGGCTGGCCTCCATCTCGCCCTGGGCGTTTTCCAGAAAGTACTGGCTGTCACTGTAATTCTCGCGGTAGATATACTTCATTCCGGCATCCATGTAGTGAACGCCGTTGAACGGATTGACGTAATCAATCTGTGCGGTATGCTCTGCTGTGTGGGCCTCGTTGTCGAAATATTGGTGCGGTAGGCTGAAAGGAACGTCTTTCACTTCGTCGTAATAGGTATCCGCTTCGTTGTTGTTGGGCGAATTGTTGAACTTATAGGACAAGGTGAGGTATTCTCCCTTCTTCTTGAAGGAATGCTGGTAGTCGGCATTCACGCCGATGTTTCCAAATTGGTTGGTCGACTGGTTCCGGGTGAGATAGCTGTAGCGTTCGTTCCACTCATTGTCGCACATGGACGTATGCGAATCGCCTTGCGTGTCAAACTTCCCTCCGAATATGTTGGCCGAGAAGGTAATCAGGTTCAGCGTGTCTATTTCATAGCTTCCTTCAATGTTTCCAAACTGGAAGTTCCCCTTGTTCTTGGAAGAGCCTCCGGTAGACAGGTGGCGGTAGTCGGTAGATGTGAAATCCTCTCGTCCGCTTTCCGAAAGACTGCGTGGCTGATCCTGGTAGTTGTAGGAATAGTTTCCGGTGAGGGTGAATTTTCCCACCTGCACTGTGCCATACGCATATCCTGAAACACCCATGTTGTTGGCATTGGCTCCGAGGGTCACGTTGTAGCCTTGCATTTTGGCATCGGTGGTGATAATGTTCAGAATGCCTCCGATGCCTTCTGCATCGTATTTGGCACCAGGTTCCGTAATTACCTCAATGGATTTGACAGAATTGGCCGGCAAGCTTCGCAGTACTTCCTTCGGGTTGTTGCTCATCAGCGTGTTGGGCTTTCCGTTGACATGCACCTTGAAATTGCTGGAACCGTTGACTTGGATATTGTCTTCTCCGTCGACCGTGACAAGGGGTACTTTGCGCAGCATTTCGAGGGTGGTGTTGGTCTTGGAATCGGGGTCATCTTCTATGCTGTAGGAAATTTTGTCGATTTCTGCTTTTACAAGCGGTTTTTGTGCTACCACTTCCACGCCTTTCAGCATTTGGGCATCGTCACAGGTGTAGAGTGTACCCAAGTCGGCCACTCGCTTGCTTTCCGTAATGGTAAAATGGCGGATAACGGTACGCTTGCCTACGGATGTGATTTGCAGTGTATAATTTCCGGTGTGAGGGAGTTTTTCCTGAAAGTGCCCTTTGGTATCTGTCACATTCAGTCGGACCGGTTTGTGGGGTGATTTATCAAGCGTAATGCGCAGGGTGGCATAAGGCTCACTTTCGTGCGTGAGCGAATCCACGAGGGTGCCTTTTACGGTATATTGCGCCTGTAGGTTGAATACGTTTAGAATCAAAAATGTAAAAAAGATGCCAGTAAAATGTGCAAGTACTTTGTGTCTCATAAGAGTAAGATATAGGGTTTCTTTTTCGGTTTCAGTGGTTTCAAAGATAATAGAAATTTAAAATGGTTGTATGAATTGACACTTAAAAATATAAAAACAGGAAATAAGATAAAATAGTATATTTTAAAAATAGACCATTTAAAGTGAGAAAAAATGCATTTAGAAGTTAATTATTGAAGTGTTACTTTTCCTGAATTTGAAAAATCGGCAAAAATAAGATGCTTCGGCCTTGCAAAAACAACGTATATTGATTTCCTTTGTGCCCGTAATTTAAAACAGAATTAAGAGATGAAAAAGAGCTTATTTTTTTACATGTTTGCCCTTTTGTGTGTGGTGAATTTGTTGACTTCTTGTAGTAAAGACCAATCAATAGAGATTCCTATTGACAGTAATCTGTCAGGTAAATATAAAGGAAAATTGGATGTTTCCATTTCACAAGGTGGAGTAGATATTCCGGGTGGAACGGTGAACTCACAAATTATTTCTGTGAGCAAAGCTGGCAATAATACGATTAGTCTGTCTATTACGGACTTCTCATTTATGGGAATAAAAATCGGAGACATCAACTTGAATGATTGTGCGTTGACAGCCAATGGCGATAAATATGAGTTTACCGATGTGACTACAGTTGAGGCCGAATTGCTGACAGCAGGCGTAAATGCAACCGGAGTATTTAGCAACGGAACTTTAAATATGAATCTGGATATTGACGCTACGTTGACAGGTGGAGTTAAACAGGCCGTGAAAGTGGCTTATTCAGGTAATCGCCTGACGGGAAACGAGGGCAATGAAGCCAAAATCACTTCTTTTGTGTTCGATAAGGCTGTGGCAGCAGCAGATTCCTTGGTTGTAGGCGAGACAACAATCAATGAAGAGGATAAGACCATTACTTTTATGGTTGCCGATACGGTAAAGGCCGCCTATTTGACGGCTCTGGTACCTACCATTGAAGTTTCGGCTGGAGCGACTGTGGTTCCCGCCAGCGGAGAGGCACAGGATTTCTCAAATGGCAAGGTTGTGACTTACACTGTAACTGCTGAAGACGGTACGGTGGCTTCCTATAAGGTTTCAATCAGTTCAAAAGTGCTGGCTCTGAATTTTGAAGACTGGACTTCCGCCGACACTTACCATTATTATACTCCGGCAGGTCCTTATGCTTCGACAAACGGAGGAAGCGCCATTGTATATGGTACCTTGGAAAAACTGGCTGCTATCCATCCGGAAGTAGCGGTACCTCCTTATTGCGTGACGAAGGAAACGGAAGACGTGAAGGAAGGCACTACAGCTGCCTGCCTGCAGACCGTCAGTTTGCTGCAAGCCAAGCAAGACCTGAAAAAGTATGGGGGATTGATAGAAGGATTTATGGCGAACATGGCCCCGAACATTACTGCAGGAAGTTTATTTATGGGTACATTCGAACTGAATGTGGCAAAGCCTTTGAAATCAACGAAGTTTGGTGTGACACATGAAGGAAAGCCCCTGAAATTCTCAGGTTGGTATAAGTATACTCCGGGTGACACTTATTATGACAAGGATGCAAAGGTCGTAGCCGACAAGGTGGATGAATGTGACATCTATGCGGTGTTGTATGAGGCGGAAAATGAAAGCTTCGTGTTGGATGGAGAAAGCATCAAGCAGGCTGATGCCCCTATCGTGATGCGTGCGGGCATTGAGAATGGCGGTGCGACCGACTGGAAGAAATTTGATTTGAACTTCGAAGAAGTGAACGGCAAATCTTACGATGCCAATAAGAAATATAAAATAGCGTTTATCTGCACATCCAGTAAGAACGGTGATGTGTATGAGGGTGCTCCCAACAGTAAATTGCTGCTGGACGATTTGCAGATTACCTTCGAATAAAATGTATAGGTTGCTATAAGGAAAAGGGCTGAGGTTTGCGTCTCAGCCCTTTCCTTTGTATATTAAGGTATAATCAGAACTCATATCCAAATCCCAAGTTCAGGTAAATGGGATACATGGCAAACGAGATCGTGGTGAAGTCTTTCTGGAAAATGTCGTTCAGTCCCCAGGTCAGGTCAGCATGGATGTTCAGGTGTTTGTAGGCTTTCCATTCTCCGCCTACCTGCAGGCCCCACTGAAAACGGCAGAGGTTGTCCGAGAAATCGTATGCAGCCTTGTTTTCTCCTTCAAAATTAACGCGGCTTCCGCTGGCATCGGGTGTACGCAGATGTCCTTCATATACATTCCCGGAAAATTCTCCGTTTATCATGTAAGAGAAATACGGTCCCGCCATCACTTTCCAGCGGTTGCTGATGCGGTAGTTTGCCAGAACCGGGATGGTGAGGTAAGACATTTTCACGGTAGTCTTTACTCCTCCCGTCCAGAGGCCTTTTATTTTCCCTCCGGTTTCGCTGAAGATTTCCATGCCATAGTTCTTTACGGTGGCTTTGGTATCCATGTCTTTTTTGTCGAGCCGCAGTCCCAGGCTGACGCCCCACTTCTGTTTTGCGTCCAGCCATTTGGTGGCATTTCCTTCCAAGGTGATGGCCAGTCCGGGCGAATAACTGTCCAGGTTTCTGATTTCCTTGGGCAAAGGCAGAGGAGAAGTTCCTCCTATATTAATTCCGGCCTTTATTTCATAGTCCAGTCCGTGTGAAGACAGCCATGCCAGACCTTTGTTAGTAGAAGATTGTGCATGCCCCGTCAGGGTAAAGCCGAATAGAAATAGGGCCAATAGGGGTAGTATATATTTTTTCATGTCTTTTTTATCGGTTAGTTTTCACAAATAATTTCCACTTCATCTATCCACAATTCGCTGCCGACTGCCCCTTGGAAGTAGGCTCCCATGACGCTGGAAGAGAACACCACGGCAAGTTTGTATTTTCCGTTCTTCAGGTCTTCGGCATTGAGGGTTTTTCCGTTTTGAGGAGTGAACTCCAAGTTGAACTTTTTCCAGTCGTCTGTTTCTGTCATTTCCAGTTCCGGGATGCGGGCCAAAAGCACGATGTGTTCATCGATTCCCGTCCCGTCCGGGAAAAGATTGCCGTCGAGTGAGAAGTCGCTGCTGGGAGCTTCGTAAAGTGCGGCATAGATATCACCTCGGTCCTTTTTCCCTGCCACAACGTTACCCGCTTTGTCGGTAAAGGTTTCTCCTGCCTTATATTTGAACCAGCCGGTCATTCGGGAGGGGCGTTTGGTGAAAGGAAATCCCATGTGGGTGGCTTGCAAAGGAGCCAGTACAGCATTCTGGGTGTCAAAGGAACCGATAAATAAGTTGCCGGCGGCGATGGGCATCCCCAGCGGTTTTCCGAAACTGCCGGTGCTGCGTGTCGTGAGCTTTACGCATTTTCCGGAATAGCCTGCGGGCAACTGTACGGTGGGGTATTGCGTTTCGTTCAAGGCCATACCGCTCAGGTCGTATCCGGGATTCCCGCTTGCCCATTGCATGATGCCCGATGCGTTTGTCAGATAAAAGACATTGTAGGGCGTGATGGTTTTCAGTTCCTCGAAAGAGTAACTTGTGGGTAGGGCCAGCTTGTTTATCCGTATAAGGTATTCGGTCCGTGTGTTTCCGTCTTCGGAGGTTACCACAAAATGTCTGGAAGTGTGCTGGCTGAAATCATACAAAGGAGGCCGGTCGTTTGTTTCTGTTTTCTCTGCCTGTATAGAGGCGCCTTCAGGAAGGGAGAAAACCAGTTCTTGTTGGGAAATGTCGGTTCCGTCCAACACATAGACTTCCACCTCTTTCCTTAAATGGTCGATGGTGGCAGACTGAATCTGTGCTCCGGTGCAGCCGTCTATGGCTGCTTCTACATTAAGTGCTTCGTCCTGAATGCAGGAACTGAAGAATAAGCTTAACAAGCATCCGGATAAAATGTACTTAGAATTCATTTGGTTAATAGTTTTTAGTTTAGTATTGCATTTGCAAAGGTATAAATATTTTCATAGGATGTTTCAGTGGGGGTTCTGTGAGATTTTAAAAATAGACCATTTGATTGCCTTATAAGATGGGTTTTTATACTAATTATCAGATAAAAGGGATGATTATTTCTAATGTATTATTAAAAATCAGCCAAAAAATAAAAAAAAAAGACCTTGTGAGGGTTTGGGAATTGGTGTTACTTTGCACACTGAAAAAGAAAAATTTTATTATCAGATGAAAATGAAAAACTATTTGAAGGTGTTTTTCTCATTGGCGCTACTTTTCTCTTTAGGAAGTTGCAGCAGTGAGAAAGAACAAGAGAGTGTTTCGGGACAAGGCAGCATTATGGTTGATTTGTCAACTAGCCTGTCTTATAAGAGCCGTTCGATAGACGAAAGTGCTTATCAGAACGTTCAGAATTATAAGGTGTCTCTGTATAAAGGTGACGAAGCTGTTTATACGGATAAACTTTATGGGGAACTGGATGTGGAACAGAAGGTAGACTTTGGTGTACCTTACACATTGACAGCTTACTATGGAGAAGATGTTGCTGCGGGTTATGACAAACTTTATGTGAAGGGAAGTGAGACTTTTACGGTTTCTCAGGGAGATAGAAAGACCGTATCTATCACTTGCAAACCTGCCAATGCAAAGATGAAGCTTGTTTACAAAGGAAATGATGACAGCGATAAGTTTGAAGATTATTTTAAAGACTGTGCTGTTTCTATCAAAACCGACTACATGACCGATGCATGGACGATGAACAAATCAAATGAAGGCCAGGAACTTTATCTGAAGACTGGAGACGAAGGAGTGAAAGCTACTTTGTCTTTTGCTTTGACTGATAAAAATGGTTCTCCTGTAACAGTGAATGGATTTGAAAGCAGCAAAGAAATCGACTTGAAGCCGTGTTATTCTTATACATTGACTATCAAACCGACTCAAACGGAAATTGCCGGAGGTAAGTTTGGTCTGACGGTAACGGTAGATGACGGTGTAACAGAAGAAGATGTGACAGTGGAAATCCCTGGCGAATATATTCCAACTTCAAAATAAAAGACGAAAATATGAAAAGATATAAAGGTTTAATTTGGCTTTTAGGCCTTATGATAGGATTTTCATCTTGTGAGATGCGCGATGAAATCTTAGGAAAGAATGAATTAGGCGAGAACGCTGGTACACTGGAACTTAATTTGACTTCAGTATACAACGGAGTAGAAATGAGTCGTGCCGGCGAGGTAGTAGATAATGGTACTACTACGGGTAATTTCAATGAGGAAGATATCAATGTAGACGGTTATACACTGGTCGTTACGAATACAGATACGCAGGAAGAAGTGGCAAAAGGTCTTGTCAGTGAATTGAAAAATGCAGATGGCAAGGTGTTGATTCCATTGAATGAAGGCAACTACTCTGTAAAAGCTTATAATTATGACGGTGCAAACGTGAGCGTTTCAGAACGTCCATATTTTAAAGGTGAACAGACTTTTTCTGTAAAGAAAGGTATTTCTACCAATGTAGGACTGAACTGCAAATTGTCTTGCATTGAAATGGAACTGGGCGTGACTGCTTCTTTCTTGGAGTCTTTCAACGATGACTATTCAATCACTGTAGACAATGGAGATAATGCCAATCAGGTTTTCAATAAAGATAACCTTGGCAAGAAATATTATTTCAAAACTCCAGGAGAGAAAAACAGTTTGAATGTGTCAGTAAAAGCTACTTCTACGGAAGGTAATTTTGTTGAGCTGGTGGCTACTGTACAGAAACCGGCTGATGCAGAAGGTGGTATTGCCAACTTGGCAGATGGAGATTCTTTTGTAATCAATCTGACTGACGAAGGTTCTACTGATTCTTATCTTTCTATTGGCTTGACTGTAGACCTGACATTTACAGAAGTTGGAGAAACAATTGAAATTCCGGTAGAAAATATCACTTACGACGGACCGAGTGTACCGGGTGGTGAAACTGATCCGGAACCGGGAGAGGGAGAAAATACTTTGACGGTGACAGGTATTCCTGCAACGTATAATTTGAGTTTGAGTGAACTTTCAGTGTCTGGAGAAATGCCGACCATCAAGGTTGATATGGCTTCTGAAAATGGTATAAAGTCATTGGTCGTTTCTATTGAAAGTGATAATGAAGTATTCCCAATGTTATTAGCTGGTATGGATTTGGATAAACCTTTTGATTTGTGTAATTTGGAAGATAGACCTGAAGCTAAAAAACAACTGGAAAGTCTGCCTCTTATCACAGAAGAAACTTACAATCAGCTTCATGGTGGAAATTTGACGAATTATACTTTTGATGTGACAACTTTGGTTGCTCTGTTACCAGGACAAGGGTTAATGGGATGTCATAAATTTACATTGACTATTTCTGATGGTAATGAAACAAAAGAGGGAACTTTAACTGTGAATGTAACAGAATGATGATAATCCTGTTAAGGAAATCTATTTAAAGAAAAACAGAAATAAATGAAAACAAATATATTAGTTACTGGTTTGTTTCTTCTGGCAGGATTAGTATCTTCCTGTCAGTCAGAAATAGAAGAAGCCAAAGGATATGGCTATCTTCAATTGTCTTCTGTCGATGTCAATAAGACTGTAACTTCTCGTGCAGACGTTACAAGTTCAGAAGCAATTGCTGTAGATGTGTTGGATGAATCAGAAGCTGTGGTAAAACATGCGGATGATTGGAAAGATTTAAATGATGTGTTACTGCCGGTTGCCACATATACCATCAAGGCTTATTCTGCAGATAAAGATAAAGAGGCACAGGGATTTGAGGCGCTTCCTTATTATGAGGGACAGACTGAAGTGGCAATTGAAGCCAATAAAGCAAAAGCGGTAGAGGTGACTTGTAAACTGGCTCAGTCTATGGTGTCTATCAACTGTTCTGAGAGTTTTAAAAATACCTTTAGTGATTATGCTTGCTCAATTGAGGGGGCAGATGCGTTGAGTATTTCTTTTGCTAAGGATGAGACCCGTGCAGCATACGTGAAATCAGGTCAGGCCTTGACGTTGAAGGTTGATTTTGGTAATGGAAAGGTCTTCTCTCAACAAATTACAGAAAATGCAGAAGCTGCTTATTATTATAAGGTGAATTTGGATATTACGGAAGGTAATGCAACCTTTGATATTACGGTTGACCAGACGATTCATCAGTATGAAGTGGTTGTAAAGGTACCGACAAAGCAGGAATCTACTGATTTGAAGACAGAAGATATCAAGAACGACGTATCTAAGGTTTGGGGACAGTTTGCTTATCTGTCAGGAACTTGCTCTTTGCAGGATGCCGCTTCACCAGTACAGTTCGCTTACAAAAAGAAATCTGAGTCTGAGTGGAAAACTGTAGAAGCTACTAAGGGAGAGGGCAATGCATATTCAGCTAAGGTATCTCCGTTGAATTTCAATACAGAATATGAATATTATATCTTGTGTGGAGATAAGATAGGTGAAACTTGTGGATTTACAACAGAAGCCTTTGAAGAAATTCCGAACTTGAATTTTGATACATGGACGAAAAGTCAGAAAGGTCTTTTTGTAAAACGTGATTGTTGGTTCCCTAATGGTGATCAAGCTAATAGTTATTGGGCTACAGGAAATGATGGAGTTGTTACTTTGAAAAACTCAAATTCAATTCCTGTGGAAGATGGACGTGATGGGTATTCTGTTCAGCTTTCTACTATTTCTATTACAATGGTAGGATATGCGGCAGGTAACTTGTTTATTGGTGAATATAATACAAATATGGGGGATCCGGCTAGTAGCGTGAAATTTGGTAGAGCTTATTCTGGTGCTCGTCCGGTGAAGCTTTCTGGATGGTATAAATACACTCCTGGTGCTACGATGAGAGAGGGTGGAAAAATCCCGGCAGATCGTACACTGACTTCAGATGAATGTGAAATCTATGTAAAACTTTGGTCCGGAGAAACTCTTATTGGTGAAGGTAGTTTTGTTAATAATAAGAATGTTTCGGTATATACACAATTTGAATGTCCAATCAATTATGTAGATAAGACCAAGCGTCCGGATAAAATAACGATTGTAGCTACTTCAAGCCGTTACGGTGGTGAATTTGAAGGCATGAGTGTCGTAGGACAGTTGGCTGAAGGCAGTACCCTTTGGGTAGATGATTTTGAATTGTCATACTATTAATATTTTACATGAAGAAATATTTAATTCTATTATTAACCTTTTTGTGCGTGGCTTCTGTCCACGCACGAAAAGGTTATGATCGTAATATAAAACCCTCTTTGTTTGTGCCGAAAGGTTCATGGATGGGAGGTGTTACGTTTTCCTATACAGAGTTGACAGGAGATAATTATAAGTTCCTGATATTGGATGATATCAATGGTGAAGGATATACGTTTAAGGTGAGTCCTTATGCCGGATATTTTTTCAAGGATAACATGGCGGCTGGTATTCGCTTAAATTATAACCGTACGTATGCAGATATTGGGAACATCAACTTAGACTTAGGTGATGACTTGACATTTGATGTCAGTGATTATAAATACCTGGAGCATGAATATACTGCTTCCGGTTTTTTGCGTACTTATATGGGACTGGGAAACAGTAAGGTTTTCGGTTTCTTTAATGAATTGCGTCTGACATACGGATATGGACAAGGAAAGACTTTGTCTGGTTCTGACCAGAAAGCTACGGGTACTTATCAGACCTCTCATCGTCTGCAGATAGGTGCAGCTCCTGGATTGACAGCGTTTGTAACAAACAACATGGCTGTGGAAGTTTCCATCAATGTGGTCGGGTTGGATTTCAAATGGGTAGAACAGACCACTAATCAGGTAGAACATGGGTCATACCGACAGAGTTCTGCGGATTTTAAGATTAATATATTCTCAATTAACATCGGTATTTGTACATATTTTTAAATAGACAGATTATGCTTATAAAAGCTTTGAAATATAGCTTAGTATCACTCTTGTTACTGAACATGTCTTCATGTATAGAAAATGACATTCCTTATCCTTATATTGAAGGAGTGATTCAAGAAATTCAGGTGGAAGGAATGCAGGGGGAAGCCGTGTTCAATAATCAGGCTCGTACTATTGAACTTACTATAGGTGAGGATGCTTTTATAGATAGTTTGCCAATTACAAAATTGGTGGCTAATACGGAAGCTTTAATTTATCCGGATTCAACCGCATGTATCAAGTATTCGGGTTTTCCTGAGTTTAGTTTTTCTTCATTGAGTGAACTGCCTGCCAATGCCAATACAGCTATTGACTTTACAGAACCTGTGAACTTCTTGTTGAAGACTTATCAGGATTATTGGTGGAAAATTACGGTGAAACAGGAAATTGAACGTACTATCGAAGTGGAAAATCAATCGGGTACGGCGCCTTCTTTGGATTTATATAATCACATTGCCATTATTTATGTGACGGAAGATGCAGATTACAAGAATATCAAAATTAAGACCTTGAATCTGGAAGGTTCTAAGACTGTGCTGGTTCCGTCTGCAGAAACAGTGACGGATTTTACTCGACCACGGGTGTTCAAGGCATATCGTAATGGTAGGTATATATGTGATTGGACCGTTGATGTGCAGAAATCCTCAGTAGCAGCTTCTGTAGAAAAGGTAAATGCATGGGCTACGAAGGCTTATGTGAGTGGCAGTTTTCGGGCAGGAAGTAAGTTGTCATTGGAATATCGTGTGAAAGGTGCGGATACATGGACCACAGTGGACGAATCTGCTATTACTGAGACTGGAACCACATCCTATTCTGCAGAGTTGAAGGGCTTGACTTCGGGTACAGACTATGAAGTTCGTGCACTGGCTGCTGGGACAGAAGGTGAAGCATATTCGTTTCAGACGGAAACAATTGTGACTCTTCCTAATATGAATTTTGATACATGGACTCAGAGTGGAAAGACATGGTATCCGAATCCGGTAGCCAATAATTATGATGACCCACAAGCTTATTGGGCTACGGGAAATCAAGGAGTCACGAGTGTGGGAAACAGGGATTCGAATGTGGTTCCTGTTGATGGAAGTGATGCATATAAAGGAAAAGCTGTGAAAATGCAGACAATTGAGCCGATGACCTTAGTGGGAGCTGCTGCTGGTAATATATTTATTGGTACATATAAGACAAACGTTGGCAATCCTTCTTCCAGTCCTTCCTTTGGGAGAGAGTACTCTGGAGCTAGGCCGACAAAATTAAGTGGTTATTATAAATATAGTTCTACACCTATAACTTATGGTACTAAGCCTGGAAATTTACAAAATGACCAATGTCATATTTATTTGAAATTGTGGGATAGTTTAGGTAATGAAATTGCTTATGGTGAATTTGTTGGCAGTGAAACTGTTACTCAATATACTCCTTTTGAATTTGCTATAGAATATAAAAATCTGGAAACAAAACCTGCTAAAATAACTATAGTGGCAACTTCCAGTAAATATGGAGGAGATTTTGAGGGAATGAAAGTAGTTGGTCAAGTAGGAAGTGGAAGTACTTTGTGGGTAGATGAATTTGAATTAAGTTATGATTAAATTGATAAATAAAAAGATGAGATACATCAGCAGCTTGTGCTTATTGGTATGTTGTATATGGTTGAGTGGATGTCAGGCTGATGAGAATTTGCGTTCCGCGAATGAAACAGGATTATTAATTACATTGACTGACGAGTCGGACCATGCTTATGCGCGTACGATACCATCTGCATTGGAAAAGCCTGTAGCAGATATGTTCCACTTGCGTGTGGCGTATTCTGGAACAGACAATGTGGCTTATGATGACAAATGTACAGAGTCTATTTTGCTGAAGGAAGGTACGTATGATTTGACGGCTACTTATGGAGAGAATCCGGTGATAGCTTTGGATGTTCCTTATTATATCGGGAAACTGGAGAGTCAGGAAGTTGTGACGGGACAGATGACTTCTGCCAATATTTCATGTACGGTAGGGAATGCATTGCTTTCAGTAATTTATAACGAAAGTGCCTTGAAAAAAGTATATGATACTTATTTTGTAACTGTATCAGTCGGCCAGGAGTCTGTAGATTTGGATGCGATTTCCGGGAAAAGTGCCTATTTTCAGGCAGGTTCTTCTGTAAGTTTGGTGTTTCATGGTCAGTTGGCTGGTACGGGCCAAGAAGTGTCTTATGATATTCCGGCACAAGAAAAATTTGCCAATATTCCTGCCAAAACGCATGTGAAGGTTACTCTTGGTGTGGATGAATCTTCGGTGTCATCAGGAGTGGGTATTTCGGTAGAGAAATTGGAAACAGAAACGGTCTCCGTAGTAGAAACTTTGCCCTCTGAATTTATGCCGAAGCCCAAGTTGGAAGCTGAAGGTTTTGTGAATAATGAGCTTTCATTTGCAGAAACAGAGAAAAAAACAGCGGTTATTCGTTTGAAGCTGGCTTCTCCTTTGCAGGACTTGAAGTTGAAATTCCATTCGACGGACGAGAAATTTGCAGGACTGGAGGCAGAGAAAGAGTATGTGTTGTCGAATGCGGAAGATAAGGCTGCGATAGAAGCTGCATTGGGTATTGTATTGCCGGATATTGGAGCTACAGAAGGAAGTCTTGACTTTACTTCTTTAATTCCTCAGCTAATGACAGACAATGGTAATACGGTCTCTTCGACGATTGAAGTCGATGTGGAAGCGAATAATCGTTGGGCTAGTGAAGATGAGACTGTAAATCGAGTGTATACATTGAAATGTAATAAGCCGGAATTTAGTATTTCTGTTGATGAAAAGAATTGCTGGTCTAGAGAATTTACTATAGATGAGGTCTCTGTAATGTCTGGAGATATTGAGACAATTAAAAATAATCTTGTTTATCAATATTGGGATGGAATTGAGTGGAAAAATTGCATGACTCGTGAGTTTGTTGCAGGACGTACACAGCAATTTAGTCAAACTGCGGAAGAAATCTCGGAAAAAAGTTATAAAGTTCGTGCATTATATCGTGGCGCAATAGCTTCAAATGAGGCTGAAATAACATTGGAAATGCCTGAGCAATTGCCAAATTCGGGAATGGATGAATGGAATGTGGAGACCTATATAAAAGAAGGTGGTTGGTTTAGCCGTGATGAGACTTATTATTCTTTTAATCCATGGAAGAATGATGAAGATCATTTTTGGGATACCTGTAATGATTTTACAACACGTCATAGAAATAATAGCAATGCTAATATATATAATTACAATGGATTTCATGCAGTTTCTTATGTCACAGGAAGAAATGGTTTAGCAGCAGAACTTAGAAGCACAGCGAATGGGCGTGGAAATATGGTCGCTACATTTTATGATTTTAACAAAGTTGCAGGGGAACTGTTTACAGGTACGGCAAAAGTGACAATGGGAACTAGCGGCTTTTTCGGAGATGCAGATGGTAGTAAAGATACTTATGAGCGAGAAAAAGATGCTTCATTTTATAATCGTCCTACTGCGCTGAAATTTTGGTATAAATATGTCCCATATGATTCTGATACATGGAAAGTTCATGTGGAGTTGTTAGATGAAAGTCGAAATGTGATTATTCAAAATGATTATACTTCTTCTGAAATAAAAAATGATTGGACAGAAACAACCTTACCATTGAATTATGTGGAGGGAGTGTCTTATGCAAAATGTAAATATATTTATGTGATATTTAGTTCTACTATAAATTCAGGATCTAATATGCCTTATCGGGAAATCACACAGACCTTTTATGTGAATGGAGAAACTAAGACATTTAGTCCTGCTTATGTGGGTAGTGTATTAACTATTGATGATATCTCTTTGATTTACGACAAATAAGGAAGAATGATGAGAAAGAAAATACTATATATTTTATCCGGAATCCTCTTGTTGGCAGGTTGTCGGCAGGAGAATCTGACTGTTCCTTCTGGAGAAGGATACTTGTCGGTAGGGAATATTGAATTGCAGGCGCAGACTATCACTGAGATTGCATCTCGTGCAGTAGACGCAACTTTACTTGTGGAATTGTGGAAAGGAGGAGTAAAGGTACGTGAACTCTCGCCCGATGAAATGCAGAATAAGATTGAGTTGGATGCAGCTGATGATTATACGTTGAAAGTGTATAGTTCAAATTATGGTGAAGAGACGGGCTGGGGAAATGCAGACAAGGGAGAACCGGTCTATTATAAGGAAGTGCCTTTTGAAGTGAAGGAGGGAGAAACTACTTCCTTGAAAATACAGGTTCCTATGATTGATTTTGCAGTTTGTCTGGATTTGTCGAATGTAACAGGTGAGTGGCTGAGTGAGTATAACTTTACGGTGACCTCTGGTGGAAGATCTGTATCACTGAAGGATGGGGAAACAGTTTATTTTCCGTATGCTGAGGGAGTATTTTTCACTTATCAGTTGGATGTAACGAATACAGATTCGGAATCCAATACGCAATCAGGCAGTTGGGGAAACAAGGATAGTCAGACGGTGAATATAAATACATTGTATACGATATCTTATAATTGGTCCACTCGGTCATTGGTAGTAAATTAAAAATTGACCGAGACATTGTTTTAAAGATCTCCTTATTCTTCTGAAGGGAATAGGGAGATTTTTTTATCAGGTTTAAGACAAGAATCTATAGAAATAAAAACGGGTGAAACTTGAATTTCTTCAAACTTCACCCGAATTGTTATGCGGTAAGAATAAATATTATACAATACCTTGAGCCATCATGGCATTGGCCACTTTCATGAATCCGGCTACGTTGGCACCTTTTACATAGTTGATATAACCGTCGGGTTCCGTACCGTATTTCACGCATGCTTCATGGATATTCTTCATGATGCTCTTCAGCTTTTCGTCTACTTCTTCCTGAGTCCAGCTTAATTTGATGGAGTTCTGAGTCATTTCCAGACCGGATACAGATACACCGCCTGCATTGGCTGCTTTACCCGGAGCGTAAAGAATTTTAGCTTCCTGGAATACGCGGATGGCTTCTGGAGTAGAAGGCATGTTGGCTCCTTCGGATACAGCAAACACTCCGTTGGCAATCAAGGCTTTCGCATCGTCACCGTTAATTTCATTCTGAGTAGCAGAAGGAAGGGCGATGTCGGCTTTTTCATTCCAAGGACGAGTACCTGCTACGTACTTGCAGCCGTATTTCTCTGCATATTCACGGATACGTCCGCGGTAGAGGTTCTTCAGTTCCATGATGTAGTCCAGTTTCTCACGGTCGATGCCATCCGGGTCGTAGATGTAACCGTCAGAATCAGACATGGTGACAACTTTGGCTCCCAACTGAATCAGTTTTTCTACGGTGTACTGTGCTACGTTACCAGAACCAGACACCAAACAGGTCTTACCCTTGATGTCGATGTTACGTGTCTTCAGCATTTCAAGCAGGAAGTAGATGTTACCATAACCGGTAGCTTCAGGACGGATGAGTGAACCACCGAATTCACGGCCTTTACCCGTCAGTACGCCGCTGAACTCGCGGGTCAGTTTCTTGTACATGCCGAACATATAGCCAACTTCGCGACCGCCTACACCGATATCACCGGCAGGAACGTCAGTTTCAGGGCCGATGTGACGCCACAATTCCAGCATGAAAGCCTGGCAGAAACGCATGACTTCAGCATTGGACTTACCACGCGGAGAGAAATCGGAACCACCTTTACCTCCACCCATCGGAAGGGTAGTCAGTGAGTTCTTGAAGGTCTGTTCGAAAGCCAGGAACTTCAGGATTCCCAGGTTTACGGAACTATGGAAACGGATACCACCTTTGTACGGGCCAATGGCGTTGTTGTGTTGTACGCGGTAACCCATGTTGGTACGGATGTTGCCCTTGTCGTCCATCCAAGTGACACGGAACTGATATACACGGTCAGGAATACAAAGACGTTCAATCAAATTGACTTTATCGAATTCAGGATGCTTGTTGTATTCCTCTTCGATGGTTCCTAACACTTCTTCTACTGCCTGATGATACTCAGGTTCATTGGGGAATCTTCTTTTCAGATCTTCCAGAACTTTCGCTGCATTCATAATTTAAAAGATTATCTGTCTTATTTATTGGTTTGATTAATTTGCTTAATCGTTTTATTTGTTGTTTGATGTGCCAAAAATATAGATAAAATTTCTTTCATGCAACAATAAATCAAGAAAAGTGAGTAAGAGGTGTCAAAAATATCTGTTTAGTAACTTATTTGTGTTTATTTGTTTCTGTTTTTAAGTGACTTGATGACGGGGATAAATACCAAGGCTCCCGAAATCAGTATCATGACAATGAGTGGTCCGTCTATTTTGGGGGTGGAAGTGAGGACCAGAAAGCACAGGGCAGCCCAGCAGAGGGTCAGGACGACGCATTGGGTGTGGTTAAGCGGTTTTCTCATAGTTGTAAGTTGGGAAAAAAGGATACACGGAGGAACAGGCGGGCAAGGGGAACATGTCAGGTTTTCTTGCGTCTGTACCTCCGTGTGGGTTTAATGAATTATGAAACGCTTATTGCGCTTTTTTCTTTTTGTCGACAATGGCATCGATGCAGGCAATGGCAGTGATGTTGACGATGTCGCGTACAGAGCTTTCGATGTCTGTAAAGTGGATTGGTTTGTTCAACCCCATCTGAATCGGGCCGATGACCTCCGTTTCACTCATGCTTTGGATGAGCTGGTAGGTGGCGTTGGCAGAACTCAGGTTCGGGAATACCAATGTGTTCACTTCTTTGCCTTTCAAGCGGGTGAAAGGATATTTCTCGTCACGGAGTGCATTGTTCAGGGCAAATTTCACTTGCATTTCACCGTCGATAGCCAAGTCGGGGTATTCCTGATGGAGCTGGCTTACGGCTTCGTGTACTTTGGCCGGACTACCTTCAGTGTCGGAACCGAAGTTGGAGTAGGACAGCATGGCCATCACGGGTTCCTGATTAAAGAAACGTACGGCTTTGGCCGACAGTTTGGCAATGTCAATCAGGGTGTCGGTGTCTGGGTGACGGTTAATCAGGGTGTCGGCAATGAAATAGGTGCCTTTCTTGGAATTCAGGATGTGCATGGTACCGAAATGCTTGTATCCCGGCTGGATGCCGATGACTTCCTTGGCCACCTTGATGGTGTTGGAATACTTGGTGTACAGTCCGGTAACGAAAGCATCTGCTTCACCGGTTTCTACCATCATCATACCGAAGTAGTTACGTTCGAACATTTTATCGTTGGCTTCCTGGAAGTTGGCGCCTTCGCGGGCACGTTTCTCGCAGAGGATGCGAGCGTAACGTTCGCGGCGTTCAGCTTCGCGGTCGTGACGCAGATTGACGATTTCAATGCCTTCCAGACTCAGGTCGAGTTCTTTGGCCAGTTTCTCGATACGTTCTTCGTTGCCCAGCAAAATCGGGTGGCAGATGCCTTCAGCCTTGGCTTCCACGGCGGCTTTCAGCATGTTGGGATGGATACCTTCGGCAAAGACTACGCGTTGCGGATTGTGGCGGGCCGTTTCATACAGTTGGCGGGTCAGTTTGTTCTCTTGTCCCATCAGCTCTTTCAGACGGTTTTTATATTCGTCCCAGTCAGTAATCTGTTTGCGGGCTACGCCGGATTCCATGGCTGCTTTGGCTACGGCCATGGAGACTTCGGTAATCAGACGCGGATCTACCGGTTTTGGGATGAAATATTCCGGTCCGAAGGTCAGGTTGTTCACATGGTAAGCTTCGTTGACTACGTCAGGTACCGGTTTCTTAGCCAGTCCGGCAATGGCACGTACGGCGGCCAGTTTCATTTCTTCATTGATGGCTGTAGCACGGGTATCGAGGGCACCACGGAAAATGTAAGGGAATCCGATGACATTGTTGATTTGGTTCGGATAGTCGGAACGCCCCGTAGACATCAATACGTCAGGACGGGAAGCCATGGCATCTTCGTAGGAAATTTCCGGAGTCGGGTTGGCCAAGGCGAAGACAATCGGATGAGAGGCCATGCTGCGCACCATATCTTGTGTCAGGACATTGCCTCTGGACAGCCCGAGGAATACATCGGCACCTTTAATGGCTTCTGCCAAGGTGTGGATGTCGGTACGGTCGGTCGCAAAGAATTTTTTCTGTTCGTTAAGGTCGGTACGTTGCTTGGAGATGACTCCTTTGCTGTCAATCATGACAATGTTTTCCAAACGGGCACCCAGTGAGACGTAGAGTTTCGTACAAGATACGGCAGAAGCACCGGCTCCATTGACCACGATTTTTACGTCTTCAATCTTTTTTCCTGCCACTTCCAAGGCATTCAACAAGCCGGCACTGGAGATGATAGCTGTACCATGCTGGTCGTCATGCATTACCGGAATGTCCAGTTCTTCTTTCAAACGCTGTTCTATCTTGAAGCACTCAGGAGCCTTGATGTCTTCCAGGTTGATACCTCCGAAAGTTGGGGCAATGGCTTTTACGGCTTCAATGAACTTGTCGGGGTCTTTTTCGTTTACCTCAATGTCGAATACGTCGATGCCCGCATAGATTTTAAACAGCAGGCCTTTTCCTTCCATGACAGGTTTTCCACTCATGGCGCCGATGTCACCCAATCCTAATACGGCGGTTCCATTGGAAATTACGGCCACCAAGTTACCTTTGTCGGTATAATCGTAGGCCGTATCCGGATTTTTTTGGATTTCCAAACACGGTTCTGCTACTCCTGGAGAGTAGGCCAATGACAAATCCCGCTGTGTCTGATAGGGCTTTGTGGGGACTACCTCAATTTTTCCCGGTTTGCCTTGTGAATGGTAAAGCAAAGCGGCTTCTTTCGTTATTTTTGTCATATTTTCTTCGTTTTTTTGGTTTTTCAAAGAATAAAGTGTCGCACAAATGTAGGAATAAAATAACAAATGGACTGTTTTTTTCTAAAAAAAACTATAAAACGGATTTTGTTGATATTTTTTGTCGATGTTTATCGTCAATTGGTCGGATTAATTTGGCGATATGTAATTATATCTCTGTTTTATGGTTATTCTTAGTTAAAGGCCGTTTTTCAGGCTGTATTTTTTCACTATATTTGCACCATTAAAAACTAAAAAAGGACTTAAAGTTTTCATTGAAAAACTTTATATTTTGAGAGAGTGAAGAATAAAATCAATTTTTAGTTATGAATATAAGTATGAGCACAAAAAGAAACAGAAGTCTTTCTTCTAGCCGAGTGGCATTCTATGCATTGACTCTTTCGGTTCTGACTGCTTGTGGTGGTCAGGGGGGTATGAAAATGGGTGATGACCAATTTGCGGTACAGGCGGTGGCATTTACTTCCAGCAATCAGTCAACTCAGTACCCGGCAACAATCAAGGGTTTACAGGACATTGAAATCCGTCCTCAAGTTTCAGGTTTTATTGTTAAGTTGTGTGTGGATGAAGGTGCGACCGTTCACAAAGGACAGGCGTTGTTCCAGATTGACCCGACACAGTACAAGGCTGCATACGACCAGGCTAAAGCGAGCGTGGCTTCAGCTAAAGCTAATTTGGAAACTGTGACTTCTACGGAAGCCAACAAGAAAATGTTGCATGAACAGAAGATTATCAGTGACTTTGAATATCAGACTGCGGTCAATAATTTGCTCTCTGCAAAGGCTAGTCTGGCTCAGGCAGAAGCGGCTTATGCGGCAGCTAAACAAAACTTGGGATTCTGTACGGTGACTAGTCCTTCAGACGGAGTGATTGGTACATTCCCGTATCGTGTGGGTGCACTGGTTAGTCCGTCGGTAGCTGAACCGCTGACTACAGTTTCTCAGATTGGCGATATGTATGTGTATTTCTCTATGACTGAAAAGCAGTTGTTGGACTTGACTCGTGCAGGAGGTACACTGAAGGAACAGCTGGAAAAAATGCCGGCAGTGAAATTGCAGCTGGCAGATGGAACCATGTATTCTGAAGAAGGTAAGATTGATGCTGTTAGTGGGGTGATTGACCAGAGCACTGGTTCTGTAAGCATGCGTGCCATTTTCCCGAACAAGCAGAATGTGTTGCGTAGTGGAGGTATGGCTAACGTAGTATTCCCTTATACCATGAACGATGTCATTTTGATTCCTCAATCTGCTACTCAGGAAATTCAGGATAAAAAGTTTGTATATGTGTTGCAGTCAGACAATACCATCAAACATACGGAAGTACAGATTTCTAACTTGAACGATGGTAAGAATTACATTGTGACAGGTGGTTTGAAACCGGGTGACAAAATTGTAGTAGAAGGTGTTCAGACTTTGAGCGACGGACAGAAGATTACTCCGATTACTCCAGCTGAAAAGGAAGCGAAGTATCAGAAAGCTTTGCAGGATCAGAAGGAGGGTAACATCCAGACAGCTTTTAATTAATAAATAAAGTTCGTAGGTTTAAGGGAAATCTTAGCGTCGCATGCGTGCGAGGATGAAACAGAGTTCCCGGAACTGTAACAAAAATAGTAATTAAAGAATGAAACTAGATAAATTTATTAACCGTCCGGTGCTATCAACGGTAATCTCTATCTTGATAGTCATTTTGGGTGTGATTGGTCTGGCTACTTTGCCAGTTACACAATATCCGGACATCGCGCCTCCTACCGTATCGGTAAGAGCTACTTATACAGGTGCGAACGCACAGACTGTATTGAACTCAGTGATTGCTCCGCTAGAAGACCAGATTAACGGTGTGGAAAACATGATGTACATTCAGTCAAGTGCATCCAACAACGGTTCTGCTGATATCAGCGTATATTTTAACCAAGGTACCGACCCGGATATGGCGGCGGTCAACGTACAGAACCGTGTCTCTATGGCACAGGGTTTGTTGCCGGCCGAAGTAACCAAAGTCGGTGTAACTACTCAGAAACGTCAGAACTCTATGTTGTTGATTTTCTCTTTGTATGATGCAGAAGATAAGTATAACATCGAGTTTATTGAAAACTATGCCAAGATTAACTTGATTCCGGAAATTCAGCGTGTAAAAGGTGTGGGTGATGCCAACGTGATGGGTCAGGACTATTCTATGCGTATCTGGTTGAAGCCGGATATCATGGCTCAGTATAAACTGGTGCCAGCCGATATTTCCAATGCCTTGGCTGAACAGAACATCGAAGCGGCTCCGGGACAGTTTGGTGAACGTGGTAATCAGACTTATCAGTATACCATTCGTTACAAGGGACGTTTGCAGCAGACCGAAGAATTTGAGAACATCGTTATCAAGGCTCTGCCCGACGGCGAAGTGCTCCGTTTGGGAGATGTAGCCCGTATCGAACTGGGTCGTCTGGCCTATACCTTTAATAATACGGTAAATGGTCATAAGGCTGTAACTTGTATCGTGTTCCAGATGGCGGGAACCAACGCAACGGAAACCATCAACAATTTGCTGGATGTAATCAGCAAGGCAGAAGAAAGCTTGCCTGCCGGTTTGAAGATTAACGTGGCACAGAATGCCAACGACTTCTTGTATGCGTCTATCCACGAAGTTATCAAGACTTTGATTGAGGCATTTATCCTGGTGTTCATTGTAGTATATGTCTTCTTGCAGGATATGCGTTCTACATTGATTCCGGCCATTGCCATTCCGGTAGCCTTGATTGCTACTTTCTTCGTCTTGAAGCTGATTGGATTTAGTGTGAACTTGCTGACCCTGTCGGCGATGGTGCTGGCCATTGCGATTGTGGTCGATGATGCCATTGTGGTGGTCGAAGGTGTCCATGCAAAACTTGACCAGGGATATAAGTCTTCTCGTGAGGCTTCTATCGATGCCATGAGCGAACTGGGTGGTGCACTGGTTTCCATTACCTTGGTCATGATGTCCGTATTTATCCCGGTAAGTTTCATGGGTGGTACAGCCGGAACATTCTATCGTCAGTTCGGTATTACCATGGCTATTTCTATCGCCTTCTCTGCATTGAACGCCTTGACTTTGTCACCGGCCTTGTGTGCCCTTTTCCTGAAACCGCATGATTCAGAACATAAGCCGAAGAAGATGAGTATGATTGACCGTTTCCATACTTCTTTCAATGCGGCTTACGATTCTTTGCTGAAGAGCTATAAGAAGCGTGTGGTATTCTTTATTCATAAGAAATGGCTGGCCATGGGATTGGTAGCCGCTTCTATTGTACTGTTGATTTTCTTCATGAAGATTACTCCGACCGGTATGGTTCCGAACGAAGATACAGGTACTATCATGGGTGCCGTGACATTGCCTCCTGGTACTTCACAGGAACGTGCCATGGAAGTGTTGGCTAAGGTAGATAGTCTGGTAGCCGCAGAACCGGCTGTTCAGTCACGTACTATCATTTCTGGTTACAGCTTCATCGGTGGTCAGGGACCTTCTTACGGTTCTGTCATCATCAAACTGAAAGACTGGGAAGAACGTTCACTGATGCAGAACTCGGATATCATTTATGCCACATTGTTCATGCGTGCGCAGAAAGTCATCAAGGATGCACAGGTATTGTTCTTTGCTCCTCCGATGATTCCGGGTTATTCAGTATCCAGTGATATCGAGTTGAACATGCAGGATAAGACCGGTGGTAGTCTGGATCACTTCTTTGAAGTTGTCAACAATTATACTGCAGCTTTGGAAGCACGTCCGGAAATCAACTCTGCGAAGACTACCTTCAACCCGAGCTTCCCGCAATATCAGTTGGATATCGATGCAGCAGCTTGTAAGAAGGCAGGTATCAGTCCGAGCGACATCCTTTCTACGATGCAGGGATACTTCGGTGGTTTGTATGCTTCTAACTTCAACCGTTTCGGTAAGATGTACCGTGTAATGATTCAGGCCGAACCGGATGCTACCAAGAACATGGAATCGCTGAATGGAGTGAAAGTACGTGGAAGCAATGGCGAAATGGCGCCTATCACACAGTTCGTCAGCTTAAAGAAAGTATATGGTCCGGATATCATCAGCCGTTTCAACCTGTACACTTCTATGAAGGTGATGGTGGCTCCGGCATCAGGATATACTTCAGGTCAGGCTTTGCAGGCTATTGCAGAAGTGGCCAAGGAAAACTTGCCGACTGGATTTGGTTATGAATTAGGAGGTATGGCGCGTGAGGAAGCTTCTTCAAGTGGCAGTACGACGGGTATCATCTTTGTGCTCTGTTTCGTCTTTGTATACTTGCTGTTGAGTGCCCAGTACGAAAGTTATATTCTTCCGCTGGCCGTATTGCTTTCCGTACCGTTCGGTTTGATGGGTAGCTTCCTGTTTGTCAACGGATTCGGTGCATTGGGTAGTATCCCGGCCTTGAAGATGATTGTAGGTTCTATGTCAAACGATATCTACATGCAGATTGCCTTGATTATGTTGATGGGGCTGTTGGCAAAGAACGCCATCTTGATTGTAGAGTTCGCCCTCGACCGTCGTAAGCAGGGTATGAGTATCTCATGGGCTGCCGTTCTCGGTGCCGCCGCTCGTCTGCGACCTATCTTGATGACCTCTTTGGCCATGATTGTCGGTTTGCTTCCGTTGATGTTTGCCTTCGGTGTAGGTGCCCACGGTAACCGTA
>ERZ827496.1034-NODE-1034-length-35491-cov-14.281522_pt1 | contig 35491 bp, 28 predicted proteins | sample MGYA00519769_ERZ827496 | MGnify/ENA primary metagenome ERZ827496 (study PRJEB31778, sample SAMEA3449327) | human gut metagenome | biome: human gut; feature: human-associated habitat; material: faeces | place: United Kingdom | collected 2010/2012 ...
ATGCCATTACCAAGCAGGGTACTAACACCACTCACGGTTCGGCTTACACTTACTTTAATAACCACAACATGTATGGCAAATACAGTGCCGTACGCGGTTATGAAAAATCTCCGCTCACTCAGCAGTACACTCGTACTTATGGTGGTACATTGGGCGGTGCCATCGTAAAAGACAAATTGTTCTATTTTGTAAGTGCAGAAGCGAAGAAAGAATCTTATCCTTCAAGCGTATATCCTGGTTACACAGACAGCTATATTACCAACGATGTAGCCAAACAGATTGCTGACCAATATCAGAAACTGACAGGCATCCAAGAAGGCTATGGACAGCCTGATATCGAAAACAAATCATTCGGTCTGTTGGCCCGTATCGACTGGAATATCAATCAGAACCACAAACTGGCTTTACGTTACCAGCACAATAACTCATACGATGACAACTATGGAGTAGACTCAAAAACATATATGTTTACCAATAGTGGTTACCGTATGAACAACAAAACAAATTCTATCGTAGCAGAGTTAACTTCTCATTTGGGACAGAATTTGTACAACGAGTTCCGTGCTTCTGCCAGCTTCATTCGTGACCACCGTGATGTAGCTTATCAGGGCCCAACTGTACAGATTAAAAACGTGAGAGGTTATGACCAAAAAACCAATATTACAGTAAACATCGGTACAGAATATTCTTCTGGTGCTAACTACTTGGATCAGGACATCTATACATTCGAAGATAACCTTTCATGGTATTTGGGTAACCATACACTGACATTCGGTACACACAATGAAATCTACCGTATGAAGAACCTGTTCATCCAGGCTGTAAACGGTTCTTGGTATTACAACTCTTTAAATGAATTCTTGGCAGATACTCCGTATCAATATTCTTATAAATACACCGACCCAGAATTAACTGGAGGTGATACACAATGGGCTCCTGCCATGAAATCAGGCCAGTTCGGTTTCTATGCACAGGATAAATGGGATGTTAGCAACAACTTCAACCTGACATACGGTCTTCGTATCGACATTCCGGTTATTTTTAACAACCCGACTGAAAACCCCACATTCAATGAATATGCAGCACAGCAAGGATTCAATACACGCGTAGGCGAAAATCCAAGTGCTAAAGTATTGTTCTCACCGCGTGTAGGCTTCCGTTGGTATACTAACGACTCACATAAGACCTTGTTGCGCGGTGGTGTAGGTATCTTTACAGGTCGTGTACCTTTTGTATGGCTGTCAAATGCTTTCAACAACACAGGTATGGAAAGTAAAGGTACTACTATCGGTAACAAAGACGCAAGTAAAGAAAACTGGTTAAATGATGCGCCAGCTTTGGGACAATATGCTGACAATCCTATGGGAGCAGCCACTTCTCAGTCAGGATCATTTAAACCAGATATTGTAACCGTATCTAAGGATTTCAAATACCCGCAAGTATTCCGTGCAAACCTTGCATTGGAACAGATGTTGCCAGGTGATGTAAAAATGACGTTGGAAGGTATCTATTCAAAGACTATGAACAATGTATTCTTTGAAAATCTTGCAGCAGTCAATACCGGTGAAAAATCATATGTAGTTCCTGGAGTAGAAGCTTCTGCAGCCCCTAAATACAGTAACACTCAAAGTGCATACTATAGCATCATCAATCTGAGAAATACCAACAAAGGATATACATACGCTTTATCTGCATTGCTGGAAAAACATTTCAACTTTGGCTTGGATTTATCAGCATCTTATACCTTTGGTCATGCTAAATCAGTAAATGATGGTACAAGTTCTGTAGCTTATTCTAACTGGAAATATAACTACTCAGTAGATACTAACTCACAGAATGAACTTGGTTTCTCTAAGTTTGACATCCCCCACCGTGTAATGGTTCAGGCTTCTTACAACAGTCCGAAATACTGGAACGGCTGGACAAGCACTACAATCTCTGTAATTTATAACGGATTCTCAGGAAGCCGCTATAGTTTAACAATGAATGAAAAGCAAGACTTTAACGGAGACGGATTCTCAGGCAACTCTTTGTTATACATTCCGACTGATGAAGAATTGAGCAAAATGGTCTTCACTGGGGTTGACAAAAATGGCGAAACTTTATCTATGACAGCCGAAGAAAGCCGCGCTGCCTTCAAACAATGGATTGAGAACGACAGCTATGCAAAGAACCACAGAGGTCAGTATGCAGAACGTAACTCAAACCTGAGTAAATGGGAGCATGAAATTGATTTGCATCTGGCACAAACCATCTACAATATTCAAGGTATGGGCAAACTGGAATTTACATTCGATATCATTAACTTTGCCAACATGCTGAATAAGAAATGGGGTGCAAGCTATGAATCAGCTTATAACCTCTCTCCGCTGACGTTGGAATACTTTGATAAAACTACTGGAAATGCAGCATTCTCTTACAACAAAGCAGAAATTTCCAAGAGCGACATCAGCTCACGCTGGCACTGCCAGGTGGGTGTAAGACTGACTTTCTAATGAAAGACTAACCCTTTACATAAAAGGTGTATTGCCCACGAAAGAACGGCAATACACCTTTCTTTTTATCACCCTAAAAACAAACCAGACTTATGAAAAAAATTATCTCGCTGTGTATGATGTGGTGCATCTGCCTCTCTATCTGGGCCGGAAAGCACTACACCGTCATTGTATCCCTCGACGGGTTCCGCTGGGACTACCCGCAAATGTACGATACACCGTTCTTCGACCGGATGGCTCGTGAAGGCGTAAAGGCCACCATGATTCCATCATTCCCTTCGAAGACCTTCCCCAACCATTACACCATTGCTACGGGATTGGTGCCCGACCACCATGGTATCGTAGCCAATACCTTCTGGGACCCACAGCGTCAGGAGCTTTACAAGATGAGCAACCTGAAAACCCGCAACGATGCGTCTTATTATGGTGGAGAACCTATCTGGATTACCGCACAGAAGCAGGGCATCAAAACGGGAAACATCTATTGGGTAGGCTCTGACATTGCCGTAAAAGGACAGCACCCCACCTACTATCACGTATACGACCAGAAACCCCGGCTCACCCAGACGGAGCGTGTGGCAGAGGCACTAAGAATGCTGAAACTGCCGGAAGAAGAACGCCCCCAGCTGGTTATGATTTATTTTGAGGATTCTGATACCTACGGACACACTTATAGTCCGCACAGCAAGGAAACACGCCGCTGCGTGGAAGAGCTGGATGCCCTCATGAAATATTTATGGGAAGGACTTCAAAGCTTGCCCTTCGGAAAGGACATCAACCTGATTGTAACGTCCGACCACGGAATGGCGACTGTCAGTGTAGACCGTTTTGTGCCTATTAAGCACCTGTTGAACGAAAAATGGTATACTTTGATTGACGGAAACCTGCCGGCACAGATTTATACGAAACCGGAATACCGCGACTCCGTGTACCAGGCACTACAGGGACTGAATCACGTACGGGTATGGAAAAAAGAAGATATTCCTGCTTATTTGAACTATGGAAGCAATCCGCGTGTGGGCGACATCATCGTACTGCCTGATTTAGGCTGGCTGGTGGAAGAAGGCAACAAGACACTTCCGGGTGCCCATGGATTCGACCCGACCTACGACGATATGCAGGTAATGTTCCGGGCATGCGGACCGGACTTCAAGAAGGGATACGAGGCTCCGAAGTTCCGAAATGTATCGATTTATTCCTTGCTGGCCCGTCTGCTTCACATCACTCCCGAGAAAACAGACGGGAATCTGGCAGAAGTTGAGAGCATGCTGATTCAGTGATATTTACCATATCCTTTAAGAATAAAAAAGAATTGATTGCACTCCTCTAAAAAACGCAAGGACGTTTGACTTGAAACGCAAGTGCATTCGTTTCAAAACTCTTTGGCGTTTTAACTGAAACGCCAAAGAGTTTTAATTCAAACGCCTAAGCATTTTACATACCCTGATCCGAAGTTCGCTAAATTCTCATTTATCTAAGTAAGTTTACACATTTCCCACATTCTCAGCAGAGAATTTCACACTTCAAAAATTTAATCACCCTAAAATGTTAAAAAAGCATTTTACCAATAAACCACGAGAGGGATTCATTGTCTTAAAGCCGTAAGTGCACTGAAAATGATTATTCACTTTTAAATTTTGACTACAATGAAAACAACTCGTTTATTATCTACATTGATTCTTACCGTATGTTTAGGTTTTGGAAGCGTGATGGCACAAAATGCTGCACCTCAGGTTTGTCCGGAAAAAGCCGAAAGACCTTGTAAAGTGAAACTTACTCCGGAACAACGTATGGAAGCACAGGCTCAGCGTATGGGAAAACAATTGATGCTGGACGATGCCAAATTAGCCCAGTTTACTTCTCTCTACAAGGAATACCTGACTGCCTTGAAAGAATGCCGTCCGGCCGCAAAAGAAAATAAAGTAAAACCGTGCGAACGTACCGACGCACAGATTCAGCAGGACATCGAACAGCGTTTTGAAGTCCGTCAGAAAGTGCTCGATACCCAGAAGAAGTACTATGCTTCATTCAAGAAGATTCTGAATGCCCGCCAGCTGGAAAAGGTGTTCAGCATGCCTCACCCGGGTAAAATGCACAAAGGAAACTTCCCGATGAGACATGGCAAAATGGGTAAATTGGGAAAAATGCCCGCTCCGGGATGTCCTAATGTATGCCCGGCATGTCCACAAGCTCCTCAAAACAAATAACTTACTATAATTATCATTAATCGCAGAAGCGCGGAACTCTCATAGTGTCGGGAGACACTGAAGAGTTTCGCGCTTCCTTTATATATGCTTTCCGTAAAGGAAAGTGGCATTAGTTTTTTTGCTGCATCATGTGGCGGGCATAGAACCACACCACTACATAGCCGACGAAAGGTACGATAAATGCCCAGTGCATATCGGCGTAGTCGCCTACCAGTCCCATGAGTACCGGACCTACGGCACCGCCCACCGGCGACATCATCAGGAAGGAAGAGGCGCGTTTCGTATGGCTCCCCAGCCCTTTCAGGGAGAGAGCAAAAATGGTGGGGAACATAATGGCTTCGAAAGCATAGCCGCAAAGCAGGGCTACGAACGACACAGAGCCTAAATCCAAAATCACCAGCAGCGTAGTGATAACCGTTCCCGTGGCACACCAGAAGAGCATCTTCTCGGCACGGACGCGGCGCATAATCCAGCTTCCCACGAAACGTCCTACCATGAACAGTCCCAGGCCGCCGAACGAAAGTACCAGTGAGGCATCGCGGGCATTCATCCAGCCAACCTCCGTCACGTAGTTGATAAAGAAACTGTTAATGGAAATCTCGGATACCTCGTAGGCAAACAGTGCTACCAGTCCGAACACAAAAAGCTTATGTGCCCACAAACCTACGCGATGACCTTCGCTATCTACCTCCTCTTCATGAGGAATCTCCGGCAGACGTACGCGCATAAAAGCCAGCGCAGCCAGCAGGACAATCACTCCCATTACGGCATACGGAAGGGCCACATTACCGCTTGCTCCCTTGTCTTCGTCAGAGAAAAGCAAGAGACCGGTCAGAATCGGTGCAAAGATACATCCCAACCCGTTGAACGACTGAGCGAAATTCAATCGGCTGGCAGCCGTTTCCCGTGCTCCCAATTCTGTGACATACGGATTGGCGGCCGTTTCCAGGAAAGTTAGTCCACACCCGATAACGAATAACGAGAACAGGAACATATTGAACGAAGCTATATATTGTCCGGGAATGAACAACAACGAGCCTATTCCGTAGAGCAACAAACCAAGTACTACTCCCTTACGGTATCCGTGACGGTTGATAAACAATCCGGCCGGAATGGCCATGATGAAATATCCCATGTACATCGTAGCCTGAATCATGGCTGAATGGGTACGGGTAATGGTAAGCAACTCCTGGAAATGCTTGTTCAGCACGTCCAGAATGGCATGAGCAAATCCCCACAGGAAAAAGAGGGACGTAATCAGTACAAAGGGGAACAGGTATTGGCGTTCCACCAGGGCAATTCCTTTTTTCTTCATCCGTGCCCCTCCTTTATACATACGACAAGAGTTCCGGCAAATCGGTGATGATTACATCCGGAAGTGTTTCATCTATTTCTTCGTTGCCCCAGCCTTCACCTTTCAACCAGGCCACTTTACAACCCACAGTTTTTGCAGGTACCACGTCCTTGGAGAAGGAATCACCTACTACCAGCACATTCTCGGCTGGCAGCCCCATGGCTTCCACGCCCAGGCGATAGATGGCCGGATCGGGCTTGCGCACTCCTACTACCGACGATTCGATGATGTCGGCAAAGAAATCAAACAAACTGAAGTCTTTCAGAATGGTCTGGATATTTCCATAGAAATTGGATACCAGCACCAGTTTATAGCGTTCGGAAAGTGCCTTCACTACGGGACGAGTACGTTCCAGTACGTCCAACACATAACGGTAGCAGCTGTCGGCCACTTTTTCCGCATAGTTTTCCCGGCAGGCTTCTTCTCCGTCCAGCTTGCCTTGTTCCACCAGGTACTTCACCTGAATGTCGGTCTTGATGCGCAACACATCGTGGAAGTTATGCTCCGGCTTAACCAGTGGCACACGGGCCAGCGTACGTTCTCCATGCACGTATGCCTCGCGGAAACTTGTCTTGTCTACCGGCACCTGAAACTCTTCATACTTGCTCCACAATACTTCCGCCCAATGACGGCTGTTTGTATCGATTGTTCCTCCGTAATCAAAGATTACGCCTTTTACATCTGTCAGTTTACTCATCTTTAGTCTTATTTGGGGTGCCGTTGCCAACCTTCATCAGCAACACGCCAATTACAATCCATATCAATTCACGCACACGAGTAATCAGACCCGTATAGATGCCAAACGCACTCGGAATGGCCAGTCCGCCTACCGCCAGCGCAAATCCTCCCTCGCGTGCTCCAAGCTGCATGGGCGAGAAAAAGAACAGGTTGGCAAACAGGGAAGTGAAGGCCATGATCAGAATACAGGCCAGGAAGCTCACATGGTCGGTCAGAATGTTCAGGATAAAGAACACTTCGGCACAACCTACGATACGTGCCATGAACTCCAGTCCCAACGCCACATAGAACGTGCTTTTCCGTTGCTTGTGCAATTCAGCTATCTGTGCGTCTACCCGCTCCAATGTCTCTCTCTTTTCGGTCAGGAAACGGCTGGCCCAGCGCTTCACATAAGGCACGTGACACAACAGCTTGAACGTGCGCACCGCCATCCCGTTACGGTATCCTTTCATAAAGAAATAAATGGCCAGCAAGCAGACAAACGCCACTACCGCCAACATGATACCCAGTCCCCAGTTCATCGGCTCAAAAATCACAAAGAGCACCGCCGATACCAGCCAGAACCAGAAATGGGAAAAGATGTGCATCATCGCATAGAGAATAACCGACGAGGTGGCCTTGCTGGCACCTACGTAAGGCGTAAGCTCCATGATGCGGTATGGCTCACCGCCCATCAGTCCCACCGGAGTGGCATAGTTCAGGGCAAAACCGGATACGGTCAGCTTATAGACTTTCCAGAAGGGCACCTTGGCATGTTTCCCATCGCGGATAATGACATACCATGACCAGGCATTCAGGTAATAGATGAACACCCACAGAAGAATCACGGCCGGGAACCACACCCCTGCCTTGCGCAAGTTCTGCCACAGCTCCTGATAATCCATATCGAACGTGCAGAGCATGACCACAATGGCAAAGATGCCGAAAAACCAAAATATATTCCGAAACTTTTCCTTCATCACTTGGCGTATTTATGGTAAAGATATGCGCACAATGCCTCATGACGACGACGCATGTACACAAACAGACTGGTCATCACCACCATCTCAAAAATGAAATACAACCACGGTTCTCTTATCAGCAGGCTGATGTAAAGGGCTATCGCGCGGGTATTGAATGTCAGGATGTTGGTGTATTTCATCAACGGCAAGCTCAGGGCACGGAACTCATCGCGCAACTCCTGAGGAATGTTGTCACCGTAACGTTCCTGCACAAAGGCGTAGAAACGCTGGAAGTTGGGAGTCATCTGTTCCTGCTTGCGGGTATAGTTGCCATAGAAATACAGGAAGGCCTTCCACCAGAAGTTGCCTTTCCACGGCAGACTATGGAAAATCTCACGTTGCTGCTTGAAGTTATCCAGCTCACTACCTGCCTTTCCCTTCAGGAAGAACAAGTGGATGTTGCGGTAATAATCGGCCAGCGTGCATTGCTTGCTATGGCACACCGTACCTGAGAACCAGGCTATCAGCCAGATATAAATACTCCAGGTCTGTCCGGAAGCCTCTCCGATATGGAAAGGAAGCGGCTGGCTCATCAGGCGCAGGCAGATGGCCGCATAAATCGTGATAAACCAAAGGTCGCCGGCAAATCCGTCGAGCATACGTCCCCAGCGGGTTTTCTTTCCGGTCATACGTGCCAGCTGCCCGTCACAACTATCATAATGGTTGGCCCACATCAAGAGGAAAATACCAATCAGCGTATGCGTCATGTCAGGATAGTAAAACATCACTCCTGCCGCTACTCCTAAAATGATGGACAGGATAGTCACTACATTGGGATGTACCCCGAAACGCTGGAAAAACAACGCCCACACATAACCTATCGGGCGATTGAAATGGATGTCCAGAAACTCTTCTGTATCCATGGACTTGAAAGAAGCCTCTACTCCTTTTTTCTCCGTACTCATTATTTTTCTAATTTGTGGATAATACGATTATAGATACACTTGGCGATTTCCGGTCCGGCTTCTTCACGGCAACGGGCAAAGCTGGGCCAGTCGTTGAAGTCGATGATGCGGATTTCACCGGTAGCCGATACTACACAGTCACCTCCGTATACAGGTACATTCAGTACCTCGGCCGCCTTGTTGGCGTATGCCTGAAGCTGCTTGACATCGAACGGGAAACCTCTCGTGGCTCCGTTGATGGCTTCCAGTCCGAACTTGCTGTGTGACTGTTCCGTTGGATAGAAGGTATAAAAGAAATCAGTTCCCTGCACCCCGTAGAACTTCACCAAATCTCCCACCAGGTGTTCGTTGACAACTGCCACCGGAATGTTCCGTTTCCGGAAATCGGCCATCACCACTTCCGCTTCTTCCCGGCATTCCACGTACACCACGTCTTCTTTCACCATGGCATGTGAATTGCCTCGCTTAATCCAGCAAGGGAACACGGAAGGAGTAAACTTTTCATCAGTAGAAATAATAAAGCTCCGGGGATGTGGCACTTCATTTGCCACCAGCAGCTCCGTCATCTGCTGACGGACACAGTTGTCAATGCCATACGCAGAGTTCACCACCAGGGCACCCCCGTCTTCCAGTTTTTTCAACCGCTCAATGGTGGCGCGGTCGCGAGCCATGTCGAAAATAAACTCACCCTCTATGTTCTGAGCAACAAATTCCTTTTCCGGATAAATTGTCACCTCACACCCCATTCTCTCCAATGCTTCTGCCGCAAGCCGAAGGATTGCCGCATCATTGTCTACGTGATTCGGGGAATATTCATTACCACGGCTCACACCAATCACCCGAATCTTCTCTCCTCTTTTACACATTCTATCTTGTTATTCTTATTTTCTAGATTTTACGCAAAAAATCAATGTTGCTTATTCTGTTTTTAATCTTGTCCGTTCAAAAAAGCCTCTGCTTTTACAATGTCCCCCGCATGGTCCACATCCAAAATTTTTGAGAAAGGATAAGCCTTGAGCCGAAGGCCATCGGCTACCAGCTGACGCTGAAAATTACGCATGCGCGACATGCCCTGCGCCATACATTTCTCCAATGTCACGATTGAGTTGGGCGACAGGCAATAGATTCCCCCTGAGATGTAACGCGTATCAGGCTGCAAAGTATCATAGAAACCGGTAATATTACGGTCCTCGTCCGTACCGATATACAACGGTTTTTCGTCGTCAATGTAATCCGTAACGGCCATCATGCCATCCCCTTCAAAAGCCTTGAAAGCGTCAATAAAGCGTGAAAACTCCTCTTCCCGGAAAATCGTGTCGACCGTAGTCAGGCAGAAACGGTCATCCTTCAGGTAACGGCTCAGTTCGTAAAAACTGTGCATGGAACTGGGTGTCGTCTTGACAATAACCCGCAAAGGCACTTCCGATGTTTTTTCCAGCTTGCTCAGGTGTTCCTTTGTCAAAGCCACCTCATTGTTGATAATGACCACCACTTCTTCTGCTCCGTTCTTCGCAAAGATGTGAATCAGACGGTCAATCATGGCCATACCGTTCAGTTGCACCAGTGGTTTGGGCAACTGAACTCCTTCTTGTGCCAGCCGGGAACCTTCCCCGGCTGATATGATTGCAAACTTCATGTTATTCCTCTTCTATACTGTCTAATTTCAGTTTATCACTGTCATCTCGTTTCTCATAATACTGCTTGCGCAACGGACGGGCACTGATTTCTTTTTCCCAGGCACGGTTGCGGAACACATCCATGGCCACGTACACTGCCTGACGGAAAGAATCTTCCGAAGCAATGCCTTTTCCGGCAATATCGTATGCCGTACCGTGAGCAGGTGAGGTGCGTACGATAGGCAAGCCGGCGGTGAAGTTTACTCCTTCATCCATGGCCAGTGCCTTGAACGGAGCCAGTCCCTGGTCATGATACATGGCCAGAATACCGTCGAAATGCGTATAATTGCCTGAGCCCATGAAACCATCGGCAGGATACGGCCCGAAGCACTGCACGCCACGAGCTATCATTTCCTTCATGGCCGGAATAATCACTTCCTGCTCTTCCGTTCCCAGCAGTCCGTTGTCTCCCGCATGAGGATTCAGTGAGAACACGGCTATACGCGGATTGTCGATGCCGAAATCCTTCTTCAGTGAACGATGGAAAATCTCCATCTTTCCCATAATCAGTTCTTTGGTCAGTTCACCGGCAATGTCGCGCACGGGTACATGGCCAGTCACCAGTGCCACACGGAAATCACCTTTCAGCAGAATCATCAAGGCCTTCTGTCCTTCACCCACACGTTCTTCAATGTATTCCGTATGTCCCGGGAAATGGAACGCATCCGACTGGATGGTATGCTTGTTGATAGGAGCCGTTACCAGCACATCGAACAAACCTTCCCGGTAATCGGCCAAAGCTCTTTCCAGTGCAGCTAATGCCGCTTTTCCGGCTTCGGGAGTCGGTTTGGTCAGTTCCACCTTCAACTCCTCTTCTATGCAGTTCACCACGTTCACTCTTCCGTCCTGCACCTCTTCAGCAGAATTTACAATGCTGAAACTGGTCTGTATCTCCATAGCCTTGCGGTGATACGCAGCAACCTTGGGAGAACCGTACACCACCGGCGTACAAAGTTCCAGCATGGTGGGGTCAGAGAAAGTCTTCAATATCACTTCATAGCCTACCCCGTTTATATCTCCATGAGTGATTCCCACTCTAATTTTACGATTTTCCATATTTATTGCTTATTCTGTTCAGCTTCTTGTTTGACTTGTTCTTCCGAAATGGCATTATCTACCGGAATTTCCGACACTTCTTTTTCTGAAGGAAGCTTCAGTGTATACAACGCCGCGTTCAGCTTGCGAATCTGGTCACGTTTCAGTTTGCCCGGGTTATAAACAAAACCTTCCACCACGATAACCCGTGCATTGTCACGGTCTACCCGCACATGCGATACGAACGGGCCACCCATGGCATCGTTCTTCATTTCCCACAATCCGCGGGCCTCGAATGCATAGTCTCCCTTCACGGCAATGTTACGCGTCTCAACAAACATGGAATCGGCTGTTTCCATGTACATGCCTTCACGCGCACCCGGCAGGTTAACTTTCATCACGGAGTCACGTTTATGAATGAAATACTCTTTGGTAAACGTATCGTGGTCACGGAACGGATAAGCATACATCACGAAGTTCAAGTCATTCAGGTTGCTCGAAGCCCACAGGAAATTCTCACCCTGCTTGTACGATTCCATTTCCACCGGCATCCAGATGTCGCAATCAAACATGCTCTGTACCTTGGCCGAAAGTGTTTCATTGTGTTTTTTCTCCAGCAACTTCACCTGACGGTTCATTTCGGCACGGGTAAAGAAGTCGATAATCACCTGACCGTTTTTCGAAACATAGTCTGCAAACTCCTTCTGGTTAGGTGCCTGAATAGTCATAATCATCTGCGGAGACGAATAGGCATCACGCGTATACTTGAATTTGGGCTGCGTATAAATGTCCTGAATATCTACAATAATGATGTTACGGAACAAACGCATCGAACGGTCAAAAAAGTCAGGCCGCACACGCGAAATACGGAAAGAGCGTTCAGCCTGAGGCAATCCCGGCACATCCGTGTCCAGCACATGAAACAGTGCACTGTCTGGACTCATCCAGCATTTGTCATCGGCCACCACCATCACTTCATACGGGCGTCCGCTTGACACCGGAGTAATGATACTCTTCCCCCCGTTGCGGCAGGAAGCAAGCGACAGCACCGCCAGGGCCATTCCAAGGTAAAATGTCATTCGTTTCATTATGTTTCTTGTATTAAAAGGTTTCACTTTCTTTCTCTTTTTTCTCTGCCTGCTGCTGGGCGGTAGAAAGCATGCCGCAAGCCGCAAAGATATCTTCTCCGCGTGAAGCGCGAATAGTAGCAAACAAGCCGTGCTGTGTCAGATAATCACGAAAAGCAATCATCGACTCCATATCCGTTCCTTCCAAATCCACGTTCGGGATGGCATGAAAACGAATCAGGTTCATCCGGCAGTCCAGTCCACGGAGCAGTTTCACCAGTTCCTTGGCATAAATCAGGCTGTCGTTCACCCCCTTGAACACGATGTATTCAAAAGACAGACGGCGCTGCTTGCTGAAATCATACCGGCGGAGTATCTCTACCATCTCGGTAATGGAGAAAGCCTTCTCTGCCGGCATCAGTTCCCTGCGCTGGGAAGGGAAGGGAGAATGCAAACTGATGGCCAGATGACAGTCACTTTCTTCCAGGAAACGCTCCAGTCCTTTCCGCAGTCCTACGGTAGAAACCGTGATACGCTTCGGACTCCATTTGTAGCCATAATCGGCAGTCAGGATTTCCAAGGCACGCAGCACTTCGTCCAGGTTGTCAAACGGTTCACCCATGCCCATAAATACCACGTTGGTCAGCGTATCCCGTTCCGGCACAGAATAAATCTGATTCAGAATCTGTGCAGCTGTCAGGCTGGTCGTGTATCCCTGCTTTCCGGTCATACAGAATTTGCAGTTCATCTTGCATCCCACCTGTGACGACACGCACAAAGTAGCCCGGTCGTCATCGGGAATATATACGGATTCTATGTAATCACCTTCGGGCGTACAGAACAAGTATTTCACCGTTCCGTCTACCGAACGCATCTCATGCACCGGTGCACTGGCTCCCACCTCGTAGTTCTCCATCAGCCGCTCACGGTTTTTGAGCGAAAGGTTTGTCATCTCTTCAATGGAGCCTACTTTCTTGTCGTACAGCCACGATGCAATCTGCCCGGCAGTAAATTTAGGCATTCCCAAATCCTGCACAATGGCTTTCAGCTCGCCCAATGTTTTGCCTAATAAAGGAGTTTTTTTCGTCATAGCGCTCTTTACTTCTTTATGCCACAGGCTTTTACTCATTTACAGTCCTCTCTTGTCAGGACTGGAGTACTTTCCCTGAAGTACTGGAGTACTGCCAAGGAAGTACTAGAGTACTTTCGAGGAAGTACTGAGACATTCCCGGTTCCTTAAACGAAAGCACTGCGCATATTCCACATATTTAGCGTACAAAGTTAGGGAAAAAATAAGATATATTGCCTATCTTTGTACGTATAAATGTATTAAATTATGAATAACCAAGTAACTTGCTTCCTTTTATACGGAAGTGATAACCAGCAGAATAAAACCATCAAAGGCCTGACGGAGAGTTCCCGAACAGACCAGATATTCTTACTAACTGACCATCCGGAGGACAACGACATTCCCACAGAGAAATGCCATTTTCTTCCCTCTTTCTCCTTCCAGCATACCGAAGGCATCCGGCAGATGCTTGCCCTCACCCGCACTCCCTACCTCCTTATTTATACCAAGCCCCACACATTAGATATGGGCTACATGGCACTGGAGCGCATGTGCGACTATTTAGCCGCACCGGAATCGGGCATGGTTTATGCCGACCATTATCAGGTGACAGAGGGAGTGCGAAAGCCTCATCCGGTCATCGACTACCAACCGGGAAGCGTGCGCGATGACTTTGACTTCGGCTCGGTGCTGCTCTTCAAGACGGCGGCCTTGCAGGAAGCGTTCGACACCATCACCCACCAGCCCGAATACCAGTATTCTGCCTTGTATGCCGTGCGACTGGCACTTTCACAGAAATACGAACTGACGCACATACGTGAGTTCCTTTATACCGAAATCGAAGAAGACACCCGCCTGTCGGGCGAAAAACAGTTTGATTACGTAGACCCGCGCAACCGGAGCGTACAGCTGGAACGGGAAACGGCATTTACTTATTACCTGAAAAATATTCATGCCTTCCTACCTCCGGTGGAGCGCGAAATCGATTTGTCGGAAGGCGAGTTTGCATACGAAGCTTCGGTCATCATCCCCGTGCGCAACCGCATCCGTACCATTGCCGACGCCATTGAATCGGTACTGAAACAGGAAACAGACTTCCCGTTCAACCTGATTGTCATCGACAACCATTCCACCGACGGCACCACGGAGTGCATTGACCAATATGCCGGGAACGAAAAAGTGATTCATCTCATTCCTGAACGTGACGATTTGGGCATCGGCGGATGCTGGAACCTGGGTGTGCATCACCCTCTCTGCGGACGCTTTGCCGTGCAGCTCGACAGCGATGACTTGTACAGCAGTCCGTCTACCCTCCAGACCATTGTCGACAAGTTCCGCCGGGAACGCTGCGCCATGGTTATCGGCTCTTACCGCATGACCAACTTCCAACTGGAGACACTGCCGCCGGGCGTCATCGACCACAAGGAATGGACCGATACCAACGGACACAACAACGCTCTCCGCATCAACGGACTGGGTGCTCCGCGTGCTTTCTTCACGCCGCTGCTGCGGAAAATCCGTGTACCGAACACCAGCTATGGCGAAGATTACGCGTTAGGGCTGGCTTTCTCCCGGGAATACCGCATCGGACGTATCTACGACGTACTTTATTTGTGCCGTCGCTGGGAAGGCAATTCCGACGCGGCCCTGAGTATTGAGAAGCAGAACCAAAATAACAGCTACAAGGACAGCCTGCGTACCCTGGAAATACGAAAACGCCAGGCCCTGCTCCGTCACCCGCTTTCATGGGAAGATGCAGCCCCTGCGGCTTCTGCCGAAACCTTCATCCGTCACCAGCTCGACACGTGGCCACTGGCCCGCAAAAACCACGAAGCACTGGCACACGTACAGACCCGCACACTTTCACTCGGGACGAACGACATCACCGTGCAGTTCAATCCGGCACGCGCCGTTTCCACCTGTGCCAAAGTAGACAAGGCCTCCATCGCTGCCCGCCCCTGCTTCCTCTGCCTGAGCCACAAGCCGGAAGAGCAAGAATCTGTCCGTATCCAGCTGGACGAACCTTTCAGCCTGCGACTGAATCCTTACCCCATTCTGCCGGGACACCTCACCATCTCCACGGAAAGTCACCAGTGGCAGACATTGGCCGACAAGACTTCGCGCCGGTTGCCCGAACGCCTGGTCAACTGGCTGGAGAAGAACTTTGCCAGCGGCTACACCGTATTCTACAACGGAGCCAAATGCGGTGCTTCTGCCCCCGACCACTTCCATTTCCAGGCCGTACGTCAGGAAGATGTGCCCCTCATCCGCCAATGGGAGAAACTGATGAGCACAGCGGTAGAAAAAGGTTTCGAACCCCTCTCCGATGGCAAATCCTGCATCGCCTACGACATCGAAGGATACTTCTGTCCGATACGGGCCTTCATCACTCAGGGAGGACTGGCTACTGGTGTACGGCTGATTGACAGCTACCTGCACAGTCTGCCCCTGCACGAAGGAGAAACCGAGCCACGCTACAACCTCTTTGCCTGGAACGCCCCGCGCTACGGATTTGTCACCGTCTACATTCCACGCACAGCCCATCGTCCGCAGTGCTACACTGCCGAAGGCAACGCACAGCTGATAGTCAGTCCCGGTGCCCTCGATATGGCCGGCATCCTTGTGACGGCCCGCGAAGAAGATTTTCAAAAACTGGACGCTGACACGCTCCGCCAAATCTACCACGAAGTAACACATTAAGCATCATGAAAGAACCTGAAATTAACGTGGGCATCGTCAATGCCCTTGAAATAGCCTTTACACTCAATGCCAAGTTTCTGGCCAAAGGAGAAACCGTATCGGGCAAGCAACGCGTATCCTTCGACGAAGGAGGAATTTCCTGGAACGGCAACGTGTACCGGGAGCTGACCTTCACCCCGTTGGAAGACGATGCCTCCTTCTCGCTCGAAGACGTAACCATCGGCATCAATTTCCACTGGGAACGCCAGGAAACACAGACCTTCCTCGGCACCCTGCGTCTGGTAGTAGACGAAGGAAAGATTACCGCCATCAACCAGGTTCCGGCAGAAGACTACCTGACCAGCGTCATCTCGTCCGAGATGAACGCCACTTCTTCCCTGGAGTTCCTGAAAGCCCATGCCGTCATCTCACGAAGCTGGCTTTTAGCACAAATTGAAAAGCGGAAGGCCCTCAGCAAACAGGGCAGCAACTTCTTTCCCTTCCTCAAGACCGAAACAGAATACATCCGCTGGTACGACCGCGAAGACCATACCATCTTCGACGTATGCGCCGACGACCATTGCCAGCGCTATCAGGGCATTACCCGTGCCTCCAACCAGAGTGTGGTGGAAGCCGTAAAAGAAACACGCGGCCAGGTACTCATGCACAAGCATGCCATCTGCGACGCCCGTTTCTCGAAGTGCTGCGGCGGAGTGACTGAAGAGTTCAACTACTGCTGGGAAGACAAGCATTATCCTTACCTCAGTGCCGTGCGCGACTTGGACACGGATGCCCCCCTGCCCGACCTCACCCAAGAGGAAGAAGCCGAACGATGGATACGCCAGCGTCCGGAGTCTTTCTGCCACACCACTGATCCGAAAATCCTTTCACAGATACTCAACAACTACGACCAGGAGACACACGATTTCTACCGCTGGAAAGTGAGATACACACAGGCCGAACTGGCCGAATTGATAGCCACGCATACCAAGAGCGATTACGGAGAGATACTCGACCTTATCCCCGTAGATCGTGGAAAATCGGGACGTATCAGCCGGCTGAAGATTGTAGGAACCCTGAAAACAATGACTATCGGAAAGGAACTGGAAATACGACGCACCCTCTCACCTACCCACCTGTTCAGCTCGGCATTCGTGGTCGACAAGGGACCGGAAGTGAACGGAGTGCCCGAATGGTTCGAACTGACCGGTGCCGGATGGGGACACGGTGTGGGACTCTGTCAGATCGGAGCTGCCGTGATGGGCGAAAAAGGATATTCCTACGACCAAATTCTGCTGCATTACTACCGGGGAGCTGAAATACGTAAGTTATACTAAAAACGAACGACTATGCGCACACGCTCTCCCTGGTACTGGGTACCCTCGCTCTACTTTGCCGAAGGACTTCCCTACGTAGCTGTGATGATTTTATCGCTGGTGATGTACAAACGAATGGGCATCTCGAACACGGAGGTGGCCCTCTACACCAGCTGGCTGAACCTGCCCTGGGTCATCAAGCCCCTGTGGAGCCCGTTTATCGACCTGCTCCGCACCAAGCGGTGGTGGATTGTCACCACCCAGTTGCTATTGGGTGCCGGACTGGCCGGCATTGCCTTCACCATCCCCACCAGCCATTTCTTCCAGATCACATTGGCGGTGTTCTGGCTAGTAGCCTTCAGTTCCGCCACCCATGATATTGCCGCCGACGGCTTCTACATGTTAGGCCTTACCCCGCATCAGCAAGCCTTCTTCGTGGGCATCCGCAGCACGTTCTACCGCTTTGCCACCATCGCCGGACAAGGGCTGCTCATTATGCTGGCCGGCTGGTTGGAAGAAATGACCGGACGCACATCGTACGCCTGGAGCATCACCTTCTTCACGTTAGCAGGCTGCCTGCTGGCTCTGTGGCTCTACCATTCCTTCGTACTGCCCCGTCCTGACCAAGACTGTCCGTCGGTTGCCCGGCAAGGAGAAGCCCGGAGCATACTGACCGATTTCCTGCTCACCTTCCGTTCCTTCTTCCAGAAAGAACAGGCACTTACCGCCATCCTGTTCATGCTGCTCTATCGCCTGCCCGAGGCACAGTTAGCCAAGATGGGCATCCCCTTCCTGCTCGATCCGGTGGAACAAGGAGGACTCGGCATGACCACGGCACAGATAGGCTTTGCCCAAGGTACGCTCGGCATTGTCGGTCTCACCTTAGGAGGTATCCTGGGAGGCATTGCCGTAGCACGCCACGGACTGCGCCGCTGGCTCTGGCCGATGGTGTGGGCCATCTCCCTGCCCGACATTGTCTATGTGTACCTGAGTTACGCCCAGCCTGACAACTTAGTCATCGTGAACAGCTGCATCTTTGTGGAACAGTTCGGCTACGGATTCGGATTCACGGCCTACATGCTCTACCTCATTTATTTTGCCAACGGCACACACAAGACCTCGCACTATGCCATCTGTACCGCCTTCATGGCCTTGGGCATGATGCTGCCGGGCATGATAGCCGGCTGGATGCAAGAGACTTTAGGCTACCAGCTGTTCTTCATCTGGATTATGGTTTGCACTCTGGCCACCTTCGGCGTTACCGCCCTGCTGAAAATCGACCCTGAATTCGGAAAAAAATAAAAAGACACGTTTTGTCCGGCCTTTACTTTCCGGAAAGGAAGTGCCGGACAAAACGCATAAAATTCAATACCGTATCCGACTCCTGTCCCTGAGCCGATACAAAACAGAAATGCCGCTTGAACTGCAAGCCCTCAATGTCAATCACCTGAAAGTCTCCTTCCTTCAGTTCCCTCTCTAAGGCACAGATTGACACAATGCCCATACAGTTGCTGCACCGCAAGAACGACTTGATACCTTCCGTACTGCCTAAGTGCATCCGCACGTTCAGTGAAGAAAGCTTCAGCCCCTGCTCTGCCAATACCATCTCAATGGCATCCAGCGTGCCGGAACCCCGCTCACGAAGCACCAGCGGCACACTGACAAACTCTTCCAGCGTCAATTCCTCTTTTCCGGCCCAGTGGCCTCGCGGACAAACTACCGGCACCAGCTCATCGCACAAAAACGGGTCGTAGCGCAGACTGGGCAGACGGAACACTCCCTCCACCATACCCACGTCAATGGTATGCTCCTGCAAAGCCTTCTCCACATTGCGCGAATTGGTGTCCATCAATGACACACTCATCTTGGGATAACGCTCCGTGAAAGCAGCCAGCACAGGCGGAAGCACATACTGTGAGATTGTCGTACTGGCCCCTAACCGTAACTCTCCCGCATACTCATTGTTCAACTGGTGCATGTCGTACTCCAGCTTGCGGTAATCGTCCAAAATCCGTTCGCAGTGCTCCATCAGCAACTTTCCGGCCTCAGTGAGCGAAATGGAATTTCCCTTCCGGTCGAACAGACGCACCCCGTAGAGACTCTCCAGCTCCCGTACATGCTTAGTCACTGCCGGCTGGCTCACAAACAACTCCTGCGAAGCCTTGGTAAAACTAAGGTTTCGTGCCACACTATAGAACGCTTTCAAACGGAAATCAGACATACTCTACAAAGATTAAAGTTCCTCTGCCCGGATGCCCAACGACTGAAGAATGGCAAATCCTAACATTTCAAAGGAATATTCATAATCGTGTGCCGGAGGATTCATGCCGAACACCGTCACACCATCTTTTCCCTTTATCTTTGCTGCCTGTTGCTCCACAGCAGCCCCGTATCTCTCTTCATCGGGCACCAGCATGATTCGGCGTGCATCTTTCGATTCGGTCAGCAGTTGCAATGATTCCGTAAACAAGTCCTCCCGGCGGGCCATATCCGAAGGCTGGAAAGCATAAAGCGCAAACTCGCCCAGACGGCTCTGGAATGCCATGCCGTGAACTTCCTTCTCCAAATCAGAAGGAAGGCAGAAGCCCATCCGGCTATGCTCCGCATCATACACAAAAATAACCTGTATCTCATTCTTGCCCGGCTCAATTCCCGCATCCAAAGCCAGACACTCCAGCAACACGGCCAAATCAGCCTTAGGTAGTTCGCGCCCCACCAGTGGTGCAAAATGTGCCGCCATATCCTTCCCCACGCGGTCAAGGAAAGCTGCATCAATCAGAATTACATCAGAAGCAAAGGGTATTTTCTTTTCCATATTAGTTAATGTGTTTCGTTTAATACTTGTTCCAATCAATAAAATAACCGTCTTCCATGATGCTATCAGAATTCTGTACTCCGATTGGATATTTCATACTAAACAATTAATAATGAATAACGGGAAACGGCAAATACTTATTTGATTCAAGCCTTTATACAAAGATACGAAAAATATCCAAGAGCCAATATTTATCTCCCACTATTTAAATTTACGTTACTTTCCAACTCTATAAATAAAAGAAGCCTCCGGCAGTTTCCCGTCAGAGGCCTCTTTTTATTTATTGATAAGGGAAAATCAATCTTCCATCAACTTGCGATAACGTACGCGTTTCGGCTCTACATTACCCATACGCTTCATCTTGTTTTCTTCGTATTCCGTGTAAGAACCCTCGAAGTAGAACACCTGACTGTCTCCTTCAAAAGCTAAGATGTGGGTACAGATACGGTCGAGGAACCAACGGTCGTGGCTGATAACTACGGCACATCCGGCAAAGTCTTCCAAACCTTCTTCCAGCGCACGGAGGGTATTTACGTCGATATCGTTGGTCGGCTCGTCGAGCAACAACACGTTACCTTCTTCCTTCAGTGCCATGGCCAGATGCAGACGGTTACGTTCACCACCGGAAAGCATACCGCAAAGTTTTTCCTGATCAGAACCGGAGAAATTGAAGCGGCTCAGGTAAGCACGGGCATTCACATCGCGGTTACCCATACGAATCAGGTCGTTCCCCCCACTGATTACCTGGTATACGGTTTTGTTCGGGTCGATATCCTTGTGCTGCTGGTCTACATAGGCCACTTTCACAGTCTCTCCTACTTCAAACTCGCCTTTATCCACACTTTCCAGTCCCATAATCAGGCGGAACAACGTCGTCTTTCCGGCACCGTTCGGACCAATCACTCCCACGATACCGTTAGGCGGCAGCATGAAGTTCAAGTCGTCGAAAAGCAGTTTGTCGCCATACGCCTTGGCCACATGCTTGGCTTCGATAACCTTGTTTCCCAGACGCGGACCGTTCGGAATAAAGATTTCCAGCTTTTCTTCCTTCTCCTTCACATCTTCGTTCAAGAGTTTGTCATACGAATTCAAACGAGCCTTACCCTTGGCCTGACGAGCCTTAGGAGCCATGCGCACCCATTCCAACTCGCGTTCCAGCGTCTTACGACGTTTGCTGGCCGTCTTTTCTTCCATTTCCATACGCTTGGTCTTCTGCTCCAGCCAGCTTGAATAATTTCCTTTCCAAGGAATACCTTCACCACGGTCGAGCTCCAGAATCCATCCGGCCACATGATCCAGGAAGTAACGGTCGTGTGTCACGGCAATTACCGTTCCTTCGTACTGCTGCAAGTGCTGTTCCAGCCAGTCAATGCTTTCTGCATCCAGGTGGTTGGTCGGCTCGTCGAGCAACAGGATGTCCGGTTTCTGCAACAACAGACGGCACAAAGCCACACGGCGGCGTTCACCTCCCGAAAGGTTCTTCACCAGCTGGTCTTCGGGCGGACAGCGCAACGCATCCATCGCACGTTCCAGTTTGCTGTCAAGATTCCACGCATCGGTAGCGTCAATAATATCCTGCAGTTCAGCCTGACGCGCAAAGAGTGCGTCCATCTTTTCCGGATCTTCATAATACTCCGGCAAACCGAACTTCTGATTGATTTCTTCGTATTCAGCCAGCGTGTCTACCACCTGCTGCACTCCCTCCATCACGACTTCCTTCACGGTCTTCGTGTCGTCAAGCTGAGGTTCCTGTGCCAGATAACCTACAGAATAACCCGGTGAAAATACCACTTCACCCTGGTAGTTCTTTTCGATTCCGGCAATGATTTTCATCAAAGTAGACTTACCGGAACCGTTCAAACCGATGATTCCGATTTTCGCGCCATAAAAAAAGGATAGGTAGATGTCTTTCAATACCTGTTTGTTGTTCTGGAATGATTTGCTCACTCCCACCATTGAAAAGATAATTTTCTTGTCGTCTGCCATATTCTTTATATTAGTTAAGTTATCTATTCTTCATTCGTTTCATGAAATAGCCGTGCACCACTGCCTGATAAATCAACAGACCAGCCAGCAGAATGAGCGATGCAGCCCGGAACTGTTGTCCGGAGCTGTCTTCTGTGTATTTTCCGAAGAACACACCCAGCATGACGCCCGACTCCCAAAGCAACTGATAGGTGTGATAGCCCGTTCCGCGTTCACAGTGCAAAGGAAGACGTATCATCATCCGCAAGAACTGAAGCAGGGAGAAACCCATGCCCAATCCGGTCAGGAAACCGGCTCCCATCAGCATTTCTTTTTCGGTGGAACAGCCCAGCAGCCATACTGCCACGCACATCAATACCAGTCCGACACCATTCAGCAGGCGGCCGTTCACTTGCTTGCGAACCACGCGGTCCAGCAGCAGGAAGACGATAAATCCGGCTATGATACAAATGTAGAAAAAAGTATCGAAAATCGAGCTGAACAGCACCCCTAAAATGAAGGGAACCACCATCATGTTCAGCCCCGGAATCAAGGTACGGAAAAGCAGAAAACGGTCGAACGACAGCAACGGAAGGTCCAACGGAGCACGGAAACAAACTTCCACCATGGAAACCAATACGACCGGAAGGGCACAAAGTCCCACAAAAAGATAAATCTGCTGCTGGAAAGAAAGATACCAGCCTGCATTATATCCCAACAGGATGCCGCACAGCATACCGAGTACCCCCGACCAGGTGAATACCACACTGGCCTTGTTTCTGTATTGGCTGGGAGTTACATCGATGACCAGAGTACTGCCCATGGCCATCAGTACCACCCCAAACAAGGCTCCCTGAAGCACACGCAAAAGGAAAATCATCCCCCACTCTCCGGCGTATGGATACAACAATCCTAAAAGCGCCAGCAACAGAAGGCTGCGCGTACACACATTCTTACGCTTAAACGTATCGACCAGGTAATTATTGAAAGCTCCCAAAAGAAAAAGAGAAGCTCCAAAGATGGCTATGGCCCCTCCGGCCTGAAATCCCGTATACCCTCCTTCTGACACCATCCAATGATGAAGTGCTGGAAACAGCATATACACTGCCGTATACAGGAAAAAATTAGCGATGAGCAAAAGATTAAAATTCTTGTTCCACATTTTTTCTACATCTGATAGAAAACACAGATGCACAGACTGCGACTTTTAAATTGTCCGGAAGAACCGGACTTTGCAGTCCATGCATCTGCGGCTTATAAGTGATAATCTTAGTATTGTTCTGACTCGTTAGGGAAGTCACAAGCTTTCACGTCGGCTACATAATGTCCGATGGCATCGGTCATCACGGTATTCAGGTCGGCATAGCGACGAAGGAAACGCGGGCTGAATCCTTTGGTCATACCCAGCATGTCAGTCACTACCAATACCTGTCCGTCTACTCCTCCACCGGCTCCGATTCCGATAACCGGAATAGTCAGCTCCTGAGCCACACGGGTTGCCAGTGCTGCCGGAATTTTCTCCAGTACCAGAGCGAAGCATCCGGCTTCTTCCAGCAGACGCGCATCCTTAATCAGCTTTTCAGCTTCTGCGTCTTCTTTGGCGCGTACACCGTAAGTTCCGTATTTATTGATAGACTGAGGCATCAGTCCCAGGTGTCCCATCACGGGCATTCCGGCACCGATAATACGGCGAATCACGTCGATGACTTCTTCACCGCCTTCCAGCTTCAGGGCATCGGCATGTGTTTCTTTCATGATGCGGATAGCATTGCGTACCCCGTCAAACGGGTCTGCCTGATAAGAACCAAATGGCATATCCACCACTACCAATGCACGTTTCACACCGCGCATCACTGACTTTCCGTGATAAATCATCTGCTCCACGGTAATAGGCAAGGTCGTCACGTTACCCGCCATCACATTCGAAGCTGAATCACCTACCAGAATCACATCCACACCTGCGCCGTCTACAATCTGCGCCATTGTATAATCATAAGAGGTCAACATGGAAATCTTTTCACCTCTCTGTTTCATCTCAATCAAACGGTGAGTCGTTACCTTACGAGTATCACCAGAAAGATATCCTGCCATAGTTTTCTTCTGAATTAATAAAATTTCCGCAAAAATAGCCGATTTTTCCGAATCAGACAAGCCTTACAGCAAGTTCATCATTTCTTCATACGTAAAACAGGTGAAATCTGGAATCACCCGGGCGCACTGATTTTGAATGGCTTCCGCCGGATTGGTGGTGCTCAGTCCCACTACAGGCATGCCTGCTGCGTTTCCCGCCTGAATGCCATGGAACGAATCTTCAAACACGACGCAATTTGCCGGGAGAGTTTCGAAAACTTTGGCTCCAAGCAAAAAACAATCGGGGTCCGGCTTGGATTTCTGAAACATCTCGGCTGTGAGTATCCGGTCTACCATGTCCTTCAATTCAGGATGTGCCGCATACACATTGGCCATTTTCTTCTCGTTCGAGCTGGTCACTATGGCTATTTTCACTCCATGGGCACGAAGGCTCTGCATGAACTCTGCCACTCCCGGCACATATTCATAGCGCATCTCCGTCTCGAAACGGTTCAGGCCTTCTGTAATTTCAGCCTGTTCATGCTCCATTCCCTGAAAATAACGGTCGTAAATCTGCCGCAGCGTCTGTCCCTTGATGATTTTTCCGAATTCCTCGTATTCCGGATGGTATTTCTTTCCCACCTCATTCCAGAAGATGCTGTACTGTGACTCAGTGTCCATCACTACTCCGTCAAAATCAAAAAGTGCTGCTACGCATTTAGTTTTGTCCATTGGTATGTTTAGTTTGATTTAACGGTACAAAGTTCTAAAATATTGCTTCATATTCCTAACTTTGGAAATTAAAATAAACAAACGTACATGAAAGAAAACAATCCGCATATATTGGGAGAAGCCCCTATCGGGAAACTACTGGTAGAATATTCCATTCCTGCCATTATCGGAATGACACTGACTTCCTTGTATAACATCATAGACAGTATTTTCATCGGTCATGGTGTGGGAGCCCTGGCCATCTCCGGTCTGGCCATTACCTTTCCGCTGATGAACCTGCTGGTAGCCTTCTGTACACTGGTGGGCGTAGGAGGTGCCACACTTTCTTCCATCCGACTGGGACAGAAGGATAAAAAAGGGGCAGAAGACATTCTCGGCAACGTAGCTATTCTTTGTGTCATTAATGCCATCTTCTACGGCGGACTGGCATTTATCTTTCTGGAACCAATTCTCTTTTTCTTCGGAGCCAGCGAAGCTACCTTGCCGTATGCCCGCGATTTTATGCAGGTAATTTTGTTGGGCAGTCCGATTTCCTACGTGATGATCGGGCTTAACAACATCATGCGTGCCACTGGTTATCCGAAAAAAGCCATGCTTTCTTCCATGCTGACCGTAGGCTGCAACATTATTCTGGCTCCGATTTTCATTTTTGTACTGAACTGGGGAATCCGGGGAGCGGCACTTGCGACCATCTGTTCACAGTTCATCGGCATGCTGTGGGTATTGTATCACTTCTACAGCCCGAAGACTTATATCCGGTTTCAGCGTCACAGCATGCGGTTGAAACAGCACATCATAGCCAATATTTTTGCCATCGGCATGTCGCCCTTCGTCATGAATGTGTGTGCCTGCTGCATCGTGATTTTCATCAACAACCGTCTGCTCAACTATGGAGGTGACATGGCCATCGGTGCATTCGGCATCCTCAACCGTATCCAGATGCTCTTTGTCATGATTGTAATGGGTATCACCATGGGGATGCAGCCCATTACGGGATACAACTACGGTGCACAACATTTCGACCGCGTAAAAAGAACCTTGAAGCTGGGAATCACGGCAGGATGTATCATTACTACCTTAGGATTTATAATCGGTGAGCTGTTTCCCGGTATATTTGTCGGCATGTTCACCGACAACCACGAACTGACCGATGAAGCGACACTGGCCCTGAGAATTGGTATTCTATCCTTCCCGGTGGTAGGTGCACAGATTGTCATCACCCAGTTCTTTCAGTCCATCGGAAAGGCCCGGATTTCCATCTTCCTGTCTCTTTCCCGCCAGCTGCTCTTCCTTCTTCCGGGACTGGCTTTTCTCCCACCCTTCTATGGCGTGGAAGGTGTATGGTTCAGCATGCCGTTATCCGATGTCTTGGCCTTCGCCGTGGCAGCTTTGATGCTGGCATACCACTATAAGAAAAAGATGTCAGGAACCGATTTACGGACAGCTTAAAAGCTTTCCGAGAAAAGAAGAGCCAGATTCAGCACAGATACAATCACTGCCATGGTGTAAAGCACAAAACTGCTCCACCGGGAGTTGGCATATTGCCCCATGACCCGTTTTGAAGAGGTCAAACCTACCTGTAAGAAAATGGTAAACGGAAGCTGAATGCTCAGTATCATTTGTGAGATAATCAATCCCTGGAAAGGATTCTCGATGAACAGAATGACAACCAGTGCAATTCCCAATGAAAGCAGAATTCCTACACGAGAGTGCACATCCTTTACATGATAGGATTCACCAAACATGCCAGCAAAAATGGAACCGGCGGCCATCCCACTTGTCACAGTAGAAGAGATACCTGCCATCAGCAAAGCAAGGGCAAAGATGGTAGCAGCCTGATTGCCCAGCAAAGGCTCCAACAAACTCTTGGCCTGCTGCAACTCTTCTACTCCGATATGATTGGCAAAAAAGGTAGCTGCAGCCAGCAGAATCATCGCACTGTTGATGGCCCAGCCTACTCCCATAGAGAACAGGGTGTCATAGAATTCATATTTTAATAACTTACGGATAGAAGCATCGTCCTTCTTATTGTATTCCCGACTCTGTACCACTTCCGAGTGCAAGAACAGGTTATGAGGCATCACCACGGCTCCCAACACACTCATTATCACCAACAGACTTCCCTCGGGAATGGAAGGTGTCACCCATGAACGGGCAGCCAAAGGCCAGTCAATGTCAACCAGGAAAAGTTCATAAAGGAATGACAGTCCTATCACCGACACAAATGCAATAATAGAGCGTTCAATCCGCTTGTAGGAATTCGTAAACAGCATGATTGTAACAAAGAATGCCGTGAGAAGGGAACCCCAGATAATAGGAATATCAAATAACATTTCCAAGGCAATGGCTCCTCCCAAAATCTCAGCCAGAGAAGTGGAGATAGACGCCAATACGGCTGTTCCCAAAATAGGACGTGACACCCATTTCGGCGTATATTTAGTGGCAGCTTCACTCAAGCACAGTCCGGTAACAATTCCCAAATGAGCCACATTATGCTGCAACACGATGAGCATAATAGTAGACAAGGTAATCACCCACAACAAGGAGTAGCCGAAGTCTGCCCCTGCCGCAAAATTAGAAGCCCAGTTGCCCGGATCTATAAAACCAACGGTCACAAGCAAACCGGGACCAATATATTTAAAGAAATCCAGTCCACCAAGATAACGCTGGTGGTCCTTACGTCGTAATTCATTGATGAAATTCCACATACCCTATAAAGCTGTTTTAATAAATAAAAACACACTTAGCCGATAGAATGTTCACACAAAGAGTAAAGAAATTTGTAATTAGTTCAAATTTAAATCAGCCCAACCTGCGGCACGATACCAAGAGATAGACCGCTCGTAGTAACTATTCCAAGCTGTTTTATTAGTAACATAAGGATTATATTCTTTTGGAATATACATACCGATTCCACAAAAACGGGCTTCATCAACCCTAAAACTAGAGTTAGAAGGATTTGGGATACACTCTTTGGCTATTACTGCCTCATTCAACACAGTTTGTATAGAAGCAATAGCCTCGTTTAAATCTGTTTCTGCCACTCCGCTTTTTCCTCCCAACTCTCGAAAGAAATCAAGTACATCATAGGAAAAATATTTATAACTATTCACTCCATACTGCTGTACGTTCTGCATGGACACAGAAGAAAGCGCATCCTCCCACTCTGAAAGTTTTGCCTTTACTGCACTGGCCAGATTTTCCATTTGGCTACAGTCCATCACGGCACATGTACCCCAGGCATTGTTTACTTTATTGAAAGAAATAAATTCATGGCACACAGCAGAATAATCTATATTCTCAGAATACAGATAAGAGAATATCTTCTTATAAGGAAATCCTAAGGCCGGAGTTTCCATTACGGAAGCAATACAATGTGAAGTGATCTCTTTCAATTCATAGCCCACTTCTGCTGTACCCATCATGCAGGCATCAAACAATACGAAATCTAGTTTTTCCGAAAAACTATTTTTCAACACATCCGCCAGATCCGGAATATTTATATTGTAACCATCATCATCGCCAAAGGCTTTTGACTGCACAGAATTACCCTTCATCCACCCTGAAGCATGCGAACCTAAAATAAGACCATAACTGTCAGAAGGAGCAATCTTCTGCATGTCCTTAAGAACTTCTTCCATGACAACCGGATCAGTGGCTATCTGGCTGTTCATCGTATATTCTTTCTTCTGTGCTACCTGGCATACAGACTCAAACGTCAAATCCGTCCCTGTCAGGGCTGGAAGGTTATTGATATTACCACGCCCATCCGTATCAAAACATAGCAACGTGGGTACATCCAAATAACTGCTATATTCCTGCGGACGATAAAATACCAGTAACGTACAGGAATCTTTTATTTCAGCCAATGCCATGTACATATCCACCACATTGTCTTGTAGATTCCCCTCCAAAGATTTAGGACTATTTGAAATCAAATAAGCCAGCACCGTACGCCCGGAGCGTTTCGCAGGCTGTTGTTCCGGAATTTCATTGGAACAGGCGGCCAGTACGATCACCAACAGGGTGTAAAGCCATTTCTTCATCTGCATTATTCAAAATCAGGCTTTTCAAACTTAAATTCCGCATTCACATCCTGAAGGAACAATGAACCACCCTTGGTATATTTTTCCTTCAATTTCTTCAGTTCCTTCTGCACGTTTTTCTTTTTACGGCTGAAAAACATGAAGCAAGTACGGTTCTTTCCATTCTGTTTCTGTTCCAGATAGTCCTTCAACTGGATGCTATACAATGCACGGCCTACTAACATTCCTTTATCATCTACTGCCGCACTGTCCAAATACTGCACGTCTGTGAAATACACTAATGAGTCAGTAAATGAAGCAGACACACCAGCCAGATACACTCCATATTTGTTCTTATCTTTCGGCTGCTTGCTGAATGCAGAGGCAGCAAATACCATCATTAACAGAAAACAGAAAAACTTTGTATAACGCATAATTCATCAATTTATTGGGGGCAAAAGTACACAATTATGCGTAAAAACCGAAAGAAGACATATAAATTAACAAAGAAAAAGCCTTTCTACATACAAAAAGAGATGTATCAAGGTCTGAGCTAACCTTCATACATCTCTTCTGTTTTTTGGAAATCAATCTCTACCTTATCCCAAATAAGATTTGAGCAGCTTACTACGAGAATTTTGTCTTAATCGTCTAATAGCCTTTTCCTTAATCTGGCGAACACGCTCACGGGTGAGCCCAAACTTGTCGCCGATTTCTTCCAACGTCATTTCCTGCGTGTTAATACCGAAAAACATCTGGATAATATCCTTTTCTCTTTCGGTTAGCGTAGAAAGTGCTCTGTCAATTTCCCTCGAAAGTGATTCATTTACCAAGGAGCGATCGGCCATAGGAGAATCATCGTTCACCAGCACGTCCAGCAGACTGTTGTCCTCTCCTTCCACAAAAGGAGCATCCACTGAAATGTGACGACCGGAAACCTTCAGCGTATCCGAAATCTTGTCTACCGGGATTTCCAGCTCATCGGCCAGCTCTTCCGGTGAAGGACGACGCTCGTTTTCCTGCTCAAACTTGGAAAACGCCTTGCTGATTTTATTCAGTGAGCCTACCTGGTTCAACGGCAAACGCACAATACGCGACTGTTCAGCCAGTGCCTGAAGAATAGACTGACGAATCCACCAAACGGCGTAACTGATAAACTTGAATCCACGAGTTTCATCAAATTTCTCAGCAGCTTTAATCAAGCCCAGGTTACCTTCGTTAATCAAGTCAGGCAAACTCAATCCCTGGTTCTGATACTGTTTGGCCACAGACACCACAAATCGCAAATTAGCACGCGTAAGCTTCTCCAAAGCAATACGGTCACCCTTACGGATACGTTGAGCGAGTTCTACCTCCTCTTCTACAGTAATCAAATCTTCACGACCGATTTCCTGCAAATACTTATCCAAAGAAGCGCTCTCTCGGTTAGTGATACTTTTAGTAATCTTTAACTGTCTCATTCTATATAAAATGATTTGGGTACAAAAGTACAAAATTAATTTTATTTAGGTGGCAGATTTGCAAAGAAAGAATCTATAATTTTCTTAAACAGACGGACCTGCTCTCTTTTTGTCAACCGCCATTCTTAAAATGACAACAGACAAAACAAGTCAATTGTTCATCTCCCACCCATATTATCGGAGAAAGAAAAAAACATCAAAAAGGCGTTTCCGAAAAATCGGAACGCCTTTTCTTTCCAAATCTTTTTACCTTACAGTAATATCTTTTATTCAGCTTGCGACAAGTCTACCGCATAGTTGGCACGTCTTCCTGAAGGATAAACTCCCGTCATGAACAGTACCTGATCGGGTGACTGAGAAGCTGCTTTCATTACATTTTCCAAATCTTGCACGGTGCGCAACTGCTTGCCGTTGGCTTTCAGAATAATGAAACCTTTGCGGATGCCGCTGTCTTTCATTCTTCCGTTATCAATACCGGTCACTTCTACTCCGTAACCCAAGTTCAACTGTTTTTTCAGTTCATTAGGTACGGCACGGAAGGCTGCTCCCAGAAGTTCCATATCTGCCTGTTTTACCACTTTGGTTGTTCCCTGAGAGTTTTTCAACGTGATGGTAAAGGTCTTTTCTTTCTTGTCACGCAATACGGTAATCTTCACTTTGTCACCCGGACGATACTTAGCCAATGTTCCCTGAAGGTCGGCCATGGTCTTCACGGTCTTGTCATTCAACTTCAGGATGACATCGTTCTTCTGCAAGAATCCATCAGCAGAACCACCTTCGGTTACTTCTACTACCTGTACACCTTCGGTAGCTCCCAGTTCCTTCTGTTCTTTTCTGATTTCATCCGGATAAACTTCGTTACCCATGTCACGACCGGCGATGCCCAGCAAAGCACGCTGTACGGTACCATATTGTTTCAAGTCGGTTACCACCTTCGTCATGATACTTACCGGAATAGCAAAACCGTATCCTGAATAAGCACCTGTTGGAGAATACAGCATGGCATTGATACCTACCAGTTCACCTTTCGCATTAACCAACGCACCACCACTGTTACCCTGATTGATAGCCGCATCGGTCTGGATGAAAGATTCTACCTGATTAGCTCCCAATCCACGAGACTTCGCACTTACCACACCGGCAGTCACTGTAGAACCCAAGTTAAACGGGTTACCTACTGCCAATACCCACTCACCTACCTTCAGGTTGTCAGAGTTACCTACCACGATAGCCGGGAAGTCATCTCCTTCAATCTTTACAAGTGCCAGGTCAGTAGTCGGGTCAGTACCGATGACACGACCTTTCATTTCGCGTCCGTCGTGCAACTTCACGTTGATTTCATCCGCTCCGTCAATCACGTGGTTGTTCGTTACGATGTAACCATCCTTTGAGATGATAACACCCGAACCGAAGCCTCTCTGTTCCGGAGTCTGTACTTGCTGCTGGCGTCCTCTACCGTCACCGAAGAAGAAGTCAAAAATATCCGGTTGTCCCTGAATAGTCTGTATCTTACTGCGCTGGATAGACATGATATGTACGACGGAATTCAACGTACTCTCTGCCGCTTTAGTCAAGTCTACCGGCTGCATGCTGGAAGCATCGAACGCTGCGGTACGTAAAGGAGATGCCGTTTCAAAACTTTCATAAAAAGAAGTATTATCCTGATTTTTCTCCATCATGGCATACGCTGTAACCCCTGCCACTCCGGCACTCAAAGCAACGACTGCCACAGAACCAATCGCAAACTTAGTTGTTGTTTTCATACCTTCTATTGTTTTAAATGTTAATTTCGACGTTGTTTTAACTTTTCATTTGCTAAAGTAGAACAAAATCCATACGATTGTACTCTTACTCTATTCTTTTTTCCGTCTTTTAACAATGAAAACAAGGGCATTAACCGCAGTTAACTGGCATATCTGACAAATTTACATTCATTACCAGTGGAATAGTGACAATGCTGACAATTCGTCCGGCTAGTTCTGACAGTTCTCCGAAACACCCGAATCAAAAGAATCCTGACAATTATAGCACAAATTCCGTTTATTTGCGTACCTTTGCACGAAGAAAGCAGTCGGTCGGTCTGTCGCTGGTACATTATTATATAGTAAAAGAGGAAAGTCCGGGCAACGCAGAGCATCCTACTTCCTAACAGAAAGCTGTCCGTAAGGGTAGAGTAATGCAGAAGAAAATAACCGCCTCCACCCGGAGGTAAGGGTGAGAAGGTAGGGTAAGAGCCTACCAGCCGTATAGCGATATGCGGGCTGTGCATCTTAGGAGTTGTAAGGTCATGTAAACCGGCATTAACGAGGGTTGCTCGCCCCACGTCGGAGGGTGGACCGCTAGAGCTTGTCGGTGACGGCAGGAGTAGATAAATGACAGACTCCCCTGCTTGCAGGGTGACAGAACCCGGCTTATAGACCGGCTGCTTTCTTTTTCATTAAAACCAATCCACCATGAACGCACGACTCAAATCACTGATTCACTTTCTGGACGACGGTATCTGGCGCATCCGGGAAGAGGAAGTTTCTCACCTCCAATGGAAAGCATACACCTGTCTCAAAATTATTTATTTATCCATCAACCAGTTTATCAATGACCGTATTGTGGTGCGTGCCTCGGCACTGACCTACAGTACCCTGCTTTCCATCATCCCCATCTTAGCTCTTCTTTTTGCTATTGCCAGGGGATTCGGTTTTGACACCCTGATTGAATCACAGTTCCGCAGTGGGGTAACAGGCGCACAGGCTGAACTTGTCATCAGCTGGATTAATTCCTATCTGGAACATGCACAAAGCGGAGTTTTCATCGGTGTGGGCCTCATCATGCTGTTAGGTACCGTCCTGCTGCTGATTGACAACATCGAACGTAGCTTTAATGCTATCTGGCAAGTAAAGAAGCCACGCGGTCTGTTCCGGCAGATTACCGACTATTCTTCTTTGATTCTGCTGCTTCCCGTACTGCTTGTGGTTTCCAGCGGTCTGTCCATCTTCATGAGCACCTACGTCAAGGAACTGCAAAACTTCATGGTACTGGCCCCGGTTCTGAAATTTTTCGTCCGCCTCATCCCATACGCCCTTATCTGGGGAATGTTCATCGGACTTTACACCTTCATGCCCAACACCAAGGTAAAGCTGGCGCATGCCTGGCTACCGGGTATTCTGGCAGGAAGCGCTTTCCAAGCCTTTCAGTATTTCTACATCAACAGCCAGATATGGGTTTCTAACTACAATGCCATTTACGGAAGCTTTGCTGCCATTCCTCTGTTCCTTTTGTGGACACAAATATCCTGGAGCATCTGCCTGTTTGGAGCCGAAATGAGCTACATCAGCCAGAACATATCCACCTTCAACTTCGGAAAAGAAACAGCCAATATCAGCCGGCGGTTCCACGACTTTTTCTGCACCATCATTCTGAGCTCTATCTGCAAACGATTCGCTACCGGCGGCCGGCCTTATACGGCAGAAGCACTGAGCAAAGAACACAAGATTCCAATCCGTCTGACAAAAAGTATTCTGTATGAGTTGCAGGATATGCGACTGATTTATGAAACAGGTGTTGGCGGAGGAGAAAAATCCCACGATCCTCAATACCTCCCCGGAATCGACATCCACCAATTAAGTGTAGGCACCCTTCTCAGCCAACTGGATGCCAACGGAGCGGAAGATTTCAAAATTGACCCGGGACATTATTCTACAGCCTGGCAAACCCTAATACAGGCCCGCAAAGAATTTACAGAAAAAAGCAGCGAGGTACTGCTCAAAGACCTATAAGAAAAACGCAAGGCGCAGCTTTCGGAAATCGATTCCAGAAAGCTGCGCCTTGAAGTTATATAACAGAAAGTATCACTCTGTAAGCTGCATCATGCGGCTCAGGTACTTACCGATAATATCGAATTCGATATTTACCACACTTTCCACCTTGATTGTATGGAAATTGGTATGCTCGTAAGTATAAGGAATAATTGCTACCTGGAACGTATCCGATGTAGGATTGCAGACTGTCAGACTGACACCGTTCACCGTGACAGAACCTTTATCTACCGTGAAGTATCCGCGTTTTGCCATCTCCTTGTCGAAGTTATACTTAAAGGTGAAATACCAGCTTCCCTGCGCATCATCAATCGCCGTACAAACTGCAGTCTGGTCCACATGTCCCTGCACGATATGGCCGTCCAGTCGTCCGTTCATCATCATGCTGCGTTCCACATTCACCTTGTCGCCTACAGCCAGCAGGCCGATATTGGAGCGTTCAATGGTTTCCTTCATGGCCGTTACCGTATAAGTACCGTCCTGAATGCTGACTACCGTCAGACACACTCCGTTATGTGATACACTCTGGTCAATCTTCAGCTCATCCACAAACGAACATTTCAATGTCAGGTGCAGGTTTTCCTGATCCTTTACCACCTTCACGACTTCTGCATATTCCTCTACTATTCCAGAAAACATAATCTTATGGTTTTAAAAATATAAACTGTGTCATTTCTTTTTCGACTCGGGAATCGGGCTGCTCCATACGGTTTCTCCGCCGGAAGATACGACCGAAATCACTCCGCCTGCGTAATCTTCAATGTAGCTGTTGCCCTTCACCAACATGTCTTCCGCCATGTGAATGGCCTTTTCCGGGGTCTTGATAGAAAACCCCTTATTGTCGCTCGAACTGCCGTCCGAGAAATAAATATCATACGTTGTCATGTTTCTTCATTTTCTTAATTGCAGGCGCAAATATATCAAATTCCTCATAATACCCGCAACAGATATACAAAAAAATTCCTGCAAGAAAAATGCATAAAAAAAAGAGAAAACAACCTGCGTTGCTTTCTCCTGCGAGCGGAAAACGAGACTCGAACTCGCGACCCTAACCTTGGCAAGGTTATGCTCTA